>JABAOC010006628.1_pt1 | contig 10351 bp, 13 predicted proteins | sample 7062161 | NCBI WGS metagenome assembly JABAOC01 (sample SAMN14538625, study PRJNA623070) | marine sediment metagenome | biome: marine biome [ENVO:00000428]; feature: marine pelagic biome [ENVO:01000023]; material: deep marine sediment [ENVO:00002113] | place: India: Gulf of Khambhat ...
TTATCATCTATTCTAATCTTGAATTGTAAGCTTTTTAAATTATGAGCATATTTATAAATATTCTCATTTAAATAAATTCAATATGCCACGGAAGAGGTCTATAATTGCTGCTGCACCAATGGCAGACATTCTAAGACACGCAGGTGCAGAAAGAGTTTCTGAAGCAGCTGCACAAGCTCTTGCAAGAGTTATCAAAGAACTTACTTTTGATATTGCCAAAGATGCTGTTAGATTTGCTAGACATGCTGGCAGAAAAACTGTAAAAAGAGAAGACATAGAGCTAGCAAGAAAGAACTATTAGTAATACTTTACTGGTTTTAATATTACTGTTTCATCAGGAGTTAAGGTTTTGTTATAAATTCTTACTGAATCAATTGTACCGTTAAATTGTCTAATATTTGTTGGATTATTTCCTATAAGAACATCATTATTAGTAGCACTCATAGTTCCTATTAGTCCTGTAACGCCTTTTGATTGTCCATTTATATAAATTTGTTCATGTGTACCATTCCAAGTTCCAGCAATATGGTACCATTTATTAATAGAAATACTATTTGTTCCCGAATTAACACAAGTTGCACCACCTCCTGCATCAAGACAAAGAATAACATAATTATTAAATCTATCAAGTTCAAGGTGGTAAGGATCTGCAGTAATTCCTGTATCCTTACATACTATTATAGGATAATCTGAAGACCAAGACTTCAGATAAAACCAAGCTTGAATTGTAATTTCAGTGGTAACATCTAAACTAATGCTATCAGTAATATTCACATAATCACCTATTCCATCAAACTCTAAAGCTTTTCCATATTTTCCTTTAACCCAAGTAGTACCCCCTTCTAAATTTCCATGATTATTATGCCCAGATTTATCATGAGCAATTGTTCCAGAACCTTCATCAAAGTCTAAAACTAGAACAGCAGAATCATGCAAAGAAGATTCTACTTCTCTTTCAGCTATTACTTTGGGGTTTGTAACTTTTAACAAATGTCCTCCTGGAGGTAAGCTCCATAAACCTTGTAAATTAATTATCCCAACTTCATCTTTGTTAATAATAGGTGTATAAGTAGCATAGATAGTCATATTCCAGTCTTCTTGATGATCAACATAACCAAACTGGCTTGGAAACCCTTCATCATACCACCACGTAGCAGCCCATTGATTGCTACCACCACTATCATATTTATAGTAACAGGAGTTGCATTTGATAATTAACCAGTAATCACCTGGCGAAAGAAAAGAATTTAAAGAGAAATCAACCCACTCAAAACTATATGGTAAGTTTATTGAATTGGTTTTTGCTAAAAGTTCATTGGGTAAGCCACCAGAATCACTATAAATAGCAGCAGAAGCATATGAACCAACATATGTAGATAGATATGATGTGATTTTTGAAACAATTGCAGATTGGGTTAATTTGAATTTTGAACCAAAAATTCTATTTGCTGTACCTCCTCCATTACTTCCTATATTTGTATTACCAAAAGTAGTTACAGAAGTAATATTCAAAGGAATATCATCAAAATAAACTTTCAAACTATCTTGAGTAATTACTCCTTCTCCGCAATTCTTTACATAAACTTTATTTCTTGAGACTGATTCTATTTTCATACAAGAAGAAATAGTAACTAAAGTTCTACCAACAGTTGATTCTCCTGAAGATGTTAATGAGCTATAAGTTCCATAAATGAAGAGCCAGAACAAAGCTACTAACAGTATTGATAAAGATATTATAATTATTCCAGTTATTACTGGCGTTACTGCCCTCATAATAATTATTAGCCTATGTATCTTATATTAGATTTATCAAAATCTTTTACAAGTTTTACTGGAGAGTTAATTTTGGGGGCACCCTCTGGATAAATGAAATTTGGAAAGAACTTTCTCATATCTCTTGATATTTCTGTTATTAAACTTTTTTCTCCAAAAATTTTAAAGTTTATTTCATATGTTAATCTTCTAACTTTATTTTCATTAAAGAATCCTAAGCTGTGCAAATATTCGTGAAGTAGAACAGAAAAAATATAAGGAACTAAAAGATTTGCATTGGTTTCTTGGATTCTTTTTAGAGGAGTCTCATTCATGATTATTATATTTGAACCTGAAACATAGTATGCACCTAAAAATCCTCTTGGATGATTGCCCAATTCAACTAATCCTAATTCTAGACCTGCCCTACTCTTTCTAATTGTTTTCCAAACAACTTCTTTTATAACTTCGAATATATCTGGAATTGAAGTAGATTCTTTCAGCTTATTAAAAAAATACTTCTCCATATCAACCAATATATCTAGTTGATTTTTCAGCGTCTAAGGTTTGTTCTTTCTTCTTTCTTCTCTTTTTAGGAAGCTTGATTTTACCAAACTTTTTCTCGTATTTTTTAATATTTTTTTGCATTAAATCCAAGAATATTTTAGCAAACTGTGGATCTAACATTACTGCTTTGTGTTTTATTACAAAGGATTGTTGCATATTTCCTCCAACATTGTCAAAGCTTGGTATTGTTTGAGAAAAATCTACAATAAACTTACTTTGATTATGAGAGACTGTAACATTGTCTGAAAAAAATGCATGATCTCCATGATCAACTCTTATATTAACTCTTTTTCTTTTTTCCATTCAATCACCCTATATATTTGCTAGCTTTTTCGTCCTCCTCTATTTTTGTTTTTCTAAGATTTTCAACAGCTTTTTGATATTTAGAAAACATATCTTCTGTTATTGATGGTCTTACTTTCTTTAAAGCTTTTTCAAAATGTTTTGATGTAATTTCTTTAGCTTCTTTTTTATATTTAACTGCTTCTCTTAATACAAACATTGCAGCTTCTCTGGAAAGAGCTTCTATATCAGCTCCTGAATAACCCTTAGTTTGTTTAGCCAATTTTTTCAAATCAACAGTTTTAAGAGGCATGTTCTTAGTATGAACTTTGAAAATTTCTAGTCTTGCTTTTTCATCTGGGGCAGGCACATATATTAATCTGTCAAATCTTCCTGGTCTTAACAAAGCAGAATCCAACATGTCTGGTCTGTTAGTAGTTGCAACAACTACCACACCCTCTAATTCAGATATTCCAGACATTTCTGTTAATAATTGGGAAACAACTTGTTCAGTAACTCTTGTTCCAAGACTTAGACCTCTTTTTGGCGCTAAAGCATCAATCTCATCAAAAAGAACTATTGAGGGTGCAACTTGTTTTGCTCTTCTAAAAACATCTCTAACATGTTGTTCTGATTCACCAACCCATTTAGATAGTAATTCAGGTCCCTTTACAGCAATAAAATTAACTCCTGCTTCATTTGCCAATGCTTGAACAATATAAGTTTTTCCGCATCCAGGAGGTCCATATAATAAAATTCCTCTCGGTGGTCTAATTCCAATTTTTTTAAAGCTTTCTGGGTTTCTTAAAGGCCATTCTACAGCTTCTTTCAAAGATTGTTTAACTTCTTCTAAACCTCCAACATCTTCCCATTTAACTCTTGGTATCTCAACCAAAACTTCTCTCATAGCAGAAGGTTGAACCATTCTTAATGCATAATCAAAATCTCCTTTTGTTACTTTTAATTTTTCTAAAACTTCCTTTGGCAATGGCTCTCCTTCTTTTAATGCAGAAACTTCTGGAATAACTCTTCTCAATGCATGCATTGCAGCTTCTTTTGCTAATCCAGCAAGGTCTGCTCCAACATATCCATAAGTAATTTCTGCTAATTTATTAAGATCAATACCTTTCTCTAATGGCATGTGTCTAGTATGTATTTGTAATATCTCTTTTCTTCCTTGTTTATCTGGAACGGGGATTTCCAATTCTCTATCAAACCTTCCAGATCTTCTTAATGCTGGATCTAATGAGTTAACACGGTTAGTAGCAGCTATAACAATTACTTTTCCTCTTAATTTCAAACCATCCATTAATGTTAATAATTGTGAAACAGTTCTTCTTTCAACTTCTCCAGTTACTTGTTCTCTTTTTGGAGCAATTGCATCAATTTCATCAATAAATATTATACTTGGTGCGTTCTTTTCTGCGTCTCCAAAAACTTTTCTAAGATTTTGTTCTGTTTGGCCATACCATTTTGAAAATATTTCAGGTCCTGCCAAACTTATGAAATTTGCACCAGATTCATTTGCAACAGCTTTTGCTATTAATGTTTTCCCTGTTCCTGGAGGACCATGAAGCAAAACTCCTTTAGGTGGTTCTACTCCTAATCTTTCAAAAATTTCTGGATGTCTTAATGGAACTTCAATCATCTCCCTTATTTTAGGAACTATTTGGCTCAATCCTCCAATATCTTCATATGTAACAGTTGGTAATTTTCTCTCCGCAACTTCTACAGCCTCATGTAAAAGTTCGACTTGTGTCATATCAGTTATTTTTGTTATACCTTCAGGTTTGGTATCAACAACAACCAATCTCATCTCTGTTCCCATTGGCATAAAAACTTCTTGAATATCAATACCAAAAATAGAAAAAATATCATCTTGATTTCTTGTTCTTGTTTTAAAAACAGGATTTGTTATTATTATGTCTCCTTTTGTCATTGGCCTCATGTAAAGATTCTGTTTTAACAAATTCGGAGAAATGTGGAGCATAAATCCTTTTTGAGCAGGAGCCAAAGTTACTTTTCTAGCTTCTTTAGCAAGAGCTTTTCTAACTTTTACTTGTTCACTAATAGAAGCATCAACATTTCTTCTAACCAGACCATCAACTCTTAATACATTTAGTCCTATGTCTGCTGGATAACTTCTTATAGCAACAGCTCCTGTCTTCCTCTTGCCTTCTATTTCTATTATGTCTCCTTCTTTTATTCCAATCTTAGCCATTGTTTTTGTATCCAATCTTGCTATACCTCTTCCAAAATCTTCCCTTCCTGTTAATTCGCCAACTTTCATTTTTAGCTCTTTTTCAGCCATTTAATCACCTTTATAGATTTTATTTTCAAGATAATTATTTATTAGCTTTAAACTTGATGGATAAATATTTTCTGGTAATTTATTTAAAGGAAACCATTTCCATTCTTCTATCTCTTCTGGTTCCATTATTTTTGGTTCACCTTCAAAATCTTTGCATAAAAAGCCGATTGTAACAAAATGAGCATCATGGACAATTTCATTTGTTACACTTATTACTTTTAAGTTATTTGCTTTGATTCCTGTTTCCTCTAAAAGTTCTTTTTTAATTGCATCAACAATTTTCTCTCCAAAATCTAGTTTACCGCCAGGACATGTCCATGTTCCTTCACCATGTAATAAACTATCAGCTTTAACAGGATCATCATTTCTTTTTCCCAGTAACACTTTATCATCTTTTAATAACATTATACCTACTCCAGCATTTGCAACTTTTCTCATATTTCAACCTCTTTTAATTTTTTCATTTCTATCTCATCTAACAAAACTGGGAATGTCTTTAATTCGATTTTGTCTTCCCACTCATCAAAAAATTTCATCATTCTCTTCATGTGTTCCATTGCAATTATGAAAACGGAGTTTGCAACTTTAATATGTGGAATTTCTTTTAATAAACCTTCTCTATTATATTCATATCTGCCAGATTTCTTAATTACAACTTGTTTTCTTCCATGAAGTTTCCAATAGAATCTGTTTCTTTCTGAAGCTGATTTAAAATTCTCTCTCACAGTATCAAAGCTTATTAGAATTGCTTGTTGTCCTTTTTTCTTTCTTATTTCTATTCTCATAATATCACATTGCCTTAATTTTATTTTCTACTACTTTTTTAATTTCATCAAAACTTAAACGATTACGAGATGTTTTTAAATTCATTTTTTCTCTTAACTTAGCAATTTCTAAAATACCGTTTGAAGTTCTATGCTCTAAATTTTTTATTTTAAGTACACATTCTTTCCAAATTTTATAATCATCAAGTTTCTTTGATAATAATGGATTTGAATCAAAAAAGTCAACTAATGCTAAACAGTCTTTTATTGAAGCTACTGAATAATAAAAACCGGATTTTTTATGTAAAGGTGCAATAGTTCCAAAACCAAAAAAATCATGTATTTTCATAAGAATATCTAAATCATATTGTGTTATAGAAAATCCTGCACGAACTTCTATACCATATTGTACTCTTGGGTGTCTAAAAAAAGAAATAATAAAACTTCCTTCACCATCAGTAAAGCCTACAAACCAGTCTTCAAAATTTGTCATAGTTAGATATATGTATACACAAACTATTTAAAGGTATCTGTCTAATTTACCATCTTGATTTTTTAGATTTCCTTAAGGCCTCAGTTATATCTTCTTTCATTCTTATAGATTTTTCACGAGAAGCTTTGTAGAATTCTTCAGTCCCATATTTTTCAAAGTATTCAGGTTTTCTATAAACAGCAATAATACCTCTTGATGAATTTACAATAGCTCCTCTTCCATCTTCATTAATAAAATTGGGGATATCTTCTGGTTGTCCGCCTTGAGTATAAAGACCTGGAACTAAAAATATATTGGAAGTCATAATTCTTCTTAGACTCTGAGCATCAGAGGCATAAGTTGCTCCCACAACTGCTCCTATAGATTTATAATCTTCCTCACCTTCTGTCCCTTCACCCCATTTATTAATCAAATGAGCCATTTTTTCTGAAAGTTTAATCTTTGATTCTAAAACCTCATCTTGAATTTCACCGGCAGAAGGATTTGATGTTTTATCCAAAACAAATATACCTTTTCCATAAGTTTTACAATCTTTTACAAATTCTAGAACACAATCAGATCCAAGATAACCATTAACAGTTAATGCATCCAAGTCAAATGATGGAATTTCTCTTCTCTTCTCACCTTCTCTACTTAGAAGTTTAACTTTTCCTAAATGTCCCTCAGAATATTTTCTAGCAGTATTACTAATGTCATTTCTTTTTCCATCCTCTATGACTATAAGACCTTTTTCTTTAGCATAATTTATTGTTTTGTCAAAAGCATTTATGCCGACTGCTTTATATATTTCATAAAATGCTATCTGCGGTTTAACAGCAGGAACTACATCTGCAACAGCATCAACAATCTTTTTGTTAAACTCTAAGAAAGCAAACCCCACAGCCTCAAAATTATTACCATACCTATCTAAAGCTTTATCTTGAATATGTTGAGGAATGAATTCTACATTAGGATCCAGACCAACTATACCTAAGTTTTCTTTTTTATCTATAGCTCTTAATAATTTATCTGCAAAATTGTCCATGATTTTTATACGCAAAGCATTACAAATTAAATTTGTTTGGTGATAAATACCACCATTTAAATCTTTTTTTGAATAATTAAATAATATGATTCAGGAATATTTGCAGGAGATAGGTCTTTCTAAGAATGAGGCTAAAATCTATCAAATGTTATTAAAATCAGGGCCCTCTTTTGTTGGTAGAATAAGTTCAAAAACCAAAATTCATAGAAGAAATGTTTATGACTCTATTGAAAAACTTAAAGAAAAGGGATTTGTATCTTGGACAATCAAAAACAATAGAAAATACTTTGAGGCAGTTAATCCTAAAAGAATATTAGATATTTTTGAAGAAAAGAAAGAGAAGATTAAATCAATAATTCCTTTGTTAATAAAAAGGCAAAGATTATTAGATACAGAAAATATTAGAGTTTATACAGGTAATGAAGGGAGAAAAATAATTTTTGAAGATAAACTGAGAGATAAAGGTGAACAACTGGTTTTAGGTGCTCATAAACCTTCAAAAATAAGATCTCGGTATAGAAGAATTTATCATAAAAGGAGAATTGCTAAAAAAATTTCTCTAAAAATGTTATTTCCTTTGAATAAGATAGAGACGGCAAAGGAATTTTCAAAATTGAAATATGTTAAAGTAAGAATATTGCCAAAAATATTGAGCAATTCACCCATAACAATAAATATATATGGAGATAAAGTTGCTTTCTTAGCAGGCTCAGAAAAACAATCCCCCTTGTCTATATTGATCGAAGATAAAAATCTAAGTGAAGATTTTAGAAACTATTTTTATACTATTTGGGATATATCTAAAAAACTGTCTAGGAAATAACTTTAAAGTTGTGGAAAATATTTTGTTTTAATGTTTTCATCAGTCATTTTAATAACAGTGGGTAGATTTTGTAAAAGAAAACTTTCATGTTTTTCAGCAGCTCTAAATACTTCATACATGTCACTTTCAGATCTCGAGGCTTTTATGTAATCAAAATAAGTTCCGACATTATATTCAGCCATTTGTTTTTTAACTCCATTCATACCTAAACTGATTGCTTCTTTAACCATTTTCACAAGCCTTTCTCGAACTACTTCAGGTGTTGCTTCAGTTTTACCTTCTGATAAATCTTGGAAAAATTCTGGCCAACTCTTTGCATAAGATTGAAGTGGAGTCGTATCAGATTTAAATCCCCACTTATTCTCAACTAATAATTTAACATTACTAGCGCTTACATCTTCTAGAACATCAGTTATGCTATAATCCCAACAAGGAAAATTTATATATAATATGTTCCAAGCTTTCCTTTCAAAGGGATTATCAGATTCATTAGCTGACCTTCCCCATTCACCTAAAATAGAGTTAACTGCCCCTTTAACAGTTTGTTTATACTGCTCATGACTAGTTATGCTACTATCTGTTTTTTTACGGACTTCTTCTATTGTTTCTATTCCTTTGTCAATTTTCTGTAAAATTTTATTTTTTTCTTTTTCTAAAAATGGTTTTACATCAGTATCATATACTTCATGTTCGAGTTTCCAAGAAGGGTCAAAAACATCTCTAAAAGTATGTTTACCTATCCATTCGAATAAATGTCCTACATTTCTGAATTCATAAGAAATTCTAGCATTTTTTCTAGCTTCTTCAGGTCCAATATCAGATCTTTCATGAATTTTCTCTATAAACTGTTCTGTTATTGAAGGGACATAATTTTCTGGAGGTGGATGAACATTCCATCTTATAACTGTTCCTAAAAGTCCCCCAACTGTTTCTACCAAAGAATATGGTCGTCCTGACATTTGAGCATGAAATAGATCTCCTTGATCTATCATAACAATATAACGAGGTTTAGAAAATGTAACATCGGATGCAGATTTTACTACTTTAACATAGCCTAAGAAGCCGGTATCAAAAACATTTCCGCCATAAGCACTTATTGGCGGAGTTTCTATTTTTTCTAATTCATATTTTTTAAGCATTGAAGGAAAATACTGAGAAGTTGCTGAATTTAATTCTTCAAGGAATGGCGCCAGAGCTTTTCTCATTTGAAAAGGTTGAAGATCTTCTAGTATTTTACCCTTATATCTGTCTTCAGTTCTATCTTTCTCCATAATGCTAATTCAACAGAAAAAGATTTAAGGATAATATTTAGGTCTTAGATTCTAAATCACTTTTAGTTAAAATAGATTCTAATTTTATTCCATTATTTATTAAGTTTTCTTTTGCATCTTGCTCTCTATCAATTATAGCTATTGCATAATCATCTTTTCCATCATCTTTTCCAAGTATATTTCGACACTTTAAAATAGAACCTCCTCTTGTCACAACGTCCTCAAAAAAACATATGCTTTCTTCTTTAAGACTTCCTCTAACTTTACCATTATGTGGATTAACACTAATAACCTCTCTCCCAGCATTTTCAGCAACTACTTTAGCAAACTCATAACCACCTGTTACAATACCTACCATATCATATTTTTTATTATTTTCAATTTTCTGAAACGTTTTATATCCTATTGTACCAAGAACTTCTCTTGCTTCAGAATTCTCAAAGAGTGGATCGCAAAATATTTTATAATTAGAAACTCCACCAGAAGCAAGCTCAAATTCTCCGTATTGAATGCAATCCAACTCATGAATCAATTCTTTTAATCTTTTTCTTAAAATTTTAATCCCTCCAAAATATTTTTAACAAAATCTTCTATAGACTTATAATAGAGTAAACCAGAACCTAGTTGAACAGCATTTGCTCCAACACCAAAAAATCTTTTAACGTCATAAGCACGTACAATACCTCCACTTGCCACTATTGGTAAATCAGTTAATTTTCTTGTTTCATGGACCTGAGCCAAAGCAGGATAATGTATTGTTGGTCCTGATTGGCCTCCAATCTCATTTGATAAAATAGGTCTTCCCATTTCAACAGAATAATCCATTGCTCTTAAAGTATTTATTTCTGTTATCCAATCTATTTCGGTTTCTTCTATTATTTCAATAACTTCTTTTAATTTCCTCTCATCAGCAGAATAATAAGGAAGTTTTACAGATATTGGTTTATTGGTTGATTTTCTAGAATTCTTTAAAGTTTTTCTTAATATTTTTGGTTCAAAACCTATATGATAACCTCCTCTTTTTGCATGTGGACAAGAAACATTTAATTCAAATGCATCAGAAA
>JABAOC010026330.1_pt4 | contig 10349 bp, 14 predicted proteins | sample 7062161 | NCBI WGS metagenome assembly JABAOC01 (sample SAMN14538625, study PRJNA623070) | marine sediment metagenome | biome: marine biome [ENVO:00000428]; feature: marine pelagic biome [ENVO:01000023]; material: deep marine sediment [ENVO:00002113] | place: India: Gulf of Khambhat ...
AGAAGGAAAAAAGCGACAAGAAGGAGAAGAACCGGGCGAACCTGGGATCGCCGTGCATGTAGCCGACCGAATATATGTGCACCAGCATGGAGACCGTGCATACCACGAAGAGCATCACTGCGGTCAAGGGATCGATCAGCATGCCCATCTCGATCTTGAAGCCCAAAAGATCGACCCAGGTGAATTTGAATTCCGAGGTGACGGGGTTCTTCAGGACGGAGGCGATGACAAACAGAGAAAACACAAAAGAAAGGCAGATAGCACCGATTGAGATGAGCGAGCTCAGCTTCTCCTTCCGGTTGGTAAACAGGACGATGACTGCAAAGGCAATCAGAGGAAGCAGCGCTATTATCCAGGCGTTAGGCAGCATATTGCAATTGACAAAAAGAGTTTTAGTTCAGGACGTCTCTCGGCTTCTTCCACACCGATGTTGCTACTTCTCGCTCCTTACCACTTCATCAGGTTTATGTTATCCACGTTGACGCCCTTGAAGTTTCTGTATATCAAGAGCACGATGGCCAGACCCACCGTGGCTTCTGCCGCAGCCACGGTTATCACAAAAACGGCGAATATCTGCCCGACGAAGTCATTGGGGGTAACGTACTTGGAGAACGCCACGAAGTTAACGTTGACCGCATTGAACATCAGCTCGATGGACATTAGGATTCCGATGGCGTTTCTACGGGTCAAGACGCCGAAGATTCCGACGCAGAAAAGTATGCTGCTCAAGATGAGAAAGTGCGTCAATCCGACCAAATCCTAATCCCTCCTTGCGATCACTATCGCTCCTATCAGGGCACTTAGGAGCACCACCGAGACCACCTCAAAAGGCAGGACGTACTTGGTCAGAAGCATTCTTCCGATACCAACGGTGGACTCGACTTGCGGAGCCGCGTCGGACAGCTTCCAGGCGGTGCGGCTCAATGTAACGATTGTGGCCACCAAAAGCGCCGCCACGATTATGATTCCGGGAATGACCTGCTCGTTGGACTGCCTGATTTTGGCGCTGTACAGCTTGGCGGTGAGCATGATGGCAAAAATCATCAGTATGGTGATGGCCCCCACGTAAATTAAGACCTGAACCGCAGCCAGAAACTCAGCCGAAAGGAGTATGTAGATCCCGGCCACGCCGAAAAGGCTCAGCACCAGAAACAGGGCGCAGTGAAAGATGTTCTTCAGGCTGACCACCATCACTCCGGAGCCAACTATTATGGCCGCCAGTATGTAAAAGNNTCAACAACTTGTCTTTTCCTTTCCCGGATTCAGTTTCGGGCGATTCAAATCAACGGTTACGCCTCTGTCTTTCCCGAAAAAGGCTTTCCCGTGATCGCCAGCTTCTCCCTATCATATATCAGGTCCTTCTTATCATAAACCGAGAACTCATACAGCGGAACCAGCTTGATGGCTTTCCCCTTAACCGGACAGACCTCCTCGCACAGCCCGCAGTAGATGCAGATGCCGGTGTCGACCTCGAACACCTCCGCAAATCTCTTCCCCGCCTCGTCTTTGGCCGAGCTGAACTTGATGGCATTATTGGGGCAGGTCTTATAGCACAGGCCGCAGGCGATGCACTTCAGCTTGTCGGTTTCGGGATCGGAAAGCAGCACCACGCACCCGCGCGACCTTGCGGGCATGGTCCATCTCTCTTTGGGATACTGCAGGGTAACCGCATGCTTTCCCAAATGCTTGACCGTGACGGTCAAACCTAAAATCAGATTGTAGACTCCCGAGTATATTCTCTTGATCAACGCCATGTCACTGAGCGAAAAATCCGGTTAAGATCAGATTCAAAAACGCCAGAGGCAGCAGGAACTTCCAGGCAAAGCCCATCAACTGGTCCACCCGAATACGGGGATAGGTCCACTTGAACCACATGATCAGAAAGATGACGCCGAAGGTCTTGCCCAAGAACCAGATCCACGAAGGAAGCCAGGGCCCGTGCCATCCCCCCAGAAACAGGGTGGTGGAGACGGCGCTTATGATAAAGAGATTGGCGTACTCGGCGAAGAAGAACATGGCGAACTTCATCCCGCTGTATTCGGTGTTGTAGCCTGCCACCAGCTCCTGCTCCGCCTCGGGAATGTCGAAGGGGGTTCGGTTGACCTCGGCGATGGCAGCGGTCAGATAAACCAGGAACCCGATGGGCTGTCTGACTATGTACCAGTCCCAGAAGTGCACCTGCGATTTCACGATCTCCACCATAGAGAGAGACTGAGCCAGAAGCACCACACCCAAGACGGACAAAGTCAGGGGAACCTCATAGCTGACGATCTGAGCTGCAGACCTCAAGCCCCCCAGAAGAGACCATTTGTTGTTGGACCCCCATCCCGCCATGAGGAGACCCACCACGGTGAAGGTGGTGATGGCCAGGATAAACAGTATGCCGATGTTGAGGTCTCTTACTATAAGACCATGCCCGAAAGGGATGCAGACATAAACGGTTAGAGCTGCGACGAATACCACCAGAGGGGCGATAACAAAGACGGGCTTGTCCACCTTGAGAGGGACCACGTCCTCTTTCTGTATCAATTTTATGGCATCGATGATGGTCTGCCTCCAGCCGTGCCAGCCGGTCCGCATGGGACCCAAGCGGACCTGCATGTGAGCGGATACCTTTCTCTCCCACCAGACTAAGAACAGTGCTGCAATGGAGATGAAAGCGATGATGACCCCCAGAATCAGGAGCATGGAGAGAACGTCCAGCCAGATCTGGGGAATGCCCCAGCGGGTGAATAAACCCTCCAGCCACATGTAAACTGCCTTGAAGACCTCGTCTAGCTCAAACAAAAGTTGTCTCCCGCTCCTTCGTAGTTGCCCGATTCATCGGGCTTGTCTCATCTATCCACATCCGGCATGATCACGTCCAGGCTGGCGAAGATCACCACCAGATCGGCGATCTTCCATCCCCTGACCATCTCCGGCAGGACCGCCAGATTGGAGAAGGAAGCAGAGCGAATCTTAACCCGATAGGGTATGGTCTTCTCACCCTCGGAGATGATGTAGAACCCCATCTCGCCGCGGGTGGACTCGACTCGGACGTAGGCTTCCCCTTTGGGCGGTTTGAATACCGGCTTGGTCTTGGTCTTGATCTCTCCCTCGGGGATCGACTCCAGGGCCTGCTCCACGATTCTGTTGGCCTGCCTCATCTCCTGAATTCTGACAATGTACCTGTCCCAGGTGTCCGACTTCGTGCCGGTGGGTATGTCAAAGTCGAATCTATCATATATGGAATAGGGCTCCTCTTTCCGGAGGTCCCATTTCAACCCGCTGGCCCGCAGGTTCGGGCCGGTGACCGAGTAGTCTATGGCCGCTTTCTGATCCAGTATCCCCACCTCCTTGGTCCTGCCCAAAAAGATGGGATTCTCGGTGAGAATGGCCTCGTACTCGTCCACCCTGGGCTTGAAGTACTTGACGAACTCCTTGGCCTTGGGGATAAACTCAGGAGGCAGATCGCGTGAGACCCCTCCCACCCGCATGTAGTTGAAGGTCATTCTCTGCCCGCAGGTCATCTCGAAAAGATCCAAAATCATCTCCCGCTCCCGGAAGCAATAGAGAAAGGGTGTGATGGCTCCCAAATCCAGCGCAAATGTCCCCAGCCATATCAAATGGCTGGCGATGCGGTTCAGCTCGTCCATGATCACCCGGATGTACTCTGCCCGCTCCGGCACCTCGACTTGGGCCAACTTCTCCACCGCCATGCAGAAACCGTGGTTGCAGATCATGGCGGTGACGTAATCGATCCGGTCGGTGTAGGGGATGAACTGGAGGTAGGTCCGATTCTCCGCGATCTTCTCCAGCGCCCGGTGAAGGTATCCGACTATGGGGACCACGTCCACGATCACCTCGCCATCCATTTTGAGCAGCAGCCGGCAAACCCCATGGGTGCTGGGATGCTGCGGACCCATGTTGACTATGAACTCCTCGGTGTCCGCCTTCTCCACGGTCAGAAGAGGCGCCTGCATGCTATTTCTTGGGTAGTCGGACAAAGTCCTTTCCCTCCCAGTCTTTTCTCATGGGGTGGCCCTCATCCCAGTCGTCGGGAAGCAGTATGGGTCGCGGATCAGGGTGATTTTTGAAGGTTGCTCCGAAAAGCTCCGCTATTTCCCTTTCGTGCCAGTTGGCTGCTTTCCAGACAGGGGTCACCGAGTCTATCTCGCCGTCCCTCTTCACTTTCGTTTTTATGGCTATCTTGTGCCGCTTGGCAAAGGAGAACAGGTTGTAAGCTATCTCCATGTACTCCACGTAGTCGATGCAGGTCTGGCAAGCCAGAAGGTCGAAGGAAAGCTCCGGATTCTCCTTGGCGAACCTGCACACCTCCAGGATGATATCCTTGTCCACTTTGAAGGCTGCATCTACCCCCACGAAGGGAATCTCCTCGATCTTTCCGGGAAATCTGTCTTGAAAGGCTTTGAAGATCTCTTCTTTGGTCATTGTTCCGATTCGCTTTAAATGGAAACCAGGTCCGTCAATGGCCGAATGTCGTTGCGAGGAGCCCTCAAGGGCGACGTAGCAATCTCCAATACGTCCTTCTCCGCGAGAGGAGATTGCTTCGCTTCGCTCGCAATGACGACTGCTACAGCTTCCGACGGCTCTGATTGGCTGTGTATCATCTCAACTCCAGTCCGCGATCTTTTCCTTCTTGATCTTCTCCTGCAGCTTGATGCATCCTTCCATCAGCGATTCCGGTCGGGGAGGACAGCCGGGAATGAACACGTCCACCGGAATGATCTGGTCCACTCCCTTCAATACGCTGTAACAGTCGTAGTAGAAAGGTCCCCCGGTCACGGCGCATCCTCCCATGGCGATCACGTATCTTGGCTCCGCCATCTGCTCGTACAGCCGTTTGACCCGGGGAGCCATCTTGTGCGTGACCGTGCCGGCCACGAACATCAGATCAGACTGACGGGGAGAGGCGCGAAAGAACATGCCGAAGCGGTCAAAATCGTACCGGGATGCCCCCGTGGCCATCATCTCCACGGCGCAGCAGGCGAGTCCAAACAGCATGTACCACAATGAGCAGGCTCGGGAGTAGTTGAGAACGTCGTCCAGGACTGTCGTCACCAAGCCGCCGCCGGGAAGGTGCTCCAGGTAGACCGGCACTTTCTTGATCAAACCCATTTCAAAGCTCCCTTCTTCCACACGTAGACCAAGCCGAAGATCAGGATGGCCAGGAATATCAACATCTCGATAAAAGCAAAAAGCCCCAGGCTTCGGTATACCACGGCCCAGGGGAACAGGAATATCACTTCCACGTCGAATATCACGAAGACCAGGGCGTAAAGGTAGTAACGAACGTTGTACTGCACCCGGGCGTCACCTATGGGCAGCTCACCACATTCGTAGCTTTCCAGTTTATCGGGGCTGGGGTGGTGGGGACGGACAAGACGGGCAAGGAAAAAGACGAATATCACGAAGACGACGCCCACCGCTAGGAAGAAACCAACGTATGCGTAATCCTGAAGCATAAATCAGTAGATCAACAAACCCGGTCCAGCCACTATGAAAAACCTGACCTCTTGCCCTGTGGAAGTCAGGTGCAAGTGAATTTCTTCACAAACAATCTACCTAAAAAACAACTTTTCCAAGTTTTGTCAAGAAGTTTTTGACAACTTTTTGTCTGATTTTTTTGTAACACACTAGAGGTGACACGTTGGAACGAGCAGGAGACACAAGGGTCGCTGTCGAAGTGATCCTTATAGGTCCAAACAGGCCGGAGGCAAACTCAAGCCGGGTTCCGGCCCCGGAGCCGGGGGAGCGACTCACCAGGCGCTCCCAATTTCTCCTTGACAAGGGGCGCGCCGGTTTTATTTTACGTCCGTGATTCGAATTCCTGTTTGGCCGGCTGGTACGGAAGTGGAAAATGCTCTTTTCTTAACAGGAGGTTGAAAGAATGAAGAAGACGGCAGTTCGGGGAATGGCATTGTCGCTTTCAGCAGTGATGGCTTGCGTAGTCCTGTCTTCGACAGCCCCCGCCCAGCAGTTGAAAATTGGCTACGTGGATGTCGTGCGCCTGAAGCAGCAGTACGCTGAATATCAGGCGGCAGAGGCGGACTTCGAGAAGTACATGGCCCGGCAGCAGGCCAAGGCGGACTCCATGCAAAAGGAGATGGAGGAGCTATTGGAACGACTGGACAAGCAGGACCTCATGCTCACCGAACAGGCGAAAAATGAGATCAGAGAGCGGCTTCTGGTCAAACAAAATGAATATCAGTCGTTCGTCAATGAGGTGATGGGACCTGAGGGCGAGGCAGCGCAAAAAGAGTTCGAGCTCTCCAAGCCCCTGATAGAGAAGATAAACACGGTGATAAAGCTCATCGCCCTCAAAGGGCAGTATGCCTATATCCTGGATTCAACTGCCGGAACCGTGCTGTACGGAGACGAAAAATACGATATAACGGATCAAGTGCTGGTAGAGCTTAACAAATAGCCTCCATCGGAGCTTGGGGGCCCGGATCAGGGCTCTGGAGGCCAAGGTAAAGGGTGACCAATTCGGCAGATTGGAAACCCTCGATTTTCCGCCCAAGGGTGGCAAGACTCTCCGGTGCTAAAGTTTCTGAAAAAAAATCGACTTTTTCCTTGACTCCGTTCGTAAGAATTGTTAGTTTTGGATTAAACAGCGAAACATTGGAGCGCGTATCACGGTTGGAGTCAACTTCGAGCGAAGAAAGGAGGAAGGGGACGAAAAAGCAAAACTAACTTAAGTGCGTCAATCGTCAGGAGGGGATGTACATTCTTTATTCTTTAATCCACGCAGAAAGCAAATTTCCTACAGCTTGTTTAGCTCCAGTTTGACCTACCGGAATATGCCACGGAGGCGCCAACGGTAGCCGGCATCAATCGGCTGAAAAGCAAAAGGGACGACCAACACGATCTTTGCCAAAGTCTGTTTGCGCGTCGAGAAAAAGCGAGTCTGGCTTAAAAGAAAAGCTCGGCTTTGCGTATAGCAAAGAGGGCTAAGCGGATATTCATTATCTCGATTGTAAGAATCGACTTGGTTGGTAAACTGAGTCAGATGGAGAGGAGGTGTGGTAGGGAGCGATCGTTGGTGGTCAGATTATGCATCTTTGGAACCTGAAGGGGCGTAAAGGCAATCATGTGGGTATCAAAAGGAGGTGGTCTGATCAATGCTGAAGGGGAGATTAGAAGAGAGGGTGAGGGTAAACAGAAACTCTAATTCCTTTGTGAAAGGAGGTTTGGTGATGTCGCGGAACATCTTAGCAGGGCTTGTGGTCTTGGCTCTGGTTTTGGTCGGTTCGGCTGCTCTGGCAAATTGTGATAATCCTTTGAGCTACCAGGTCGTGCCCTCAAAGAGCGCGAATGCAGCGACGGTGAAGGTGTATCTGAGCAACTCAGTAGGGATGGCCGGTGCCTCCATACCTTTGAGCTTTGCTGCCATCGGATCAGACATCCAGTGCACCCAGATCAGCTTCAAGGGTTCGCGGGTTGAACATTTCAAGGGACAGTACCCTCAGATCGACAATGTCAACAAGAGAGTGCTCATCGGGCTGGTTCGAGACTTGGGTCCCGAGATTGACGACGTTCTCCCTGCGGGAGAGGGAGTAGTTGCAACCTTGCACTTTGTGTCGGAGAAGAACAAGTGCCGCCCTGAGCTCGAGATCATCGCCTGGCCGCTTTCTGCGGGAAAGCTCTACTTCGACATGGTAGATCATAAGGGCAGCTCCATCTGTCAGAAGAAGGTGAAGGACCAGGCCATCGCCATCCCCATCAAGGATGGTGGTAGCACTGAAGCGGTAGAGCCGGAGGCCAAGACCTCCACGTTCCAGCTGGAGCGCAACTATCCCAACCCGTTCAACCCTGAGACGGTTCTTAAGTTCAACCTGCCTGAAGCTTCCAAGGTCGATCTGAAGGTTTACAACATCCTGGGTCAGGTAGTCAGGACCCTGGTGGACGAGGAACTTCCGGCGGGGCCGCACTCGGTTGTCTGGGACGGGAGAAATGATCAAGGTTCAGACGTGGCCAGCGGAGTGTACTTCTACCGCATCCAGGCCGGCAGCTTTGAGTCGACCATGAGAATGACTCTGCTAAGATAAGGGAAGGACACACCCACCCTGCGTTTGGGGGGCTGACCAATGTAACCAGAAGAGAAGATAAATCCCTGGCCCGTACGGGCCAGGGATTTTTTTGTATCTATTGGGCCCTGCGCGGTCGCTCATTATTTAGTTGACTTTTCAATTCAAAGAATATAGAATGACCATCCGAATAGGATATTATCGGGGCGTGGCTCAGTCTGGTTAGAGCGCTTGGTTCGGGACCAAGAAGTCGCTGGTTCAAATCCAGTCGCCCCGATTTGAATTTCGGCTCATCGTTCACGGTTCACAGTTGACGGTACATGCGAGAAGCCAAAACATTCATCGGCGTGATCGGGGCGGGAGCTTGCTCGGACGAAGCGGGCAGGTTATCCGAGGAGGTGGGGAGGAATATAGCGAGAGTTGGAGCGGTCTTGGTTTGCGGCGGCATGGGTGGGGTGATGGAGGCTGCCTGCAGGGGAGCAAAGAAACATGGCGGCTTGACCATCGGGATTCTGCCCGGTACAAACAAGGCTGAGGCCAATCCGTACGTCGACTTTCCCGTAGTCACCGGACTGGGGGAGGGAAGAAACCTCCTGGTGGTGCGCAACTCGGACGCCGTCATCGCTCTTCCGGGAGAATTCGGAACGTTATCTGAGATTGCCTTCTGCCTGAAGCTGGGCAAGCCGGTTGTCGGCCTTTCCACCTGGGAGGTCTCAGATCAAATGATGCGCGCCGGGAACGCAGAAGAAGCCGTCAGCATGGCATTGGTGCAGGCCAGAGCCTCAAGAACAGAGTCATGAATGACAAGTCAGAGGGAATGGCAAGCGCCCGTCTGATAATCTCCGGGTACGTTCAGGGCGTGGGCTTCAGGTGGTGGGTGATGAGAAAAGCGCAGGAATACAGTCTCAAGGGTTACGTGCGGAATCTGTACAGCGGCGACGTAGAAGTTAAGGTGGAGGGATACCGGCCCATGATCATCGATTTCGTCAAAGAGGTGAAGACCGGACCCAGGTCCGCGCACGTCACCGACGTGAAGGTGGAGTGGGGCGAGTACGAAAACGAATTCAAGAACTTCGATATAAGATTCTGACGAGGTCCCATCATGCCACAAAGTTATCCAGATACCGCCAGGCTGAGAGAACTTATAAGAGACGTACCCGACTACCCCAAAAAGGGAATCGTGTTTAAGGACATCACCACCTTGATAAAGAAGGGAGACGCCTTCGACGAGGTGATAAACATATTCCACGAGAAATGCAAAGATAAGAAAGTCGATCTGGTAGCCGCTGTGGAATCGCGCGGATTCATCTTCGGAGGGGTCCTAGCCAATCGACTAAAGGTGGGTTTCATTCCGATACGGAAATTCGGGAAACTTCCTGCCGATACAGTCGAGCAAAAATACGACTTGGAATACGGCACCGACACTCTGGAGATCCATAGGGACGCTATCAAGCCCGGGCAGCGGGTTTTGATAGTGGACGATCTTCTGGCAACCGGAGGAACCGTTGCGGCAACCTGCAAGCTGGTGGAGAAACTGGGAGGAGAGGTAGCAGGAATCCTGGTGATGATCGAGCTGGGATTTCTAAATGGGAGAGACAAGATAAAGGGTTACGACCTTTTCACTCTGCTGACATATGACTGAACACGCTGACGGTTCGCGGTCTGTAGTTCAAGGCGCGTCTTTCACGTGGCCCTGCCGCAAACCATGAACTTGTTGTAAGAGCACGGGCCCCGCCTTCGGCTAGGCCTGCGGAACAAGGTTGGGCAAAGGACCTCTCCCCCATAGTCCCCCTCTCCATGAAATGGAGAGGGGGAAACAGGGGGTGAGGTGAGCGAGGTGATAGGGAAGAAGGGTACCATTAACCGTGAACAGTGAACTATTAACCGAATTACCCGTGCCCCCGTAGCTCAGTTAGGATAGAGCAGTGGTTTCCTAAACCGCGTGCCGCAAGTTCGAGTCCTGCCAGGGGCACTTNNTCGCCCGTTCGAGTCGGGCCGGGGGTATTTAATTCGGTTCGTGGTTCATGGCTTCGAGGGGGCGAGGCCCGCCTCTGGTGCTTCCATCGTTACATCATCGGAGTGTAATGCACTTGCCGGTAAGCTCAGTGATGAGCCTTGAACGTCAAGTTGACTGAGAGGACTATTAGTGCCGATACCGGCATAGTCTCCTGAGCTGGACAGTCCCACGACGGTGCAGTCATCAACCCAACCACCTCCACTGCCGCTACCGGTCCCGTCGTCAGTGCGCTGTCGCCTGAGGTCACACCACAGATTGAAAATATTACAGCGTGGACACCATCCGCGACCGGCTCGCCGGAG
>JABAOC010041980.1_pt4 | contig 10346 bp, 6 predicted proteins | sample 7062161 | NCBI WGS metagenome assembly JABAOC01 (sample SAMN14538625, study PRJNA623070) | marine sediment metagenome | biome: marine biome [ENVO:00000428]; feature: marine pelagic biome [ENVO:01000023]; material: deep marine sediment [ENVO:00002113] | place: India: Gulf of Khambhat ...
GTGCACAGCGACCGATTCCAGTAGCTCTGTCTGGTGCGCACTGAAAGCGTTCTTCCTGCTGGCCTCCAGACCCAAAACTGCCATCACCCCCTGATTGTCGCCGACAGGAACATAGGCGTAGGACCTTATGCCTTCCGAGAAGATCAGCTGGTCTATGGGCTTGGCAGCGCTTTCCATGGAGAGCTTTGCCTGGTAGAAAGTCTTGCCGGTCCGAATCACTTCCGACATATTGGTTTCACTCGCCGGAATCCTCTTGCTGCCAACCGCGCTCAGACCCGCGTCGGGAGAGAAACTCATCTCCAGCCTGAACAACTGTTCCTCCGGGTACCAGTAGCTTAAGCTGATCCTGTCGAAATCCAGAACCCTGTTCAGCTCGCGAGACACCGCGTCGAAGACCTCCTTTACATCAAGGGTAGAGCTGATAGTGCGGCTTATCTGGTCGGCCAGCTCCAGGCGATGGGCTTTTCTTCCGCTCTCCTCGTGGAGCTGGGCATTACTCAGCGCTGTGGCCAAAAGATCGGTCACCGTCTCCATGACCATCACATCCTGCTCATCGNNGGACCCCCACCACTATCTTCCCTCTGCTGAACGGCACGCAGAGCTCTGACCGGGTATCGGGAATGGCCGGAATGTAGTCCGTCTCCGCAGTCACGTCGTGACAGAGGATGGTCTTGCCGGTGTCGGCCGTCCTCCCCACCATCCCCACTCCGTTCCTCAGACGCCATCCAGGTTTCACCGCATGGCAGAAACTCTCATAACTGGTCCTCAGGACGAAATCGCCGGTGGGCTCGTCCAGGAGGAACAGGGAGACATGGTCATATTTGAAATTAGACTGAATAGCCCGTGTCACGTTCTCCAGAAGTTCGTCTAGATTTAACGCGGAAACGACTTTCTTGGCCACGTCGTTGACCAGAGCCAGCTGCGCACTTCTTCTTGTCTGGCTGGAGAAAACCCGCGAGTTTTCGAGAAGGACTGCTAGGAGGGAAGCCAGCTGAGAGAGCAGCCGCGCGTCGTTGTCCCCAAAAGCGAAGGGTTTGTCGCTCTCGGCATCGAGAACCCCGACGATCTCTCCCCTGAGTCTGAGTGGTACGGCCACCTCAGACCGGCATTCCTTGATGCCCATGACGTACCTGGAATCCTTCTGCACGTCCCCTACCACCAGAGGCTCCCCGGTGTGCGCGACCCAGCCGGTGATGCCTTCCTCTCCGACTCTTATTCTGGAATTTCTTACAGCCTCATCCGGAAAACCGCAAGCCGCTTTTACGAAAAGCCGGCCCTCGCTTTGATCCACCAGGAGGATAGCCGAGCTTGGATAACCAAACGACTCGGTCACCACCTTCACGGTTTCATCCAGCAGTTTATCCGGATTCAGGATAGATGATAGCTTCTGTGCCGCATGGTACAGAGAGGAAACCTGGCCCGCCTTCTCCTTCACCTTCTGGTAAAGCCGGGCATTCACCAGTGCTACCGCCGCCTGCCCGGCGATCGATCTTGCCAAGTCGAGGTTTTCAGAGTCGAGTCTCTCTGGAGAGCTGAGCCCCACTCCCATCAACCCCACAGCCTCGTCTCCCTTGGAAAGGGGAATCAAGATGACCTCGCTGCCTTCCCCCTTGGGGAGTAGCTGACGCTCTGATGAGGTCAGCTGCCCCCTTCCCCTTATCCTGACCATCTTGTCGGTCCTTATCACCTCATGGCATAGGGGCAGTTGCCTCAGGTCGATCTTCTCGTCCGGTTTGATTGGAGATACCGTCTTCTGAGCGGAAGAGAACGCTTGAAACACCAGCCGGGTGCGATCCTCATCCACCAGGGCTGCGTAGCAGAAGTCCGCCTCCAGAAACTCGAGCATCTTTCGAGTCAGGACCTTTGATATCTGACCGGTACTCAGACTGGCGCAGAAGGCAGAGCAAGCCTCCAGAAGCAGACAGAGGTTGCGAGCCCTGGCGGTCCATCCGGCCTGCAGGTCGAGACTGCTTATAGCCATGCCCAGTTGGCGACCGACGGTTTCCAGCAGCTCGTTCTCCTCCAGGTTGGTCTCTCTGGGCCTCGCGCTCACCAGCAAGGCAGCACCCAGGACCTTCCGTTTGGCCACAAAGGGGACCACCAGAACCGTCCTGATGCCCCTGTCTTTGAATTCCTGAATCTGCAACGTCTGGTTTTCTTCCACATCGGACACAAATATGATGCGTTGTCGTCTTGCCGCTTCCCCCAGCACTCCCTGACCCACCTTTACCCGTTCAGCACCCCACACGTCGTCCAACGGCAATCCCTTCCACGCCCGCACGTCCCAATTCTCCTCTTCTCCACACCGCAGGAACATGATACCGCCGTCAAATCCGGTCACCTCCAGAATGACTCCCAGCGACTCATTAAGTATCTGGTCCACCTCCGAATCCTGGCTGGTGGTGGCGGTGATTGCGCTCAAGGCCACCACCCTGCTTCGTACTCTGCTGATTTCACTTTCTCTCGCCTTAAGCCTGGCATCCGTCTCGTCCGCATATCGATTTAAAAAGGAGAGTCCGGACACGGCCATGTTCCTGGCAAAAGAGTGGTGGTGTGTTTCCCGCACCTTCTGGAAGAACTTCTGAAGCGGAGCCATTATCTTCTGGTACAGAAGAATGGCCAGCCCCGTGGTGGAGGCAAAAAAGAGCAGCAAAAGAAGGATCATTGCCTGGGACGACAGGCGCCAGCCGGTAAGGAATCCCAGAATCAGGAAAAGCAGAAATGGGATCCCGGTGACAAGCAAGATAGAGTACAGAAGTCTCGCTTTGAAAGAGAAGGTTCCAGAACGGAACGGCGAGGATATCATGGCAATCTCAAACCTTAAGACTTGTGGACGTTTACCCGATGCGCGCCGGACTTAACTGAAACGATGCTGGCTAACTCAAGGCCGGCTCCTTGGACTGCCCCGTTAGGGCTTCCTTCCCGCTGGCGACCGAATTCAGGAACGCCTCCAGGCTTTCCTGAATCCGATCCACGCCATCCTCGATGTTCCTCAGGTATCTTAGACCGTTGGGGCTGAGGTCCGGTTCTCTCAACCTCATTAGCTCTGCCGATCCCCGAATGGAGGTGAGCGGATTGGCAATCTGGTAGCTCAAATCCGAAAGTTGCTGCTCCGGTGCCAGGGGCTCTTTTGTCCGGATTGAGCCCTCCAGATGCCTGAGTCTTTTGTTCAGGTGCTCATTCGACCGTCGCAGGAGCGCTTCCTTCAGCGCCAGAGAAAGCTGATCCGCCTTGTGCTTGACAAAGGTTATCTCCTCCTCGGTCAAAGGCTGGCGGCCCCAGTTGCGCATTTCCCCGACGGAGATGATCCCCACCGGGCTGTCGTGCAACATCACCGGGACCAGAATGGCCGAGTTGATTCTCTCGTCCATGATCAACCGCGCCTCCTGCTGCGACATCAGGCTTTCCGGGTCATCCTGATTTACCACCATAGGTCTTCTTGCCGACAGGGTCAACCGATGCCAGGGAAGTCGGTCCAGCGAGAAACGCGTTTCCTTCCTCAGATCGATGCCGTCGGCCCTTATTTGGTGGACCGCGCAGTTGATGAGCTGGTTTTTTTCCTTGGACAGAAGGGTCACCCTGGCGAAACTGCGGGGGAGGTCTTGTACCAGACTGGAGGCCGCTTCCCGAAGCAGCCGGCCCAGTTGGCCGTCTCCGGCCAACCCTCTCTCGAAATTTCGAAGCGACCTGCACAGGGATCTCTCTTTCTGCAGTTCGACCTGGACCCTGTCCTGCAGAATGAGTTGAGAAAGCGCCAGCGTCAATAGCCCGAGCCACTTGACGTCGCCGGCGGAATAGAAATCTGGCTTCTTATGACCCAAAATTACTGCGCCGCGTACGGAACTTCCGCACCGCAGGGGGAGAATGATGCGCGACTTGATCCCGCAGGCCCTGAATAGGGCTCCTTCAGAGCTCTGGGAGAGATCGATATTCCGGTCTATTCGGACTTCGGCGGAGGTCATTGCTTTGCGTATGAACTCTTTCCCGGCGCCGCAATCCGCCGTCCGCTCCACCAGTATTCCTCCGGAGTCTCCCATGGACATGATCTTAGTGTTCTGCCCGGTCGCTCCGGCTGAAACCAGAGAAAAATGGTCGAACTCGATTGTCCTCTTCAGCTCGGTTGAGATCCGGGGAAAAGCCTTTTCCAGCGAATCGGCTTGCTGGGTGGTCCTCAGCAGATTCTCCGTGGCCGAGATATAGTCCTTTCTCCTCTTATTCCTGTGGGAGAGCAGACACCTTGTGGCCGCCAATCCCAGAATCTCGCCCACAGCCGTGAGAAACTGAATCTCTTGGTATGAAAAACGATCCCCTCCCGTCTCGTAGAGCCCCAACAGTCCCAGGACCTTTCCGCAGCACTTGATGGGCACGCAGGCAGATGAAGTGATGCCCTCTCTTTCCGAGAAGACGGTTCCGTATTCGGGAAGGGTTCTGGCATCGGTGATTACCGTCACCTTCTGGGAATGCCTCGCCTGGCGATAGGCCGGACTCTTCTGGTAAAGGTCGTACAGGACGAAGAGGTTCTCGGCACTCACTCCCGCGTGAGCCACCAGGGCCATCTCGGAGGAGCGAAACGTGGGCTTATAGATTAGACCGATTCTGTATCCCATCACGTTCATCAATTGCGACAACGACTCCTTGAGCATAACTTCCAGCTCCCCCCGATGCTCTGTGACGGACGATATGGCCTTAAGACACGCCAACTGCCGCAGACGTCGCATGGCGTTATTTTTTATTCTCACCAGCGAGCGACACCACGCGGCCAAACCGAACGCCACCAGCGTTCCCCCACCGAGATAACCCACCACCCCCATGATACCAAGAATCTGCTGCCACCTGAGACTCAGGAGAACTTCTCCCTGACTCAGAGCGGTGATCAGATTGCTCCCTCCAGCCAGAACCAGCAAGACTCCACCCAGCATCAAGGCCTTCCAGCTGTGTGGATGGTACTCGAAATATCTGTCTTTTTGCCTGGAGGCGAGAAAAAGAAAAGTTAAGAAGAGAAGAACAACCGTGACGTCAAGTATCAGTGAATACATTTGACATCCTCCGGGAAGAGGGTTTAAGGGAGAAACCCCAAAATGTTATAGCCCAGAAAACTTCGGCAAACATCTGAGCATCCTGCAGGAATTTTTAGCTCGAGCATTGTTGAGAGTGTGTGAGCAAAGAGTACTCTCTTGCGGACGGCTACAACAGCCTTGACCTAAGGATCATGCACCTTCAAAGGAGATGCCAACGCTCGGTTTGCCTTTTGATTTGACACACTACTATTATCGACAGAAAGCTCAAGCCTTTTAGCTCTCAAGGGGCGGCCATCCTGTCCGGAAGGCGCCTGGAGGATGGTTGTTACGAGAGAGGGGAGAAGATAGGTGAGCTGTCACTGCCGGGTGAGGTTGATGACGGGACTTAGTAAATGTCGAATCTTTTCATTCTTTCCCTAAGGGTGTTTCGCGAGATTCCCAGAAGCTGGGAAGCCCTCACCTGATTATGGTTCACGTACTTTAAGACCTCGGAGATCATGGTCTTCTCCAGTCCGGAAAGAAGGCGATCGTATATATGGCCCTTGCAGTCCCTGATGATCCGACTGAAGATAGGAATCAGTGTCTGCTCGAATACCTGCTGGTAGTCCCGGTTGTCAGAGCCACCCTCCTCTGGGGATTTGCCACGATCGCTCTTGGCGTCAACCCGGCCGCTCTTTCGGCTGGAAAACCTGACCGATCCCAAAAGCACCCTCTGCCTGTCTGTGGCCGACTTCAAAGACAAAGCTTCCTTCACCATGGCAGCGATTTTCTCCATGCGAATGGGCGGGGAGACCACCACCAGGCTCTTGTCCTTTTCCTGATGGGGCGGGTTCTTTGACAGCAGGATCAACGGCAGATCAGAGTTTGCTTCTCTGATCTTCTTGGCAATCTCCCTCCCAGACTGGTCTGTCAGATCCAGGATCACCAGATCGGGCTTAACATTGGCCAGAGAGGTGAAAAGACTCTTGCCCTGAGGAGAGACCAAAAGCTTGAATTCGTTCGGGTCGAGATATCTGTCCAGGTCTTGTGAGATTCTGGGATCTGAGCCCACCACCAGTATCTGCTTCATAGCNNTAGGAATAGTATCGGCAGAAAAAAGACCTTCTTCATTCCGCACCTGGAATTTTTGTGGTCAAGAAAGACAAAGAGATGATGGAGCTATCTGACGAGACGGAAGGAGCAAGGTATCTCGCCCGGGAAAGCGAATCTTCATTTCGATTGCGCCGGAGCACGGACCAACAGGACCAGCCGGCAGCTTTTGTACCGCCCGGCGACAGCTGGTAAAAACCCTACTATTCCCCTTTACCATGCCGACGGTACCGATCAGCTTGCCCAGCGCGCCGCGGGGCGAGCTCTGCCACGTTCACCGGCTGCCTTACTGCAGAATCCATCGGATCAGCTTCGTAGCCCCCGCTTTACCCTTGTCTCCCACCTCCATCTTCGGACCCACGCAGGAGGGGCAACCGTCGGCGCAGCCGCAGGAGGTAATCATATCCTGACAGGCTTTCCACATCTCGGTTGAAAGGTGAAAAAGCTTCCGGGAGAAGCCCACTCCCCCGGGGTAGTTGTCATAAACGTAGACTGTGGGAAGATCGGAGAAGGGCGATTTAACCTGGGGAAAAGTCCTTATGTCTCTGGGGTCGCACATTACCCAGAGGGGCACGACATTCCATAACAGGTTGGCTAAAGCTCTAAGACTACCTCCCAGCTCCTCTCCGGTGAGTTCCAGTTTGGAGCCGACGTCTCCCGGAAATTCCAGCCAGAAAGAGGTGGTATGCATCTCCTGCTCGGGCAGGTTTATCTTGCCGAAGCCGACATTCTCATGCGTGGCAAACTTGATCTTCTTATACATGGTAGCCAGGGTGGTGACCGAAACCTCACCGTAGGCCCGGTTGCGTGCCGGCTCTTCGATCTTCTGAGTGACCTCCAGCACCTTGATGTCCNNCAGGGTGGTGACCGAGACTTCGCCGTACGCCCGGTTCCCCGAGGCTTCTTCGGCCTTCTGGGTTACCTCCAGCACCTTGATGTCCGTCTTGGTGATGGCGTCGGTGTAATAGTCAACCTCCACCTCCTTGGCGTACGCCTTCTTCCCGTCCCAGTCCAGTTCTTCTATTTGATACTGATCCGCTCCATGAAGGTAGATGGCATCTTCGTAGAGGAAAACCGGCGCACTGAAGTAGTCCATCTCTCCTATGATTTTGTTTCTATCGGTGGAATCCAGAATGACAAAGTTTTCGGTGGCGGCGCTTCGCAAGCTCACTTCCTCGGCAGGATAGACTTCGGAGGTCCAGTGCCATTTTCCGTCAACGTGATGAAGAATCCTCTGTTCCTCCAGGTGCGCCAGGATCTTCTCGGTGGCCTCCACTCCGAAATTCTCTCCGTCGCTGAAGGGAAGCTCGAAGGCAGCACACTTGAGATGGTTCACCAGAATGATCAGGTTGTTGGGGTCCACGATTCCCGATTCGGGCGACTGCCCCAGAAAATAGTCGGCATGGTTGATTATGAACTGATCCAGGGGCGAGCTGTTCGCCACCAGAACCGCCACGGAGACGTCACTTCTTCTTCCTGCCCTTCCGGCCTGCTGCCAGGTGGAGGCGATATTTCCAGGATATCCCGCCATCAGGCAGACGTCCAATTGTCCAATATCAATCCCCAGCTCCAAAGCATTGGTGGAGACCACCCCTTTGATCTTCCCCTCCCTTAATCCCCTTTCGATCTCTCTTCTCTGAAGCGGAAGGTAACCGCCACGATAACCTCTTAACGAATCCGGCGGTTTTTTCGCTCTTCTCATAACCTCAGACAGATAGGTCAGCAGTATCTCGGTTCTCAACCTGGATCGGGCAAAGACGATGGTCTGGACATCATTCTCCAAGAATCTGGCCGCCAACCTCTGTGCTTCGTTGATGTAGGATTCTCGTATTCCCAGTTCTTTGTTTATCACCGGTGGGTTGTAAAGGATGAAATGTTTTTCGCCGGAAGGAGCTCCATTGTTGTCCACCAAAACGGTCTCTTCCTCGATTATCTTTTGGGCCAGCTCCTGCGGATTGGCGATGGTGGCAGAGCAGCAGATGAACTGCGGATCAGATCCGTAAAACCGGCATACCCTTTTCAGCCTTCTTATCACGTTGGCCAAATGACTGCCGAAGACTCCCCGATAGTGATGGATTTCGTCGATAACCACGAATCTCAAATTCTCGAAAAGCTTAATCCAGCGGGTGTGATGCGGCAGGATCCCGCTATGAAGCATATCCGGATTGGTGACCACCACATGACCGGCTGAGCGGATGGCCACTCTTGCCGAACGGGGAGTGTCGCCGTCGAAGGTGTACGTCTTTATGTCGCAGTCTAAATCAGTTATCAATTGATGAAGCTCGGCCACCTGGTCTTGGGACAAGGCCTTGGTGGGGAAAAGATAGAGGGCCCGGCTTTCAGGCTTTTCCAAAATCCTGCTTACCACCGGAAGATTATAGCATAAGGTCTTGCCGGAGGCAGTGGGGGTGACGATCACCACGTTTTTGCCGGAGGATATTTTTTCTAGGGCCGAAGCCTGGTGGGAATAGAGTCTTCTTATTCCCCTCTTTTCTAACACTGATTTGATCCTGGTGCCAATCCCTTCCGGGAATTCAGCCCAGGCAGCCTCTCTTGGGGGGATTTCCTCCCAGTGGGAGATACACCTGCTGATATTTTTATCCGTTTTGAACTGATCTAGAATCTGTGATAGATTCATCCTTGACTCTTGTCGTTCGGTCTCGGTCTAAATTACCTTCCCCGGACTTCATTTGTCAAGAATTAAAATTCAAGAGCTTCTCTTCTTGATCTCTTTTGGCACTAAGCGGCGATATCTAATTTCGGGCATCTCCCTAACGTTGCTCAAAAATGTGCCGATCTAAAAGAATGTTCAGTTTTCGAACAGGGGTATGATAGTGTCTTTTTAATTTAGGAACCCTTTAACCTCATAGCAGAGGGGGCATCATGTTAACTTGGTGCGCTGTCTTGTTCATTCTGGGGATCTTGGCATTTCTGGATGCCATGATTGCGCCACCTTACGGCGATATTCTCAGGAAGGTAAATTCATTATTGTTTATGTTAATTTCTTTGGGCATGTTGATCAGGCTGAGAATGGAGAGATCGCAACACAAGAAGGACAGCACGGTGCACAACGCCAGGAGCCGGGAGAAGGAGGAGACGCCGGTAGGCGTAGGGAATTAGAAAAGTGCATCAAAAGATCAGTTTCGATCCGTGTTGACCGGCCAAGCATTTGGTCAGTCGGGCCAGTTCCANNGATAAGATAGCCCCGGCAGAAACGGGGCTGTCTTTTTCCCCAGATTCCGACGTCGCATCCCCATCCCATACCTGGGCAGAGCTTTTGCGGCTGCGTTTATCACAGCTGCATGGAGCTTTCGTCCTGGATGAAGGCCAACTGACTGGGAAGCTTGAAATCCAGCGTGTTATGGGCCAGAAAAGGAAGGATTCGACACTGCCGATTTTTCGCGAATTTGTAAAAATTCCCTTGCTTTTCCGGGACAAACTCGTATATTTACAGGGGTGCACGGCGGGCAAATAATGACGACAGAGAAGAAGAGAATGAAGTCATCCATCTCTCAGAAGGAGGTCTTCGGCAATCTCTTTGAGACTCTGGGTCATGAACTGAAACGAAACGAGAGATTGGCTCCTTACACCACTTTCGGCATAGGAGGAGAAGCTGAGTTCTTTTATTTGGCAAAAAGGCCACAGGATTTGATCAGGGCTATCCAGGCGGCCAGAGAGTCAGGAATTGCGGTTTTCGTTTTGGGGGGCGGAAGCAATGTCTTGGTGAGTGATTCGGGATTCAGAGGATTGGTGGTAAAGAATCAGTGTAACCAGGTATTCTTAAGCGACGACAAAATTGCCTGCCAGTCAGGAGCATGGTTGGATGATCTGGTTCGTCTGGGGTGTGACAATTCCCTCTCCGGGATGGAGTTCGCGGCGGGGATTCCGGGCACGGTAGGAGGAGCTGTTCGAGGAAATGCGGGAGCTTTCGGAAAGGCCGTGGGCGACCTTCTAACCGAGGCGGTGATTATAACGCCGCGGGGAAGTATAGAACGGGTGGAAAAAGAGTATTTCGAGTTCGGATACAGAGAGAGCAAGCTGAGAAAAACCAAGGAGATGTTGCTCTCCGCAACTTTCGAGTTGAACAAGGGGAAGAAAGAAGAGATAGAAGCAGAAATCAAGAGGAATTTGGAAGAGAGAAGAAAGAGACTTCCGCAGAAAGAGAAATCGGCCGGGTGTTTTTTCAAGAATGTAGTCGATGACGGAAGGAGAGTCTCGGCAGGATTTTTGCTGGAACGG
>JABAOC010015837.1_pt1 | contig 10343 bp, 13 predicted proteins | sample 7062161 | NCBI WGS metagenome assembly JABAOC01 (sample SAMN14538625, study PRJNA623070) | marine sediment metagenome | biome: marine biome [ENVO:00000428]; feature: marine pelagic biome [ENVO:01000023]; material: deep marine sediment [ENVO:00002113] | place: India: Gulf of Khambhat ...
AGCCACACCCAGACCAGGCTTATCCATGCGACCAGTAGCGTTAAGCAACACTCCGAATTCTCGTGCGTCTCGGAGAGGGGTCCATGGTTCTTCACGGTTCAAGACATAGACATGTCCAATCAAGTTCGAGACTTCATAATGTAAACCTTTTGACAACAAGTAGTCTGCAAGGGCGGTGCAAAGCCTTTTTTTCTCGTCGTCTGAAAGATCCCTTAAAGCTCGCCACTTGTCATCATGTTTAGGTCTTATGTCAACGCCAGCTAGAAAGGCTAAAGCCTTGTCCTCTTGACCGCTTATCCCAGGAATGAAGGGGCTGGTTGTGGAGGCCAACGTTCTATGTATTGGTCTGGTCTCTCTGCCAAAGAATATCAGATCGTTTTCAACTGTCAAGAGTTCGGCTCTTACGGCGTCTTGCACTATTTCTTCGTTTAGCCCTCCTAATCTTCGCTGGTCATACTTATCTTGGAGATCTCCAAGTGCTCCTACAACAGCCATAGGTGCCGAATCCACATTCCTCTTGTCCAAGGCTTTAGCCGCAAAATATGTGACTCCAGCACCGCTGATGTCTCGTGCCCCATCGATCTCTTGCAGATGGGGATTCACTTGTAATATTTTGCCTGTTCCTTCTCCTTCTATCTGATGGTGGTCCAAGATGACGATTCTATTATCTGAGAGCTTTGCGGCTAGCACATCAATGTAGCCGCCACCCAAATCGGTGAAAACAAGTAGTTGTGGCTTTTCTGAGAGGATCTCTTCAACGATTTTCTCGTCAATCCATTGGATTATCCTGATACGAAATCTTGCGTCGAGTCTGTACAAGGCTCTTCCCATAATTCCTGCTGCTGCAAGCCCATCAGCATCTAGATGCGAAAAAACATGGATAGCTCCCCCTCCTTCGCAAACCTCTGCGATGGTTTGGGCAGCTGAGGATGCAGAATCCCAAAAGTCTGTTACCTGTTTCCGACTCAACGTCATTTGTACCACGACTAGGCTAGCAGACTGCTTTATTTAAGAATGGCGATACTGCTTCTTGTTCCTACGTGCTTTCTGATTGAAGAGATAGATTCTAAACTTTGGTTTTCTGCATCAAAATTGACGTTAGGCTTCTGAGAGAGGATACAATACCTCTTACTAGGCTATGGTTTTTGTCTGGGCTTGATATTTCCAGTCTTTAGATAGAACGTTCTTGCGTTTGTAGTATCTTGAGAGTTTGTGGATCTTAGCTTCGACGAGTTGAAGAGCCCTCTTGTTGTGTATATCTCTGTTATTTTTCTCCAGATGGGCCGCAATTCTGGTAGCCTTCCCTAGAAGGTTTCCGAGGTCTTCAGGAATCGATGGTGCCAGATCCGCTTCCTTTAGTATCTGCGTTATGGCCTTTCCTGTGAGGAGCTTGACTAAGGGGATTGCATGTTGATCCCTTAGTATCGTTCCGATTCTACTTGTAGGATGCCCTTCTTTTGCCAACTTGATCACCAATGCTTCCACTTCTTCAGTTTCGTATTTACACCAACTTGGCGGGCGCCTGCTAACCGGTCTTGTCGAATGGGATCTTCCATGCTCTTTTTTCGGCATCACTGGTCCCTCTTGATTCTGTATGAGCGAGTGTGACCCAATATTTAAAACTATTGATCGGCGAAATTATTCTATATTCTCGATCATTAGAGTTTCTGATACCAAGAGGCGAATTTCCGTAAGGCAATAGCTCTATGCGAGACCTGGTTTTTTTCGATACTCTTCATTTCAGCAAATGTTCTGTCTCTTCTTATTGGCTCAAAAATCGGGTCGAATCCAAAGCCTGAGTGATTGCTTACTCTTCTTTCTCTTCTTGTGATCTTTCCTAGGACTTCTCCCTCAAAGCATTTTGGCGACTTCAAATCAGATGAATGAAAAGCTACTACTGAACAGAAAGTAGCTGTTCTTTCTTCTACTTTCTCCATGAGTTTGAGTAGACCTCTGTTTCCTATCGTTCTAAACGTGAAGGCGGCGTACGGCCCTGGAAAACCGTCTAATGCATCTATGAACAGTCCAGCGTCCTCAACTATCAATGGCAAGCCGCATCTCTTGAAAGAATCTACGGCGCTCTGTTTCGCGATCTCTTCTAGACTGTCACTTTGGATCTCTAGTGCTTTAACTCTTAGCATGCATACCGACATTCTGTATTCGTCCAAGACCCAACGGGCTTCCTGGAACTTGTGGATATTGTTCGTTGCGAAAAAAATCACCTTGCCTTTTAGCTTGAAAATCATCTTTTTTCACACATGCTGGACACTATTCCAAAACGCGATTTCTGACGGCAATATAGCGTCCTCTTCTCTCTATCTCTCTAACCTTGTGTAAAACGTTTTTCGCAGTCAGGGNNATTCGATTTTTCTCCAAGTCCAAAATCTACGAGGAACAGCTTTCCTTCAGACGTGAAAATCATGTTAGATGTTGTCAAATCCCCATGGATTATTTCATACCTGTGGAGCCTACCTATCATTTGACCGATTCTATAGCATATACTCAATCTCTCCTCTTGACTGATTCCATCAAACAGTCTTTTCACCTGAGTTCCTTCTATGAACTCCATTATGATTGCGGCGTTTCCACGGTCTATCAAGAAAATTGTGGGCGTGGATACTCCCGCTTCTTTCGCCTCGTGAATTAGCTGAGGTTCGTGATTTGTTCTATAGATTTTGATCGCTTCATCCAGTTCTGGCACTCGATACCTTTTTGCAGGTCGCTTCTTCATTATAACCTTTCTGCCATGCCAATTTGCAAGATAAAGGTTGGCTTCTGCTCCCTTTTTTATCAAAATCGGTTTTTTCATTTTCTCCAAGGAATATCCACATCCTCTAACCGCCACCTCAACTTCACAAAGCTCTGATCAATTGGCGTGACGAGGTTATAATTATAGGCTAGGACCCCAGCCCACGCAATCATGGCTCCATTGTCAACTGCGAACTCCTTGGGCACAACACAGAACTTTGCGTCATGGTCTTCTGCGATGTTTCTGATCATGGATTGCAGTCTTCTGTTAGCGGCCACTCCTCCAGTCAGCAAGACTTCCTTCTTCTCTGTGTGAGCCAAGGCTCGTTCAGTAACCTCAGTAACCATGGAAAACACTGTCTCTTGAAGACTGAAACATAAATCTTCAAGTTTGTATTCTCCTTTCCGGAGCAGATTGATTGCAGCGGTCAATAAGCCACTGAAAGACATATCCATCCCCTTAACCGCGTAAGGTAATGAAATAAACCTGTTGCCATGCGCGGCAGATCTCTCAACCTGAGCCCCAAATGACTCGCTCAGATTTTGATGGAAGCCCGCCTCTCTAGCAAAAACATCCAAGCAGTTGCCAAGAGCTATATCTTGAGTCTCACCGAAGACTCGATAACGATTCGAATCAAATGCTGCGACAATCGTGTTCCCACCTGAAACGTACAATGTCACGGGATCCTCGGCGCCGGTTTTCAATCTACCTATCTCAACATGCGCCACACAATGGTTGATTCCAACCAATGGAATGCTGAGATAAGAAGCTAGAGCTCTGGCAGCAGTTGCACCTGTGCGTAGACACGGACCCAGACCAGGACCTTGAGAAAACGATATTATCGACAAGTCTTCTGGCTTTATCCCCGCTTTCCGGAAAACTCTTCTCAAGATTTTGTCTGCAACCTTCGCATGGTGTCTTGCTGCCTCACGAGGATGAATACCTCCTTCGCTGGGAATGTAGGCGCTTGTTAGATTGGCTAGTATTTCTCCGTCGAAGGTTGTTATTCCAACGCTGAAATCGTCTGCTGTCGATTCAATACCTAGACCATACGCTATGCTTGTCTTTCCGCGGATCATTCTGACATCCGAACGCAACATTTTTTCATGATAGACGTACACATTTTTATTTGGAGTTATGTATATATTAGAATGGAAAGTTCCGGACTGATAAAGATGCCGAGACGCACAAACCTTGAACAGAAAGCGTTACAGTTGATTATAAACAATGGCAGCGACGGAGTGCTCCAATCTCAGCTTTGGCGAAGCCTTGGTGGAAGCAGTAGAGAAGGCTCCAGAATAGCACTTAAACTGGAGGACAAGGCGCTTATTCGCAGGGAGAAGGAGCTTTTCAACGGAAGATGGACATACAGACTTTATCCTAGGAGGCTTCCGGCATCAATTGATTCTATAGCAGACTGTCCATGCCTGATGTGTCCAGAAAACTCGAGATGCGGATCGTCAAGCACGATCTCTCCGAAGGAATGTGCAGACCTCACAGAGTGGCTTCTCTTCTTAGCTAATGACAAGTCAGTCCTGCCAGGTGACAGCTAGTTTTGCCCAAGGCCTGGATTCAGGATCGAAAGAGCGACTACTACTACAAAAAGGCGAAAGCAGAAGAATATCGTTCCCGGGCGGCCTACAAGCTCTTCCAGGCGACTCGAAAATATCATTTTATAGAGAAAGGTGACATTGTTCTGGACTTGGGTGCAGCACCTGGAGGTTGGTCCCAAGCTGCAGGAGAGATTGTCGGAAGCAAAGGTTTTGTGCTAGGCGTGGATCTTAACCCTATCCATGACTTCCCAGAATCCAACGTGAAGACTCTGGAGGCAGATATAACTAAAGAAGCCACGCTGCAACAGATACTGGAAGTCCTGCCAGGAAAGGCTGATGCTGTAATCTCAGATGTTTCCCCGAAAATCTCTGGCATATGGGAAGTGGATCATGCTAGGCAGATAGATCTGGCCCAGCATTCCTTAAGAATCGCTTTAGAGACGCTGAAGTTTTCTGGCAACCTCTTTTCGAAGGTTTTTCAAGGTGACCTGCTTGACAGCTTTGTGAGAGAGGTAGAACAGCATTTCGAACTTGTGAGACGGGTGAAGCCGAAAGCCAGCCGAGCGAAGAGTTCAGAGATCTACCTTCTTGGAATGAATCTTAGAGAATCTGAATGAGCGTCACAGATAAATCCTATTATCTCTTAAATAGAGAACGCTAGGTGGAATGCTTGAAAATCATTGCAGCAGATTCCTCGACAGCCGTTTTAGACCGAAAGTTTGAGCCCTCAATGATCGTCGCATCTGCAGCAGTACTGGTTTCTCCTCCTTATAGAGAGCCAAGCGAATCTTTGGCCAAACCCCTCTTCGCACCTACCGAGAGAGGGCATGAAGTTGTGGTGCAGGAAGCCAAGCTCTGCAAAGCGCTGCTTGAAAAAAGGAAGGCAGACGTGATTCATCTTGATATGTCCTTAGGCGGTGTTCCTGTTGAGCAGCTTTCTCCAATTCAGTTTTCCAACATAAGAGTCTCAAGTAGAGCAAGACGCCATCTTATTAGGATATTGCCCAAGCTTCGGAAGATCGCTGGTGAAATTACCCAAAGACATGGAATAGAGGTTTTGGCGCTGGGAAAAGAAAGTATCCCGGTTCGAATTGCAGAGTTGACAGCAGGGGCGTACGCCGTATTATACGCTTGTGAGAAAGCTTTGCAGAGCAATCAACCAATACTTCTGGGTCTTCCCTCAAGATGTCAGCCCAGATCAGCTGAAAAGAGGATGGAATTGCACTCGCTTATGGCGGCGGAACATGATGTTAGGGGTTATGCAAACGACGCTGAAGAGATTCTGAAAAGGGTTAATATCGCAGAGATGCTAAATCCCCGTGTCAGGGGTTTTCGAGCTTTGAAGATCTATCCCAAGGGTGGGAGCTAAAGAAGTGATGCAATTAAAGCTTGACTTTTGGAAGAATGCTCCGTCGAAAATCAAGAGAATAATTTCGATAGTGGCTTTCTTTTGCATCTCTGTAATTGTGACTGTAGCTGGAGTGTTGACTCCCCTCACCATGGAAGAAGTGAACATTCTTGGCGAAGACCTCTCGAAAACTCAGAAAACCGTGGAAAATCTACAGGAGATGCCGCAAATATCGTTTATCTTTGGAAACAACCTTATGATCTGCTTAATTGGGTTTACACCCTTAGTCGGGCCAGCTTTTGAATACTATGTGCTCTACAGCACAGGTGTTGTGATATCAGCCTATAGCTCCTATGAGCAGATCCAAGTAAATCCTTTGTTGCTTTTTTTCCTCTTATTTCTATTTCCTTTTACATGGTTAGAGTTCATAGCTTACTCAACAGCTATAGCTGGAAGTGTCTGGCTAACATGGCGAATAATAAACCGGAAAGGAAGAAGAGAGATCAGAAACACGTGCATGCTTATCTCAATATGTGCCGTTATGTTGCTAGCCGCAGCAATAATAGAAGCACTATTGCTTTAGGGCTTTACGATCCATAAAGCTTCTTTGATTTAGGTATCCCGCAAATTTCAGTCATCGGAAGATGTCTGACTAGAACACTTGATGATTTCCAGACTTACATCCAATATCTTTGCGCTGTGCGTAAGCTCTCCCAAACTTACTATATCGACGCCTGTACACGCGTAATCCAAGATGTTTTCCGAAGTGATTCCACCACTTGCTTCTAACAGAACCTTTCCGTAGAAACCTTTCTCTTTCAGCAATTTCACTGCATTCTCTATTTGCTTTGTGGAAAAATTGTCGAACATTATTATGTCCGCTCCAGCTTCGGCAGCTATTGAAGAGTCCAAGGCTTCCGTTATTTCGACTTCGACTTTTTTGCTGAATGAGACTCTTCTCTTAACTCTTTCTACCGCCCTCTTTAGGCTTCCTGAGACCGCAATGTGATTGTCTTTTATCAGGATCATGTCATCTAGGTGAAGCCGGTGAGTGTCACCTCCACCCACGAGTACTGCCTTCTTATCAAAATATAGCAGGCCAGGAGCAACTTTTCGTGTGGCAGCGACTCTTGTGTTAAGTCCAGCCTCATGGAGTCTCTCTACCAATCTTCTTGTGGTCGTTGCAATTCCACTCATACGAGCAACAATGTTTAGCAGCGTCCGTTCAACAGAGAGTATAGTTCGAGTGTCTCCAAAGATCTTCATCAAGATGCTTTCTGCATTGACTTCTTCACCATCAGTAACTAGTATTTCGGGTCTGAGTCTTAGGCTTTTCAAGAGAGCTTTTGCTTCTTCAATTCCTGCGATGACGCCAAATTCCTTTGCAACTATCTGTGCTTCTGAATTACTGTCTCTTGGGACTAGTAGCGCTGTGGTTAGGTCCCCTTGCCCCGTGTCTTCAGCTAACATGTTCTGCAGCTTTTCTGCCAAAACCGTTTGAGACATGTACATGCATTCATCTATGATCGTTTGATTTAAAACACTTGTTTCACGTTTGGTAAGTGGCCTGCAGGTTTTCTTGCTGCTCCAACTATCGTTCTAATGGCTTGGTTCAGGCCATTGTGGATCGATAATTCATGCCGCACCTGTTCAAGTCTTTCAGGTGTCTCGCTTTCTAAGGTTTGCCTGATCTTCTCTAGGAGTTTTTCCTTGCAAAGTCTGTCTTGCGCGATCACTTCAGCAACTCTCAACTCCTTGACCTGCTTTGCATTGTTGATTTGTTCTGTGTGGTTTGGTGTTGGCACAAGAATCATAGGCTTTCCGTAAGACATGCATTGAGTTAAGGTTCCATGACCGGCACGGCTGATGACCAGGTCGCAAGCTTTCAGGTGTTCGAAGCGGCTTGGAATCCATCTGTAAATCCTCACGTTATCGTGAACAATGGGTTCCGTAGCAGCGTTTGGGTAACCTAGTGAGAGGACGATCTCGTATTTCTTTGGCATGTCTAGAAGGATCTTTCTTAAAACTCCAGTGAAGAACGCTTTTTCCTTAGTTGGGCCACTTATCGGAACGAAAATCACAGGTTTGTCCTTGGACAGTCCCAGTTTCTTTCGCAGTTCTTTTTTACTTGGCAAATCATGAGTGTATCTTGACAGAATTGGTCCAGTGAGATTGACCTTCTTTTTGTAGGACTCTGGAATATTTAGGTTTCCAATGCTTATGGTATGAGGTGGCGGAAAATCCGGTATGAGAACTGCGTCTCCACTTGTCCAGATCCGTCCTATGAGGGTGAGGGTTATGGAATCTGCGAATCTTGCCAAACGTAGAAAATGTGTTCTACGGGGAATTATCACCTGAAACTGATTCAGGATGCAGATGCTTGGGATTCCCAAGATTCTGGCGGCTAGAAGTGGCGAGGCGCGAGAGTCTGAAACAACAACATCCGGCTGGAAGCCTTCAATGGCTCCAATCTCAGCGTTGACCTGCCTCATTAGAGTGAAAGATGCGAAGAAGGGGCCTGGGTTCACTGCTGTCTGTCTAAAATCAATAGTTCCGTCAGGTTTGACCTGGAACCCGATTGGAGGGACCTTGATGAGGGGGAGTTCTTCTTGTTCTATGTAGTGTGCTCCTTCGTTGTAGGTTGAGAACATTATTTCGCAGTTCTCTTCTGAAAGCTTTCTGGCAATGGGAATGCATCGTCCGACGTGACCCAGCCCTACGCCACAAGGAGCGAAATAAACTCGCATCAGGTTACTTCCCGCTGAGGACCTTTCTTCTTACTTGGCCTCTGGGGCTCTCTTCTTCAAAGATAATTGCTTGGAACTTATAGATTTTCGTACTTTCAAGTAACCAGCAGTCTGGCGGTAAGCCAGCCTTGAGGCAGCACTGGCACAGAAACTCCTCAGCATCCCAGTTCCATTCGATAGGGACCTGGGGAAGCAGTAGCCCCTTGTGCATTCCTTTTTCAATGATTATTCCATCTTCTCCGATTTCTATCTTGGAGGGGTACAGGTTCGGTTTTTCTGCTTTGATGACTTTAGGAGGGGTGAGGACACTAACCTCGAAAACTACGCTTTCGATTTCACTCAGTGAAAGTGGAGGGAAACGTGGATCTTGGGTGGCTGAGCTTATCGCTGATTCTATTACCGCCTGACTCAATGGAGTGACCGGATATGGATAACCTATGCATCCTCTCAGTCTCTTCTTACCCTGCCTCAGAGTGTTTATTGTCACAAAGACTCCGCATTTCTGGAGAAGTTTTGGAGAGAAGTTTTCAGGGGTGTCGATTTGCTTTCTGGATTTTAGGCATTCTTCTGCCGCCTTGCGTGCCAAGGTGACAAGAAATTTCCCTTCTTGTAGGTTTATCTGAAATGGCAGCTGGATTCCTCCAATAAGATGACTGACGCTTTTCAGACGTCGGCTACACTCTGAAGACTTTGCCTAGAATTTGATTGATTCTTCATGTATTCCTTCTTTGGTTATGACCAGAAAGTCTATTCCATCTCCGCTCAAGATGTCTCTGCTTATGGCGGATTTTATGGATCTGGTGACAAGCTTCTTGGCTTCTTCAACCGTCAAGTCTTCCCTAAACCCTTCTTCAAGTACTCCCATAGCGATCTCTGTTCCCGAGCCCACGGCTGCATATTTGTCGGATATTAATGAACCCAGAATATCTAGGACGTAGAGGTTTGCTCCCTCTTCATCTAATCCGCCAATAATTGTTTGGGTGATTAAGGGCGCCAGTCTGCGGTTGAAAAGCAGGTTCGACATAAGCTTGGCCGCTGATCTGACCGGCACAGGTCTGCCCACATCAAGGCTGTAAAGATTCGCCAACGCCTCTACTTGTCTGACTAAAATTTGCATGTCAGAAACAAGACCGGCGCATGCCGCACCTACATGATCAGTTATCTTGAACACTTTCTTTCCTCCCTTGCTAACAACCAGATAACCATATGAAACACGTTTCTCAGAAGCCAAAATGACTGCGTCGTGTGATACAACTCCCACCGTTGCGGCTCCAGGGATCCAAGGATACTGAGACTGCTGTCCCTGTCCTTCCACATAGCTCACCTTTTCCGTTGATATACACCGGCAACCTATTAAAGTTATGTCATTCAATCCAGGTAGTGCTGCTGTAAGCAAGCACGTCTACCTTTGAACTACACCTCTTGATCATATCATGTCGGAAAGTGATTTGCTAGAATTTCAACTCTGGATGAAAAGGCAATGGTATGAATCTAAAGCAGAATCTTGAAGCGGAAAGAAGACGATGCACGGCTGATCAATAAATTCTCATCAACTGCAAAGGTTTTTCTGTTTTATCTAGGCGGACAGATGTTGAGACAAGCTGGCAAAGAATAAATGTGAACCTGTCATTTATGTGTAGAACAGATTCCATGCGGTGGTTCAATGGCTAAGCGAGGGTTATTTGTAGGAAGATTTCAGCCTTTTCACTTTGGTCATCTTGGGGCTATAAAGGATGTTTTGGAAGAGGTTGAAGAACTCGTCATAATTATTGGCAGTGCTCAGCATAGTCATACCCTTAGAGATCCTTTCACCGCAGGTGAGAGACTGGTTATGGTTAGGAGAGCCCTAGAGGGGATTGGAATAGAGCACTGGCGAGTATGGGTTGTGCCTGTACCTGATGTACATCTACACGTGATGTGGGTCTCTGCTGTGGAAGGCTACACGC
>JABAOC010038820.1_pt1 | contig 10337 bp, 10 predicted proteins | sample 7062161 | NCBI WGS metagenome assembly JABAOC01 (sample SAMN14538625, study PRJNA623070) | marine sediment metagenome | biome: marine biome [ENVO:00000428]; feature: marine pelagic biome [ENVO:01000023]; material: deep marine sediment [ENVO:00002113] | place: India: Gulf of Khambhat ...
GCTTGCCGAATGGCAGCTAATTGGGGCAACGTGAGGTCACCGACTGGATTAAATGTATCGGCCCCTATTTCTTCTAGGAGTTGCGCGCCAGCTGGATTGGCATGCCCTGCAAAGATACTCACCTTGAAGACTGTATCTTTTGGAATAATCTCATTTTTCTCTCGGAGGGCTACCAACACCTTAAGAAGCCCTTCATCCACCACCAAAAAGCCTCTAAACCCTATATCAATACATCTTATCATATCTTCAATAACATGAATAAGTCCCTTCATGCCACGATACCGGATACCACTTATAATGCCCTCTGGTGTGATAGCTTGTCTTCCAATATCCCAGAATGCTCGGGGTCCTGGAGTTATTATGCATTCCATTTTTTTCTCCGCGGCAAGGCGCGCAAACGCCTCCAACTCATCTTTCGGGAGCCATGAGGCGCCTTGTACTGTGCAAATGAGCCGATGAACGGGCACATCTCGTTTTTCGGCCTCATCCACTAGCGCTTCTAGGACGAGATAACGCTCCACTCCGGAGATTTCAATTCGGTAATGGGCCCTGTCCGGAAAGGTCTTCACCGAGGTGGGAAGGTCGTACAGATCATTTTTTGGTAACCCTAGCTCCTGTAACGCATTTTGAATATCTTTTTGGGTGGTCATGCATTTCACCAATACATTGACATTACATGCATGTGGGCTTTATATTCATTGCCTGAGGTGGGCAGAAATGTACTGATAGCGCAGTAATACAAATCAGATCTTCAAGATTTTACCATCTTTGAAGATTTGCTTCTTGGAGGGAGCCTGAGGAACGCATCGATTATATTTTTATATCCCCGAAGATTACGGTTCTCCTACATGATACCCTGTCATCGCTGGCATCAGACCACCTTTTAGTAGTGGCAGAGATCCAACTCCCTAGTTAACAAAGTTAATCTGTGAGTCTCATTCCTGATAGAATATAACAAAGTTCTCTCTCACCTATTTGCATTAATAAGCATATTTAGGCGTTACATAGAAACTACAATAGGTCACATTAGGAATCTCTGACTTCACCCGATCTTCCAACTCTTCGGTAACCTCTTCAAATTCCGCCTCGGAGACATCATCGGCTGCAATGATATCAGCAGCGACAATGATTTTCTCTGAAGATTCAGCTATCACTCGAAAGGAGTGATAACTGGCTATGCGAGGGAATTGCTCAATAATATTTCTGAACTGCTCTTCAATGGCTTGAACTTCTGGTGATGGGTCTAGACGTGGGTCAGTATGGCAGATTACTTCGCCACCATACTTTTTTTGTAGTTTAGCTTCACAGTGTTCTATTATCCCATGCATAGTGGCAGTGTTGAGTTTTTCGGAAACTTCGACATGAAGAGTAATGAAGTACCTAGAACCATAATCGTGGACAATGATTTCATGAACATCTTGGACTCCTTTAACGGTTTTTGCGGTTTCTCGGATCTCCTGAAGCATCATTTTGCTGGGCGCCTTTCCTAGGAGGGGGATGATGGCTTCCCGACCATGATCATAACCGAGATGCAACAACCAAAGTGAGGTAAAGAGGCCGACATAGCCATCTAGCTCCGGTCTATGAAACTGATGCCCTGCAATCAGTCCCACAAGAACTGTTAGGTTCAGAATCGAATCGATACGATGATGAAATGCATTAGTCTGTATCGTATGGGACTCCACCTGTTTGCCCAAGAAGCGTACGAACTGTCTTGCCCACTCTTTGATGAGAATGGCTACTATAAGTATCCATGGGAGGGTTGACCAATAATGAATAGAATGAGGTTCAAGTACCTGATGAATCGCATTTTCTGCTAATTGGATCCCAGAGACAATGAGAAATACCGACATAATGAGTGGAGCAATATATTCCATTCGTCCATGGCCGTAAGGGGTTTTGGCTGTGGCAGGGCGGGACATTACCCAGAAACTTACAACTAAAATGATGGAATTAACAAGATGGGAGAGAAGATGGAATGCATACGCCAAAAGTGAGATCGAGCCTGCTAACCAACCGAGAACCAGCTCCACAATGAATAGACTGGTTATCACAATAATAGACAACCACCCGGCCACAATTCCATATCGTATTCGAACTTGTTGATTTTCTCTATCATCAAAGTCCTTAATTAGCCTTTTCCCCATAGCTTGGTTAATTGACTCAAAGAACCCCATTTCCTGTCATCCTCTAATGTCATAAGGTGGGTTGAATTCTTATATAATGGACAAAATAACTATTTGAAGCCTATTATTAACCCATTATGATTTATTGCTTTGATAAAAAATTATGTTTGATTTTGTTGAAATACATCTGGCGGAATTTGGCAATCTTTGGCGCGATGACTATTTGACAGTAGCCTTGATTGGGATTTTTACGATAGTAACCTTGATGGTATTCCTCAGCCGGATAAAAGACACTGAACGGTACAACTTCTGTTACAATCGGTTTCTCCCAAACCTTAGCTTCTTCCAATTCTGCAATTACCGCTTCGGCTATATTTCGCTGCCCATTATTATGATAGAAGATCACTGAACGGTACTGAGGTCCCACGTCAGATCCTTGGCGGTTGAGGGTGGTAGGGTCATGAATTGTAAAGAAGACCTCTAAAATCTCACGAAAAGTTATCTGATTTCGATCGAAGGTCAGTTGGACTACCTCTGCATGTCTGGTTGTCCCTGAGCATACTAGTTCATATGATGGATTTGGTACTTCGCCTCCCGAATATCCTGATACTACCATTTCTATGCCTTGCAGCTGTTCAAAAACCACCTCAAGACACCAAAAACAGCCACCACCAAGAGTAGCGACATGTAGACCTAGTAAATCCTTTTGACCACTGTTCATCGTTCTACATCTCATATGGCTTTCATAACGATGAATTTGGTCTTTATAAGTCTAGTTTGAGGTAAACCTAGAACATGGGTTATTAATGAGCATACTCCTTCTCGGCTTTTTTACGTATATCACATATAGCATAAAAATATCCAATTGGCCTTTAAACTAGTCTCAGCAGATTTCAAAATAAAAAAAATCACTATACTCCTTATCTATCAACCCTTTATGAAACCTCATAATATTAACACCGCAAATTCCAAAATAACAACTAATTCAAAAAAAGCCGCCTTCATATATCACCAAGCCGTGAATGCAGTAAACAATACCTTCCAACAATTCTGAGATAATTTTCGGACGTCATAACTTTTTTAAGGTGTTTGATACAATGTAAATACAATGTATCTAACAAAGAAATAAGTATATTATGAACACATAATCCATTAAATAATCCAAAAAAATATCATTATGAGAGTAAGATGGGATGATAAGCGTGACAGAGCCGGTGGAAGACCAACCAGCAGAATTCAAAGTTACCGGATATGAAATGCTAGAGCGATTAGTGAAGCAAAGTGGGAATTCAGGTCGTGTTTACTTACCACCGAATTGGATCGGGAAGCGGGTCAAAATTATACGGGTAACAAAATTAGAGCCTGAGGATCTGAAATAGAGTACGAGATGATCAAGTTGAGTTTAACGGATGAACCCATTATTGTCCGAAAGATGGAGATAAAGGACATATCCTCGGTCATTGCCATCGATAAAGTAATTTCCACCCATTATCGACCAGATGTTTGGAAATCTGAACTTCAACATTATCTAGGCAAAGATGAAAGTATTTGTCTTGTAGCTGAAATTCAAGAGCAAGTAGTAGGATTTATGATTGGAGCGATCCATCCATGGCTCTTTGGTGTTGAAAAAGGAGGATGGATTGAGATCCTGGGAGTTCATCCAACACAAACAGGGAAAGGGGTGGGAAGAAAGCTCGGAGAGAGACTTCTTGAAGAATTCAAAGCGCGTGGGATCAAAGTGGTGCACACAGCTGTTGATTGGAAGTCCAGTGATTTGCTCGAGTTTTTCAAAACACTAGGAATGACTAAAAGCGGACTTATCACTTTAACGAAGGAATTATGATGCTATTATGCAATTTAATATCTAAAACGTGCAGAAAAGGTGTCATGTGAATAAATTGGGATGCAGAAACGTGTTTAAAATGATAGAATCTGAATAGTTGGAGGATTATGATATGTTTGAACAGTATAAAGAGTGGTATGAAACCCGGCATGAATACGCTAAAACATGGAAAGAGCAGACCGGGGGGAAGGTAATGGGTTACTTTTGTACCTACGTCCCCGAAGAAATTCTTTATGCAGCAAATATTCTTCCAGTGCGTATTTTGGGCAGTCATGAACCACAAGATGTAACTGAACCCCATATCTTCGCGATGTTTTGCCCGTTCTGTCGTGATTGCCTCGCACAAGGGCTGAAAGGCCGCTACGACTATCTTGATGGAATTATGATTGCTCAAAGTTGCCTCCATGTCAGGCAAGCCTTTACGAGCTGGGATCTCCATATTCCTATCGAGTATAAGTACTATTTACCTCATCCAATGCATATCCAAAGCCCTCAAGCCATTCCTTACTTAATAGAAGAATTACAACAATTCAAAAAATCCATAGAAGAGTGGACAGGGCAACATATTACAAACGAGAATCTCGAACGCGGAATTGAACTCATGAATGCTAACCGGCGCCTATTGCAACAAGTATATGAGCTTAGAAAATCTCCAAATCCACCTTTGACAGGTCTAGAAGCCATGTATTTAGTAGTGTCAAGTCAAATGACAGATAAACAAGACCATAACCGTACCTTGGAATCACTACTGCAGCAACTCCCCACAAGGAACCTCGGGGATCCTGGCGAGCGGCTTATGATTTTGGGATCTGAAGATGATGATACAGAATTCGTAGCAATGGTTGAAAATCTCGGGTCAACCTTCGTCATTGATGACCACTGCTCGGGCAGCCGCTATTTTGAAAGAGAAGTATATATGGATGGAGACCTGCTGGAAGCGATTGCTGAACGCTATATAAAACGTATTCCATGTCCGAGTAAAGATTGGCCTGAACGTACACGACTTAACCACATCGTACAATTGGCGAAGGACTATAATGTACAAGGTGCAATCTTGATTCAACAAAAATTTTGTGATCCCCATGAGTTAGATATCCCAATTATCAAAGAAAATCTAGAGAACAATGGAATCTCAACCCTGTTCCTCGAATTCGATGTCACTGTGCCAATAGGTCAGTTCAAGACGCGGGTTGAAGCGTTTCTTGAAATAATACGTGAAGAAGATCTTTTTTAGGAGGAATTATGATGAGTGCAATGAAATATCCAACTGAACGGCTGAAATGCTGGGGGAAGGCCAAGACCCTTCGAGAAAAATATTATGAAAATTATGCGAAAGCTCATGAACGAGGGGGAATTCGCTGGGCAGGAGGCGCTTGGTCCTTTGATGCCATTCCTGCCGGTTTAGGCGAGGATGTATATAGCTTGACCGGAGAACCGTATGGAGCAACTGTTGCGTGGAACAAAGATTTCGCTGTCGAGTGTCAAGAAGCTATTGAAGCAAAAGGATTTGCGCGAGATCTCTGTTCCTACATGAGAAACTACTGGGGTTCAGTTCTCCTCGACAAGTACGCCTGGCCAGAGTTCTCAGAAGAATTTCCGAAGCCGGATTTCCTATGGCAAGATCATATCTGCTGTTCCCATGCCAAATGGTATCAGGTTGCAAGTGATCTTGAAGGAGGCGTGCCAATGTACTGTATCGATGTCTCAGTAGGTCCGTACAAAGAACTAACGGAAGGCAAACTCAATTATATCGTAGGACAGATGCACGATGGAATCAAGTGGCTTGAAAAGGTGACTGGTCGAGATTATGATGACGAACTTCTAATCAACGCCGTCTATAATGAGTTTCGCTCATGCCATTATTGGGCGGCGATCTGCGCTCTAAATAAAGCAATCCCCGCCCCCATAGACGAGAAGTCCTTGTACTCGCTCTATGTCCTTGGTACCTTGATGAAGTCTGCCCAGTGGACAGCAGACTTCTATGAAAAGGAGCTATATCCCGAAATAAAAGATCGAGTGGCACGTGGAATAGCAGCTGTAGGTAATGAGCAATGTCGTGTGATGACAGATACCCAACCCCCATGGGCATTCCTGCAAGTCTTTCGCTATCTAGAGAAATATGGCTGCGTCTCGGTAGGTAGTCTCTATACATTCGGGCTCATTGGGTTATGGGAAACCCAAGAAGATGGTATGTGGGGTCCAAGAACTATTCCTGATATTGAGATAACTAATCGAGACGAAGCTTTACGGGCTCTGGCGGAATGGAACCTAAGTAAGCCAGAATGGCAACACTTCTATCATCCAAAGCTCAAATCTGATATGATGATTCGGATTNNAGGGATTGAGCCTGGGAATTGCGGAGAATCGCCTAGCAATTCAGCAATCGGGCATCCCAACGATGCCATTTGAAGGGAACATGGGCGATGAAAGGGAGTTTGACCTCACTAGGACAATGAACCGGATAGACGCGTTCATGGAAGCGTTGGGAATGGAGAAGCTAGTAGATTAAGATTTGTCTTCGCGAATTCAAAAAGGTGATTTGAGATGGTAACAGCTGGAATTGATTGTGGAGCTAAGAACACCAAAGTTGTAATTTTGAAGAATGGCCAGATCCTGTCCACCGCCTCGGTTCTGAGCGGGTTTGACCAGACAGCTGCCGCAGAACAGGCGTTGAACGATGCACTACAGAATGCTGGAATAACTCGAGCCGAACTCAGGCACCTTACGGCTACAGGGGCTGGGATGAATGCCGTTCCCTTTGCAAACGACACGATTACCGAGATTGGGGCTGATGCGCGCGGAACACATTTCATTTTTCCCTCGGCCCACACAGTGATCGATGTTGGGGCTGAAGAAGGGCGGGCAATCCGGCTCGATGACCAAGGAAAAGTGATAGACTTTGGAATAAATGAAAAATGTGCAGCAGGAGCTGGCGCGTTTACCGAAGCAATGGCAAGAGCCCTAGAATTAGATATCGAAGAAATGAGCGAACTATCCCTGAAATCCACGAAGAATATCCCGATGAATGCCCAATGTGTGATCTTCGCTGAATCTGAAGTCGTCTCATTAATCCACCAAAAGACACCCAAAGAGGATATTGTACGCGCAGTACACGATGCGATTGCGGATAGGATTACGAGTATTGCTCGCAGGGTAGGCATTGAGCAAGAAGTTGCATTAATCGGTGGTGTAGCGAACAACAGTGGGTTCGTCGATTCGATGAAACGCAATCTAGGGTTTGATATCTTGGTACCAAAAGAGCCTGTCGCCACGGAATTTATTAGTGCATTTGGAGCCGCGCTTATTGCTCGTGATAGAATCGGAGGATGAAATAAATGTCAGACGCAGAGTATTGGAGATGGACCGAATCCCGTTGGACGAACCCTGACCTAGATTGGAAAGATGGAGATATCATTTCAGGAGGATTAGATGTAGGATCTGTAAGCACTCAATGTGTGATTATGGTTGACGGACAGATTTACTGCTATAGCAACATGCGTACCGGAAGTGACAGTCCGGATAGTGCCAATAGAGCGCTCACATGGGCATTAGAGGATACAAAATTGCCTCCAGATAAAATCGAGTATTCTGTAGGCACTGGTTATGGGCGGGTCAATGTACCCTTTGCGAAACGCGCGATTACTGAGATTGCCTGTCATGCACGAGGTGCCAATTTCATTTATGGTCCATCTGTCCGAACCGTATTGGATATGGGAGGACAAGATTTGAAAGCTATCCACTGTGATCAACGCGGAAAGGTCACGGCGTTCCTTATGAACGATAAATGCGCGGCTGGAACTGGAAGAGGAATGGAAGTGTTTGCAGATCTCCTTCAAGTCCATATTAATGACGTAGGAGAAATGTCACTCCAAGTAGATGAAGAACCAGAACCCGTAAGCAGTACCTGTGTGGTATTCGCAAAATCAGAAGCTGTAGGGTTGCTACGAAAGGGTTGGTCTAAGGAGAAAGTGTTAGCGGCATATTGCGCGGCGATGGCGCATCGAGTGGTCACACTTCTGGAACGACTCGGAATAGAAAAGGAATTTGCGATAACTGGGGGCATTTCCAAGAATATAGGAGTGGTCAAAAGAGTAGAAGATGAATTAGAGATCAAAGCTCTGAAATCCGATGGATTTGACCCTCAACTTGCAGGGGCGATTGGAGCCGCATTATTTGGAAAGGCGTTGGTTGAGAAGGAGCGTCGCAAAGGTTAAGACTGTCTTAGATAGTTGTATAAGTAAACAGGGGAAATTGGAAAATGAAAGCTAACTATGGGTACAAGGATGGTTCAGGTGAATTTTTCATTACCATAGATACAGACCTATGTGATGGGTGTGGAAAGTGTGTTGAAGCATGTCCTGCAGGCGTCCTACAAGTGGTCGAAAACGAACTCGATCCCCTATCGGAGGAATTTGTAGCGGCAGTCACCGAAGAACATCGCAAGAAGATCAAATACTCGTGTGCTCCCTGTAAACCTACCAGTGGACTAATAGAGCTGCCTTGCATGCAGGTCTGTGAACCGAGAGCCTTTACTCACTCTTGGTAGCACAAGCGTCTCTTTACCTCAAAAATCCGAGATAATGTGTGGCTTAGCAGTAAAAGGGAGTTTAAAAGATTCTTTTTACACCCTAATTTGTTAACCAAAGGAAAATATATTATCTCATAGATTCTTTTTATTTCGATTGATTTTATCCTATCATCTAATAAAATAGAGTTAAATGCAACATTAACTTAATAAGCTAACCACTTGTTCAATTCGGATAAGACCCTCCTTTATCGCTTCCATTGGGGTGGAATAAGATATTCTGATGTGGCCTTCTCCCTCCCCCCCAAAGGCAGTACCTGGAACAGTCACGACGTGACCTTCTCTTAACAAATACTCTGCAAATTCCAGGGATGAATATCCTAGTTCTTTGATATTAGGAAAGACATAGAATGTTCCACGGGGTGAAGTGCAAGAGATCCCAGATATTTTATTAAGTCCTTTCACCACGACATCGCGTCTCTCTTTATAGATTTGCACCATCTCTGCTACGCAAGCCTGTGGACCATCGAGGGCAGCTATTGCCGCTTTCTGGGAGATACTGCTCGGATGTGCTGTAGAATGTTCTTGCAGTTTCTGCATCTCTCGAATGATCTCTTCATTTGCAGTGGCGTACCCAATTCGCCAACCGGCCATTGCATAGCTTTTTGAACAGGAAAAGATAGAGATCGTTTGATCTCTAATCATTGGAGCAATACTCACATGCATTCCATCGTACACGATCTTCTCATAAGGATTATCCTCCACAATTAAAAAACCATGGTCTTTAGCCAAGTCTGCAATGGATTTCAGAGTTGTTTCAGAATACGTTGCTCCTGTGGGATTGCATGGAGAATTAATCAATATGGCCTTTGTTTTCGGCGAAATCTGTTCTTTAACTAATTCGGGATCCAAGTTGAATTCGTCTTCTTGTAAAGAAATAGGAACCGAACTCCCACCAGTCATTTTGATTTGCGCTTCATAGCTAGCATAACAAGGATGTGGTACTAAGATTTCATCGCCTTCTTCTAGAATTACAAAAAGCGACATATTGAGAGCCCCTTGCGCTCCCGTTGTTGCAATAATTTCAGTTTCCGGATTCGTCTCGATCTTATTCTCACGCTTGAGTTTTTGTGCAATTGCTGCCCTTAACTCAAGCAACCCGAGGTTGTGTGTGTAGTGTGTAAACTCGGAATCTAAGGCTTTTTTGCCCGCTTCAATAATATGAGTTGGTGTAGGAAAATCAGGTTCTCCAAGGACAAGCCAAATCATATCTTTTACCTTCATCTGCTTGGCAATATTGAACATATGTCGAATTCCACTTGAAGGAATGCTTTTCGATCTTTTGGCGATTTGATTTGGTTTCATTTAATTATCAACATCTTATTTTGAAAGAAGCCATTCTTCTGATTTAGAAAAAGGTTTCGATGTCATAAGTATTTCCATACTGATTTTAAAAAAACACTCAAAGCAATGCTAGTTGCGGGTAGCCCACACTGAAGTTATAAATAATAGAATTCAATAGTCAATGCCGGATCCGAAATTGCTAGTGAATAATCCAGACCTGAGCTGAAATTCTTGATGAATAGGCCATCAAAGTCTTTAAAAAAGAAAATTTCTGTGGCAATAATAAATAACTAATGAAAATGGTAATTTTCATTAATTAAATATCGAGTAAATTTTATTAACTGTTATTTTTATTAAAAATAGACAAAAGTCTTAAATAAATTAATTAGTTTGCTAAAATCAATATAAAAGGGGTGATAACTTGGGTCAAGAGTTAAGTACAAAAATTTGGGCTGCCTTTATTATAGTTTTGATCGTCGTTGGGGCTGGAGGATTTTTA
>JABAOC010031486.1_pt1 | contig 10333 bp, 11 predicted proteins | sample 7062161 | NCBI WGS metagenome assembly JABAOC01 (sample SAMN14538625, study PRJNA623070) | marine sediment metagenome | biome: marine biome [ENVO:00000428]; feature: marine pelagic biome [ENVO:01000023]; material: deep marine sediment [ENVO:00002113] | place: India: Gulf of Khambhat ...
ATTCCTCCATCTGCCTAATAAAATTTTGATCAGGTCAATTATACTAACTGAACAAAATTTTGAACAGTTCAATTATTTAAACTTTTTTCTCACAATCCTCATCTATAATTAGATGTAGCAATCATTTTTGAAGGGGTACTTTTTCAACTTCTTTTCTTCGAAAAATAAGGGTGGTTCTTTTGGAGGGAAAGAATTCTTATTAAACCGTTGTTTTCAAGTATTCAACGGCTATTTGCCCACTAAGTAATAAAATCTACATGAGTGACGTAAATATGGTTTGAGGAAATAAATTATCATTTTAACTAACAAAATGATAACCATCTTAAAATACAAAATTGTTGAACAAATCAAATATATTAACAGAAATAATAATTGAACCATTAAATATTTAAACACCCCAATCCCAAAATTTTAAGCGAATAAAAAGCTTGAAACGCCCTCTATGTCTATTAAAAATTCCTAAATAGCTCTTAAAATATGCATTCTAGAATTTTTTTAAAAAATAGCATTTTTGATGCTGCTCTCTGTTACAGGGGAAACTGATGAGAAAAAAATCACGAAATGGCGCATGTTGTCATGCCATACCAAACTAACAGGGATCAAAAAAAGTGATCAAGAACTGAAGGGTATAAGATAGAAGGATAACAATGCGTTTGAGAATGGAGAATCAACGATGGATAATGCAACAGTTAAGAACATGAATAAGAAAGTTAACTTGAAACAAAAAGGAAGTCGATACAACTGTCCAGAATGCGGCAATCACAGATTAATATTTGATGAAAAAACTGGTGACCAAATCTGCAATATGTGTGGCGCGGTTATAAGAGAGCGGATGGTAGATGAAGGACCGGAATGGCGGGGATTTTCCCCCGAGGAACGTAACAAGCGCTCACGAGTTGGGAGCCCAATGAATGTAATGATTCATGACAAAGGACTGTCAACCATTATTGGTTGGGGGAATCGGGATAGCTATGGACGACAGTTGAGCCCTATAAATCGAGCAAAGATGTATCGACTGAGGAAATGGCAGACTCGCATTCGATTAAGTTCCTCAAAGGATCGAAATTTGACGCAAGCCATGTGCGAGTTAGATCGGTTAGGCAGCCAGATGGGGGTTCCAAGAGGGGTAAAAGAAACCAGTGCAGTGATTTATCGAAAAGCTCTGGAAAAGAATCTCTCTCGAGGAAGATCCATAGAAGCATTAGTAGGCGCATCGCTGTATGCCGCGACGCGGATTCGGCGAGTGCCGCGATCATTGGATGAGATCGCCATCCATTCGTCAGTCTCTAAAAAAGAATTAGGAAAGTGTTATCGCGTAATAGTAAAAGAATGGGATTTGAAGATCCCACCTGCAAGTCCACTCGACTATCTATCACGATTTGGAACTGAACTACAACTCTCGGGTATGTGTCAACGACGGGCAGCAGATATTCTTATAGAGGCTCAAAATGAAGGCTTAACCGGCGGCAAAGACCCAACGGGGCTAGCGGCTGCTGCCATCTACTTGGCAGGTATCATTAAAGATGAGCGACGAACCCAACGAGAAATCGCCGCGACGGCACAAGTAACGGAAGTCACGGTACGTAACCGTTACAAAGAGCTTGTTCGTGAGCTAGAATTAGACATAGCAAATTAGAATCCTATTAGAGACGCAAGTATGTAAATTTAGGGAAGGCTGAGAAATTTAACAATCTTTTTAACTTCTCAAGCTACGAATAAATAGTATTATGACTACTTTTTCCTATTGAACGTTCCTTGTGACAAAACGAAACCGGTTATCGGTTGTACTGGGCAACATTCACACTTTATACTAAATATTTTTAATTAGCTGTAAATATTATAGAAAAAGATTAGGAGAAATCAAAATGGACTCAAAAACCTACAAGAGTGAAAAAGAAAATTTGTTGATAAAAGAGATTACAAGGGAAGAAGCAAGAGAAATATCCAGAAAATTATGGGGCAGTGACCGAGTAAAGCAACTTATGAAAGAATTAAGAGAGCCTCTAGACGAATATGTGAGAGTTTATGTGGGACTCACAGGTCAGACTGAGATCAATGAAGATCAATTTATTGAGTTCATTACCGAAATAGCGACTCTCCGGAAGGAAATTGAGGAAGATCAATCTCTGATTGAGTATTATAAGGAGATAGAGCCAGTCGAGCGCGCGACTCCCTTACTTGCTGTGGCAGAACTTGGATGAGTCATGGTAATGTCACTAGTTTCAGGGTTGGCATCAAGTCTCGGTGGAACCCTCGTTAATAAATTCTTAAAAAGAAAGAAGGAGAGAAAAGACGAAATAGTTCTTGAAAATGTTCGGAGATCCCTCAAAAAACTTTAAGAAAGTAGGAATGCTCGACTTTTCCTGTTCTTTTGAGGATGAAAAGAGTATTCTTACATGAATGATATTGAATGGGTATCGGATAATAAAATAAATTCTTTAATAATTTAAAACATCGGACTAGCAAAGAACCGAGTTATCTGTTTATCAATTTACAAAGTGTGAAAGTGATTATATGTCCTTAACAAGTGAAATCGTATCAGGAATTTATCGAATAATTGATCATTATGGGCCGAGAGGTGAGATTATTGGAGCTTATATGGTTGCAGGTGACAAAGTCGGGATCATTGATACGGGATTTCCTTCTCCTCGCTTCGCTTCTCAGGTTCACAAAGTCCTGAAAAGTTATGGGTATAATGCGAACAATGTAGACTACATTTTTCTCACGCACGAACACCCTGATCATATCGGAGGATGTCAGGATGTTGCAAAAGAGTTTCCGAATGCCAAATTCGTCATTCATGAAGAGGGTCAAGAGGCGCTTCTCGATCCTGTGAAATCCCTCCTAGAACGCAATTTCATGCTTGGGAAAATGCAGCGGGTGAAGTTGGCCTTAGGGACGGATGTTTTTTCAAAAATGAAAGGGATTGACGAAGAATCGTTACAAGTGGTTAGAGGAGATGAGAAATTTGATTTAGGAGGGAAGACAATCCTCCTACGGTCGACAGGAGGCCATTCCGCTGCACACATGTTCTACTATTGCTTAGAGGATCAAGCGATGTTTGCGGGAGATGAAGTACAAATCTATCCAGAAAATCCTTATAGTTATTATTTTGATGCCACCGGGGATTTGAAAAAAAGAGAACAAGCGCTTCAACTCTTAATGAAAGCAAAAATTGATATATTTTGCCCAAGTCATGATGCTGCTTTTGTGGGAAGCGATTTCAAAGATATGATCCGATTAGCATTGGAATCACAACATCATGTAGAAGAAGTCGTCCTAGATGCACTGCTTGAAGGATCTGCTACCACTGAAACTGTTCAGCAATATATCGAAACATCGCTCAGCATTGACTGGGGAGAACCTTATCGTTCTCTAATCGACGCGCATACCGCTCGGGTGCACTTGAGAAAGCTTGAACGGGAAGGAACAGTCTCTCTGATCGAAAAAAAACACAAAAAGGAGAAATTTATTGAAACCTGGAAGCTCAAAAGTGATCTTTCAAATGATGATTCCCAAGATTTCTTTTGAAAATACACCAGAGCGCAATTTTACATTATTTCAGCGTTGTAAGAATCTGTTTTATTGTATCTCGGGGTTTAACTGATTCGAAGATCGTTCGTCCAACTATAAGGTATTTCGCTCCTGCTTCTTGGGCCAGATGTGGATCTCCGCCTTGAGTTCCTACCCCTGGCGCAAAAATAGGGATTTTCTCTCCTAGAGTATCATAAATCTCTTCTAAGATCGCAAGGTGAGTAGCCCCAACTACAACCCCGGAGGCGCCCCATTCAAGGGCTTTTTCTGCAAAGACCATATAGAAGAGGCGTTTCCCCTTTTGATCTAAGGTCATTCTTCCGTACCCTTCAATCGCGGCAGGATGGGACATGTAAACGAGTAGGATGACGCCTTTGTTCCGCTCGTTGGCTTCTTCAAAAACGACATCCAAACCTCCTTTCCATCCTACAAATGGATTGGCAATAACCGCGTCAAATCCTGCATCCAAGTAGTGGATTGCAATCCAACGATTCGTATTACCTATGTCATTGATCTTTGCATCAACAATACTTGGGAGACCCGCCTCTTTCACCCGATCAAGAATTTCTAAGATTCCACCATAGAGTCCAAGAGGCAGGATGAGATGTCTATTGATTTTCACAGCGGCGAGAAGATCACTTGTTTCTTCAATAAGATCTAAACTTTTTCTGAGGAGATTGGCTTGGATCTCCGCTTTTCGATGAATATTACCTGCAAATCGAACCGATGGGTCTAGCGCAAGAACCAGCGGAGACCGGTTATCTTCCGCCACTTGTGCAATTTTGTCAGAAAAACCATGCATCTTCTGATCCTCACATTAGATTCTCGTTAGAGAATAAGGCTATCTACAGAGAATCTCACTTTATAACAAGTTTGTTGGTTGTTATCTCTCTTACTAGGTCAAGCACTTTATAAGTTTGTTCTGTGTTATTGCTGTTTGCACCTCCATGGCAATACTAGACATTAGATATGAATAGCAAATGTCTATCCTGATACATCTTCTGCCGGTCCCAATGCATCCGTGTCTTCTACATCCTCTCCCCGCTGAGTAAACTCTAATTGGTAAATTAAGACTCCGAGGATGAGACATCCGAAGAGTAAGAAATAGGGCATGGGACTTCCGAACAAAGTCAGCAGGTCTATGAGGCCAAAATCTCCGAGGATCGAAATGATTGAGAGTCTGGAGAGCAAACGAACCACTGCCACCCCACCAAGAGCTAAGAGGTAGAGGGGCCCCATAATACCAAAAAATATCCCTAATCCTAGTAACACGGGCAGAAGCTTCCATAGGGGCCTCAACGCCTCAATCTTTCGATATTCATAATCTCTCCACGCTCCGAAGAGGCCTCCTAGGCCCCCTAAGTGTATAAACCCACTTAAGTATAGCTCAATAAGAGTTGGATGAAAAATATTCCATTTTCCAATAACTAATAATCCATGCCCCTCATACCTCCAATATTCCAGTGGTACATCAACCAGTAAAAGGACACCGACTAGGAGATTCAACAAAATCCCACCAATAATTCCCGTCCAGATGTTCAGTTTCATTTCTTCCCAAACCCTCTTTTGAGTAGATAAGGAATCAATTTAGTTTATTAAAAAAGAAAGAGGATAAATAGTTAACTTTGGTCTCTCTAACTAAATCAAGCACTGTTTAAGTTTATTCTGTGCTATTGCAGTTTTTAACTCTATGGTAATCCGCCGACCCACATTGAACTGCGTCCCGTTTTTATTTTAGAGCATATAGGGGATTGTTATTAACAAGATAATAATGAATGGTATTATACATTAAAACCTCAATTTGGAGACAGAAACATGATTTGGTCTTGAATTTTCTAGTTTTTTGTGTCTTTAAGAATTTAATTCAATAAATCCCGCCAAATCCGCTAATTTGGATAATTTTCCAAAAAGTATCAACAGTAGGATTAACACGCACAAGAATATTTATTATTCCATAACAATTAATAATGACACTGATTTGCCGTTAGTTTTCTAGGGATATAGGGGGAACCAAATGAAGAAGAAAAGCATGTTAATTCTATTGCTATTATTAACCCTGATACACTCCATAATTTTAGTGTCAGAGAATCCTATAAGTACGACTTCTAGTATGAATTCGCAGATATTGTCGGTGCAAGAATGTGATATTGATCTCAATCATTTTAAAGTACTAAGTGAAAGATCAGATGCCTACACGCTCCGGCAAAAATATGTGCAGCATGAACCGATCGTGATTGAAGACAATGCCGATTTTGCTGCCTTAGGCTTTACTGGGGATGGAAGCTTAGATAATCCCTATATCATTGAAGGATTAAATATTACAAGTAAAGCTCAAATCTTGATCCACATTCAAGATACGATATCGTATTTTTGCATCCGGAACAATCTCTTAAATGGCTTAAGAAGTGCTGGTGATGGAATATCTATGGAACGTGTGATCTATGGAACGATTGACTCAAATATAATTATAAACTGCAGGACGGGAATTGACATTTTTGAGTCCAATCAGTGCATTGTGACCCATAATACAATCTCCCAAAATGGCGATGGGATTGTCTTCGAAATGACTGATCAGAACACCGCGATCCACAATACAATCTCTCAGAACACCTATGGGATTTTGGTTATGTGGTCAAACCATACTACTGTGGCCAATAATAACGTCTCCAATAACCATTGGGAGGGAATTTCTCTACGGGCATCAGGGAATAACAACGTTTCAAACAATTTCGTGGCCAATAACTCCTATGGAATTTACCTCATGGATACTTGTAATACCACTGTAGCCCACAATATTGTCTCTAAAAACCGTCTTTATGGAATTTATATCCATTTAGAAATTCATCTTCCCCTCACATCTGGAGATAATATTATTAAGAGGAATAATATTCTCGGAAATAATCCGGGAAACGGCTCTCAAGCTAGCGATGATGGCACTAATAACATTTTTACAAGTAACTATTGGGATGACCATGATAATACCGACCTGAATAGTGATGGATTTGCAGATGCTCCTTATACTATTGAGGGTACTGTAAACAACCAAGATCCGTGTCCTCTATCTGTTCCTGCTGTGATTGAAATCATTACGTTATCGAAGGTTCCAGAATTCGAAGGATACTTTATACTTGTTGTTATTCACTTGTTATTTTGGCTCCGAAAACAACAATATCGAATTGAGAATAAGAAACGAACGAAATAAGTACTTAAGATTGTGGGAATTAGTTAATGATAGAAATTCTTTAAACAGTATTTGTAAAAACTTGCCTTTTATGAGGGAAGTTTTTCATTGTTTGTTCTACTAGGTCAAACATTGTCTCAACTTATCCTGGGCTATTGCCGCTTCCAGTTCCATGGCAATCCTCCGGCCCACACTGAACTGTGTCCCGTGTTTATAGAGCATATAGGGGCTAGTTGTTAGCAGGATTGGCGCCCCAGGGACTCGGAGCGACACATCAAATGTCCAGAATTCAGTATCTTTATCAAAAATCCCTTGTAGGGCAAATGGTCCAATTATTCCAGGAGGAAACTCTTTTTCTGTGGTGGCACGGAATTTTTCCCCGAGGATGAAGACTTTTTCTAATAGGGATTCCCGTACAGTCACTCCTCGATGGCCAACCGGAATGATATGTGGTGTCATGGAAATCGCTGCTTGTTCCGCTGCAGTCATATGCAGAAAGCCTTCAATATCTGATTCAATACGTTGTTCTGCACCCAAGAACTCTAATTCCCCCGTTACGGGTCCGTAAAAATAATCCAGATTGAATAGGCTCCCAATGACAAATTCCTCAATACGAGCCTTGCGAAGATCCTCTTCTTTAATGATTCCTGCGGCTATAAGGTCTTTTGTCTTGGTATCAAATTCCTTTTGGGATGCCACAGTGAAAAATCCGCGTTCTACGCGTTTTTTTGCATGCGGTAGTTTGACCATGACCAGTCGATCAATTTTGTCTGGTGCGGTAAACAGTTTTGGATACCTTAGACCCGCTTTTTCGAGTAGGTAATACTGGCCTTTTGTGGTATCGCGTTCTTCAGCGCGTAAGAGACTTCGCGTTCCAAAGAGGGGGATAGGAAATTTCTTCTCAATATTTTCATATCCAACATATACAGAAAAGGAGCGGTTTGGGACAAAAATCGTGTTCAATTCTCGCAGCCGGTCAATGATTTCAGGATTACAAATCTGAGCAAACTTCTCTAATACAAGTACTTCATCAAAAAGATTCGCAAAATAACGCGTATACGTCTTCTCACGTCCCTGTTGACAGACTACCACCGTTTTCAATCCGATTGCTTGGGCTCCATATGCAATTTCCAGTGCGGAATGGCTGCCCAGACATCCGATATGGAGATCCTTCAAGTTATACTCTTCAATTATGCTCACAATCTTATTGCGGTCTATCATTGCTCTCAACTACGTGATAATTTGATCGAGTAAATTCTGTTCGATAGCAATTTTTATTTCTCGTGCTATGCGTTTTCCCATGCTCATAGGCTCATTAAAGTACAACTGGGAGTAGGGACTGCCATTGATAAACAAATTAGTCCCAGCTACAATTCGTGCACTGAATTCAAAAGCGATAAATTGATTTTTCTGGTTATACACTCCCTCAATACAGAATGCTCCTATCATTCCAGGAGGTACCTTTTGGCGGGCAGCTTTTACGAGGCCCTCGCCAATTTCAAAAACATGCTGGATCAAGGATTCCCGCAGCACAAGGGGGATGTTCCCAACTACACTGAAAGTTGGAAGAGACATCAACTCTAGTTGCTGTTCAGCAGGAATCCGTCCAAGCCCATCCACGTCACTTTCATACCTACGATCTATTCCTAGAAGTTCGGTACGACCCAAAATAGGGGAATAAAAATAATGTGGATATGCGGAGATCCCAAAAACGTATTCTTGAATAAATACATCTTTTAGAGCTTTTTCATCTACTAAATCCCGTTTAATCATGGTTTTAATTTTCCTAGAGACATCTTTGGAGTCTTTAGCGAGGAAATAACCCCGTCCTCCCGCGGCTCCGGGAAATTTGATGATGACTGGGTGATCAATCTCCTCTGAGGTTTGAAAAATTCGGGGGACCTTCATACCTGCAAGTTTCATTAGCTTGTGTTTCAGATTTCGATCAGCTTCCCACCTCAAAATATGTTTGTTTCCAAAAAATGGGACTTCTAGTCGTTCAATTGTATCAAAGGACACACTGGAGATGAGTGTACCATGAGGTACAAGCACAGAATCGAGTTCTATTAGTTTTTCCTGTATTTCTTTATGTCCAATCTCTGAGAATTGATCGACCATTACATAATGATCCACGAGATTGAAACGCTCGTAAAGGGGTTTTCGATCATGTGTGGACACGAGAACTGTTTTTAGTCCTTCATCTCTAGCCCCTTTAAGGATTTGAAGTGCCGAATGACTTCCAAGGGTTGCTATAGATTTCATGATGTTCAACTACACTTATATGCACGAGTTTTGGTTAAAGCACACTTCTTATATTTTGATGGGTACTTTATCGCCTTCCTTAAGGTTAAGCCGATTCAGGTTTCGGTCTACTATTTTAAGTCGATTTGCTACAAAAGTTAAACCAAGAGGAAAAGTCAAACCTCTGACATTATGCACAATCCACAAAGGCAACTTCCGCCTCTCTTTTGTTACTATTTTCTCTCGAGGTAACCAATCCACAGGTAGAACACAACAGATACGTGAATGTTTTTTATGCTCCTAAGGGCTCAAAGTGCGTATCAGTTGTTTAAAAAAGGATACAAAGGAGGACACTAAAAGGTTGTGAACAATAGAGAAAAAGAGGGTAGGATGATTGGTCGCTCTAATTCGAGGTTTGTTGTCTGGTATTCTATTTCTTTCTCCGCCAGAACACGAACAGAAGACCCAAAATCACAGGTAGCAGGAAGAAGATGTTGTTAAGCACAGGAAATTCCCCAACTTCCCTAACTAGAGGATCCGTCCCCCGCTGTACTTCTTCACCATCCGACAGGCCATCCCCATCGGTATCTGCAACAGTAGGGTTGGTGCCGTACGTATCCGCCTCCGCTACATTGGACAGGCCATCGCCATCAGTGTCTGCATCAGCGTCTGGTACCAACGGGTCGGTTTTATAACGGCCTGCCTCGTCAGAATCAAACAGGCCATCCCCATCAGTATCAAAATCGGGTGGATCGTACTCCTCTACCGTCGCAAGCACACCCCTTCTATAGCCACCTATGGCGTAGATCTTTCCACCCACAGCAGCTACCGAAAGGCCGTTCCGGGCGGTTGACATGTCAGACCAGCGACTCCAAAAGTCATCGATCGCATTGTACACCTCCAACGCTGCAAGCTCATTATTTCCGTCATCGCCGCCAATAGAGTAGATATTTCCGCCAATTGCTGTTGCGGCAAATTTATCACGTGGGGTTGTCATGTCAGACACTCTAATCCAGCTATCGGTGTTCGGATTAAACACCTCTACTACATCTAAAACTTCCCATCTCCTAGTATCATCATTGTATTTCGAACCGCCAATGGCGTAGATCTTTCCACCCACTGCCGCCGCGGCAAGAAATCCCCGTTCGGTCAACATATTCGTTCGGGTACGCCAACTGTTGGAATCCGGATTGAACTCAAAAACTGAATTAGCAGCATTATCGTTTTCGTCCCGACCGCCGATGGCATAGATCTTTCCATCCACTACCGCCGCGGTAAGACTATACCGGGGAGATGGCATGTCGGTCCGGGTACTCCAACTGTTGGTGGCCGGATCGTATGCTTCTACCGTCGTAAGAATTACATTGCTAGCATCCC
>JABAOC010010579.1_pt7 | contig 10332 bp, 13 predicted proteins | sample 7062161 | NCBI WGS metagenome assembly JABAOC01 (sample SAMN14538625, study PRJNA623070) | marine sediment metagenome | biome: marine biome [ENVO:00000428]; feature: marine pelagic biome [ENVO:01000023]; material: deep marine sediment [ENVO:00002113] | place: India: Gulf of Khambhat ...
GTACATATTTCTGGTATCTTCAAGTGTCTTCTTATAAGGTGCTTCAAAATCACTTAAAGTTGGCAAATACCCAATACCTTTAAATGGGTTATCCTTCTTTTCACATTCACACTCATCGTCTGACATTTCTAGCTCTCTTTATATATGGTTTTTCACTACTTTAAAAAGGTTACTAAATACCTCTGAATTTGTGTATTTTTGAACCTTTTGCATATGGTAATCGATTGCCTTTTCTACTAGAAAAATTCAATGCGTTCCATTTACCAATGAAGTTTTCCATACTTGGGTTCTCTGTACCATATCCACTGTTTGGACCTGTACTTGGACCTCTAAAGAAACCAGATGATTTCATGACATTGTTCAATACCATATCTGCTTCTTGTGATAGATTTAAACCACGAGTGTGTCTGTGTTGTCCTACAAACTTTGTTGTTTTTCTGCTATATACCATTGATATAACTAAAACATTCTCATATATAAAACAAAAAATTGATTATTTTTTAGCACTTGTGCCTCTACCAGAAATCCTAGCACCTTTATATTCTGGTCTATTTTTTGGATCTGGTATATCCTCAAACTTGATTTTACCAGTACCTCTACCAGTACTTACATATTCACTTGCTGCCTTTTCTTTTCTTGCTGCTTGAATCTTTTTAAATTCATCACCAGTCCATTTACCTGGATCATCATCAACTTCTATAGTTCCTGTTCCTCTGCCTACATGAATTTTTACCTTAGTCATTGTATTTCAAATGGGTTTCTTAATTTACCCATATTTCCTCCTAATGAGGTTGTTCTTGAAACNNTTCCTCCTAATGAGGTTGTTCTTGAAACTTGAGGGTTTGCAGGTCTTGGTCTTGGAACAGTCTGACCAACTTTGAGTACTGAACCAACTGGTGATGCTTGTGGTTTTCTAGAACGTGTTACTTGTCTTAATTTAGCACGTGCATTTGCTTTCTTTGTTCCTTTAATAACACCTTTCGTACTTTCTAGAATTTTTTGTGCTTCTCCTTTTAGATCATCATCAAATGCTTCAATATCTGGTATTGGAAGATTATCATCTACAGTATCTATTTTCTTAGTTTCTGTTGCTACGATTTTTGCAATTTCTGCTTTTTGTTTTGTTGCATCTCTTCTACTTAATACTCTTGCTTTTACTAATTCATTAATTTGTTTTGCTTGTGCTGCTGCGTTTTCTTTTATTCTCTCTTTTTGTACAGTCTTCAATTCAGCAACAAGTGCTTTTTGTGATGCTTCTTTTGCCTTAACATCTGCTTCTAATGTTGAGAACAAACTAGCTTTTGATGATGCAGTTTTTTGCGCAACTAATTCACTTGGTAACCCAACACCAAGTTTACCAAATTCTCCTTTATCAACAACTGTAATTTTACCTAACTGACCACGTTTAGCAACTACTTTACCACCAATCTTTAATTCTTTAGTACCCTTTGCTAAAAAGTCTTCTGCAGCTTTCAAATCTACTAATGCCTGACCACTTGCACCTGCTTGTTTAGATTTAATTTGTTCAAGTGGTTTTGATACTGCTCTTGTTGCAGTTAATACATCAGTGCTAACATTACCAAATACATCCTTGAATGTATCTTCATTTTGAATAGTTAGCGTTTTACCATTATAACGTGCTGCGACATTTCCTGCTTTATCCTTCAATACACTAGTCTTACCAGTAAGGAAATCTTGAGCATTATCAAAGTAGTTCTTTACAGCCTGATTTTCACTTAATGTTGATTGTAAAGTCTGTTTTTGTGCTGTCANNTGTCAATTGTTCCAAGTTACCAAAGTTTTGAGCAGCACCTGCTGACTTTGTTTGATCAATTACTTTAATATTAGATATACTCATTTTTGCATGATGAGGTCTATTTACACCATACATCTTTGAATTAATTATAATGTTACCTTGTGCATCAACAGGTACTTCTTTTCTGACTTTTGTTGTTCCTTTGTTAACTCTACCAAGTGATGTGTCGGCATGAGTTGGTCCTTTATAACCACTTGTATATGATATTGTTGCCTCAACCATAACTTTACCAGTTACTGGAACTTTGTCTTTACCAATATTAATTCTTGTACTACCACTAACACCTCTATACCATTTTCTCTTACCACCACCTTGTCCTTGAATTAACAAATTACCTGGTTTTGCAATTACACCTTCATTAATCTTACCAGTTTCACCATAAACAGCAACACCATGTTGTTCTAATTTTGCTTTTGCACTTCTTAATGCTGATACATTTGCACGTGCAGCATTTTCTTGTATTCTCATTGATCTATTTTGGCTTTCTGCTGCTCTCATTGCAGATCTGTTACCACTTCTTCGTCTTGCTCTTGGTCTTGCTACTAAAGCGTCTGCTTGTGCTTGTGCTGAATCAATCTTACTGTCAATTGCAGCAATTGCTTCAGCAACAGAAATTTTATCTTTCTTTGCAATAAGACCTCTATCCATCAAATCATTTACTGAACGTCCAATTTCGTTACGAATTTTAACACTGTTTTTATTAAGATTAATTTGTTCATTTACACCTGCCAATTCAGCACTGGTACTTGCAATAACTGTATCAAATGGTTTCTCTCTTGCTTCAATAGTATCATATGTTGACAAAAAGTCTCTTGTTCTTCTTGCACCACTTGCTTTACCACGAGCAACATTTACCTTACCAATAGCCTGTTTTAATATGTCAATGTTACCTGCNNGATTCAGATGCGTCTTGCAAACTTTTTGCATAATCACCTAAATCTTTAATTTCTGATTCTTTAACACCAGTATAACCAAAGAATGCATCTGGATCTGTACTAGATTCTACACCAAGATATTTTTGAACTCTAGATTGTTTACCTTTTGCTACACTTGTAACTCTTGCTGCATGTGACGCAAATGATTCACCTGATTTTTTTGTAATTCCTTCAGAAATACCAAAATTGGAAATTGCCTTATTTCTTTCATATTCACGAACTATACTTTCTGGATTCGTATTCTTTCCATAAACTACTTTACCAGGCCAATTACCTGTTGTATAACTAACCCTTCTACCATTATGAATAATTCTTGTTTTTGTACGTCTTGTTGATGGTCCAGTCCAAACTGCTACTCTAGTTGCTACATATCTTCCTCTTCTTCGTCTTCTTGATCGAACTTCAATTCTATAGTTAGCACCTGTTTCTCTAAGTATTGCATTTGCTCTACTAAGATTAGGATCATTTTTCATAGCTGAAAGATTAGCTTTAAGATTTCTCATACTTGCTCGCTTGACTCCTGCTGCTGCAGTTGCTTTTCCTTGTGCAACAGATGCTGCTGACCTGCCAGATAATGCAGCAGTTAATTTTGTTGCGGTAAGTCCACCTGGACTTTGTTTTAATGCACTGACAACATTAGTTAAACCTGAACGACTTAGATTACCAGCCTTGTCACGAATAGTAAATGTTTTACTTATAGTTTGACCAGGAAGTATTGAAACACCTGGTACTTTTGGTGTTGTTTGTACTGTAACTTTTGTTGGTCCTTTTGGTGACCATCCTTTTGTTTGTGGTCTTGCTGGACTAAATGAATATGGAGCACCAGATTGTAATTTAGTAACTGCTTTAGATTCAAAAAAGTTTGGATTTGCAAAATTCCAACCCTGTGTATTAGTTTTTGCCATTTGATCTATAGTATCCAACCCAAATCCACTTGGTTTTGGTGCTGACCTTTGTGGAGCTTGTGTTCCTTTTCCTGTTGCACGTGGAATATCAATAATTGGTGCATTTGTTTTTGGATCAATTTTTGTTTTTGGTGGATTAAGAAAATTAGCAGATGCACTTACTGGGTTATCTAGTAATGTTCCTTCAAGTCTTTTTTGTGTTTTTGTCTTTTTCTTTTCTTTTTTCTTTTCACCTGATAAGTAACTAAACACATCATTAGTTGGTTTTAATTCTACTGTTGGTACTGTTGGTTGAGCAAAATCAGGATTTGCAAAATTACCATAAACATTGTTAACAAAAGAATTTTGTAATTGTGTTTTAGTATTAGTTTTAGTAGTAGATGGTTTATTAGTAGTATTTACTGTTTTATATGGTTTCCCAGTTTTTGGGTTTATTTCTTGAAGATTGCCAGTAAATGGTTTTCTATTAGAAGCACTATCAAGTTTTTTTAATCCAGCACCCGTTTTCATATCACTTGCAGAAAGTACTTTAGGTTTAGCCAATGCTTATCTTAATGATTCCTCATATATAAAACAAAATTAATGTTGGAATTATCCAACAATACTATCGTCTTGATGAACCAATCTACATGCTTCACAGAAGCCATCATTTAAAAGATGACACGGGCAATTACACTTTAAAGGCATACTTAGTATCGTGGAGGGTAGTATAAATTCTTTGCGGAAAATGGATTAAATGGTTTTTGTTGGCGTTTTTTACTTGTTTTTCTTCGTCTTGGTTCCTGTTTCTTTCCTTCATCAATCAGTTTATCAGTCATATTTTTGGTATAATTAAGCATCATACCAGTAAAAAGTAAACCTGCACCTAAACCGACAGCAGTTCCTAATAAATCAGTTGCCCCGTCAGCGTCCATGATCAACCGTATTTTGGGAGTCTTCCCATGTCAACAATATATTTTGCTTGACGTTTACTGACATCTACTGTATAAAATCCTTCTTTTTCTGGACCAGTATTCTGTCTATAACCTTTATGAGTTTTCTTTCCTGGTACATTTTTGGTACCTCTTGGGAAAGATTTTAATGTTGCCTTACCTGGTACTTTACCTGTACCTCTTGGATAAGATTTAGCAGTTGCTTTACCTGGTACTTTGCCAGTTGAACGTGGATAAGACTTTGCAGTTGCCTTTCCAGGTACTTTATTAGTTTTTCTCTTAAAACCCAATCCACCAGATTTAGTTTTATAAGGCATTAGTAATTCTTACCTCCATATTTTGAGTGAAAATTCTTTCTACCTGGCTGTCCTGCTGACCAGAAACCTTCGCCCATTGTTTTGTTGTTAGGATCCAAATAATTTTCACCTTTCATACTATAAACATTGTTTATGACTTCTTTCATAGTTTTTCCACCTTTATGATAACCTGCTTTATGACCACAGCCACAAGCACATTTCTTACCGTAATGATAACCCATGCTATAACTAGCACAAACATCTATATAAAACGATATTAATGTAAGAATCTAACAAAAATTAATCCTTTTATTGACTTGTTTGCTACTGACAATCGTCCTGGACCAAACATACCAATTAGTGCTACTGCAGCTAAAATAATCAAGTCTAACTCAACACCATTTGAACCAATAAGAGCCATAGCACCTTTTACATGGAAAATAGCACCAAGCATGATTACCCCAATGAATGCACTTGCTATTCTAGTTAAGAATCCAACACTTAATAGTATACCTGCAATTAATTCACAAAGAGCAATTGGGAATGCAAGTTCTGGAGGCATGCCCCAATTTGTCAACATATTACTAAACATGGCACCATCCTGTTCCATCTTGGAAAGACCATGCATAATAAATGAAATACCAATTGCTAGTCTAAGCCCTAATACAGTAATATCAGTAAATTTGTTTGGATTTACATTAGCGTTAATTTTACTATTGTCTATTTCTATATCAGATTTATTCTTTATTGATTTTATTTTGTTACCTATATTAAATTTGAAACCCTTAGTTGAAGTTGTTTCTTTGTTTTTCTTGTCTTTCTTGAATAATGGTTTATTTAATTTACCTAATCCTGAAAACTTTGATTTCTTTTCTGGTAAAAATCCAGACTCTATATTTTTAGTTTCTTGTGTACCAACTTCCTTAACTGCAACTGGTTTGCCTTTTAATAAAGATTCTTTATCTCTCATATTGACACAACTAGGGCATCTACAACCATCTGGGTGATCTTTTAGTTCCTCTTTAAGTTTGTTTAATTCAGCAGTCTTTTTTGCTTTAATTTGCTGTTGTTTTTCTAGTTCTTTTATTTGTTCTGTTTCTCTTTTAAGATGTTCTTCACGTTCTTTTTGTTCTTCAATTAATTTTCGTTCTTGTTCTAGTTTTTCTTGTTCCTCACGTTCTTTTCTCTCTTGTTCTTCCTGTTCTTTTTGTTTAGCAAGTTCTACCTGTTGTTTCTTTTGTTTCTCTTTCAATTCAGCCATTTGTTTTTCGTACTTGGCTTTAATCTCTTCCATTTCAGCATCTAAATCAGTAGGTTCTTCTGATGTATTTTTCCTAAACTTCTTGCCTAAATCCATTGTTATTTGTTAAAAATACCAGTATATAATCTTATCGTTAATATCCCCAACCCATCATTTGCATGATTTCCATAAAGAAAAATCCAGTCCATATTAATGCCAAACCAATAAATAACCAACCTAACCAAGATGAGTACTCACTAGAACCAGTACCATCACCTACCAAATAACGCATATCAGTCGAAACATTCCCGTCACTATCCGTATTTACCACCGTGTACGCCACTTCGTATTCCGCGTTCATCATTAGACCAAGTGCAAAGAACAAGAATGCGCCTACTAGTTTAAACAAGAATCCATGTTTTACTATACCACTGAAAAAGAATGAACCAAATGCTGAAGCAAGTAAAATAATAAATAATCCTGCGTCAATAACTGCCATTAGTATACTCCTCCACCATTAACAAAGAGATTGTCTGAATTGAATGTAGTTGATACTGAAGTATTTGTATCACCACCACCATCAATAGTGAATGTACTTGCTGGTGAAGTACCCAATCCACCAGTACCTGCTTGAACTTTAACCACAATCCAAAATACTGCTGTTCCACCACCACCTGCAATTGAACAAGTAGTACCACTTGCAGCCCTAACATCAGTACCACCTGCTATGCTCTCAGTCCAATCAGTGTTAGTTGAACAACCTGAATCCAATACTTCTCCAGCAACAATAGTACCAAACACATCACCACTGCCTACGCTAGAATCAATTTCCAATGATGTAGGTGATGCAGCACTACCACTGTTAGAAACAGTTACTTCAAATCTGTAAGGAAAACCATAATTCAAAACACCACTACAGTCTGGTGTTCCAGTTGAAATATCCAAAGCAGTACAAATAGCAGTTCCACTTCCAAGAGTTGTGCTTTCAGACTGATAAACTGCTAATGTATCAACTGAATAGGTTGGTCCAGCAGGTGGGGCATTACCAGTAAATGTTATAGTAGCAGAAGTATCTTCATTAGTTCCATCACTAATCCAAAAAGTCATTGTGTCATCATCAGCATCAGTATCAAGTGTAACAATCATGAAAAATGTCTCACTACCGTTCTTCCAAGTACATGATGTACCACCACTACCTTCTGTATTACCACCATTTGTTGCCAATGACCAATCGTTATTTTGTGATGGTGTTTGTGTACAACCAGCACTACCATATGTTGGTGTCGTACCAAACACATCCAAATTAGCAACTACTGATTGTGCATCAAAACTAGTTGGTGTATAATCAACGTTATTTATTTCAGCAATTACAACTTCAAATCTATATTGTGTACCTGTTAATAATTCAGTTCCACATGTTGCTGTTCCTCCTGAAATATCAAGACCTGTACATATTGCTGTTCCAGCACCTAATGTTGTTGTACCATCCTGATATACACTTAATGTCGATATTGTTGCTGCTGGTGAACCGTGTGCCTCTGCCTCTTGAGGATAAAACACTACACCAAGTGCTATTGCACTAACAAAGACTGGTATTAATATTAATGGTTTTTTACTTTTCATTTTAACTCCACTCAACCATGACAGAAATTAATCTTGCATCATTTGTATTAGTATCAGAACCATTATCTGCATCTCTTAAGAACTCATAGAATACTATATCACCTGGAGCAAGTCCATGTTGTGCACTTGTATATGTAATTACGGCTTCTTCAATATCACCAGTAACAGTTGCTCCATCACATGTACCTTGCAATGAACCTGTAAGTGTATCCACTGGTTCATCTACTGCACGACCACCAAATTGTCCTTCCCAACATACACCAGCAGTACCAGTAATAGTATAATGTACACTAACCACAACATTAGCAGTAGAATCCATGTTATCAGGCATTTCAAATACCCAAGTTACTGGCTCTAATGCAGTCTGATCAAAGTCCACTACAACATAATCAAAGTTTGTACCATCAATTAATGCCTTTACTGGTCCAGGATTCTGTAATTGTGCACCACCTGCGGAAAGTGTAATTACACTAGGTTCTGCTACACCAATAAAGTCAGTAGTATCTACATTAATACAACTTGATGTTGCTTCATCACAATTCAAATCAAATCCTTGAATTGATTGTGAACCAAAGTCCTGTGCACCACCAGTATATGTATTTGCTTGATCAGTTTGAACTACTTGTGAACCAACATCCCATTGTAATGTGCCTGCACCAGTATCAGTAATCACAATCTGGTTTGCAGTACCTGAGAATACTTGTGCTGCTGTAGAATCTGAGTTAATTGAAGTAATACCACCACCTGCGCTAACTGTACTTCTTGCAATCTCTACCCAATCCACACCATTATAGAATAATGCTAATACATCACCTGCTGAAGTAGCAAAGTTTGACTGGTCACCAAGTAAAATATCATTAGTACCACCAGAGTTGTGTGTAACTTGTGGTGCTGCATCAAATTGTAATATAATAATTGAACCAACAGTAAATCCAGTTGGACTAATTTCATTAATAGTGTTTGAAGCAGTCACATCATAAATATTACCATCACCAACTAAAGATAATGTTGATGCACTTACTACATCAGTACCCTTATCTGTATCCAAAACACCTTCTAATACAATATCGTTAACAGCAGTCAAGTCCTGTGAGCCAAATGAATAAGCAGAAGTTGGTGCCCCAATATCATTAAGTATACTTCCTGTCTTATCAATTTTTGTCCAAGCAATTGCTGCTCCAGCCTTGATATCTGCATTCTCTATATTTGTTAAAGTATTAGTATCAGCATCAATTGATTTGCCTGTTAATGTTTGTGTCTCAGATTGGAATACAAAGACGTCATTACCAGCCAAAACTGGTAATGAAACAACTCTATCTGCTACAAGATCACCTGTTGAAAATGTGTAAAATTGACCACCTGTATTGTCTTGGAATCTAATATCGTCGTCAGTGAAAGTTTGTAAATTGCCATCGATGTATGTATTTGCTGTGTTCAAATAAGCAATATCTCCAGTGTCAGTTAAAGATGTACTTGCACCAGTTACATGAGAGCCAATAGTTCCTGTTCCCCATGATACATCTGTTCCATCAGAAATCAACATAGTATTTGCTCCACCAATTACTAATTCATTCCAGTTAGGTGTTGCATCTCCGTAAATCAAAGAACCACGACTAACTGCTTGTGCTACAGTATCAGTATGTACACTTCCATCCAACAAAGCATTAGAACCACCACCTGTATCATCAGCACCACATTCCCATTTGTTTGATGCAGAACTATATTCTAGGATTTGTCCATTAGAACATCCCATAGTACCTGCAATTTGGTTTGTGTTGCCAATTATAAAGTCAGTAGAATTGAATGAATATTCACTTCCATCGTTTATTCTAATATCATGAACACCACCATTTGCTACATCGTAAAGCAAATTAGCACCAGACTGTTCAAATGATGTGTTAGCATCGTCGAAAGAAATAGAACCAGAATCAGTAATAGTGTTTTGGTTTAGATCAACAGTTGTATCGGAAATCACAACTTCAGGAGTTCCATTCTCATCAAAACTAAATGTATTTCCATCGCTTACATCGAAAATTATGTCTGCTGTTTGTTCACTAATTGAGGTACCTGCTGTATTGAAATTAACAGTACCAGTTCCAACAGTCAAATCGTTATTTTGAATATCAACAGTAGAACCAGTAATTCTCATTTCGAGATTTGTATCTACATCAAAATCAATCTGTCCTGTGCCACCATCAATAACTTCAACATTTGAATCTCCTTCTACAATTGTATCAGATGAACCAGAAGCATCATCTGTTCCACAAGCCCATCTATCAGTACCAGAATTATACTCAAGAATTTGACCATTACTACAACCCATTGAACCAGATAAAGTATTAGTATTCATATCTAAATCAGTACCATTGAATGAAAATTCAGGTGAATTATTAACTCTTATTTCATGAATACCGCCAGTAGCAACATCATATTGTAAATTAGAACCAGATTGTTCAAATGAAGTATTTGTGTCATCAAATGAAATTGCCCCTGAATCTGTAATTGTGTTTTGATTTAAATCAACTGTTGTATCAGAAATTACAACTTCTGGTGTTCCGTTTTCATCAAAACTAAATGTATTTCCA
>JABAOC010043862.1_pt1 | contig 10331 bp, 7 predicted proteins | sample 7062161 | NCBI WGS metagenome assembly JABAOC01 (sample SAMN14538625, study PRJNA623070) | marine sediment metagenome | biome: marine biome [ENVO:00000428]; feature: marine pelagic biome [ENVO:01000023]; material: deep marine sediment [ENVO:00002113] | place: India: Gulf of Khambhat ...
CCACGAACCAAGGCTCCCTTAATCACGCGGAAGAAAACCAGGTTCAGAGGCCTGAGCGCTTGGTGTGCATCCAAGAAACCATTGTAGAAAGCCAATAGACAACGTTGGTTAGCCACAAAACACAGAACACCAGCCACCGGCTGTCTCTCAAAATAGGCCAGATAAAGCACCATCCGATCCTCCACTAAATCTCGGAGCCGTAGCAATTCTGCATAGGAATGGGTGATCCGGCTGCCATGTTTCTGCTCAATCGTGTGCTCTAGAATTTCGTAAAAGCTCTGATAGTCCTGCGAAACTTCTACCTGCACACCGGACTTGATCGCCTTGCGTACATTGCGCCAAGCGGATCCGCTCAAAAGCTTCATCGGGTCGGCGGAGACCGGCGGCAGCGAGATCACGCTGGTGAATTGTCTATCGGTGAGAGCGAAGCCGTGCTTGAGCAGGGCAAAGTCCAGGTGATTGTCAACCTGCTGATGGTAGACAATCGGCGGGGTGACCAGCCGACACTTCTTCACGCCGATGGCCCGCGCATAGGCTATCCACTGCGTCACCATCTCATTAACCACGTGAAATTTGGTCTCTGAGTGGGCAATTCCCCCCCATGAGCCGCCATAGGGAGACCGGGCAACTGCTTGTCCGTCCGACTCGACAATAGCCATAGGCATGACGCCAACCAGCTTCTCGCCCCGGTAAAACATCAGGTGGTGCTCGTTAAACCGGTCGGGCGGATGGTAGCTGAGAAAGTCCAGGTCGTGAAAGATCGTCCCGTTGTTTGCATCGGCAACAAAAGCGTTCCACATTGATCGTTGGTCATTTGTATAGGGCTCAATCCTGATCATGCGGGTCATGCTCCCATCCACAGATGTCGTTGATCTTGTCCAATGTACGGCCTCGCGTGCCGGTCCCATGAATATATTCCAAAGCGAACAAAAAGTACATAGGTTCTTCACCCAATGCGCGAAAGCTTCTCAACTGCCCCTGCTGATGATAGAATTCGCGAGCGCCCTTATGGTCTCATGCGAGAGCTGAAAAGGATGCTAAACGCTCGAATGTCTCGTGCTCAAGGGAACAGTGTTTTCAATTTACCAATCGTCTCCTCAAGGACTCCTGCCGCGAATAGTTGGGGTGGGTGGCCAACTTGTGTCCTTCAGCCCGCAGCGCGTGCGTGCAAATCGGTATGCTCACTCCATCCCTGGGCGAGCTCACAATGTGCTACCACGTACCGCTCTGCGTCCAGCCCGCGCAATCCGCGCACGGCAGCCTGTGCCAACGCCTCGCCAACCTTGAGACCGGCGGCGTGCAAATCAATCAGCGGGCGTGGGCCGAGACGGTCAGCTGTCACGCTCATGTACCCTGCCGGAGCAATGTGCTCTGGCAAGCAGGCAATCCCGGCTTCGACCAAACTGACGCGATCCACAGCACCGGCAATGTGGGCTACAACCACCCCCGGGTTAAGCCGAACCAGTTCCGACGCTTCCATCTGCCCACCCGGGCCGATTAACATCTCGCGGCTACGATGTTCAGCCACCACCACTGCATCACATGTCATTAGCACCTCACGATCCCGTGACATGTGCAATGATTCCCCTTCGCTCACACGTACCTGTGTCACCTCTGCCCCAGCCGACTGCAATGCCCTGGCAACCTGGGTTCCAAATTCTCTGCCGCCGATCACAACTATTTCTGAACGAAAAACCTCGATCTGTAACTCGAACAAAAGCTTGATGGCCAGGAGCCCAACGTAGTGCAAAATCTGCAAGTCAGGGTGGTGTTCATCCGTTCCTAATACAGGAATACCTAGCCGCCGACAGGTTGCTAGATCCAGGTCTTCAGGCCGGTACTCCCACGTCTCCCACATAAGAGGAATGACAGATGTTGATTTCAAGCGTCGCAAGAAAGAGGCATTTAAAGGACGGACGGCTCCTAGATTGGTCACAATATCGGCCTCTCCAATGCGGTCGTCCTCACGCGACATCAGCACACTGATATGGCGCTCAAAACCCCACTGTTGGATTACATTCAACGTTTGCCATCTAGCCTCTTGGGCTGTGCCATAGCTTGAGTCACGAGCCAACGCCAAGACTTTGTCAGCTCCACCCATAGCTGCCAGCAGAGGCGTCAGAGCGTAATAACCTGTGGCAGCTTCGGTTAGCACTACCAGCCCCTTCAGGTCAAGCTCAAATGTCGTGATAGCGCGCTCAATTAACCGACGGACGCGAGCTTGGTTCATGTTAAATGCTTCTGCCTTGATCATAATCACCCTGTCGGCTTGATCGGACCTGGAAGGGGATGTCTCGTAATCATTGGGGGCCAACTTGTCTGGCCTCCCAGAAATATGCGGCACCACCACTCAAAGCTCAACAGCGACCAGATAAACAAGCGGCGATTCACCTGCCCTGACATGTGCTCGTCTAACCGCTTTCGAACGTAGGTCGGATTCAGATAATCATAGATTCGAGCTTTGGGATCCAGCAACAGCCGCTGGACATAATCAATACTCTCCCCCCGAAACCACGAAGCATCCGGCGCGCTGAACCCCTGTTTGGCCCGCCCAATAATGTCCCCTGGAATCAAACGAGACATCGCTTGACGCAAGATGATCTTGCCATCGGATGTCGGCAAGGTGCGATAGCGCCTCAACTTGCCCGCCTCATCCTCGTCCACCCATACCCGCTCCCGCAGATTGCACAACTTAAGACGCGGCGGTATCTGCAGGGCAAAGTTGACCAGGTCGTTGTCCATGAACGGCACCCGGGTCTCCAAAGAGTGCGCCATGCTAAGCTTGTCCTCGACGACAAAGATGCCATGTAGAAAGGTCTTGGCTTCAAAGTACAACGACGCTTGGATATAGTCCTCGTCCGTCTGGGGCGATGGAAGTGTGTCAAAGACCCTTCGAAAGCTCTCGAAAGGCTCGCGGTCCTTTATCTGACGATAGGTATCGGCATTGTAAAAGTCACGCCTGTCTCCGTCCGGGATCAGGCGCTGCCAGTAGTTATAGTAGCGTTGATAATAATCTCCGTCGCCGCCATCGTCCAGCCCCCGGTAATAGCGCCAGGGATACCCAGCAAACAGTTCATCACCACCGCTGCCCGAGAGCACTACCTTGACAAACTTGCTCGCCAGCCGGGCTACGTAATAGTTAGGGTAACTCTGACCGATACGCAGGTCTTCCAGATGCCAGATGAGCTTGGGCAGCACGTACTCCATATCCCCAGCGTGCATCACGATCTCATAGTGCTCGGTTTTGAACAGATTGGCCATTATCTCCGACGTCGGCCGCTCGTCAAACCCCAACTCTAGGCCCGATGCCGACGACAGATCGAAGCCGCCGGTGAAGGTGTGGAGCCGATCAATGTGCTGGGTGGCCACGGCCGTGATCGAGCCCGAGTCCATGCCTCCGCTGAGGTAGCTGCCCACGGGCACGTCACTGACCAGTTGCCGGGTCACCGCCTGCACAAACAGATGATAAAGCACCTCCACGCACTCATCCGCCGAGATGGAAAACTCGGCCGGCATAAGGCTGCTGAAATCCCAATAACGGTGTTGCTGCGGCCGGGCCCCCATGTATCGGCCGACGGTCAGCGTGCAGCCAGCCGGCAACAGCCGAATATCCTCAAACAGAGTCCGGTCCGTAAAGATGTTCTGGAACGTAAAGTACTCGCTCAGCGCTTCGTAGCAGACCTGAGCCTGGACAGCGCCATAGGCCAGGATCGCCTTGATCTCGGAGCCAAAAATAAAGTGCCGCCCATCCCAATAATAATATAACGGCTTGATCCCATACCGGTCGCGGGCCAGGAACAACTCCCCCTGCTGCGCGTCCCAGATGGCAAAGGCAAACATCCCGTTGAAGCGATGCACACATTCTGGGCCCCACTCCTGATAGGCATACAGTACCACTTCGGTGTCCGTGTTGGAATGGAAACGGTACCCCCTCGCCTGCAACTGGGGTCGCAACTCCAAAAAGTTGTAGACCTCGCCGTTATAGACAATGACCAGAGAGCCATCCTCAGTCGTCATCGGTTGGCTGCCAGCCGGGCTCAGGTCAATGATCGCCAGCCGCCGATGGCCCAACGCCACGTTGCCGTCCGCATAGTGTCCTTCGCCGTCGGGACCGCGATGAGCAATGACGTCCGTCATGGCCCGGATTGCAGTCCGCGAGACAGGCATTCCATTCAAGTTGATGACCCCAGTGATCCCACACATTGCCTACCTCACCCACAACCTAACCCTTGACAGCCCGCACTGTGAATCCACTCTCCTGGGCGTCAAAGTGAATGATCGAGAGGCGGGCTTCATCGCACCAATGACGGATCTCGGCCTCAGTATGGCGATGGGCGTACCGCGGATGGTACCAGTCAAAGTTCACAAGGTTGTTCTGTTCAAGTGAGCGTGCCTCGTTCCAATACAACTTGGCAAAATGCCAATAGATTAGGCGCTGGACATCGTAACGACCGGCCTTGATGCCGAGGTAAGGGATATCTTCCGGGACTTCGACCTCGACGTGCAACTCGGCCAGTGCTTGTCCAAGCCTAGTCAGCGGGCGCAACATAGCCCAGGCTTCTTGAGGGTCCAGGGATGAGACGATATGACGGACGTAGTCGTCGGAAAACTCACGGATAGGCCCTTTCTTCCGGTACACGTAGAACAGAATCTCACCACCTGGTTCAAGGACACCTAGCACGGACTTTAGCGCAAGCTTCGTAGACGGCGTGTGATGGAGCACGCCTTCCGAGAAAACGGTGTCGAAGGTGTCCTCGAGGAAGGGAAGCTGCAAGATATCTGCCTGAATGAAATGGGTATTATCTATAAAACTCAATCGCTCTTGCGCTACATCTATCGCTGTCGAGATATCCACTCCAACCCATGCTGCCCCCTTCCACGCCGGATGGTTCATCCACGGGGCTGTGCTGAAACCAGCGCCGCAACCCGCATCGAGAATTCGCCGCCGACTGCCAAAGAAGCCTCGCATCTCATCAACGCTCTTGAAACCGTACCGTTGCACCAACCACTGTTGAGCAACCGAGTGCACCCGTGGGGAGTCATAGGTGTGACGCTGTTGCCATTTGAAACCAAAGCTACTCCCAGTTTGCTTCTGGTCACTGTCCTCAGTAAGAACAAAACGGGGAATGCCATTGGTAATGACATATGATCTCCCCTCAGGACTGCGGAGCACCCCTTCAACGATGCTACCTCCCGCCCCAGACTGGTGCTCCTCAACTTGCAGCGGCGTCTTCGAGATCGGATCAACCAGGATATCGAGCAATGACCTATGCATCCAGTGCCTCCTGAAGACTTTGACACACCAAATCCTGTTCAGTGTCTGTCATTTGTGCATACAGTGGCAACGTCAAACTCAGACGATCAGCCATATAGGCATTGGGAAACTGCCCAGGCCGCAGGCCATATTTCTCAACATAGTAGCCCAGAATCACAGGAGCATGGGTCCCCTGACGAGTGGCAATGCCTTTCGCCTCCAGCCGCATCATCAGCTCGTTACGCTGCTGGTGCATCCGATTCACATTGTCCAAGGTGGGTTCCTCGGGGCGGAACAGGCATACGTAAGCCTGATAGCCGTGAACGTACCCGTCAGGCACCACCGGTGTTTCCAACCACTCCACCTCGACCAGCATCTCATCGTAGAGCAAGGCCCGGCGTGAGCGCTCGGCAAGAATCCACTCTGCTCGATCCATCTGGACACAGCCTAGTGCTCCCTGGATGTCAGTCATGCGATAGTTGTAACCCAGGTGGTTGTACTCCGCTAACAGAAAGGCAGCCTTGCCCGTATGGCGCGACAGATCGGAACGAGACGCGCCATGATCACGCAAGGAACGCGCCAATCGGTCCAGGTCTTCCCGCTGTGTCGTGAGCATGCCCCCCTCACCGGTGGTGATGGACTTGCGCGGGTGAAAGCTAAAGCAGCCCATCTCGCCAAACGTGCCAGCATGACGCCCACAATACCAGGCCCCAAAGCCACAAGCCGCATCTTCCACCACCCACAGGTTGTGTTTCCGGGCAATCTCCAGAACTGATCCCATATCAGCACATAATCCAAACAGATGTACCGGGATGATGCCCACCGTCCGCGGTGTAATCAACGCTTCAATCTGCCCCGTGCCTATGTTGAACGTGCGCAGGTCAATATCGCAGAAGATCGGTCTCGCACCCATGTATTCGACCACGTTGGCGGTGGAGACCCAGGTAAAGGCCGGCACAATGACCTCGTCACCAGGCTTCAAACCCAACCCCGCCACAGTAATCTGCAGCGCTGTCGTGCACGAACTGGTGGCGACGGAGAAGCGAGCTCCAGTGAAGGCCGAAAATCTCTCTTCAAACTGTCTCACATAGGGTCCCTGCACCACCCAACCGCTCTCTAGCGGCCGTTGCACAGCCTGCAGTTCTTCGGAGCCGAAGAAAGGCTTTGTGATAGGAATCGTCATGAGGCTACCACCTCCTGGTGTGACCGCACCTGTTCGAGCATCTGGGACAGTCCTGCGAACAAAGAGATTTCCGCCTGAAAACCCAACACCTGTCTGGCCCTACGCACATCTGCCTGGATGCGCATCGGGCGGACATCCGTCCTTTTCACCACTGGGCTCACCTCCGCCCCTGAAATGGCGATAACCAGCCTGGCAAGCTCTAGCAACGTGGTCATCACCCCGGTGCCCACGTTGATGATTTTACCTGCCCTCTTTATATCTAACGCCAGCCGGATGGCTCGCACCACGTCGCTGACGTGGATAAAGTCACGCCCCTCTTCGGGGTCACCCTTAATGACCGGCGGCAGGCCCTGCGCAACACGTCGCATGAAAACAGCCTCTACTGTTGCCCGTTCGCTGCCGTCAACAGGTGCTCCGTAGACGTTAAACAATCTCAAGATAATCGTGCCCAGCCCGTAGCAGCGAGCGAAAGTGGTGCACAGGACTTCGCCACACAGCTTGCTGGCTGCATAGGGTGAGGCTGGTTGTGTAACATCCTCTTCTTCTACCGGCAGGTGCTCCGGATAGCCATAGACCTGTGCTGTTGATGTGTAGACAACCTGGCGAATGGCCGCCGCACGAGCAGCATACAACACATTAAATGTGCCCAGGGCATTCACATGGAAGTCATTTAGCGGATCTTGCAAACTTTGGCCCAAGGGCAGGCACGCCAGATGCACGACCGCATCACAATCCTGCACTGCCTGCTGCAAATCGGCCAGACGACGTACATCGCCCCGCTGCCATTCGATGGCGGATAGCCCTACCGGCCTCGGACCTCGCGAAAAGCCCTGAACGGCAACGTTATCTTTGAGCAATGACTCTATCAGGTGCTGACCAATGTATCCTGATGCACCGGTTACCAGCACATGCTGCACCAGATCGAACCTCATACCTGCTCGCCGAGAGCCCGCCGTTGGTCTTGACGTCGCCACTCGACTACTGAGCGCAGACCCTCCTCCAAGGGAATCCTTGCCTGGAAGCCGAGCATCCGTTCCGCCTTCTCCGTGCTGCCCACTCGATGAGTCACAAACATCTGCTCTTGTGGACGATACTCAGGCTGAAGGCCAGAGCCAGTGATCTCTAAGAGCATATGTACCAATTCGTTGATGCTGGTCTTGATCCCCATGCCAATATTGAAGAATTCATCGGTCGCATCGCTTTTCAGGCCCAGGACATTGGCCCGGGCTACGTCCTTAACGTGGACGAAATCGTAAGATTGAGAGCCATCTCCGAAAATGATAGGAGGCAGCCCTTGATCAATACGGTCCAAGACTTTCATGATCACGCTGACGTAGGCCCCCCGATAGTCCATACGGGGGCCATAGATGTTCATGTAGCGATAGCCTACATAGTTCAACCCGTACATTTCGTTGAAAGCGCGGAAGAACTGCTCGCCAGCAATCTTGCTGGCCCCGTACAGGGTACGATTGTTGAAGGGGTGCTCCTCGGTCATGGGGATAGAAATCGCATCACCGTACACGGAAGCCGAAGAGGAATAAACCACCTTTTTAACCCCCATCTGCTGGCAGGTTTCGACCACGTTGTAAGTGCCGATCACGTTCACCTCCAGGCAATCGCGGGGGTCCTCCACACATTGATGCAGCCACGAAGCGGCCAGATGAAAGACATAGTCAATGCCTTCCACGGCCTCCCTTAATTGTGCCAGGTTGGTAACATCCCCTTCAATGACTCTTACCCGAGGGCATTGCAGGGCCTGCTTCAGATTGTTGCGTGTGCCGCGCACAAAGTTATCGTAGACGACGATCTCTCGCACCGGTTCCTGGATCAGCAAATCCACTAGGTGTGATCCCACCAGCCCGGCCCCCCCTAGCACCAACACGCGACTGTCCATGATGTCCATTCGGTTCTCCTCCGTGTGTTCTCTCCTTGTTCTACGGCGACTCCCGGCTGCTTGGCCCCTTGCCCGGTTCGATTATAGTACGTTCTTTCACCCTTGGCAAAACTCTCTTCAAACCGACCATAATTGGCATCGTTGGATCCTTGGCGGGTCGGCTTTCAAGGAGCAAGGCTGTCTAGCAGATAAACCTGTATACCTCCAACGTCATATTCCTCGACCACGGGCCGCCGGGTTTGAAACCAGGTTAGCGTCTCTCGCTGGTAGTCAAAGCTGTGTTCCAGTGCCACAACCAGCCAGACCCGCCGATCCCAAGCCAGCGCTTCCTCCCGGCTGATGGTTTGCCCGCCCAACATCTTGTAGACGTGATCCGGCTTGCGCGCATCCGGGTCGCCGCGCAGCAAATAGCTCGGCACCAACTGTGGGTATTGCAGGAAGGGCAAATACGAACCATCGCTGGTGTGCACTTCGATGTCCCCCAGCCTGGCCTGCCCAGCGATAAGAGCTGCTGCATCACGATAGGGTGGTTTGGCGTACTGACGATCGAAATAGTAGTAGCCTAGCGATATGGTCATCAATACGGCCAGTAATCCGTAAAATGCCGTCAGCGGCAACCTGCGCGGTGCCTGTGCCCATTCTTGTGCTAGAAGAACAGCATAGGCCGGCGTGACAATCGTCAGCGTTCGCTCTGGCACCCAGAAGGGTTTGATGACCAGCACCACCGCCAGGGCTAGCAGTGGAGCAACGGTCGTGCTCAGCAGCAAGAGCAACGCCTGCCGCGTCCGAACTTGCTCCGGCGTTTGGGCGGTCCACAGCCGCCACATCGCTTTGATCGCTTGCCACAAGACTAACAACGCAACAAACAGCGAAACGAACATCGCCAACGCTGCCGCCCAGATGGGGATAGTATAGCTCAAGATCAGGAGATAGAGCGACGTGAAGAAAAAGAGATAGTTGGGTGCTACCCAGCGGGTCCCCATCGCGTTAGTCGCCTTGTTCAGAAACAGCCCCAGTTGCGGCACAAAAAGCAAAGCCACGACCGCGCCAGCCAGCAACAGACCAGGCCAACGCTTCCATGTCCGGCTGGCGAGGCTTTCCAGCAAAGCGAAAAGGCCCACTCCACCCAACACCAGGAAGCTGAAATAATGAGTATACACACAGCCTGCCGCTGCCCCGGCGAAGAGAAGCCAGGCAACCGGCCGGTTGACCCGCCAGGCACGAATGAATGTCAGCAGCGTCAACGTTGTGAGCAGAGCCAGCAGACTGTACATCCGTGCCTCCTGGGCGTAGAGCACCTGGAACGGTGACAAGGCCATCAGAGCTGTACTGACGAGGGCAGTGTGTTTGTCGAACAGCCCTCGCGCCAGAGCGTACACCGCTAGGATGGCGGCCGTGCTAAGCAACGCCGACAACAACCGGACCGTCGTCTCGCCCCCCCCCAGCCCTAAGGCCAGCCAGCCCTTCAGCAACAGGTAATAGAGTGGTGGGTGGCTCGACTGGGCTACGTTGGTCAGAATGGTCGCCAGTTCGGCCCGGGCAATGCCCAGGCTGATCGCTTCATCCAGCCAGTAACTCTGACTGCCCAGGTGAAAGAGCCGCAGCCCTAGCCCCAAGGATATCAGTAGTGCAGCCGGTCCAACCTGCCTTTGTGTAAATCTTGAGCAAAATCCGCGTAGATGCTTTATCATCGTGCTATTACTCTGTGCCTGACAAGTCATATAGATAGAGCTGCACTGCCCCCCAATCCTCCATCGCCAACCGAGGGTAGGTCGCGTCTATGGCCTGGTAAACAGCCGCCTGCTCCGGACCCTTGTAACCCGGCATGACCGTCAACCAGAGCCGGTTCGCTCCAGCCAGAGCCGATTGCCAGTCTACCACATCTCCTCCAAAGAGACGATGCGTCGAAGCAATGGTCCAAGCGGCGCCCGGAACATCGGCCAGCAGATGCGGCACACCAGGAGCGTACCAAAGCGCCGGCACACAAGAGGCATCCTGCA
>JABAOC010005333.1_pt3 | contig 10330 bp, 6 predicted proteins | sample 7062161 | NCBI WGS metagenome assembly JABAOC01 (sample SAMN14538625, study PRJNA623070) | marine sediment metagenome | biome: marine biome [ENVO:00000428]; feature: marine pelagic biome [ENVO:01000023]; material: deep marine sediment [ENVO:00002113] | place: India: Gulf of Khambhat ...
TTCACGGCCAGTGCGATCCTGTCTGCGGGAGTAAAACCATAACAGAATCGGAGGTAGCACACCTCAGGGTCTGTCGGAGATGGAGTAAACACTTCATAGTCATTATCAGCTGGACGAACGCGGAATTCAAAAACGGTTCCGGAAATGGCGCTGACCTTTCCTTTATCGACAAGGTCGATACTGAATTTATCCACATCGCCAAACTGTTTGACCAAATCGACCGGCAACGGGATGACTGCATAGATCGCTCCCCCCGGACTTTTCATCTCCCAGCCAAGCTCTTTCTTGACTTCCTCCACAAGAATATTTCTTCTGGTTTCAATCTCCTTGAGCAGACTCGTTTTGTATTCTTTTATCTTCGCGGGATCCGTCTCAAACATCATGAAGTGGTCTATGAGTGCTCTCTGGGATGTGACCGAAGGGCACCCGCTGTGAGACCGGTTGTAAAAGTAAACATAACGCGTCACACGGGGATCAACACAAGAGATATACCCCAAACGCTCCCCGGGTATCTGTCTGGTTTTGGAATACGTGCCGCACACGACTGTTTTGCTGAGGATATCCGGAGAGAAAGACTGGGCTACCTTCCCGTCGAACACCAGCTTATGGTACGCCACATCCAGAATCAACGGAACACCGACCTCTCGAATGATCGTTTCCAGTTTTTCCTGTTCCGCCGGATCGGTGACCACGGCGCCATCAGGATTATTGATCAACGTGTAAAGAAAAGCCGCAATCCTGTCTTTAACCGGATGGCAGAGTTTCAGGATAGAATCGGGATCAGCCACTTTCCCTTCTTCACTGATCAACGGGACCGGCCAGATCATACCGTCATGCATATCCACGATCAGGTTATGGTTCTGCCAGGTTCTCTGGTTCACCAGAACCAGGTTTTTCCGGCCGTTGATAAACATATCGACTGAAGCTCCCAGTGCTCCGGTTCCCCCGTGCGTCACAGCCACATGTTTCTGCATGGTGTCTTCCTTGTGTTTTTCAAAGTCGAGGCCCTGTTTTTTGGCATCATCCTGAAGCTTCTCCAGAATCAATGCGCGAAGGTCATCGGGTATGGAATGCTTGAAAATCAGTTTCTTGAGTTTATTGTCACCATCCGGGACAGTGTATCCAATCCTCCCTTCCGCCAGAACTGACTTGGCGGAATTTTCGAGGCTTTCCTTGTAGCCGGGCGGAAACAGACCCGGGGCACAGAGTTCTCCGATGTCGGCTCTGACAAAATCAGGATCCTGAGTGGATAAAACTCTCGCTTTTCCCGCGACAACAGTTATAGTCGATTTCTTGGACAGAGTTTTGACAGCCTGGTCAGGCAAATGGATATTCTCTTTCATAAAAGACTCCTTGCTTGGGATGGATAAATTTTTTATTTATTCCCGGTTAAAATAGAATGAAAGTTATTTTTCTTCTGGCTTATATAAGATGATCACCTTATGAAGGCTAAAACTCTCGCAAAAATACTCGCTGCAATCCGTTCGGCCAATTCATTATAGAGCAGCGTTTCCATTTCCTCTTCAGCCTGAAGCCATGCCTCTTTGTTGAACAGCATGCGTTCTTCTCGAGACAGATCAAGAGTGGTGTAGTCCCCGTCATAATGGCATCGCCGGAATTGGCCTGAGACTTTGGCCGCGACCGTGTCTTCCCCCACGATTCTACTCGCTCTGGGGTCGATCACCTGGTAGACCACTTGAGCGGTTAAATCAACGCCATACCTTCTTTCTATATAAGTGACCTGCGTGGATCTGTCGCGGCGAAGAGAAGCCTGACATTCTATCTCCTCAGGAATCCCTTCGTCAAATGAGTAGGATTCTATCCACCCGACCACGACAAAGTCCGTGTTCAAAGTCAGCCCCACCATCGAGGCGGTCTGCCGGGTGATCTCGCCGCTTCTGAGCCGGAGACGGCGCAATTCTCGATGAACCACTCCGGGATCGATAGGGGCCACAAAAAGAACCGGCTGGGAAAGGTACTCGTACAGGAGCGTATCGTATAAATTGCTCTCCATACCTCGAGGCGCCTCATCCACGGCTCCGACAGATGCCCAGAAGGGGAGCACTGCGACACTCCGGGTGCCCGCTTCAAGCGCGGCTTGCTGAAGCTGGAGAGCTTTTCTTCCGATTTCGCTCTCCGGACCGATGATGTCTATGGCCTTTTGCGCGCGGCCGAATGCCGCTCTAAAGTAGGCCCTGCCGATGTCCTGCTCCGCCCACTTGATATGAACACCGGCCTGTGCCCCCTCCGCCCTCCGCGCTTGGGCCGGAGTCAAAGGATAGGCGCGAAGGCGCTCATACTTTCTCAAGGCCTCTGCCCAATTCCCCGTTTGCTCATGGTATTCGCCCTGTTCAAAAAGCGAGGCGACGGCGGCGTCAATCATTTCCTCCTGAAAATCTTCGTACCCATCGGGAACTGAAAGCACGACACCCACCTGGCTCGTCCGGCGCCTCAGGTTATCGATCCGGCTGAGCGCAGAGACTGCACTTTCATAAGCTCCGGTAGACTCGTAAGCATGCGCCTGTTCGAGATAGGTATCAATCAACTGAGCTCCGACATTCTCCAACCGCACACGCGCATCCTGCATGCTCGGGTCTTTCGCCAGCACCTTGATGTAGCGCTGCGCCGCCTCTTCCAAGCGGCCTTTGCTCTCCAACTCTTGGCCTTTCTTGTACCGCTTCTCCACACTCGCGCAATTGATGAGAGCAAAAACCATAATCAACGATAATACCCCGATAAATCTCCCTTTTTCTCTTATCATCATCATAATAAAGGATTTATATCTGAGAAAGATAGATATGTCAAGAAATGTTCTTGGGCTTTGAGGGACGCGGGGCGTTTTTTCTTAAAATCCTCGGCCGAACATCGTCCAGAACTTATCCCCGAGCTCCAGATATTTGTGCATCGCTGCCCGGGCAAAATCGTTCGTGTATTTTGTCAGGTATTCCTTGGCTCTGGCAAGGTCTTCTTCGGAGTGCCCTTTCTTCAAAATCTGAAGCACCTTCTTCTCGATGTCCGGAAGGTCAGAAAAGGCTCTGTCCTCGAACTCTTTCACTGCGTTCTCGATGTATTCCCTCGCAGCTCCCCAACGGACTGTGGCCAGTCGGTTCGCGCGTCTGAAGGCCCAGCATGCCGAATCCATCCGGAACCGGTGCTGAGCGCAGATCTCGAAGCTTGGAGGCAGTTCTGTGACACCGGCAAATACAGGTATTCTCGGGCTCTGTCCGGGATTGTCAAAAGAGAACCAGGCAATCCCTCCCACCGGGTCGGGCAGCCAATCGCGCATCTGCAGGACCTCGGAGTAGGAACATCCCGCGATGGCGATCGTCCTTTGACGCTCAATGGCGCCTGGCTTCAAAGTATTCAGAAGGTTCCTCATATGGTAGGACATCCAGGGATTTGCCACGGGGCTCTTCTCTGTGTCTTCGCTCCGGCGTTTCTTGACCATCAGATTTTTTGTCATATCCAATTCCGTTCCCTCATAGGTTTCCCGGTAAAATTTCATGACGTCCCTGACAGAGACTTTCCTCTCCGGCTTCACTGAAAAAGGAAGTTCCTCCGCATCCATCTTCAACTTGAGTGACGGCGCGAGAGTGCTGAGCACGTAGTACTCGCGTGTAGAAAACGGCTTTCGGCCGCTGTAGACCTTCCAGAACTTGAAGGGCTCTCCGCTGTCAGGATCCCACCACTCCATTTCTTCTGCAAGCGAATAGACATTTTCCGAAGCCATGTAATAATCGGGATTATCCAGGTCCAGCTCGGATATCCTCGGGATGTTCGCGGAAACGCCGACATGGTCGTCTGGAATGCGCACTGCGGCCCAGACAGCCCCGATCTCTAAAGGACCGGCACCAAAAATCTCAAAATGCCAGACCTCTTTTGGGTCGGCGATGGTGATGCATTCTCCCCAATCGCCATACCCGTACTCCTTGACGAGCTCACCGGCAAGCTTGATAGCCTCTCTGGCGGTGGTGCATCTCTCCAGCATCAGTCGCTCGATCTCCTCTATCATGAACATCCCCTCCGGATTATACAGCTCTCTTTTGCTTCCGATCGTCGTCTCGCCTATGGCCAGCTGCTTTTCGTTCATACAGGGATAGGCCGTGTTGAAAAACGCGTAGGTTTCCTCCACCTGAGGGATCTCTCCCTTCAACTGCAGCCCCCTGAGATCCCATGACGTTTCGTTGTGGAGCTTACCGTAGTAGATCTGATTTTTCGCGCCCTTGGGGTGCTTCTGATGAGGCACGATATTCACCCAAGTGCGGTAATTTCCATCGCAGGAATGAGCGGTAATGACCGAACCGTCTGTGGTGGCCTTTCTCCCCACCATAATGCTGGTGCAGCCTGTGTCCCCATCTTCCCAGTCCTGGGGATGAACCTGTGCTTTTTGACCTGGTGTGAGGAATACAACCAACGCCAAAATAAGAATCGCTAAAGCTGAAAATCCACCGAGTCGTTTTTTAAGATTCTCTTTTTTCATCCAAGCCTCCTTCTTCCACAGCCTCTTAATTATTATAAGAGCTGCAATGTTGTCAATGGATTTAATCAGGAGAAACCCTAAGTGACATCACTCATGCCATTCCCACTTTCCCGTTTACAACGCGAAAAAGTCTGTGTAAACTTTTTAAAAATGGATGAACTTTTGAAATTCCTGAATGAAAGGAGGATGAGGATGAAACGAAAAAAATCTTTAATCCCTTTACTCGTACTGGGAATCTTCTTTGGGCTGTGCTCCAGCGTGATGGCTCAGGGAACTCTGGAAGACTATAAAAGAGCGGAAAAATTCCTTCCCAAGAACGTGGAGAAACTGGTCTACAGCCTGAGAGTCAATCCCAACTGGATCGATGAGGAGGGTTCCCGATTCTGGTACAGAATCCACACCCGCCAGGGAGAAAAATTTATCCTCGTCAACCCGGAAAAAAATTCACAGAAACCCGCATTTGACCACACGCAGCTGGCTATCTCCCTTTCCAGGGCTCTGGGGAAGACGGTCAAGCCTCTGGACCTCCCCTTCGAGCGAATCGAATACATTGAAAAGGGCAAAGCCATAAAATTCAAGATCGAAAAAGACAACTGGACGTGCGATTTGAAAACCTACGAATGCAAGAAGATCGGTCCAGATGAACCGGAAAATCCGTCGGAATCCGAATCTCCTGACGGGAAATGGACCGCTTTCGTGAAGGATTTTAACTTGTACGTCCGCTGGAATGCCACGGGTGAAGAGTTCCAGCTGACAACCGACGGAGAAGACAAATACGACTACGCCACAACTCTCTCCTGGTACAAACTGTTCAACGAATCCCAGCCGGAAACGGACAAGCCGCGGATAAGCGTGCGCTGGTCCCCGGACAGCAGAAGGCTCGTCACCTTTCGCAGCGACCGGCGCAAGGCAAAAAAACTCTATCTCTATCAATCCATGCCGGAAAAAGGCTACCGGGCGGTTGTCTACTCTTACGAACGGGCCCTTCCCGGAGAGACGGAACTGACGGTGACCGAGCATGTGATCTTCGATGTGGAAGCGAAAAAAAAGATCCCGGTGGAAATCAAGCCGTACGCTTCACATCTCTCAGGCTCCCCGCGCTGGTTCGAGGACAGCCAACGCCTCTATTTTGTTAAAACCTACCGCGGATACCAGGCCGTTGATCTGTTGGAAATTGATGCGGATACAGGAAAAACGCGTGTGATCCTGGAGGAACGCTCGTCCACTAACGTGGACCCGACGATGAGAGATATCCACATGCTCGAAGACGGGACAGAGGTCCTCTGGACTTCGGAGCGCGACGGGTGGAACCATATCTATCTGTATGATGTGAAATCCGGTGAATTGAAAAACCAGGTGACCAAAGGGGAATTCGTCGTCCGCAATATTGCCCATGTCGATGAAAAAAACAGAGTGATATATTTTATCGCCAGCGGGAGAAGACAGGACCGCGATCCTTATCTCAGACATCTCTACCGGGTCAAATTTGACGGCTCCGACCTATTACTCCTCACGCCTGATATTGCCGAACATGAGGTCCGCTTCACTCCAGACGGCAAGTTCTTTGTCGATAACTTCTCCCGGGTGGACCTGGCTCCCCGCTCTGTCCTGTGCCGGAGCTCTACGGGAAAAGTCATCAAGACGCTGGAGGAAGCGGATATCTCCGACCTTCTCGCGACAGGGTGGAAGTGGCCCGAACCGTTCACAGTCAAAGCCAGAGACGGCGAAACAGACATTTACGGTTTGATTTACCGGCCGTCCAATTTTGACCCGGAAAAAAAATATCCGGTGATCGATGCCTCCTACACCGGACCCCACACGTTCAGGACACCCAAATCCTTTTACAGAGCCTACAGGAATTCCGACCAGCCCATCGCTGAGCTGGGATTCATCGTTGTTACCGTTGACGGACTGGGCACTGCCATGCGCTCTAAAAAATTCCACGATTTCTCCTACAAGAACCTGGGAGACATCGGCGCAAAAGATCATATCCTTGCGATGAGACGGTTGGCCGAGCGGTATCCCTACATGGACTTGACCCGAGTGGGAATTTGCGGGCATTCGGCGGGGGGCTACGACGCCGCCCACGCGCTGCTGACTCATCCGGATTTCTACAAGGTGGCTGTCTCTTCGGCAGGGAATCATGACCACCGGATGGCCAAAGCCTGGTGGCCCGAGCTCTGGATGGGCCTTCCGGATGGGACGCATTATGACGAACAGTCCAACCTCTCGCTCGCCGGCAATCTGCAGGGCAAACTGCTGCTGGTTCACGGAGACATGGACAACAATGTCAATCCGGCCTGCACCCTGCGGCTGGCCGGAGAACTGATCAAGGCCAACAAAGACTTCGACCTCATGATCATCCCCAACAGGAGGCACGGTCTTTCCGACCACCCCTACTTCCTCCGCATAAGGTGGGACTATTTCGTCAAACACTTGATGGGAATGGAGCCCCCGAAGGAGTATAAGATCACGATTGCGGAAGATGATTAAAGCCATGCCGCGTGAAAAATTCTTGTCTCCAACCCTTTTATTCTTTTTAACGATATCCATAGACTTCATTTGACAGTCAAAACTGTTCTGTGCTATATGCACTTACTTTGAATCTTAAAACGAGCTTCGAGTGCCCGGCTTGCCTGTGAAACATAATGAAGACTTAAAAGAAGAAAAGATGTCACCCGGTAAATCCCCGAAATCCCCCTCCCCAAATAGTGGATCGGATAAAGTTCCTGACTCAAGCGCCCTCAATCTTGACGAGAATTCAAAAGTCGCGGTCATCGGCAGCGGACCCGCGGGTTCTTTTTTCACCTATTTTCTTCTCGAAATGGCCGAGCGGGTCGGAATCACTCTCCAGGTCGACCTCTTCGAATCCCGCGACTTCTCCAGCGCAGCTCCGGCCGGCTGCAACATGTGCGGGGGGATCGTTTCCGAATCGCTGGTTCAAACACTGGCCGCCGAGGGAATCAGTCTTCCTCCGACCGTCGTCCAAAGAGGCATTGAATCCTACACGCTCCATATGGATGTCGGAGGAGCGGTGATCGAAACTCCGCTCAAGGAGAAAAGAATCGCGGCTGTGCACAGGGGAGCGGGACCAAAGGACATCCAGGAGATAAAATGGTACAGCTTTGACGGCTACTTGCAGGGACTCGCTAAGGATAAACGAGCGAATGTGATCCTCGGGCGAGTGGACCATATTGACTGGGAGAATGAACGGCCCCGAGTTCAAACCAAGGATGGCTTCCAAAAAACGTACGACCTTCTGGTGGTTGCCACGGGAGTCAATTCCGCAACAGCCAAGCTTCTGCTGGATACAGGCTATGCTCTCCCAAAGATGACGAAGACTTTCATTTGTGAATACTATTTAGGATTGGACACCATAGAGACCTATCTGGGAAATTCAATGCACGCTTTCCTCCTCAATATCCCGAGGATGGAATTTGCGGCTTTCATCCCCAAAGGAGATTATGTGACCGCTTGCATGCTGGGCAAGGATATCGATAAGGAACTCGTGGAGAGTTTCTTGGAAGACCCTGAGGTCAAGTCCCTCATGCCTTCGAGCTGGAATCTGGTGAAAAAATCCTGCCAGTGCTATCCCCGAATAAACATCAAAGGTGCCAAAAAACCTTTTTCTGACCGCCTGGTATTCATCGGCGACAGCGGGGTGAGCCGGTTGTACAAGGACGGGATAGGCGCCGCCTACAACACAGCCAAGGCGGCCGCCACGACAGCTGTTTTTTCTGGAATATCAGCCAAAGATTTCAAAAAACGTTTTTGGCCGGTCTGCAAGAGAATCGACCGGGATAACAGGATTGGTAAGCTGATTTTTTTCAGCGTTGGCCTGATGAAAAAGTTCCGTTTTGCCAGGCGAGCCATACTGCGCATGGTCATCAAAGAACAAAAGATGGAGGGGCGCCAAAAACGCATGAGCATGGCCTTGTGGGACATGCTGACAGGGAGCGCACCCTACAGGGAAGTTTTCTGGCGCATGCTTCATCCCGTTTTTCTGTTTCGCTTCTTCCGGAACATCGCTTTCGAGATATGGCCAAGGAGAAAAAAATGACAAAAAACAAAGGACCATTGAGCACCGGATTTCTGGGCAGAGTGTATAACGACGGGCAGGTCATCATCCATCAAGGAGAAAAGGCAGACTGCATGTACGAAATCCAAGACGGACAGGTTGAAGTGATTCAAGAGAAGAATGATAAAAAAATCCGATTGGCGGTACTCGGCAAGGGAGACTTTTTTGGAGAAATGGCTGTTTTCGACCGGGAAGTCCGCTCAGCCACCGTGCGGGCCCTGGGAATCGTCCGGGCCATCACAATAGACAAAAGAACCTTTCTCAAAAAAATCACTCAAGATCCTTCACTGGCATTCCGAATCATCGAAAGTATGTCACGCCGTATTCGTGAGATGGATGCGGAGATGGTCAAGCTGAAAACCCGCGAATAGCTGATTATTCCGCGAAAAGTTTCGCCTCCGCTCATTTCGAATGATCGACAGGAAAATTTACTCTGGGTAAACGCGGCTGGACAACACAGAGAACATTCTGGTATCTTCATCAAAAGGAAAAGAAGACATGCCTCAACTTCAAATCAACATACGCGGTAAGCCACCGATCGATTTTCCTCTCAACAAGGAGAAGATAACCCTGGGCCGGACAAAAGATAACGATATTGTCCTTCCCGACGCGAGGGTTTCCAGCCAACATGCCGAAATAATCAAGAAGGGAGGCCGATTTGTCCTTCATGATCTCGAGAGCCGCAACGGAACACGGATCAATGATCAACTCGTTCAAAGTTCTGACTTGAATCATGAAGATGAAATCAAAATTGGAGGAATCCGGCTCACATTCCTGACCAAAGAGAGAACAGCCCCTTCTCCTACAAAAAATCTCGTGCTGGAAAAGGAAGGAGACTATGCCGAATGGTACCAGCACACATTGAAAGTGAACCCGGAAGAGAGCTGTCAAATGGACTCGCATTCACTCCTGATACCGACACAGTCTCCAAAAAAGGCCGAAGACCGGCTCGCGCGTCGTCTATTGAAAAAGAAGCTGCCAGAAGAAAAAATAAAAACTGGATCATTATCCCCAGAACGAGCCAACAAGGTTCTGTTTGTCCTGTATGAGATCAGCAAGCAGTTGAATACAATTCATGACTTCAATGAGCTTTTGAAAAAAATTATGGATCAAATTTTCATGGTTATCGATGCCGACACAGGCTTCTTGATCCTGACAGAGGACAAGAAGGATGACCAGTTCATTCCTGTCGTCGTGAAGTATAAGGACGACAACGTCAAAGCCAAGAAGGAGATACGAGCCAGCCGAACGATCATCAAAAAAGTCATTCAGGACAAGGTGGCCCTTCTGACATCGAACGCCATGGCTGATCCGAGGCTCGGGTCTGCGGAAAGCCTAGTGGGACAGAAAATCCAATCGGCCATGTGTGTTCCTCTCTGGAGAAGAGAGAAAATTATCGGGGTCATCCAGTTGGACAGCCGAAGACCGGATAATCAGTACACCGAGGGTGACCTGGAGCTCCTCAAAACAATCGGATGTCAGATGGCCATGATTCTCGAACAGGCAAGTCTCAACGAAAAAATACGCGCAGAAGAGCAGATGAGGAACAGGCTTGAGAGGTTTCATTCCCCCCAGGTTGTGGACATGATCATAAAATCGGCCCTGCAATCCGAGGAAGACCCAATGGAAGCCAGGGATAAAGAAGCCACCATCCTGTTCACAGATATAATCGGTTTCACCGGCTTGACTGAAAATATGAAGCCGCGCGAAATCAACACACTCCTGAATCAGTTTTTTTCCAGGATGACAGATATTGTGTTCGAGTATGACGG
>JABAOC010011873.1_pt1 | contig 10327 bp, 8 predicted proteins | sample 7062161 | NCBI WGS metagenome assembly JABAOC01 (sample SAMN14538625, study PRJNA623070) | marine sediment metagenome | biome: marine biome [ENVO:00000428]; feature: marine pelagic biome [ENVO:01000023]; material: deep marine sediment [ENVO:00002113] | place: India: Gulf of Khambhat ...
AGATCTCATCCGCCGTCTGACTTATAAGCCTTCCGACCATTTCGATACCGGCCAAGCTCATTCCCATCTGCGTTATCCGGTCAGTAAAATGAGGATCGCTGCCATCCACCATCAGGATAATTTCCGGCTGAAATTCGTTTGCAAGAGGAAGGAAAATTTCAGTCAGCACATACTCGTACGCCCTGTGTGTCGAGCCAGGCATCAGGGGAATATTCACCGAGTAACCTCTGCCCTCGCCATCACCTATTTCGTGGACGAATCCCTTACCGGGATAAAGTGTACGAGGATCCTGATGAATGGAAATAAACAGCACGCGTGGATCTGTACAAAATATTTCATATATGCCATCTCCGGCATGGGCGTCGGTATCAACAATCAAAATCTTTTCGACACCGGAATTTTCCAGTAAATTCTCGGCACAGATTCCTATATCGCTGAAAACACCGAAACCTTTCTCACGCTCCCTGTTTGCATGTTGAACTCCTCCTCCGATTACAAACGCCTTGCTATACGATCCTGATTGAACCAGTTCCCCGGCACATTTCCCGGCTCCGGCCAGAAGCTTAGCTGCTCTGACAAGACCTGGAGAAAGAGGCGTATCGAACGGATCTCTGCCCTCACACCTCTCAATCCGTCGAACGTACTTTTCGCTATGGGTGAGGTTAAGATCCGCATCCGAGGCATAGGGGGGTTCAATAACTTCAAAGCGTTTATGGTCACCAAGCATTTGTTCAAACAGATCAATGAAATTCTGATATCTGTCCTGGGTAAGGACGTGCCCCAGGTCATACTCCTTTATTTTTTCACTATATAATACCGCGAATCTATTCATGTAACTGCTTCCTTTGGGGTTCTTCCAGAAACTTGCCCAGCCCGGGTTGTTCACGAAACGGGCTAGAGGCATCATTATACCTATTTTACATTTCGATTGCGGATCCTCCAGGGGCCTTTATGAAAATGTAAGAATTTGGTTTTGGGGGGAACATCAAATATCGGCCAATTTTTCACAATTTCCACCCCCTGACCTCCTGAAATAAAAATATCACACCTCGAAAAGAAAGGTCAATTCACAAGAAAAAAAGACAATGCAACAGTCACACTTCACTTTTCCCTGATTTTTGGCTCAAAGGAATCTTGCCAATGGGGAGAAGTCTGTCTTTTTATAGTTCCATTTGTCTGTTGAATCGGACAGGAAAGTCAGTTAGAATAAGTGTTCTCACCTGTTAATAGTTATCATGAAAATTGCAGACATGAAAAATGAAGGGATTTATCTGTTGAAAAAAATCATCCTCCCTCTTCTTTCTTTCATATTCCTGTCTCTTCCTGTGTTCGCTCAAGTCGAAGAGCTGGAAAATCTGGCTGTAAAAATAGATAGATCCATAAAAATTGACGGGCTGCTGAACGAATCGGTATGGAATAATGCTCCAGATGCGAGTGCTTTTCTTCAAATCCAATCCGATAGAACAGACCCCCACAAAATCAGAACAACGGTTAAAATCCTTTTTGATAACGAATTTGTTTATTTTGGATTTCTGTGTTACGACGATGAACCTGAGAAAATTGAGGCTGAAGCAATTAATATAGATATGGACTTAAGGGATACTGACTCGATATATATTGTAATAGACACATCCAAAGAGGTTAACAACTTCCTTTATTTTGCGACGAACTACCTCGGAGCTAAATCCGATGGTTTACTTTCCAGAGACGGCGAGACAGCCAACTACAGATGGGATGGAAGCTGGAAATCATTCAGCCAGAAGACAGATTTCGGGTGGAGTTCTGAGGTCGCCATTGAACTGAGTAGTATACTGGAAAATCCATTGGAGTCTAAGACGTTTGAATTAGGCTTGTCTAGACTCGTTCCCCGGTTAGACAGCATTTTTCGTTCAGGCGGGCTGGATCCGGCCTTCAGGTCCGAACAACTTGCACAATTAAAGGTGCTTAATCTTGTTCAACCGAAGATGGGAGTGAATATCACTCCTTATGCGATGACTATGTTAGAATCGGGAGACAAAACTGAGCCATTCGCTGGAATGGATGCCCACTACAGGTTCTCCCCACAGATGCTGGGACGGTTAACGATTTATCCGGATTTTGCCACTGTCGAGCCAGATCAGGAGCGGCTCAATCTGACCCCATATGAGCTCTATCTTCCAGAGAAAAGAAATTTTTTCCTTGAAGGCCCAGAGACTTATCAGCGGCGAGAAGATCTTTTTTACTCGAAAAGAATCGGGGATGTCTATGGCGGCGTGGAACTAAATGGAAAATTTGGAGCGTATGAGTTTTCCGGGATGAGCGTCCAGTCAAAAAAAGATGAATATCTCGATGAGGACTCCGCCAATTTTTCACTTTTCTCTCTGAAAAGACAAGGCAGGACAAATTCCTCGGAGATTGGCTTTCTCGCCGCGAATAAACTCATCAACAAGAGAAACATCGGGACGGCGGGGATTTACGCTGATCTTCACCTCTCTAATAAATTTAAACTGGAAGGTCAATTCGCTCTGGGTTATGAAGAGGATAGAAAAAGCAACATTGCCTTTTTCTTTGGCCCAAGTTATGACACAAGGACTTTTCATGCTCATCTTCATTACAGACAGATAGACGACAATTTTAGTGATCAAGTCAATCATGTGGGTTTTATCCCGGATGACAACCGCAGGGAACTGGATTCGGCCATTAATAAAGCTTTTTCATTCAAGGGAGGGATGATCGAACGGATCGGATACACATCCAATTATAATGTGTATTGGGGGATGGATGGAACCCTGCGAAGCTGGCAGATAGACCAGGGATTCATTGTTAACACAAAAATGGATTTTATTTTATCTGTCACTCATACTCAAGAGTATAAATATAATGAGTATTTCCTGGAGCCGGAGTATTTTTTTACACCCGGTGAAGGAGAATGGGTGGGTGGAGCAAGGTATGGAGGAAGATGGGTGGGCGAGGCAGGAATTTGGACAGAGAGATACATGAGAGATTTCCGGAATTCTCGGATAAGGGTTAAAAGTCAGTATTACGCGGGGGAATGGAGATCATTCGGATTAACAATCACCAGTGGCAGAAATTATGGATCGAGTTTTATGATGCTTGAAGTCTCAAAAAGATTCAGATTATCTAAGACTTTTTTTTCGGAATATTATTTGCAGCTCTTAGAACATGACACTGAATCTTTTTTCAGTGACGCCACTATCCATACAATCAGGCTGACGAGTTATGTGACAAAAAATCTTTTTTTCAAATTATTTTTTCAATCAAGGTCAGATATCAATAAAGTCAATATTCATCTAGAGTGCCTCTACAACATCAAGCCTGTTGGTTCCATTCAGCTTGTCTACCAGAAGGGCACAGCCAGGTTTGGAGAAAAAGGAACTCAAGGTCATACATTATTTTTAAAATTCAGCCATGTATTTTGATTTAATAGAGATTGTTTTTATAAGATTATAGCTTCTTTTTTATGTAAGGAAATAAAATGAAAAGAAAAATCGCAGCTATAATCTTTATTTTCAGTTTCACTTCCTTCCTTTCCCTCAACGCCCAATGGGCGAGGACTTATGGAGGAAGCGAGAATGACCATGCTTATTCCATCCAACAGACAACCGATGGAGGGTATGTCGTTGCGGGCACGACGAAATCTTTTGGTGATGAATCTGGCGATGGAGACATATGGATTTTGAAACTTGCTTCGGATGGAACTGTCGAGTGGCAGAAAACATATGGGAAATATGATCAGTATGACGAGGATGAAGTTTATTCCATTCAACAGACGAGTGATGGAGGATTTATTGTTGGAGGCTATGATTCACTTTCACACGACAGTTGGATTTTGAAGCTCTTATCTAGTGGAGATATCGAATGGCAAAAAACCTATGAGGGGAGTGCTAGAGACATTCATTCCATTCAGCAGACGAGTGATGGAGGGTATACAATTGCCTTGGGAGAGATTAGTTATTACTCGTGGGGGTATGATTATGATAGTTATGTTGTAAAACTTTCATCAGATGGAAGTATTGAATGGCAGAAGTCATACGGAGATTATTCCTCGGACAGATCCCTTTCCATGCAACAAACCAGTGATGGAGGGTATATCGTCGGGGGCGGAACGGATTCTTTTGGAGCTGGGAATGGAGATGTCTGGGTGTTAAAACTGGTTTTAGATGGCAGTGTGGAGTGGCAGAAGAGATACGGAGGAGATTCCCGGGAAGATGCGTATTCCATTCAGCAGGCCAGTGATGGAGGGTATATCGTTGCGGGCGTGGCTCAATCTATGGTTAGTGGAGACAGAGATATTTGGGTAATCAAGCTCGCCTCAGATGGCAGTGTCGAGTGGCAGAAGACGTATGGCGGAAGTCAAAGAGACAGTGCGTATTCCATTCAACAGGCCAGTGATGGAGGGTACATCGTCGCGGGCGTTACAGAGTCTTTTGGTGTCGAGAATACAGATATCTGGGTATTGAAGCTTGCCTCAGATGGTAGTGTGGAGTGGCAGAAAACATATGGGGGAAGTCAAGAAGAAGAAGCGTCATCCATTCGGCAGACAACTGATGGAGGGTATATCTTGGCAGGCTCTACAGACACGTATGGCGCGGGCTGGCATGATATCTTAATCCTCAAGCTTTCTCCAAACGGAGATATTGATCCCACATGTTATTTAGTCAGTGAATCAAATGCCACTGTTTCAGACACAAGTATTAACCCTGTGGATACAGATGCAGTCCCTGAGGATGCAGCTTTCACTTTTCAAGATACGGATGTCACACCTCAAGAAAGCGAGGCACTTGTCTACAGTTTATGTTTTGGACAGCGCACTCTAATCCTGTCTGCGAGTTCCGGAGGGACGACTGAACCTCTACCAGGCACTTATGTTTATGATCAAGCCGTGAGAATTACCTTGAAGGCCTCTCCTGATGATGGATTCAATTTGGAAGAGTGGAGCGGTGACGCATCAGGGAGATACAATCCAATAACAGTCACCATGGATTCAGATAAATCTATACAGGCCAATTTCTCTCCATACCCGGTTGAATGGAAAAAAGCAAAGAAGACTCCCTGCTTCATCGCCACAGCGGCCTATGAGTCTCCTTCCCATCCTCATGTCAGAGTTCTTCAGGATTTCAGGGATAAATACCTTATGACCAATAAGTTTGGTCTTGAGCTGGTTAACGTCTATTACGAATCTTCCCCATTCGCGGCGAATTTAATCGAGACAAACAGAGGACTGAAACTCGTTGTTCGTGTTTACCTTCTGCATGTAGTGGCGATTTGTTTTTCGCTAGTGAATTTTGGCCCGGTAATCACAGGGATCATGCTTTTTTGTATTTTTGCCTGTCCGGTTCTATTTGTTCGGTTTTTCCGAAGGAAAACGATCCGAATAAAAGCTCAAAGCGATGATAAAAATTAAAAATTTCAAAACCAGTTTCAATTCAAATGGTTTTTAATAAAGAGGAATTAGATAGCTCCTGTGCCCAGAAATATCAATCCATTATGATGTTATGGTATAATAATAAAAAATTGCCCAGGGAGAAAATGTATCTCCTGGAAAGAGTGAGAAAACAGGGGGAATACCGATGAAAAAACAGATTATCATGTTTGGAATCCTTGTTTTGAGTTTAACTCTCTTCGCTCAGGAAGTCACCCATGAGACATTAGTTGTCAACATAGAAGTTCCTGTCCGGGTATTCAAGGGGAATCAGTTTATCGATAACCTGACCATTGATGATTTTGAAGTGTACGAGAATGGTAAACTCCAGAAATTAGAGGCTGTCTATCTGATCAAGAAAAAAGACATCGAGCGAAAAGATGAGAAGAAAGAATTCACTCCGGATACGACCAGGACTTTTTATCTCTTTTTCGAAATCACCGAATACTCTTCCAGGATAAGAGATGCCATGGACTATTTCATGCAGAATGTCTTGGGACCCGAGGATAACCTTATTGTTGTTTCCCCGATGAAGACGTATGAGATGAGCTCAAAAGCCCTGAAATACAAATCGAAGGAAGCGATCGTGGATGATTTGATCGCGATATTGAGAAAAGACGCTATGCTCGGCAGCATGGAATACAGGAGTGCCTTCACCGAATTGACGAGAATAACCCGGGCTTTAGCTGGGGCCGTGGGTGGAAGCGAGCTGGATCAGGATGCGTCCTTTGACTCTGAATATGCAGAAATGCCGGCTGAGGTGAGGCTCGAAATGATATTAAATATGTATAAAAATGTTTTGACAAGATTGCAGCAAATGAGATATGTCGACGAAGCCAGACTGTTGGATTTTGCGAAGACTTTAAAAGATAAAGAAGGACAAAAGTGCGTTTTTCTCTTTTACCAGAGAGAATTTGTTCCCCAGATTGAGCCGAAGATTTTGGCCCAAACCATGGGTGAGTATCAGGAGAGCCAGAGTATCTCGCAAGACCTTGATAATCTCTTTTATTCTTACAGAAGAGAGATCGGGTTTGATGTGACTCGAGTGAAGCAGGCTTATTCTGATTCTTCGGCTTCTATCCATTTTATGTTTTTTTCAAAACCAGCCGATCATATCCCGGGAATCGTCTTTGAAGAACACTCTGAAGATATCTTTGCGGCTTTCATGCAGATGGCCACAGCGACAGGAGGGATGACAGAAAGTTCTTCAAGCCCCTATGTCTTATTCCAGAAAGCCGCAGAGTCTTTTGAAAACTACTATCTTCTCTATTACACGCCGGTCAATTACAGGAAAGACGGGCAGTTCAAGAACATAAAAGTCAGAGTGAAAGACGCTGCCTATAATGTCATTCATCGAGCCGGTTACTTTGCCAATTGATATCCGGAGATGATGGAGTCTCACTCGCCTGGAATCCTGATTCATTGGCTTGGGAAAAATTTTCCTGAGAGGTCAAACACCCTTATAAGGTTCTATTTTCTGGGGCGATGGAGTGAAGGGGAGAAGGGCCTCATGGCTGAGGCCCTTTATTTTCCTGATAATTTCAAATTCTCTTAGATAAAGTTGCCCGGAATACCGTAAGCGAGGTTTAGAGTTTTTTTCGTGTACCCTTTGGGAACAGAATATGCATCTGCTGGTGCCGGTCTCTCTTCTATCTCCAGGACTTGCATTTCTATGTTTATTTCAGAGCCGAATATTGTGATCGTTACTTCAGCGGCGACTTGAAATCCTTCAATAGTTCCCATTTTTTCCATCTCTCTTTTCGAGTCTTCATCGATATTGACAATTCCAAGAATGTAATTGACGAAAAATTCGTCCGCTGCTTTTGAATATTTCTTATAATCAAAGGGGACATCTTTGGTCGTCCAGAATTTGATCTTGTATTTCGGCATGATGCCCGCAGCCGGGACCATGATGGTCATCTCCATTTCAGCTCCATCACAATTCCAGTTGGCGACCTGTTTCTTCGGGCCTCCGATGTTTACCTTTGCATCGGTTATTTCTATCGAAGATATGACTTCAGCAATCTTCGGAGGGACCATTTCGAGCAGTTTTTCCCGATTGATGTCAGTCGCAAATTCGTAATAGCTCTTTTCCGGGTGAACAATAAAGTAGATTTTTTCTTTGTCGCCGTCCAGAATGATACTTAGCATTTTGCTGTGCTGGACAAATCTGTTTTCTCCGAGCCACATCTCTTTGATCTCGACGGTTTCAGGATTTGATTTCCCCATCATTTCGAACGCAGACATTTTTTCCATTCTCTTCACGTAGACATCAGCNNACGACTATGACTAAAATTAGTTTTTTCATCTTTATCTCCTTACTTTATTTCTCATTTGTTCATTCGTTTGAATATGTTAAACATTTGTGTTTCATTTAGTTTTTTAGGCATGATTTTTCAAAGCGCTAAAATTTCGCGACATGCTGAGAAAAGGCCAGGGCAATTTCCACCAGAGGGGAAGTCTGCTCTGAAAGGGACTGGGACAGCTGCCGCCTGATCGCTGGAGACTGGGGAAAAAGAGCATCTAAAGCGGCCAGACGGGAATCTGTTGGGGTGTCGCTATTCACTCTGCGCAGAAAATCTGCCAGTGTTTCCTCGTCTGGCAGCTCGACTTGAGAACTCAATCCTGCATTTCTCAGCTGTTCCCTCAGAGATTCCTGCCGGAGCAGAGAAACCGCGGTGATCTGGCGGATCTGGCGCACTTCCTGGCGAAGCTGGGCCATCTCTCCGCCTCCTTGTAAGCCTGCATGGAGAAAGTACCCGGCTGTTAAACCCATCACCAGAAGAATGAGAGCCAGGGAAAACTGAAACGCAGGCCTTCGCGGCATCAAACGTTCGAACCAGCCATCCATGAGTGTCCCGAGTTTGGGCCTTTCTTTTTCCTGTTGCATATTTTGTTTGTATTCCTCGAGTGTGGTATAAAAGCGAGCCCGCACGTTATTGCTGGGCTGTTCCTCGGGGAGGACTCCCAGCTTTGTCCAGATCGCGCTCAGGCTTTCCAATTCCTCTCTGCATGAGTCACATGCGGTCACATGCTCCTGAATTTCTTTCTGCGTGACTTCGTCTATTTCTCCGATTAAATAATCAGCAAATTTTCCTTTTATTTGTTTACATTTCATGATGCTATACCTCCTGAAAGCTCAAAATAGGCTTTCCCTAGGTCTTTGATTGACCGGTGAATCAGGGCTTTCACTGTTCCTATATGACAGCCCAAGAGTTCTGCAATTTCCTTATACTTGAGATTCTGGAAGCGGCTGAGGATGATGACTTCGCGCTTTTTCATGGGCAGTTGAGCCAGTGCAAGATTGAGTCGGGCAATTTCCTGCGCTTGTTCTGCTTTTTCTGGGGGTGAAGGTTCATGGCTGGGCGCTTCATCCCACTGCTCGCCGAGGGAGACTTCATCCTTTCTTTTTCTCAGGAAATCAATATGGGCATTCCGGGCAATCCTGTAGAGCCATATTGTGAATTTATTCTGACCCTGGTAGGAAGCGCGGTATTTCAGGACGCGAACGAAAACATCCTGGACCAGGTCTTCGCTGATGTTCCTGTTCCCGGTGAGGCGGAGAAAAAAGTTATAAATCATCACGTGATACCTCTCAAAAAGAACAGCCAGTTTTTCAACGTTTCCATCCCTGACCTGCACCATCAGATGGTTGTCTGAGGCTTTATTCACGGGTGTATTTCCTTGATTTCGGTCATTTCAATAGTACAGACTTAATTTCACTAAAAAGGTTACATGAAAAAAGCTATTTTACTATTTTTTATGACCCATTTATTATTTTTGAATTCTTGAATCTCGATACTATATCTCTTCACGAAAGGAAAAATGGAGACCTGATCTTTGATTCTATTCCTGGCTGCGGGGAGCACCGAGCTCTTTGAGCATGTCGATGATGTTTTTGATCCCGCCGAAGATCACAGCGACCACCAGGAGTGAATACGCGGAGAGGCAGAAGATGAGGACGATTTTCCAGAACAGAGCCCAACTCATCGTGCCACCTCCGATGGTTTGTCTTTATCGGGAAAAAGAAGAGAACCGATGATCATTCCCAGTATGGCGATGACAAAAGTCATCAGACCGATGAATTTATCACTGAAATAGAAGGGAACGCTCTCTCCCCGGGTCCAGGGACCAATCCCCAGGAAGGCCAGTAGACCCGCAAACAGAGCGATCATGGCTCCGGTCTTGCTCGCTTTTTTCCAGTACAATCCGGCTGTGACCACGGTGAACGCTCCGGCTAAATAGATGGTCCCGGTCACAGCCATGTAATTCCAGAGGGACACAGGCGCCTCAAACCAGAGCCCCCAGATAAGAAGGAACATTCCGATACTGACAATCGAGATTCGGGTGATCAGAAGACGTGATTTATCAGAGAGTTTGTCTTTTTTAAAGGGAGCTATGATGTCCTGGGTGATAACCGAACTCCAGCTCAGAAGGTAGCTGTCATGCGTGGACATGAACGCGGCGAACATGCCGGCCGCGATCAGTCCCAGAAAACCGCTCGGCAGAACTTTGGCGATGAATATCGGCATACCGAATTGACTGTTGAGAGCTTCCGGTCCCTGGAAGGCCGAGAACAGCTTGGGGGTCTGTGAGACAAAGACAAAAGCGCAGATTCCCCAGAGCATCGGGATGACACGGCGGGCGAGATAGGAGATAGAGCCCCAGGCAAAAAGCTGTTTGGCCACTCTGGGAGATTTGGCTGACAGGGCGCGGAGAGTCCCGGACTGCCACAGGGCTCCGGCTGAAAAGGTGAGGACCACCATGAAGATGACGTAGATTGTCCCGAATTCAGAGCCCTCGGCAACCGGGTTGAACCAGGAAGCCTGGTCGACCACATCAGGAGCCTTGAAGAGATTGCCCCAGCCGATCTTGGAAATGGCAAAATACGAGCCGATGAGCATC
>JABAOC010013575.1_pt2 | contig 10323 bp, 9 predicted proteins | sample 7062161 | NCBI WGS metagenome assembly JABAOC01 (sample SAMN14538625, study PRJNA623070) | marine sediment metagenome | biome: marine biome [ENVO:00000428]; feature: marine pelagic biome [ENVO:01000023]; material: deep marine sediment [ENVO:00002113] | place: India: Gulf of Khambhat ...
AAAAGGAGTACGGGTATGTGGAGGTAGAGGAAGCACGGGGCGCGCGAGTCATGGTGGTAAGCTCGGAGATAGAGCCATATTTGGGTTTTAGATTCTCTGTGATCATCCCAACGTTAAATGAAGAAAAGAATATCTTCGGCCTCGTCCAGAAACTGGTTCGAGAGGGAGTAGAAGTTATCGTTGCGGATGGCGGGAGCGTGGATAAAACCATTGAGGTTGCTAGGAGAGCTGGGGCCAAGGTGGTTGAGTCTGGTTCAGGGCGGGGGATTCAGTGTAATGCTGGTGCGAAGGTTGCTTCAGGGGATATTCTTCTTTTCCTACATGCTGACACAATGCTCCCCAATCTGTTGTTCGAGAAACTAGCTGTCTTTTTCTCGGATCCAAGGCGCATGGTGGGCACATTCATGATACGGTTCACACCAAGTCAGTGGCTGTTGGACCTAATTTCGGTTTTCAGCCGGTTTGATAGCGTGTTTACGAGGTTTGGTGACCAGTGCATAGTGATCAGGCGGGGGTTCTTCAATCATATTTGTGGGTTTCCGGATTGGTCTCTCTTCGAGGATGTGAACATACTGCAAAAGTCCCGGTTACTCACTGTTGTTCATAGCCTTCCGGGTAGAGTGACATCATCGTCCAGAAGGTTCATGAGAAACGGCGTTGTGAGGCAGCTAGTTTGGAATGCTTGGCTTCTGTTTCTATACCTTCTAGGTCGGTCACCCGTCAAACTAGCTGAAATGTACCGAAGGAGTTTACGTTGAGCCGATCAAGTCCAAGTTCTCTTTTAGATATCTATGAGTATGAGAGTTGGCGAATTGCGGTCGCACGCACGAATTTTTTAAACGCAATAAATCATCGAGGGAGTCTACGTCGGGCCAAGCATCGAGCACGAATGTGTTCACTCCTTTGAGTTTTCCCATCGTCTCTTTGAAAACGGTATGGGTACTCCATTGAATTCCCATGAAAACCTCGTGCTGAACATGGTCTAATTTGAAACCTATCAGATAGTAGCCTCCATCGGGTGATGGCCCGATCACCGCTTCATGATTGACAAGTGCTTTTCTCGCTTTTTCAAATATGTACTCTGGGATGTCTGGAACGTCGCTGGCTAGAGCGATAGCCGATGAATAGCCTCTTTTTGTTGCGGCTTGGAAGCCGCAAAACAACCGTTCTCCGAGGTTGATCCCTACTTGTGGCTCGTATTCATACCCTTTTCCAAGCAATTCTTTTATCTGGCCTTCTTTTTCAGCAGGAGTAAAGTAGATGATTACCGGAATATTCGTGTTTTCGAGTGTGGTCAAAATATCCTTGAGGAAGCATTCGTATAGTTGCGCGGCGGATTCTGGAGTAATGTCTCTACTGAGCCTGGTCTTTACCAATCCAACCTCGGGGTACTTAGCCATGACGAGGATGCAGAGGGCATTTGACACTCTTTTCACCTAAACCAAGGCACCGTTACAGGATGACCCTTGGCCAGCGGTGCATCCAAAACAATGATCTCCAATCTTGATTCTTCTCTCCTTCAGCATTGATAGATCAAGTTGATCGTCACCAACGTTTAGTGCATGTTCTACTGGTATCCCCAATGCTATGTTAAAGTCGCAGTCGTAGAGGTCACCCTTCCAATCCATGCTAATCTGGTGTCTGCACATTAGACCTTGTATCGTCTCCGGGTTTCGTGAATCCCACAGGAGCCTTCTATAATCATTGTACACTCCGCCTTCTAGGAGTTGTTCACTGAATCTACCGATCGGCATGTTGGTTATGGTTATGAGATTGTTGAAGAAGACGCCGTGTTCTTTCTGTAGCTTCTCGCGGTATATTTGTTCTAACCTGTCTTGTTTTGGGGGAAGGAAGGCCCCTTCGGGGTTGTATACTAGATCGAGGACCAGGTCTTCTTCCAAGCCGTATCCGGTGGAGTTTAATTCTTTCAAGACCCGGATACTCTGGTCAAACGTCCCCTCGCCTCTCACAGAATCTACTTCGGCGGCCTCGTAGCATGGAAGCGACGCCACTATCTTAACCTGGTGGTCCTTGTATACTTCGATATATCTTTGAGCCCAGGGCTCAAGGAGGATGGTTAGGTTGGTTCTCACCTGTAAGGGATGGCCATGTTCTGTTAGTTTTCTCATGAGGTATCTCAGATTCGGATTGTATTCTGGGGCTCCTCCGGTGATGTCGACCAGGCTGGGGTCCATCTGAGAGGCTAAACACACCAATTTGTCAATAGTGCTCGAATCCATTAACTCGATCCTATATGGGTTTGCATGGAAGTGACAGTGGATACACGCCTTGTTGCATCGATATCCGATGTTTAGCTGGAGAGTGTTCAAGTCTGTACAGGTCAGATAGCTGCCTGTCTGTTCGTGGATCCAAGTGTCAAAATCGCTTAAGCCTACCAAGCCTTGAATCGATTATACATGAGAGGATATAATAGTTAACATGCGTAAACACCATCACATGCTGATGACAAACTAGCGCGTGCGCGCGCGAATAGTTAAGTGGCTTTGAAGAGCTAGCCGGATGGTAGCCTATTGTATGGGGCGTTTTGAATAATCAAAAATAGAACTATGGTATCGTATTGTTCCATAGGGTAATTTGATAGCATTTTAACAAGCGCGCGCGCAGGCCATCACCTTCAGAGAGATCCTGGAGATATTCTTCGCCACCCACGACCCCACGACGTTGAACCGTCAGGGAGCCGACGTAGGATCCCAGTACAGGTCCGTTGTCTTCTACCACGACGAGGGGCAGAGGATGGTGGCCGAAGAGGTCATCGAGGAGCCCCCTACGGCGAGGAGATCTGGGACGGCCCTATCGTGACAAAGCTGGAGCCCTATGAGACGTTCTACGGGGCTGAAGACTACCACCTGAACTACTACGAGAGGAACCGCAACCAGCCCTACTGCAAGCTGATCATCGACCCCAAGATCATAAAGCTGAGGGAACGGTTCAAGGACAAGCTAAAGAAGTAGACTTTGCGAGTTAATGCACGTCGTCCTTGAGGAACTCCCTGAGCACCACAGTGGCGTAGGCGCCCTTGGGAAGGAAAAACCGGAACTGGAGGCCCCTCTCGGTTGCTCGAACGTCTATCTCGGGAAGTAGACGCCCCAGGCGCCTCGACCCAATTACCTTGAGCCGGTCCAGCTCCTGCGCGCGCGCCCCCGCCAAGCGCCTCGCCACCTCCCTCGTGTTGATATCCCTCTTCGTTAGGTTCACGAAGACGTGCTCCCCGACCCCTGAAGGCTCGAACGCGGGGATCTCCTCCACGACGAAGTCCCCACTATGCTCCCGGATAGACCCCCCGGTTGCGCGCGCGCAAGTAACAAGATATGAGATTATGAAGGTCCTAACCATAATAGGCACAATTTTCATCCCCCTCACATTTATCACCGGGCTATATGGGATGAACTTCAGGTACATGCCAGAGCTAGAGCAACCGTTGGCCTATCCAGTTGCTCTCCTTATTATGCTAACCATTGGAATTATCATGTTATTCTACTTCAAAAAGAAAAGATGGCTATAGCGATTCTATAAATACGATATAGATAAGATTTGAGCATGTAAGTTATTAGTCCCGACGCCCCTCATTTGCGCGTGCGCGAAAAGGTCTGGGGTTCTATTGGAGAAGGATGCCTGGCACGCAGCCAACATTGATCGGGTGCTGGAGTCTATGGAGACAAGCCGTTTAGGGCTTGGCTCAGAGGAAGCACAGCGGAGGCTTGAGCTCTACGGACCTAATGAGCTCAGGGAGGAGAGGAAGACCACCGCCCTGGAGCTCTTCCTCGGTCAGTTCAGGAGCATCCTCGTCATCATCCTCATCCTCTCCGCCATCGTCTCCGCCTACATCAGCTTCCGCAGGGGAGAGGCCTTCACCGACACATACATCATCCTCATCATCGTCGTCATGAACGCCATCCTGGGCTTCGTCCAGGAGTACCGGGCCGAGAGGGCGGTGGAGGCCCTGAAGAAGATGGTGTCCTCCCATGTCAACGTCCTAAGGGACGGCTACGAGCAGTCCATCGACTCCAAAGACCTGGTCCCCGGCGACATCATCCTCTTGGAGGCGGGCAGCCGGGTGCCGGCCGACGCCAGGCTGCTGGAGGCGGCGAACCTGCAGGCCGACGAGGCCCCCCTCACAGGCGAGTCGACGCCGGTCACCAAACGCATGGGGACCCTACCGGCGGACACGGGCGTGGGCGACCGTAGCAACATGGTCTTCATGGGCACCATCGTGACGGGCGGACGCGCCATCGCCGCGGTGACCGCGACGGGGATGAGCACTGAGTTCGGGAACATCGCCGGCATGGTCCAGGCGGTGGAGGTGGAGGAGCCCCCCCTAAAGCAGAAGATGGAGCGGATGGGCCGCCAGATCGGGGCCATCTCCGTCATCCTCACCATCTGGGTCTTCCTCATCGGGGTGTTCATCCACCAGACGGCCCTCGAGGAGATGTTCATGATCGCCATCAGCCTCGCCGTCTCCGCCATCCCCGAGGGGCTGCCCGCCGTCCTCACCATCACCCTCGCCCTCGGCGTCTCCAGGATGGCGAGGCAGCGGGCCATCGTCCGGAAGCTGGCCTCCGTCGAGACCCTGGGTAGCACCACGGTCATATGCTCGGACAAGACGGGGACCCTGACCCGGAACGAGATGACCGTTAGCAGGGTCTACTCTGGAAACAGAGTCATCACCGTGTCAGGCGTCGGCTATGCACCCGAGGGAGCGTTCACCTTCAATGAGGAGCGCCTCGACCCAAAAGCCAACGGCTACCTAGACCTTCTCCTTCGCATCGGCGCCCTCTGCAACGATGCCTACCTCCACGAAGACGCCAGCTGGAGTATCTTCGGCGATCCAACGGAGGGAGCTCTCGTTGTCGCAGCCGCAAAAGCCGGTCTAATGCTAGATAACCTGAAAGGGAGATATCCTAGGATCGCCGAGTTCACCTTTGATTCGACTCGAAAGAGGATGAGCACCATCCACTCGACTCCGGAAGGAGGTAGAGTTGCCTACATTAAAGGAGCCCCCGAGATAATCCTGGAGAGGAGCGTCAGTATATATGAGGGCGGGACCGTCAGGCTTATGACTGAGGGTGACCGAGAGCGGATACTCTCCAATACCAGGGAAATGGCAAGGGATGCGTTGAGAGTTTTAGCGATGGCTTACAAGGAACTCTACCCGAACTCGGAGTTCAATATTGATGAGGTAGAGTCTGGCATTACCTTCGTTGGCCTAGTTGGTATGATTGATCCCCCGAGGGAAGAAGTGCCTTCCGCAATAGAGCTCTGTAGACAGGCTGGCATAAAGTCGGTTATGGTAACAGGCGACCACAGGCTCACAGCCGTCGCCATAGCCAAGGAGATAGGGATGCTAGAGGAGGAGACATCGCGAACTGTGTTGACGGGTGACGTCCTCAACGGGATGACCGACGACGACCTTGACAAGGTCATAGAGGAGGTCAGGGTCTTCACACGAGTCTCACCCGAGCACAAGATGCTTATTGCCGAGGCGTTTAAGCGGAATGGGCACATTGTGGCAATGACGGGGGATGGCATCAACGATGCCCCCGCGCTGAAGGTGGCGGACATCGGCGTCGCAATGGGCATTAAGGGAACAGATGTGACTAAGGAGGCGTCAGATATGGTGCTGGAGGACGACAACTTCGCCACCNNCCTGTGTCCAAGAGGCTGGAGCCCGTCGCAGCCGATGCCGGAGTCGGTGACCAGATGTGCATGGTCTTCATGGGCACCGTTGTCACCAACGGCCGGGCCGTCGCCGTCATCACCGAGACAGGTATGAACAGCCAGTTCGGCATGATCGCGGGCATGGTCCAGGCCATCGACGTCGAGGCCCCGCCCCTCCGCCAGAAGATGGAGAAGATAGGAAGACAGCTGGCGACCATCAGCGTAATACTCACGGTATTCGTTTTCTTCGTGCTCTGGTTCGTACACGACAGGACCCTTGAACAGGTGTTCATGACCAGCATCAGCCTGGCCGTATCGGCGATACCGGAGGGGCTGCCCGCGGTGCTCACCATCACGCTAGCCCTGGGCACAGCGAGGATGGCCAGGCAGAAGGCCATCGTGAGGAAGCTGGCCAGCGTCGAGACACTCGGCAGCACAACGGTGATCTGCAGCGACAAGACTGGCACCCTCACCAAGAACGAGATGACCGTCACAAAGGTCAGCACCAACAACCGCCAGACGAGCATAAGCGGCGCAGGGTACGCGCCGGAAGGCGAGTTCACGGAGAAAGGCTCAAGCATAGACCCCACATCAGACGGCAACCTTGAGCTGCTGCTGAGGATCGGCGCCCTCAACAACGACGCCCACGTGCAGCAGAACAACGGCGCCTGGGTCAGCTTCGGCGACCCCACCGAAGGCGCGCTCCTCGTAGCCGCCATGAAGGCGGGGATAGACGTCGCGGCCCTCAAGAAGAGCTACCCACGCGTGGCCGAGTTGCCCTTCGACTCCGCCCGTAAACGCATGACAACCATCCACAGGACCCCCGAGGGGGGGCTTGTCGCCTACGTGAAGGGCGCCCCCGAGATAATCATGCAGCGCAGCGACGGTCTCCTGGAGGGCGACTCGGTGAAAGCCGTCACCGAGGAGGACCTCAAGAAGAACCATGAAGAGATGGACGCGATGGCCGCGGAGGCTCTCCGCGTGCTCGCCGTGGCGTACAAGTGGCTGCCGGACGACTACGACCTCACCGACCTCGACGTAGAGGAGGTGGAGAACGATCTGGTGTTCGTGGGGATGCAGGGCATGATCGACCCGGCCCGGGAGGAGGTGCCGCTAGCCATCAAGACGGCCCAGGAAGCCGGCATCCGCTCCATAATGGTCACCGGCGACCACAGGATAACCGCGGTCGCCATCGCAAAGGAGATCGGGATACTGGGCGAGCAGAAAGTAGGCTACGTGATGGAGGGTATAGAGATCGAGTCCATGAGCGACGAGATGCTCGACGACCAGATCGAGGACGTCAGGGTCTGCGCCCGCGTAAGCCCCGAGCACAAGATGAGGATCGCCCAGAGCCTGAAGCGGCTCGGCCACATAGTCGCCATGACGGGGGACGGCGTCAACGACGCACCCGCGCTGAAGGCGGCTGACATCGGCGTAGCTATGGGCATCAAGGGCACGGACGTCACCAAGGAGGCCAGCGACATGGTGCTGGAGGACGACAACTTCGCCACCATCGTCCGGGCGGTGGAGGGGGGCCGCCATATCTACGACAACATCAACAAGTACATTAGACTGATGCTCACTGCCAACTTCGACGAGATAATGGGGATCACCCTTGTCACCCTGCTTGGGCTGCCTCTACCCTTCTTACCTATCCACATCCTCTGGGTCAACCTCGTCAGTGACGGACTACCGGCAGTCGCCCTCAGCATAGATCCGAAGGACCCAGACCTTATGAAATACCCTCCCCGGGACCCTAACGAGGGGGTGCTCTCTAGGTTCATGCGATTCATCCTATTCGCGGCTATCCTCGACTTAATCTCCGACTTTATCCCTTTCTTCTGGGTCTACAGCGTCACACTCGACCCCGTTCTAGCGCGAACGGTGGCGTTCACCTCCATCGTCTTCTTCGAGTTGGTCCTCGCATACCAGTGCCGCTCTGAGACCCACCACATCTTCGCCCTCGGCTGGGAGGGACTGGTAACCAACAAGATACTCTTTGTCTCCGTCGCCGTCTCCTTACTGCTCCAGCTAGCCATCCTATACGTGCCCCCCCTTCAGAAGATCTTCCATGTTGCTACACTATCCCCTTTCCAATTAGGCCTCTGCGTATTAGGGTCCCTCACCGCTCTTCTCATAATGCCAGGTAAGCTCATTAAAAGGAGAAGATATGCTCACCATTACGGTTAATTCAAACAATTTCCTTAATTTAGCGCGCGCGCAGAAATGGGCGCCAAGACATCGGTTTAAAAAACTTCCGCGCGCGCGCAAAAAGAAAAAAATGTTAGGTGGAAATTATTTGCTGTGATTGTCTTATTGGTTGTTCTAATATTTCCAAATTTATTTCGTCACATAGTTTTTTCCTTATTTCTTCGATGTAATAATTCATTATTTGAGTCGTGTAACTTCTGATTTTTTCAGTCTTTCTCTTTAATCGCGCGCGCCATAGTTATATTCAATAGTAATTTACGCGCGCGAAAAATGGGATAATAAAAATATCTACTTCAGACTTGATGTCTTCAAACCGAAGATTATCTTTGTTACTATGTCCAAAATGAGGTACCCTGATTCAGCTATACCAGTATTTAGTATACCAATTCCAGTCGGTGACAAAAGGAATACAATAGGGAAAAGTGTCCAGCCTACTAATACAAATCGTTTTATAGTTTTAAAATCAGGGTTGTCTTCTCCTTTAAACACAGCGTATAGCAAGCCAATGAATGCTGCAGAGCTTAGTATAAAAAAGATCCACCTTGATGATGTTATAATGTAGCTCGATAAGAATCCATTAAACATTGTCAACCATGTGAGTAGTACCATCTTGGGATATTCACCATCAGGGATTTTCAGAACTTTTGCTGTGTCGTACATTAGAAGTGAACATGCAATCATGTAGAAAAGCCATCTAGACCAGTAAATCGTATGGCCTCCAAGAGATATTGCTGTAGCGATACTTTGGCTCATTAATGCATAACTTGTCGTAGTTATGAAACTGATGAAGAATTCTGTGCTAAAATTTGGCTTGTCCTTTCCAGAAAGTAGGAAATAGATAGAGGCTAATGCGAAGATAATTGCGCCACTTTGAAAAATTAAACTTTCAGTTGACACATATAGATAGAAAAGAGCGTGTCTAATAAACCATCAATAAAATGCGCGCGCTCCTCCGAATCCCTTCAGCTAGTTAGCGCGCGCGGTTTCCCGATAATAATCTATGAGCGTGTTCGCCGTGACCTTCTGATTCACCACTTCTTACCCCTTTTCGCAAGCCCGTGCTGATTCAACTACTCTCGCGAAAGATTCTGCACACGAGCATCTATAGTTAAGTTCTCTCCGTATTTTCTAGTAATCCAAAAAACAATCAATATCACCAGCATACTCATAATACTGGAGTATAAAGGATCGATTCTATCGCTTGTTGTAAACAGGTTGAATGTTCCATGCCACAATATAACTGGCCACAGATTCCATTCTGATTGCTTAACTAACCAGCCCAAAAGTAGAGAGCCAAAAATCAGCCCCACTACCCAGCCAAAAGTACCAAATATTCCCATAGTGCTCAGATCTTTGTCGTAGAAAAATACTGGTAAATGCCAAGGCGCCCAGATGAGGGCAGTATACAGAGTTGAAATCCTCGCGTTATATATCTTAGTGAATTCAGGCATTAAGAAACCCCTCCAGCCGCCTTCTTCCCCAAGACCGTAGAAGAAGCACCATAGTACCCATATTAGAAACACATTAGTTACTGGAACCTTGGAGTTTAATCCGATTGTCGAAAAGTTGATCCATTCGCCTGTAACGAACCCAATGACTATCACCGGGATTAGGAAAAATGCCACAGGCATCAGGAGACCAATTAGTAACCATCTGGTGTCTGGAAGTCTGAGAAGTTTCTCTTTGAAATATTTGTAGACGCCCTCTTTACGTCCAAATAAATACGTCGTTATTATTGCCGATGTAAATGGACCGAGCCCGCCTATTATGTGATTCCAGTCGGATATTTTCCAGCCTAGGTTAAGGGTAGTATTCATGGCTTTTGGAAGCCATATAAGCCAGGATATTCCATAGGCGAATACGATAAAGATTATTATTTTATTCCTGTTGAAATAAGCTAATGAAAAATGCATACGTTTAAAATTCTCCTGTCCGCGCGCGCATATTTACTAATCGACCAATCAAATATGTTGAAGAAAAGATCAAAGTAAATGGGATCCAAGTCCCGATTGGACTAAAAAACATCTCAAAATTACGATTTATCAATAATGCAACAACGAAAAAATCTAGTAAAACTACGATTGCTACAAAAATAAAAGCTGTTTGAAGAGGAGATGTAATATTGAACTTTTTGAAATAGATGTATGATAACACACCGAATACGATTGGTGCTCCTAATGCATGAATTATGAGAGCATTGTCTAACGTTGTTATTGCTTGTCCTCCGATCATTAACCCCCAACAACCCAATTGGCCGACAAGTCCAAAAATTATCACTGGGATATATCTCATCAAGTTTTTTTGTTCATACACGTTATTTCACCTCTGTTATTCGCGAGTGCTCCAATATTCTACCTACACCCAAGATAGTGAAACTCACAACCTCAATCCATATTAATGACAAACCAATACCAATTCGCTGAAGAGCTCCTTGTA
>JABAOC010015828.1_pt2 | contig 10322 bp, 10 predicted proteins | sample 7062161 | NCBI WGS metagenome assembly JABAOC01 (sample SAMN14538625, study PRJNA623070) | marine sediment metagenome | biome: marine biome [ENVO:00000428]; feature: marine pelagic biome [ENVO:01000023]; material: deep marine sediment [ENVO:00002113] | place: India: Gulf of Khambhat ...
GCCGTCACTTTCAGCCGAACGATGTCCCACACGTCCGGCACCCACACCCGCACCTCGAAATCCGCGACCACGGTCACGTCGCACTCCCCCCCGCCACGGGAAGAGTGGAAAGGAACCGTCCGATCGCTTGGTCGAACAGCAGCGTCGAGGCTCGGATGCGTGTCCCGTTCTCAGCATCGAACGCCGCTACCGTCAGCTCCTCCCCACCTTGACCGCGGAACGTAGCGTAGGTGGGGCCTTCCTTTTCGAGGAATGCCCCGTAGTTGGGCACCCGCTCGGCAAAGAACACCTTGGCTCGGTCCAGCACCTCCGCAGCGGAGAGCGATGTGATCATCTCATGAATCATTGCGACATTCCCCACGCACGGAATCAGCCACCCAGATCGGCACAAATCGGGAGAAAGATAACAGGGCTATCCTGCTTCTCTAGAGCGGCGCGCTGTCATGCGCCGAAGAGGACTCGGCGCACGGTCTCCTCCACCTCCGAGTTCGGCACCGCGGTGGCACCTGCGGCCCTCGCCTCCCGCAGTATCGCAGGCTGCACGTGCGATCCGAACGCGATCACCCTCGAGCCGGCCACCACCAGCTCCCGCACCCGGGCCAGTGCGGCATCGCCCGTGAGTTCCACGACGGCAAGCACTGCGGGACCGCTCCGCGTGGGCTCATAGCCGGCCTCCTGTGCCAGGCCTTCCAGCTTCGCCCGGAAGAAGAGGTCGCGGGTCAGCAGAAGCACGGATCGATCACTCAAGGGACTCAACCTTCGCCCGTTGACCCGTGGCCCGTGCGGCGGGCCGAAGAAGATCCCAGAGGCGCGGCCTTCGGCGGAACACTAGGAAGACGTCTCCCGATGGAGGATGGCTGAGCCCGTCAAGGGCGAGATACAGTGGGAGCAGCGCGTACGGCACCGAGACACGATAGCGCCGACCATGCCACGCCACATCGGTGGTTGCTGGCAGGCGACCAACCACCCGTTCGATGAAGATGTCGTCCTCGACCCGGTAGATGCCCCGCTCCACCCGCTCGCCAGACCGGTAGAACAGCGGATCAAACCCGCCCCCCTCTGCCCGCGCGAAGTTCTGCTCAGCCGCCCAATCATAGTCCTCGAGCTTCTGCGACGCTGCCCGCCACTCCAGGTGGTGCCGCAATTCGTGCAGCAGTGTCTCCCAGGCTTCTTCACGCCAGTCGAAGTCAGACCGTTCACCAGCCAACTCCAGGAACGACCCATGGTAGAGCACCACCCGAGACGCCACCTCATCTGTCCCAGTATCGATGGGGATACACTCGCCCAACGTGTAGACGCCGGCGCGCACCGGGTGAGGGATGGTCTTCGGACTCACCTCGACACCAGCGATGCCGTCGAAGAAGCGTGGCGGGATCTCAGCGGCCAAGCGTTCGATCATCGACTGGAAGTCTCGGAGGCGCATTGCTTGGGAGCCGTCAGTGTTCAGCGCTGAGCCCTCAGCATTCAATCATCAGAAGAGCAGTCTGCAATTAGCAATTCGCAGTTCGTAGATGTGGCGCCCCAGAGCCATCATGGTGCACTGCTAATTGCGAATTGCCAACCGCTCTCACAGTTGCCTGCCGAGGGCTGGAGGCCCCAAGCTAGCTCAATCGATCACAGCAGCCACTCGCGCTGCGACATTGTCGAAGGAGAGCGGTGCACCCGTCTCTTGCTCCACAAGCCGGTGCGCGGGCGCATCCTGTCCCCGACTCATCAGCTCTAGCACCCGAGCACCCGCCCGCGGGTTACGGTACCAGTCCTCGTCATAGTGCTCCACGAGCATCTGTGCGAGCGCCGCTTCGAGCTGCCACGCACGCAGGTAGCGCGCTGCGTAGAAGCCGGGATCCACATCGAGCAGGCAGTCGTCTTCCAGATACCGAAACCGCGTAGCCTCGGTCAGTAGCTCCGCATACCGGCAACCCGTGCCCGTGAGATCGCTGCGATGAAGCTCGAGCTCGTAGAGCAGCTTCGCCGCATAGCGACGGATCAGGAAGAGCTCGCTCACTGCCAGCTCGAACGTGAGATCGCGAGCATCCTCGCCACTCAAGCCAGCGTACCGGACGAGCCANNCACTTTCGGTCGAGCGTGAGGTGATCCCACAGCATCGCGTACCCCTCGGTCACCGAGTTGTCGCCCAACCGGCGAGCCTGGAAGGGGAGGTCGGGCGCGACGGATGCGAAGTGCATGGCGTGGCCCAACTCGTGCCAGAACGTCCGATAGTCCCCGTGGCCGCCTCGGGGCCGGAGCACCACGTAGACCTCTTCGGGGACACGGACCGGCGCGCAGAAGGCGCGAGGCTGCTTGCCACTCCGCTCCTCCGTATCGAACCGGATGCGGCCGTGCTGAGCAGCATCAAGCCCCATCTCACGCATCTGGGCTGCCGCCGTCTCCAGCATGCGCTCCGAGGGAAACGCCGCATCATATCGACTAGCCCGGAAGAGCCATGCGGCATCGGATCGCACGAGCTGGGAGATCGGCAGTCCCATGCGGCGTCTGGCAAGCCGGCCTAGACCGTCCTCGTACATGTCGTCCGTGTCGCGCAGGAACATCTCCCCCCGGGCTCCTAGGCCTTCAAGGTCGATCCCTGTGAGCCGGCTCAGCGCCTCCACGTAGTCACCCAGGGCGAGGGCCTCGATCGCGTCGCGCTCAAGTGCGAACCGTCCCCGGCGGATACCGTCCAGCCCCAGAGCTCCCCCGCGTGCCCGGGCTTCGTCGAGGGATTTGCGGAACTCGCGGTCGGGTGAATTGGCGAGCTCGATCGGTACACGGAGAAAGGGAACCGTCAGCCCGTCGACCTGCACCATGGCTTTCTGCTCCCAGACGAGCTGCCGCTCCTCGTACGGTGCGACCAGCCGACCCACACGGATGTCCACCACCCACTCCAACAACTCCGCTGAGTTGCTCTGCCGCGCCACCGCCAGCGCATCGTCGCCAGCCATCGCGGAGTACCTGTCGTAGATGGCCTGGAACTCCGGCTCGCTCTTCAGGCCCGCACCGGTGAGGTAGTACTCACGGCCGAGCTCTTCATGCATGGCCTCGCCCTGAGCGAGCAGCGTGTCGAGCCTCATGCGCGCAGGCGATCCTCCAGGTAGCGACCGACCTGATCGGTGTGGATGCGCTCCTGGGCTAGGGTGTCTCGATCCCGCACGGTGACCGTCTGGTCCTCCAGCGTCTGCCCGTCGACCGTAATGCCAAACGGCGTACCCGCCTCGTCCTGCCGACGATATCGTCGTCCGATCGATCCCCCATCGTCGTAGAACACCGGCAGCCGCCGACGCAGATCATCGTGAATCCGCCGCGCCACCTCCGGCATGCCGTCCTTCTTCACCAACGGGAATACGCCAGCCTTGATGGGTGCGATGGTGGGGGCCAGCCCGAGCACCACGCGTGTCTCCCCCTCGACAGTCTCCTCACGATACGCATCCACCAACACGACCAGCGCGAGACGATCCGTTCCCAAGGACGTCTCGATCACGTACGGGATGAAGCGCTCACGGCTGACAGTATCCACATACTCCAGCTTCTTGCCGGAGTACTCCTGGTGTCGTGTGAGATCGAAATCGGTGCGGTTGTGAATGCCCTCAAACTCCTGCCATCCGAACGGAAACTCGTACTCGATGTCGTACGCGACCTTGGCGTAATGGGCGAGCTCATCGGACGCGTGCTGGTGAAACCGCAACTTCTCGGGCTTGATCCCCAGATCGCAATGCCAGGTCATACGCAGCCCACGCCATTCCTCGAACCACCGCTCGTCCTCCCCCGGCTTCACGAAGTACTGCATCTCCATCTGCTCGAACTCCCGGGTGCGGAAGATGAAGTTGCCAGGCGTGATCTCGTTGCGGAACGCCTTCCCGACCTGGGCGATGCCGAAGGGGATCTTCTGGCGCGACGCCTGGAGCACGTTCAAGTAGTTGACGTATATGCCCTGGGCTGTCTCGGGACGCAGGTACACCACCGAGGCTTCATCTTCGACGGGCCCCATGAATGTCTTGAACATCAGATTGAACATCCTGGGTTCGGTGAGCGAACCCCTATTGCCACAGATGGGACACTGGGCCTCCGGCGTTCCCGGCTGTCCCTTTATACGCTCGTCATCGCCCCGAAACCGGTNNAGACATGCCCCGATGCTTCCCACACCCTGGAGTGCATCAGGATCGCGGCGTCCAGCCCCTCAATGTCGTCGCGCTCGTGCACCATGGACCGCCACCAGCGTTCCTTGATGTTGTTCTTGAGCTCAACGCCGAGGGGCCCATAGTCCCACACGGAGCCGAGGCCGCCGTAGATCTCCGACGACTGGAAGACGAAGCCGCGCCGCTTGCACAGCGAGACCAGCTTCTNNCCGACGCCGCCGTAGATCTCGGAGGACTGGAAGATGAAGCCCCGACGCTTGGCGAGGGACACGAGCTTATCCATCAAAGTGGGATCGGCCATCGCACCGGGATACCGAGTTCAAAGAGACATTGGCGGGAAGTCTGGAAGTATAGGCGGGGCCTAATTCGCCAGCAAGCGAATGATCCGCGCCACCGCACCCTGCGCCCGCCGCTCCAGGTCGTCCGCCGACCAGCGGCCACCGCCAGCCTCGACGGTTACACCAGGCGGCACGTCACTCGCACGGGGCGCCAGCAGCAGGACCGGAACCCCTGCCCCCTGCGCCTGCCGGATCACCTCCCCGGTTAGCTTCCCCTCCAGGGAGGTCTGGTCGAACGCACCCTCCCCTGCCACCACGAGAGCCGCCCCACTAATGGCCGCGTCGAAGCCAATGCGCCGCAGCACCCACCCAGCGCCTTGCTGCAGTGTGCCATCGCCGAAGTACAGTAACCCGAACCCCAGCCCGCCAGCCGCGCCAGCCCCTGGATGGCCCGCCAGCTCAGCCCGGCCCGCCACCGCCGCTACACCTGCCAGGCGTTCCATGCCGCGGGCCAGCTGCTCGACCTGGGTGGGCGACGCTCCCTTCTGGGGAGCGTACACCCGCGCCCCCCGGGGACCGGTCAGCGGGTTGCGGACATCGCACAGCCCGACGAGCGCTACCTCCGGACGCAGGCCGGGATCTAGCTGTGCCAGTTTCGCCAGGGAACCTCCCCCCTCCGGAAGCTCATCCCCGGTCTCATCCCTCGGGGTCCACCCCCAGGCCCGCGCCATTCCGACGCCCCCGTCCATTGTGGCGCTCCCACCGAGACCCACATAGACCTGACGTGCCCCGTTAGCCGCCACGCGCAGTATCAGCTGCCCCACGCCCCGAGTCGAGGTCGAAAGGGGATCCCGTTCCTCCGGATCGAGGAGGCTCAGCCCACAAACCAGGCGTGACTCCACCACCGCCGTCGTCGCGTCGAGCCAGCCCACCGACGCTTGCAACGGACGGCCGAGGGGATCCACCGCCTCGTGCGTCGTGCGCCTCTCGAGCCTGGGAGCCAGGGCGTCGAGCAACCCGTCGCCCCCGTCGCTTCCGTACAGGATCTGCGGGACCGCACCCGCAGCCACAACAGCGCGCTCCAGCGCCCCTGCGACGACCCTCGACGGCAGCGTTTCCTTGAACGCCTGCGCAACAACCACGACTCGTGGTGCCATAACACCACCTCCCCAAAGCAGAATCGCAACAGCGCAACCCCAGCGCAAGCTCGTGTAACATTATGTAAGTCCGTCACTTGTGCAATTTCCCGGACACTCTTACTTTTGCGTCGAATGCACAGTGGCGAACGGTGGCATTCGATGGCCAGCTACCCTCCGAGTCGGCAGCTGCCTGTTTGTGCGCTGGAGCATTTCCCCCAGTACTCTCTCGAACCCATCTTGGGGGTGCGACAGAGAGCGACCCGGCCGGCGATCCGCTGGCTTGGTCAGGGGCGTGTGCTCCCACTAGAGGATTCATGGAACTGAGCGGGAATGGACAGACCGACCGGCGGCCACAGGCGCCGATGCAGCGCGAGATCCACCTGAGGGACCTCTGGGCCGTCGTCGTTCACCACTGGAAGTTGGTCACCCTGCTCACCGTGCTAGTGTCTGGCGGCGCATACCTCTCCGGCCGCGGTGCAGTGCCGCGCTTCCAGTCGCAGCTCACCGCGCAGGTCTCGTCCTCGAAGCAGGTTTTCGCACGATCCGACGACATCGATGTTGACGAGTTGGCCCTCAAGACGGATCCCATCCTGTCTGAGGCCCTCGTGCTCACTACCCAGGCACTGGGGCTGCGGGTAGTGGAGAACCTCGAGCTGCAGCTCGAGGTCGACGACCCGGCGGTTTTCCGGGGCCATGTGTTCACCGACATCACGGTGGATTCGGCGGCCCAGCTCGGCGCCTACGAATTGGAACGGCTGGGACCCGCAGAGGGTTGGGAGCTCAGGGACGCGGGCGGAACGGTCGTCGCCGCCGGAAGCTATGGACAGCGGACGGTCGGGTTGGGGTTTTCGTTCCTGGCTCGTCCTCCCGAGAATGGCCAGCGTGCCGTCCGGTTCGCGATCGCCAGACCCGAGCAGGCGGCGGCATGGGTAACTGCTGGGATTGGATACCGGGTCCGGGAAGCCACCAACGCCATCGACATCACCTTCACCGGCACCGACGAGACGCTGGTGCCCCTGGTGCTCAATCAGGCCGCAGTTGAGCTGCGCAAGGACGGCGCTGAGCGGGCCCGCAACGCCGCGGCCAACAGGCGCCAGTACATCGAGGAGCAGCTGGGACGCGCCGAGGCGGCATCCCAGGCAAAACGGACCGAGCTGCAGCGGTTCAAGGAACGGGAGCAAATCACTGACCTCACCGCCGAAGAGCAGGCGATCGTCCAGTCCATCAGCGAGTTCGAAAGAGAAAAGCAGCGGGACCGAGTACGGATCTCAACCCTTCGTGAGGCNNCGACGAGCTCGGCGTTGAGGCGCTGAACCGCTTGGCAGCGGTGGAGGGCACCGAGGCCAATCCGGTGCTAGCGTTCCAAATCGGCAGCCTGTTGGAGCTCTACGAGGAGCGGCGCAGCCTCACGGCGGGCGCCCTCGGCCTACGGGAGGACAACCCGCAGGTCCAGGCGATCGACCAGCAGATGCGGGACGGCCATCGAGCGTTGCGCACCGCGGTGGAGGCGGAGCTGGAGGGACTCGAAGGCCGCGAACAGGCCATCGACGGCAAGATCGCCGAGCTGCGGGAGCAGTTGATGGCGTTCCCGGGCAAGGAAACCCGCATCGCCCAACTCCAACTTGAGAGCAGCATCCTGGAAGACACGTACCGCTACCTCCTTGCCCAGTATCAGCAGGCGCGCATGCAGGAGGCGACGATTGCCCCGTACGTGGCGATCCTCGACGGCGCATCTCCGGCGTTCCGCATCGGCACCAACCTCCGGCAGAAAGTCGTCCTCGGCTTCCTCGTGGGTCTGCTGCTGGGCCTCGGCGGTGCATTCTTCCTCGAGTATCTCGACCAAACCATCAAGAACGCTGCCGACGTGGAGCGGACCATCGGCACACCGGTCTTGGGACGCATCCCGCTAGAACCCAAGCTCTCCGCCAGCTCCAACGGCCGACGCCAGCAGATCGTCATCCTGACGCAGCTCAGCCCCGACGATCCGGCAGTCGAGGCGTTCCGGGCGCTCCGGACCAATGTGACGTTCGTAGGAGCTGAGAAGCCACTGCAGTTCATCACAGTGACGAGTCCCGGCCCGGGCGAGGGCAAGACCACCACCGCCGCGAACCTAGCGCTGATCCTGGCCCAGGGAGGGAGCCGGACCCTGTTGGTCGATGGCGATCTCCGGCGCCCGCAACTTCATCGGGCGTTCGGGTTGGTGCAGGATCCGGGACTCACTGACATCCTGATCGGGAAGGCGATCGCCCGCGAGGCAGTCAGGCCCGAGGTCGCGCAGAGCCTCGACCTCCTCCCGGCGGGAGCAGTCCCCCCCAATCCATCAGAACTCCTCGGGTCGGATGCGATGCGCCACACGGTGGCCGAGCTGCGGCGGGAATATGAGTTCATCGTGATCGACACCCCACCGTCGTTGCCGGTGACGGACGCGACCGTCGTGGCAGCCATCGCCGATGCCACCATCGTGGTGATGCGCAGCGGCGAGACCGAAGAGGGCGCTGCCCAGCGTGCGGTCGAACAGCTGCGCCGAGTCCGGGCACGTGTCGCCGGCGCGGTGTTGAACGGGGTCACCCCACGCCGGGACCAGTACTACTCCTATTACACCTACTCACGCTCGGGGAGGCGCTCGGAGCGACGCAGTCGTGCTCCCATCCGTTCGTTACGCGCTCGACTCGTCGCCAAGCTCTAGCTCAACAGATTGAACAGCAGCGTGGCGTGTCCCCTGCTCGGCGTAGGGCAGGATTGACACGGCGTAGTGTGCAGCGTACGTTGCGGTTTCAAGCCGTCCAACGGAGCATCCGCCTTGCCCGCACTTGGTTCTAGGGCGCACGGTGCTGGGCAGGCGCCCCCCTAGGGCTTCGGTCCTAGGGGGTTTGTGTTTGGAGAGCCATCAGCCGTCAGCAGAGCAACTAGCAATGCGCAGTTCGCGACTCGTGGAGCGTACGCCGTCGACGTACGTCACGAATCGCCAACTGCTAACCGCCAACTGCTCACCGAGGGCTGATGGCTAGTCCACCGATATGAGCTGGTCCCGGGCAGAGCCGACGCTGACGTAGGAGATGGGCGCTGCGACCAAGCTCTCGATCCGCTCAAGGTACACCCGAGCCTCTCGGGGCAGATCGGCGAGGCGGCGCGCACTTCCAGTGGAGCGGCACCATCCTTCCATCGTCTCGTATACCGGCTCCACCCGGTCGAACCGCTCGGCATCGGCGGGTATCTCATCGAGTTGCTCGCCGTCCACCCGGTAGCCGACACACACCGGAAGCGTGGAGATGGGATCCAGCACGTCCAGTTTGGTGACCGCGAGATGCGTCAGTCCATTGATCCGTGCGGCGTAGCGGGCGACCACGGCGTCAAACCAACCGCAACGACGCTGGCCGGCCGGTGGTGGCACCGTACTCTCCTCCCAACGACCTGAGCTCAGACGCGTCTGCCTCGCTCGCCTCAGTGGGCAGCGGACCGTTGCCGACTCGCGTCGTATAGGCTTTGACCACGCCGAGCACCGCATCAATCTCCCTGGGACCAATCCCTGCCCCAACGGCAGCGGCACCAGCTGTGGTGTTCGATGAGGTGACGTAGGGATAGGTGCCGTGATCCACGTCGAGCAAGGCGCCCTGAGCACCCTCAAGCAGCACGCGCTCCCCCGCCCGTAGTGCGTCGACGGCCAGCCTCCCGGTGTCCACCGCCCTCCGCAGCAGGGTGGGGGCAAGGCGCCCCAGGAGCGCAAGCTGTTCGTCAACATCCACACGTTCCTCGGCACCCATCGACTCGAGCAGCTCGTTGGCCCGTGCCACCCCGCTCCGCACCCTCTCCGCCGCCTGTTCGAGGTTGCGGAGATCCGCCACCCGCAGGCCTCTCCGGCCGAACTTGTCCTCGTATGCCGGACCGATGCCCCGGCCAGTGGTGCCGATCCGCTGCCGGCGCTCGGCGGCCTGTTCGAGGAGTTTATGGTACGGCAAGAGCAAGTGGGCCCGATCCGAGATGAACAATCGCTCACCCACCGCCACTCCTCGCTCCTCCAGCTCGCCAACCTCTTCGAGGAATCGCTCGGGGTCTAGCACCACGCCGTTCCCAACAACACAACGAGGATTCGGGTGGAGAATGCCGGTAGGGATCTGATGCAGAATGAACTCGTCGCCGCCCTTCACCACCGTGTGCCCAGCGTTGGCGCCTCCCTGATAGCGGATGACCAGATCCGCCCACTCAGAAAGCACGTCCACAATCTTGCCCTTCCCTTCGTCTCCCCACTGGGCACCGACGACGACCACACAGCGGCAGTCAGGACCGAACATGTCACTCCGTTCTCCAATATGCGCAACAAAAAAGCCCCGCGGGGTCCCCGCCAGGGCATCCTTTCGGACAAGCTATCCCTCCCCCTACTCTACGTCAACCAAGAAGTCGCCGCACCGCGGCCGCAGTGGCCTCCCCGGCCTCAACGGCAGCCTGTACGTCTACTCGCCCCACGGTGTCCTGACTGGTGTGCACGACCCTGAGAGTTCTCCAATCGCCGCGACACAGGGTCACGCCCGGCATGCCCGCTCCGGCCAGCACGGCACCGTCCACATAGACACCGAATGGGAGGCGACCCTCCTTGACCGGGTGCCCCCGCTCAGACAGGACCGTGGCCAACACGCCACTCAGATCGGCGCTCAATGCGGCCCCGGACCCTTCTCTGCGGGGGGGATGAGGAACCACCCGGTACCTCCCGCGGGAGTCAACCCCATCAAAGTTGATGAACAGTCCACTAGCGGGACCCGCCTGCACCCAGGCACGAGCTC
>JABAOC010018344.1_pt1 | contig 10321 bp, 11 predicted proteins | sample 7062161 | NCBI WGS metagenome assembly JABAOC01 (sample SAMN14538625, study PRJNA623070) | marine sediment metagenome | biome: marine biome [ENVO:00000428]; feature: marine pelagic biome [ENVO:01000023]; material: deep marine sediment [ENVO:00002113] | place: India: Gulf of Khambhat ...
AGGATGAGAAGGATTCCCCTTTCTTGGTATCGGGGCAGGAGGTGTTACGATCTCCTCCGAGGAAGTTTCGGTCAATCCTCCGGCTGATACTCCAGGGGCTCACCACCTTTTTTCTTCATCGACTTCTTGACTTTCCTGGCCGTCATCAAGCCTGCCTTCAGGGCATCCCTGTTCAGCCTCTCGGTCCCCTTGGGAACCCTTGCAAGGACCGCCGCCTCCATGGCCTTAGGGGAGATGATATCCATGAACTCCGTGATTGCCCCCAGGGAGATGATGTTAGCAACGATCTCCTTGCGAAATTTTTCCCTGGCAATCTTGGTAAAGGGAATCTGGATGGCTTTGCTGGTGGGAACCTGATTTACGAAGGTGGAATCGACGATGAGCACCCCATCTTCCTTGAGATCACGGTAGTATTCGTCGCAAGACTTTTGGTTCATGGCCAGAAGGAGGTCGAGCTTGATGGCCTTGGGGTAATCGATCTCTTCGTCGCTTACGACAATCTCAGCCTTGCTTGCTCCCCCCCTTGCCTCCGGCCCATAACTCTGGGTTTGTGCTACGAACTTTCCCCCGTAAAGGCCTAGTGCCTCGGCGAGGATTATCCCACTCAGTATGATCCCCTGTCCCCCTGAACCGCTGAGGCGGATTTCGTATCGCTTAGCCATCGTTGGCCCTGAGGTTGGTAAGTTTTGGATCTCGGGTTTTCCTCCTATGATGAGATAATGAAGTGGTTTCCCAGCGATCACTCAATGGAGGATGCCATCTCCTTTGACCTTTCCTTCACCTTATCGTACTCATCCTGATAAATGGGAAGCTCCTTATCCGCCAGCACCCCGGTGATAATCTTTCCCTCAAGTTCTTCGGGGTTCATCCGCTTTGCCTGTTGGACGGTCACGGCATTGTCCCTCTGCCACTTCATCATGTCTACGGCGGAGCCCAAACGATTTTGCTTGCCATATTGGACGTGGCAATGGCTGATCACCTCAACAACACCGAACCCCTTTTTCAAGATCGCCTTCTCGATCAAGCTATCCAAGAGCTTAGCGTGGTAGACTGTTCCCCTGCCCACAAATACCGCCCCTGCCGTTACGGCCAATTCCGATATCTTGAATTCCTGCTCGATATTGCTATAGAGGGCCGTCGTCGCCTTCATGCCATAGGGGGTGGTAGGCGAGTACTGACCCCCCGTCATGCCGTAGACGCTGTTGTTGACGATGATGGCCGTTAAGTCGATATTTCGCCTGGCGGCGTGGATGAAATGATTTCCGCCGATGGCTATGCCATCGCCATCTCCCATAATGACGATGACGTTGAGGTTAGGGTTGGCCAGTTTGATTCCCGTGGCGAAAGTGAGGGCCCGTCCGTGGGTGGTATGGAGCGTGTTGAAGTCCACGTAGACTGGCATCCTTCCGGAACACCCGATGCCAGAGACGAGGACGATATCATCCTTTTCGTACCCGGTCCGATCGATAGCGCGAATCAAGGCGCCGAGTATGATTCCCGTCCCGCAGCCTGGGCACCAGACATGGGGAAACTTCTTGTCGTGCCGAAGGTATTTGTAGATAAGCTTGGTAACCTCTGGCATCAGGACACCTGCTTGATCTCCTTCAATATCTGCTCTGGAGTAATCGTCAATCCATCAACCCTGTTTATCGTGCTCACCTTTGCCTTTCCCTCATTGACCCTCTTAACTTCTCGCGACATCTGGCCCATGTTGATCTCCGGGACGATGAGTGCCTTTGCCCTCTTGATGACACTCTCGACGGCTACCCTCATAAATGGCCAGAGGGTCATTAACTTGAGCAACCCCACCTTCACTCCCTGTTCCCGAGCATCGATTATCGCCCTCCGGGCTGATCTGGCCACCGAACCGTAGGCGATAACGGCGATATCGGCATCTTCCAGCTGAAAGAATTCACCCATCTGGATCTCCGGAAAGCCGAGGGTAATCTTTCGATGAATACGCTCCATGAAGGGCCCGATTTCGTCAGGTCGCAATGTGGGAAATCCACGAATGTCATGGGTAAGACCAGTCACATGAAACCGATAGCCATCGCCAAAAACAGCCATGGGGGGAACACCTTGGGTGGTATCCTCATAAGGGATGTACCATTCCGGCGGCATGGTGGGCCTGATTCTGTCGATCACCTCCACCTCTTCCGGACGAGGAAGGCTGACCTTCTCCCGCATATGTCCAACGACCTCGTCGAACACGACAATCACGGGGGTCCGATACTTCTCGGAAAAATTGAAGGCCTTTATGGTGAGATCGAAGCACTCTCTGACCGTGGAGGGGGCGAGGACGATGATGGGGTGATCACCATGGGTCCCCCATCTGGCCTGCATGACATCTCCCTGGGAGGGATACGTGGGGATTCCCGTGCTGGGGCCTCCCCTCATGACGTCCACGACGACACACGGCACCTCGGCCATACAGGCAAATCCCAGGTTCTCTTGCATGAGGGAAAAACCAGGGCCGCTCGTGGCCGTCATCGACTTGACTCCCGCCAGGGAAGCCCCTATGATCGCTCCCATGCTTGCAATTTCATCCTCCATCTGGATAAAGGTCCCATCAACTCGAGGGAGCCTCACGGACATGACCTCCGAGATCTCCGTGGCCGGGGTGATGGGATAACCCGCAAAAAAGCGACATCGGGAGTACAGTGCCCCTTCCACTACGGCTTCGTTCCCCTGCATTAGGGATTCCCTAGGTTGCCTCTTTTTCATCTCGCTTCTGAACTTCCCTTTTTTTCCTCCCGCTTTCCACCGTAATGGCGAAATCCGGACATCGAATCTCGCACCACCCGCATCCCGTGCAGGCATCCAAATCCTTCACGAAGGGATAGCCCTCCTCATCGATGACCAAAACCCCTCTTGGGCAAAAGGCGACGCATATCCCGCAAGCCTTACACCACGCCCTGAAGATATCGATCTTCCCCACAGCCCTCCTCTTTGGTTTGGGCTGCTGATCCGGGGCTATCTCCTCTGCCCCTTTCGCGGGATGACTTATCTCTTCCGCTTTCATCTTTTTCCCTATTTAAAAACCATACCTCATGCAGCTAAAGTTGTCAATTTTGCCTAAGATGGCACTTTCAGACTTCCATGGTAAATAAAATATTATGAAATTAAACAATTACAGAATGGAGGGCGGTAACGTAAATCCATTTCCTGGGGAGGTAGAAATCCTTCCCTCATGTTAATCACCACGATGATCTTAAAGGGCATAGACAGTGCGATCCCCCTATCCTCTAAATCTTCAGTAGCCCCTTTCCTCCCTTGTTCCGCCCAAACGACATCCTCGGATAACCATTGGAAAAAGAGTAGGTCACGCTCTACCCGGGGGGCAATCCCCCCGGTGACGTCTTACCTTACCTCAAGTGGAATCAAGCTCTCGGGGATTTTCAATCCTTTCTCTTTATAGTATGTGTATGAACCGGCATGCAGGGGAGCAGGCAGACCACTGAGGGCATTCTCCAGCGTTATGAACGCCCCCATTTTGTGGACCTGCTGCAAATAATCGGGGTTATCGAAGAGCGTTTTGGTGAGGAGATAGATTACCTCCTTATCCACATCCATCCGCACCGCGAGGAAGTTGGGCTGAGCGATACTGCGCACCGGCTGTGTTTGTCCCGGATAGGTGTTGGCCGGAATGACGTAGCGGGAACCGGGATAAGGAGTCTGTTCCTTGATCTGCTCCAGCTGTTCATCGGTGAACTCCAGTACCAACACTTTCATCCCCGGGCTGGTATAGGCTTCGGTCACCTCACTCACCGGGGGACCACCAGGAAGGTTTGCGCCATCGACTATCCTATCCTTCATCGCCTGGGAAGACTCGTAATCGCCCAAATACTGTTCCTTAATGTCATTTCTCCCCATCCCGAGCCCCTCCATGATGGTCAGGCCGGACCTCTCCGGGCCGCTTCCCGCTCTACCGATGGAAAACCTGAGTCCTTTGATGTCGGTAACAGTGCCCGTTTTCACCTTATCCTGAAAGATCACGAAGTGCTCCACATTGGGCCANNAGTTCCTTATACGGTTTCCCCTTGTAGATCCCGATAGCATTCCATGCCATTTTCCCGAAGAGCCCCTGGAGGATGGCCAGATCCACCTCCTTCCCCTTGAGCATATTCACATTCTTCCCTGAACCGGCGGAGGTGACGGCCTGCACCATAATGTTATGGTTCTTTGCCAGCCTGATGCTCCAGAGGGAGGCCATGCCGACCCCCATGGGGTAGTATATATCGTCGATGGTGGCTGTCGCGATGACCAGGGAAATGGGTTTCTTCTTTTGGGCCGAACCAACTCCCCCCACAGAAACCGCCACCGAAGCACAAATCACGCTCAGGATAAACACCTTGGATAGGTATCGACTATACATTTCCTTCCCTTCATGTTTCTTAGGATTAATAAATATGGGCCTTCTTATCTCCCTCGGTTCAAGGCCTCCCTCATAGTATTTAATCCAATGTCCGAAGTCAAGGAAATTCAAATCCGGTGGTTGAAGGGCTTCGGGAGATCCCCCTTCTCCCCACGATGATCTGCTGCGGAAATGGAAAAACTTCACTCGAGATAGGATTCGTAATTGTGGTCCTTCGGAGGATGTATCCGTATTTTTCCCGGCCTCTTATCCGTATCGATATTGCACCCCAAACCCACCCCTGGGGTAGTTCCAGGTAACCGATCCATAAATACAGGCAATCATGCAGGTGCCACATTCAAGGCATCCGGCGAACTCCACCTGCATCTGACCGGTCTCTTCATTGAGCGAATAGAGGTGGGCCGGGCAGGAATAGATACAGAAGCGTTCCCGGCAGTCCTCGCAGATGGATTGATCGAGGGTGATATGGCTCGTTTCGTCGTTTTTGAAGGCGTCATGGGCCAGCTTCTCTTCGATGGTCATGGATAATCTCCCTAGATTCGGCGCAAACTGAGGATATCCATCATCCCCTTTACATTAAGAATGTTCTTTCGCAATTCCCTATAGGCGGTCGGTGAGAGTTTCGATTTAGGGTTTTCGTCTACCCATATAAGCTTTTCGTAGAGGTCGCAAATGGCCTGGGGATAGTGATTAAACCATCTGGGATTTTTCAAAATGGAAAGGGCATGGCGGAAGGTATGGAGTTCCTTCAGGAGAAAACTCTTCCGGAGGAGATCTTCGTAGGAGGCTAGAGACCGGGAAGAGAAATCCCCTTTGTTGCTTGCATTCTTGATAGCCTCGGCAGCCAAGGCACCCGAGGCAATGGCATATTCCATCCCCCTTACGGTGATGAGTATGTTAAGCCCGAACCCGGCAGCATCCCCCACAACCAGGATGCCGTCGGAATAGAGCCTTGGGATGAAGTTGATCCCACCCTCCGGGATCACATGGGCTGAGTATTCAACGAGGCTTCCCCCTTCGATAAGCTTTGTGATTTCGGAGGATTCCTTGAAATCATCCAGGAATTGGTAAACCTCTTCCCGCGGTTCCCTGTTGTTGATGGCGTCGATCCCGATCACCATTCCTAGGGAAAGACTCTCCCGGTTCGTGTAGAGAAATCCGCCCCCCATCATCCCCTTCGTCAATGATCCGACGAATAGGCGGGCCATTCCCTCGTCGCCCCGGAGCCCGAACCGATCCTCGATCTTTTCGCGGGGGAGTTGTATGACTTCCTTAAGTCCGACGGCGAAATGGTGGGGTTCAAAGGGCTTCCTCAACCCAGCATTTTCCGCCAGAAAGGAGAGAACACCATCTGCTGCCACCACGACATCCGCGGCTATTTCCTCATCGCCTGTTACGACTCCAACGACCCTTCCATCCTCCATCAGCAGACCATCCACCCTCTTTTCGGGGACCACATAGGCCCCTTTTTGCATGACCTTATCGGCAAACCAGCGGTCGAAGGTGGACCTGAGAATGGTATAACTCGGGTAGGGGCGTTGATTCATCTTTTGACTGGAGAGCGTAAAGGTAGTGGAGGAGCTTCCGGCCATCAGGGTCAGGGCCTCTTTCGTGACATGACGCTCAAAAGGCGCCTGCTCCCAGAGCTCGGGCATGAACCTCCGGATGGGCCCCAGGTAGATTCGGCCCCCCGTCACGTTTTTGCTGCCGGAGAAATCACCCCTTTCGAGGACGAGGACCGTCAATTCTCCCCCGGCAAGGCTCCATGCGCAAGAGAGACCTGCAAGGCCTCCCCCCACGATCACCACGTCGACCTTTTCCATGGTCTCCTCTTGGGATCAGGTCGTAACAGGCTGTTGCGCAAAACCCATTTCGCTCACTGAAAAGAATTTCTGACCATTCTAGAGCTGGTTACAATGCCAATCCAAAACTCGTTTTTCAGGCTCAAACAGTGAATTTGCGGGCGTTCCGCTTCACTAAGAATGGTTACAAAAAATTCTTTAATGTTCGTTCCAGGGATTTGGGCAACATTCCCTCAACTATTGGATATCCCCACTGTCTGGGGGTGTTTACTCGTCAAATCACCAGCCCTTATTCCGACAGGGCCTTCTTGAGCTCCGCGGTGAGGGCGGGTACGATTTGAAAGAGATCCCCGACGATACCGTAATCCGCGTAGCTAAAGATGAGGGCATTGGGGTTCTTATCCACGGCCACGATGACCTTTGACGTGTCAATCCCCATGGTATGATGGATGGCCCCCGAGATGCCAAACGCCATGTACAGTTTAGGGGAGATGATCTTCCCGCTCTTCCCGATCTGATCGTCGTGATCCCTCCACTGGTTATCCACGACCGCCCTGGTTGTTCCCACGGTGGCGTTGATCACCTCGGCAAGTTCTTCGATGATGCGGAAGTTCTCCGGCCCTTTGATACCCCGGCCAGCGGCGATAACGACATCGGCCTCGGTGAGGTCGACTTTGCCGGTAGCGGTTTTCTCCACCCTTTCCACCCTGGGTCTGATGGCCGTGGGGTCTATTTTTGGCTCAATGGGGATAATCTCCCCGTTCTTTTCTCGGTCGGGGGATTTGAGGGTAAAAACGTTGGGGCGTACCGTGGCCATCTGTGGCCTGACGTGCGAAAACGTAACATCAGCCAAGACTTTTCCACCATACATGGGCCTTTTCGCGATAATGCCCTTATCATCGCCTATGGTGATATCAATACAGTCCGCTGCATACCCCGTGACGAGACGGCAGGCCAACCAGGGAAAGAGATCCCTGCCCATGAAGGTGGAACCACCCAGCAGGATGGAGGGATTGCATTCTCGTACCATTTCAGCCAAGCTTTCCCCATAGGAGTCAGCGCTGTAGTGCTGATAAAGGGGATCGTCGATGACGTAGACCGTATCCGCGTATCTACTCAATTCTTCAGCCAGGGGACTGACCCCGTCCCCGAAGAGCACGGCAGCCACATCCTCTCCCAGTGCGGAGGCCAACGCCCATCCCCCCGACAGGAGCTCCATGGAAACTTTCCTTATGACTCCATCTCTCTGTTCCACAAATATCCATAAACCGGCCATATCCTACTCCTTGACCTATATCACTTTCTCCTTCTCCCGCAATATCTTCACCAAGACTTCGACATTTTTCGGGAATTCCTCCTCGATCATCTTCACCGCCGGCCTTTTTCGAGGCGGATAGAATTTCACGATTTTCGTCTTGGGCTTTATGTCCTCCGGGGAAAGGCCCAGGGCTTTGAGGTCGATTTTCGCTATTTGGGCCCTCATCGCCCTCATCACCCCGGCAACCTGCGGAATCCGTGGTTCATTGAGCCCCTTCTGTGCGGTAAACAGAGCGGGAAGGGGATACGTAACGACCTCCCTACCGCCCTCTATCTCCCGGGTTGCTGTTGCCTCCTTCTTGCCACCATCAATCTCCAACTCAACGATGGAGGTAAGATAGGGAATCGCAAGGAGCTGCGCCAGGGCAGGGCCCACGGCTCCCGAATCATCGTCGATGGCTTGTTTACCGCAGAGAATCACGTCATGGTCTTGGCCCTCGATGAATTTTCCCAGGGTCCTGGCGGTGGTGTAGCAATCGACCTCTTCCAGGGCTGGGTCTTCGATCTGAAAAGCCTCATCAGCACCCATGGCGATGCCCCTTCGCAAGGCATCCGCCGCCTTTTTGGAACCCAGGGTTACAACCGTTACCTTTCCACCTCCCAGTTTTTCCTTGATCCTCAATGCTTCCTCCACGGCGAATTCATCGAAGAAGTTGAGGGCATATTTATTTTCAATATCCAATTCGGTATCCGATTGAGCCCTGATGATTGCTTCCGTGTCGGGGACCTGTTTTACCAGAACCAGGATATTCATGCAATCAATCCTCCTTGAGATACATCCTTCCGAGATAGTCCTGAAGTACCTCATGGCATCCGCCCCCATAGAGGAGAAACCGCGCATCCCTGAAGTACCGCTGAGGCGGGTATTCCATGGCAAAGGCATTCCCCCCGTAGATGCGGGTAGCTTCATCAACTGCGGATAGACACATCTCCGTGGCGAACATCTTCGCGAGCATGCAGTCATTGAGGCAGGGTAAGCCTTGCTGGATCATCCAAGCGCAACGGTAACAATACCATCGGGCAGCCTCATACCATGCCCAGAAGGTTGCGAACTTGGATCGTATGAGCTGATATTGAGAGATGGGATTACCAAAGGCAATTCTTCGGTTAGCATACTGCTTGGCGTCGTCCATGGCCATTTTAGCGATGGCGCAGGCGGCAAGACCGGTCATGACACGAACCTCGTTGAGGATTTCACCCGCATATTTGACGCCTTTACCCATCTCCTCCCCCAAGAAGTACTGCTTGGGAACACGCACATTATCGAAGATCAGCTCACCGGTTACGGAGCCCCTGCAGCCCAGTTTTTTGAGCCTCTGTCCCCTGGAGAAACCCGGCATATCCTCCTCGACTAAGAAGAAATTAAGGGCCTTAATCCCCTGACTGGGATCCGTCGTGGCCAGGACCGTGCAAAAGTTGCACGTAGGTGCATTGGTAATCCACATCTTGGTGCCATTGATTACCCATTCATCTCCGTCTAGAACCGCCGTCGTCCTCGTACCGGCGAGGTCTGAACCCGATTGGTCCTCCGTGAAACAAATGGTTCCGATCTTCTCTCCCTTAATGGCCGGGACCAGGAACTTTTGCTTGACCTCTTCGGTCCCGAACCGGGCGATGAAATAGGTGCCCATCAGGATCTGCATGGTCACGGTCATGGCGAAGCCAACATCTCCACGAAAGAGTTCCTCGTAGAAGATCATCTGGGAGATCATGTCAAGGTTCATGCCCCCATACGTCTCGGGATGCCGGATCCCCAGATATCCCAACTTGGCAAACTCATGCCAGAGTTCGAAGGAGAATTCCTCTTCCTCATCGAGTTGTCGGACTTTGGGCATAATCATGCGGTTGATGGTATCCCTTACTGTCTGTCTGAAGAATTCCTGTTCTTCCGTGAAAGCAAAATCCATTAGTGCCCTCCCTGAGATCTCAAATCCCTTGGTGAAAGGGTAGCTTGACTTTCCGTATTTCTCGCTGTGGTTATTCCCAGATAGTCGCAGACTTCTCGGTTGAGGGGGATTAGATAATCTTTCTTTCCTTGAACTCCTTCAACTGGTCTTGGCTATATCCCAACATCGACCCATAGATCTCCTCATTGTGTTCGCCGAACCGGGGGGGAAAGCTCAAGGTGAAGTTAACGGATTTGAGATAGGCAGTGGTGAAAGGAGGTGGAGACAGAGCGAGTTCCATCCCCGTTTTGGGGTCCTTGGCCCTGAGCAGGATATCCTTGATAAAGGGATCTTGGGTGACCTCCTCGACGGTGTTCACCTTGGAAATGGGGACGGTTGCCTTGACGAAAATGTCTACCCATTCCTGGGTGGTCTTCGTCTTTGTGACCTCGTTCATCTCCTCATTAAGAGAAACTACATCCGCGATTCGGCCAACATTCGTCTCATACTCCTTCCTCGCCAAATGGTGGAATTCGGGCATACTGGTAATGGTGTTCCACTGCCTGTCGTTTCCAACCGCTATGTAGACATACCCATCCTTGGTAGAATAGACCGAGACGGGCGCAAAAAACTCGTGGGTGTTTCCCCGCCGCGTGATCGTTTTCCCGAATGACGTGGCTAAGGTGATGGGAACTGTCAACCAGGAAACTGTGCTCTGAAACATGGATATGTCGATTCGACTACCACTGCCAGTCATCGCCTTTTTGTACAGGGCCTTCATGAGCTCCCCATATCCGTGTTCGCTGGCCCCCATATCGGCCAAGGGTATTCCCACCACCTGGGGTTTACCATCCCTCTCCCCTGTCAATTCCATGAGACCCGCCCTGGCTTGAAGGACGGGGTCGTAGGCAGCCTCGTTGCTCGTGGGACCAAAGCCCGTG
>JABAOC010001654.1_pt1 | contig 10318 bp, 10 predicted proteins | sample 7062161 | NCBI WGS metagenome assembly JABAOC01 (sample SAMN14538625, study PRJNA623070) | marine sediment metagenome | biome: marine biome [ENVO:00000428]; feature: marine pelagic biome [ENVO:01000023]; material: deep marine sediment [ENVO:00002113] | place: India: Gulf of Khambhat ...
TACTAAGCCGCGGAACGCGTGAGCCGCCGGTTTCAACCGGCGGCGGGGAGGATGTTGGCTTATGGCCGTCATACACGTAGCCGAGGATATTGCAAAGCTCGTCCAAGAACAGAAGTCGACTACAGCGGCGTTTTTATTAAATTACCACGTCGTCTTCCGGACGAAGCGCAACCGCCGCTTCCTCGAAGGCGAAGTTGGCCAGGAAGGCCTTACGTTAATACTCGATGTCGCCGAAAAACGCGGCTACAAAATACTCGCCGCGGCGCTTATGCCGGACCACGTACACCTCGTCGTCGCGCTAACGCCCTCCGACCGGGTTAGCGACGCGGTTCGATATTTCAAAGGGACGACGGCCAGACTACTCAGGGAAAAATTCCCCCGTTTGCGCGACGCGACCTCGAGCCTTTGGAGCGAGGGGTACTACGTCGAGAGCGTGGGGTTAAAAAACGTAAAACAGGTACTAAGTTACGTATCGCGCCAGGAAGAGCACCACCGGGACGACTAGGACGTCACCCGCCGGCTTAAGCCGACGGCGTACGCGGAGCGGTTGAGTCACCGGCCCTTGAAAGGGCCGGTATCGGACTTTGCGCCGACATCCCCGTCAAGGACGTGGCCGAGCTGGTGGCGGAGAGCGTAGGGTAGCGCTAGCCACGCCCTTTAGCCAGCGGGGCTTGACGCCGAGGCGCTTTTATGCTATATATTCAACGAAGAAGCGAGCATTGATTATGAACCACCACGAACCGGCCAGCATAATAATCATAATTATCGACCTTCCCGGGTCGGGCCGGCTAAGTATGCCCTGAGACGAAATAACATAAGTTAATTCCAGAGCCGGCCCCGAGGCCGGCTTTTTCGTTAGCTAAATCCGCCACACGCGTAAGAAATTTAACTTGACTTAAGAGGAACGTTCTTGTAAAATTCGCGGCTAAACGCCGCCTCACCTCGGAGGCGCAGCCATGACGGACTACAAAGATACGCTCAACCTGCCCAAAACGGCTTTCCCGATGAAGGCCGACCTCGCTCGCCGCGAGCCCGAGACGCTCGCGTTCTGGGAGGAGCTCGACATCTACGACAAGATCCGCGAGGCCCGCCGAGGCCGCGACTTATACGTCCTCCACGACGGCCCGCCCTACGCCAACGGCCTCATCCATATGGGGACCGCGCTCAATAAAATACTCAAGGATATCGTCGTCAAATCGAAGACGATGGCCGGCTTCGACGCGCCGTACGTACCCGGCTGGGACTGCCACGGCCAACCCATCGAGCACGAGATAATGAAGGAGATCCGGGCCAAAGGCGAGGACGTTGAACCCGCCGAGGTCCGCGCGCGCTGCCGTGCCTACGCCGAGAAGTACATGGCCCTCCAGCGCGAGGATTTCAAACGCCTCGCCGTCTTCGGGCCCTGGGCCGACGCGTACCTCACGATGGACGCGCACTACGAGGCCACGGTGCTCGGCGCGTTCCGGCAAATGGTACGTGACGGGCGCGTATACCGCGCGCTTAAACCGGTACACTGGTGTTATTCGTGCGAGACGGCGCTGGCCGAGGCCGAGCTGGAGTACAAAGACGTCAAGTCGCCGGCGGTGACGGTCCGCCTCGAAATCGTCGAGGGCCTGGACGAGCTGCGCGCGCAAGCCCCGACGTACCTCGTCGTATGGACGACGACGCCCTGGACGTTGCCGTCGAACCTGGCCGCGGCGGTCGACGCGAACTACGATTACGTCGCGGCTCGAGCGGGCGACGCCGTCTACGTCGTCGCCGAGTACCTGCTGCCGGGAACGATGGCCGCGGCGGCCCTCGGCGATTATGAGATTATTAAAAAATTTAAAGGGGCCGGGCTCGCGGGCGTGAAATACCGCCACCCCTTCGTCGAGCGGGTCTCGCCCGTTATCACGACCGACTTCGTGACGCTGGAGCAGGGCACGGGCGTCGTGCACGTCGCGCCCGGCCACGGCGCCGAGGACTTCTACGCCGGCCAACAGTACGGCCTGCCCATCCTCTCGCCCGTCGATGACCGCGGCCGCTTCACCGAAGAGGTCCCCGAGTACGAGGGGACGCTCGTCTTCGACGCCGACCCCCTTATCGTCGAACGGCTGCGAGAGGCGGGGGCGCTGTTAAATTACGAGGAGCTCGAGCACTCGTACCCGCACTGTTGGCGCTGTAAAAGCCCGCTCCTGTTCCGGGCGACGAAGCAGTGGTTCCTCGCGATGGACGTGCTCGAGCTGCGCGGCGCCGCGCTCAAAGAGATCGAGAAGGCCGAATGGATACCGCCCTGGGGCCAGCAGCGCATCGCGGGCATGGTAGAGAGCCGGCCGGATTGGTGCATCAGCCGCCAGCGGAACTGGGGCGTCCCCATCCCGGCGCTCTATTGCGCCCGGTGCGGCGAGGCCCACCTCGGCGACGATTTTCTGGGCCGCGTCGAGGAGTTGGTGGCGCGAGAAGGCATCGAGGCGTACTGGAGGGCCACGGCTAAAGAACTCGCCGGCGACGCGCGGTGCGATAAGTGCGGCGGCTCGAGCTGGCACAAGTCCGAAGACGTTCTCGACGTTTGGCTCGAGAGCGGCGCGAGCCACCTCGCGGTCCTAAACGATCGTTACGGCTTACCGTGGCCCGCGGACCTCTACCTCGAGGGCTCGGACCAGCACCGCGGCTGGTTCCAGCTATCGCTGTTGGTCGCGCTGTGCACCAAAGGCACGGCGCCCTACCGCGCCGTAATCACGCACGGCTTCATGCTCGACGCCGACGGCAAGGCGATGCACAAATCCGCGGGCAACGTCATACCGCCGCAAGAGGTGGTCGAGAAATACGGCGCCGACGTGCTGAGGCTGTGGGTTGCGTCCGAGGATTACCGGACCGACATCCGCCTCTCCTACGAGCTCCTGGACCAAGTCGTCGAGACCTACCGTCGCATCCGCAACACGGCGCGTTTCCTCTTGGGAAATTTAAACGACTTCGACCCGGGAAAGGACGCGCTGCCGCCCGAGGACTGGCTCGAGCTCGACCGCTTCGCTTGGCAGCGCTTCAAACGTCTCGCCCAGCGAGTATACCGCGCGTACGGGCGTTTCGAATTCCACGTAGTCTATCACGCGGTCCACAACTTCTGCGCCGTCGACCTGTCGGCCTTTTACCTCGACGTAATCAAGGACCGGTTGTACTGCGAGGCGCCGAACGACCCGGCGCGCCGCGCCGCCCAGAGCTGCCTCTACCTGCTCGCGCGCGGCCTGGCTAAACTCCTCGCTCCCGTCATACCGCTGACCGCGGAAGAGGTGTGGCAACATCTTCCCCGCGACGAGCGCGAGGCCGCGAGCGTCCACCTCGCGGAATGGGACGACGTGGAAGTAACGGCCGAGGATGACGAACTGGACGAGAAGTTTTCGCGGTTGACGAAAGGCCGCGGCGCCGTGCTCAAGGCGTTGGAGGAGGCCCGCGGCGCGGGTTCGATAGGCCACCCCCTCGAGGCCGTAGTCACATTGACGGCCGACGGCGACGTCTACGACCTGCTCGCGGCCGAGGACAAAAATTTACCGACGTACTTTATAACCTCGCGGGTAAAATTGGAAAGGGGAGGCGCCGGCGACGGAGGGATAGAAGTAACGGTCGAAAAAGCGTCCGACGAAAAATGCCGACGGTGCTGGCAACGCCTACCCTCGGTAGGCGAGGACGAGGACCATCCGGACCTTTGCGCGCGGTGCCGGGGAGTAATGCTCAAACTCGCGCGAAAGTAACAAAGGGCCGCCGCCCGCCCTCAGCTCGAGGTAAAATATGAACAAGCGGGAAAGAAAAAAATTCGAGAAGCTACTCCTCGAGATACGCGAGCAAAAAGTTGCCTACATCGCGATGCTTCGAGAGCTCGCGATCTCCCGGACGCAGCGGGACGCCAGCGGCGACATCTCCGCCTTCACCTCCCACCCGGCCGACATCTCGAACGAGTCCGACGAACGCGAAAAAGTCGCGTCGTTGATTACGCGGGAAAGCGAGATACTAAAAGAACTCGACGCGGCCTTGGAGCGCATCAACGACGCCACGTACGGGAAATGCGACATATGCGGCGGCGACATTCCCCCCGCGCGTCTGCGGGCGTTGCCCTTTGCCACGTTATGTGTGAAGTGCCAAACCGAAGCAGAAAAAGGCTAAGCGGCCCTCGGCGTTACGCGGCCGCGGCCTCGTTCGCCGCGGCGCTGATCGCCGCCGATCAAATTACTAAATACCTCGTCGTAAAAAGCCTTTGGCCCGGGCAGCTCGTCGAAGTAATACCCCGCTTTTTCAACCTCACGTTATCCCATAACGCCGGCGGCGCCTTCAGCCTCCTTGCCGAGAGGCCGTTGCTCTTCACGGTCCTCTCGGTGGTGGCCGTGGCGCTGCTCTGCTATCTCTTCACGCGCCTGGAGGGCAGGACCGCCTCTTCTTTTGCCGCCGCAGCGATATTCGCCGGCGCCATCGGCAACCTGAGCGACCGCTTCAGATTAGGCTACGTGGTGGATTTCGTGGACCTGCACGTCGGGCCGTGGCACTGGTACGTATTTAACGTCGCCGACGCGGCCATCACCGTGGGCGCCCTTTCGCTCTTCGTGCTCACCTTTGTGGGCGAACGCCGTAAAACCGCCAAGGCCGGCGAAAAACCGCGGGCCGGGAAAGCTGAAAACGGCTAGCCGCGCAACGGCGCCGGCCCGGCCGAGTCTAACCGGAATTCGGGAAATCGCTTGAAATTTTATGCTAAAAAAAATATTGACACGGGCCTTAGGAGTTGGTATATTAAAAATATAGTATAACGCTAAACTAAAGGAGGTGTACTCCGTAATGCGCAGTTTCATAGTCTTTATTCTCGTAGCTTTATTCGCCTTCGGCGGCCTTATGCTCGTAGGCTGCAAGAAAAAGGAAGAGCCCGCCGAAACGGTCGAGACGGCTGAAGTAGCGCCCGAGACGCCGGTGGAACCGGTCCCCGAGACGCCAGCCACGGTTGAAGAACCGGCCGCTCCGCCTGAAGGGGAAGCGCCTGCGCCCGAGGGCCCACCTGGCGAAGGTGAATAATCGACGGCTCGTTAGCCAAGCCGATTCGACGGGGCCGCGAACGCGGCCCCGTTTTACGACGCTGCTTGTTCGGAGGGACGATTTGTGCTATCATCTCTCGGCAAAAAACCGGGCAACTCAACTACGCTAACGTCCGAATAGAGCACTATGTCCCCCTTAAAGGTTAAAGATAAAGAATATAGCTCGCGGTTGATCCTCGGCACCGGTAAGTACGACGACCTCGAGGTCATGAGGAAAGCCTTCGAGGCAAGCGGTACCCAATTGGTAACGGTCGCGGTCCGGCGCATCGACCTGGACGCGGTCAAGGCGGGGAAGCCGTCCCTCCTCGACTACGTCGACGCCGAAAAAATCGAAATATTACCGAATACCGCCGGGTGCTATACCGCCGAGGAGGCGGTACGCGCCGCGCGCCTCGGCCGTGCCGCGGGGTTCTCCGACAAGGTGAAGCTGGAGGTCATCGGCGACGAAAAGACGCTACTGCCCGACAACGAACAACTATTGCGCGCCACCGAGACGCTGGTCAAAGAGGGCTTCGTCGTCCTGCCGTATACCAACGACGACCCCGTCGTGGCCAAGAGACTGGAGGAGGCCGGCGCCGCGGCGGTGATGCCGCTCGCCGCGCCCATCGGCTCCGGAATGGGCATCCAAAACGAGCTCAACATCCACTTCATCCTCGAGGCGGTCTCGGTCCCGGTAATCGTGGATGCGGGCGTGGGCACGGCCTCCGACGCCTGCCGCGCCATGGAGCTCGGCATAGACGGCATCCTAATGAACACCGCGGTCGCCCAGGCAAAAGACCCCGTCAAGATGGCGGAGGCGATGCGCGACGCCGTCGTCGCCGGTCGGCGGGCGTACGAGGCGGGCCGGATTCCGAAGAAACCGTACGCCTCTGCCTCGAGCCCCGTCGAGGGCGTCGTCCGATGAACGTCGTCTTCGTCACGCCGGACGAACCCGACGAGAAGCGATTGATCGGCCTCGCCGAGGAGGCGTTGGAAGGCGGCGTGGACGCGGTCCAGCTCCGCCGCAAAGGGGCCGCGGCGCGCGAGCTTTTCCCCCTGGCCAAAATAATCCGTGAAATCGCCGACCGCGTCGGCGCGGCGCTCTTCGTCAACGACCGCGCGGATGTCGCGCTCGCCGCGGGGGCCGCGGGCGTGCACCTCGCGGGCCACTCGCTGCCGGTGGCGGCCGCGCGCGCAGTCATGTTGCCCCCCCTCAAAGTCGGCGTCTCCTGCCATAGCGTCGCCGAGGCCATGCAGGCCCAAACCGAGCGGGCGGACTACGTCTTCTTGGGAACGATCTTCCCCTCGCCGTCCAAGGCCAACGCCAAACCGGTAGGCCTCGAGGAACTAAGCCGGGCGCGCCGCGAGGTGACCATCCCCATAATCGCCATCGGCGGGATAACGCTCGAGAACGTGGGCGCCGTGCTCTCGGCGGGCGCGGACGGCGTCGCCGTCATATCGGCCATAGCCGCCCACCGGTCGCCCCGCGAGGCCGCGGAAACGTTGGTAGACGCGGTCAAGTCCTGGAGGGGAGAGAAACGACCCACGATCGAGGTACCGGAATAAATGCGAAGGAGGCCGCGGGCATTCCCTCTCGGCCGCGAAAGCGGCCTTTTTATTTGAAATCGGCCGGGCAAAAATATAATATAAACTTAAACGTAAAAATTTAACTTGGCGGATATGGGCTTGGGCAACACCCCTAAATCGTTGCAGGACCTGGCCGCGGCCCTGGCGGCGTACTGGGCCGAACGGGGTTGCGTCATCGTTCAACCCGCGGACGTGGAATCGGGCGCCGGGACCTTCCACGCGGCGACGTTCCTCCGTGCGCTCGGGCCCGCGCCCTGGCGGGCGGCCTTCGTCTCGCTCGCGCGTCGCCCCCGTGACGGCCGCTACGGCGAAAACCCCCACCGCCTGTACCTCCACTACCAATACCAGGTCGTGTTGAAGCCGGCCCCGGAAGACGTCATGGACCAATACCTCGAAAGCCTGCGCGCCATAGGCATCGAACCCGAAAGGCACGACCTGCGCTTCGACGAGGACGATTGGGAGTCGCCGACGCTTGGCGCCTGGGGCCTGGGCTGGCAAGTTTTGCTCGACGGCATGGAGATAACGCAGTTCACCTATTTCCAGCAGATGGGCGGTTACGACTGCGAGCCGGTTACGGTCGAGCTTACCTACGGCCTCGAGCGCATCGCGGCCTTCCTCGCCGGCGTCGACAGCCTTTACGACATAGCTTGGGGCGCGGGCAAGTCGTACGCCGACGTCCGGCGCGACGAGGAGCGCGAACACTCCATCTACGCCCTGGACGAGGCCGACGCCACGATGCTCTTTCGCCTTTACGAAATGTACGAGGCGGAATGCCGACGGCTGGCGGAAAAGGGATTGGTCTACCCGGCGCACGATTACCTCCTGAAATGCTCTCACGCCTTCAATCTCCTGGACGCACGCGGCGCCATCGGCGTTACGGAGCGCGCGAACTACATAGCGCGTACGCGCAACTTGGCCCGTGCGGTCGCCGCCGCGTGGCTCGCAAAAGAGGAAGGAGACGAGCCCCAAAGCGATGCCGGATAAACGTCGCGACTTTCTGCTCGAGATCGGCTGCGAGGAGCTGCCGCCGTCGGCCGTCGCCCAAGCCCGCAAAGAATTATCCAAAGGGCAAACCGAACGGGCGTTAGAACAGGAACGCTTGACCCCCGAAACAGTAAAAGCGTTCGCGACGCCGAGGCGCATAGTACTCCTCGTGCGGGGCATCCCCGAGCTACAGGAAGCCAAGACGGAAAAAGTAATCGGCCCGCCGAAGGGCGCCGCCTACGACGCTGGCGGGAGACTTACCGCTGCCGGCCGAGGTTTTCTAAAAAAATGGAAATTGAACGAAGCCGACGCGGCGGTAGAAGAAACGGACAAAGGCGAGTACCTTGTCGCGAATGTACAATCCCCGACCCTCGACGCATCCGAAACGTTACGCCGCGTTTTACCCGAATTATTCTTGCCGCTGGCGGCGCTGACCAAAATGCGTTGGCCCCAAAGCACCGAACCTTTCCCGCGCCCCATTCGTTGGCTGGTATCCTTTTTGGGCGGAAAAATAATACCACTCGAGTTTGCCGGCGTTAAGGCCGGCGCCCGCTCCTATGGCCACCGGACCATCGCGCCCGGGCCGAAGGACCTCGCCGCCGTCTTCGACGAGGACGGCACGATAGACCTCGAGCGCCTAAAAGAATTCTACGCGAGGGAGCTCGGCGTCGTCGTCGACGTGGAGGACCGGCGGCAGCGAGTGGCCGCGCAATTGAAGAAGATAGGGCTTTCCGCGGATTACTTCGACCGCGCCGACTATCACGCGAAGTGGACGCTCGCGCGCGTTTTGGACGACGTCGAGTTGCCGTCGCTCGTTGCCGGCGCCTTCGACGAAAAATACCTGGCGCTGCCGGCCGAGGTCGTCGAGGCCGCGTTGCTCGGGTATCTCCACCTCTTCCCTATTAAGAATAAAAAGGGGGAACTCGAGCCGCGCTTCTTCGCCGTACACAACGCCCGGGCCGAGGCGGAAGACAACGTCCGCGCCGGCCTCGAGCGCGTCCTCGCCGCGCGCCTCGCGGACGCCGCCTACTTCTGGGAGGTCGACAGGCGAACGCCACTCGAGGACCTGGCCGCGGCGCTGGCAGGCGTAGTCTTCGCGGAGGGCGCCGGGACGCTGGCGGACAAGGCGGCACGTTTGGAAAAGTTGACCGCGGCCCTGGGCGACGAGCTGAATTTAACGGAGGAGGAAAGGAAGAACCTCGCACGGGCCGCGGCGCTCTGCAAAGCGGACCTAACCTCCCAAATGGTCCGCGAAAAAGAATTCGCCCACCTCCAGGGGACGATGGGCAAACTCTACGCCGAGGCCGCGGGGGAGCCGGGCCCGGTCGCGGCCGCCATCGGCGAACATTACCGGCCCGTCGCCGCCGACGACCCACTTCCCGCGACGAAGCTCGGCCGGGTACTTTCGCTCGCCGACCGCCTCGACACGCTCGTAACGCTCTTCGCCGCGGGCCACCGGCCCACGGGCGCGAGGGACCCCTTCGCCCTCCGGCGCGCCGCCATCGGCCTGTGCCGACTGCTCCTCGAAGACGACGAAAACGTCTTCGCCAGTTTGCCCATCGAGGGTTACGTCGCGCAAACGGCCTCGACGGCGCACGCCGCCGAAGGCATTCGGCGGGAGGCTGAAGAATTCATCCGGACCCGCCTGGAACAAATCTTCCTCGAGCGGGGCTTCCGCGACGACATGGTGGACGCGGTCCTGGCCCTCCCGAATTGCCGGCCCGCGGATGCGCTCGGGCGCCTGTCCGCGCTCGCCGCGCTCTACGGTAACCGCGGGGAATATATCCGCCTCGCGATCGCCTTCAAAAGGCCGATAAACATACTGCGCCAAGGCCGTGAGCGGGGCTTGAACTGGGGCGACCTCGACGAGAAGTTAATGACGCAAGACGAGGAAATAAAATTGCTCGCGGCATATCGGAAGGCCGAACCGCGAATCCGCTCCGCGGTCGCGCGGGGCGACTACGACGCGGCGCTCAAGCTCCTGGCCGCGATGCGCCCTACGGTCGATAAATTCTTCGACGAAGTTATGGTCATGTACGACGACGAGCGGCTGCGGGCCAACCGACTCGCGCTGATGCAATTGCTCGCGGACCTCTTCCTCTCCTTCGCCGACTTCACCCGCCTCCGCGGCGAGGAGGAATACGAGTAAAACGGGCCTCCCGGGAGAACTTATAAGAAATAAATTTTTTACAACCCATGGTAATCGTCCATAGGAAACTGGTCCGCCCGCGGGTCGTAAAAGCCGTCAGTTACGGTTTAATTAGCGCCACGCTCCTGGGCCTCACGCTCTGGGGTTATTATAAACACCGCGCCGCGCGCGTCCCGCTCGAGGTGAAACGCCCCGAAAGGGAAGAGGCGCCGCCGGCCGCGGGCTTCGACCGTCGCTTAGCTTACGCCACGGAGCAAGAACTGCTGGCGCCGCCCGCCTTTCCCTGGGCCCTCGGCGCCATCTCCCGCCTCCCGCGTGCCGACGTTATTTCCCTAAACGTTATTCGTACCGCGGAGGGAACGGAACCCCCGGCGAGACTCGCCGAGATGTTAGCCGCGGGACTGGCGGAACAAGCTCCCACCATAGCTCGTCCCTTTACGCTCGCGACGTCGCCGCCGTATCTTGTGACGCCGGTTACGGTCCGACTCGAAATCGAATTGGGCGAGGCCGGCGCCACCACGGCCGCGGCCGTGACCGGCGCCCCCGCCGACTTGAACGCGCCGTTCGCGGA
>JABAOC010008221.1_pt1 | contig 10316 bp, 7 predicted proteins | sample 7062161 | NCBI WGS metagenome assembly JABAOC01 (sample SAMN14538625, study PRJNA623070) | marine sediment metagenome | biome: marine biome [ENVO:00000428]; feature: marine pelagic biome [ENVO:01000023]; material: deep marine sediment [ENVO:00002113] | place: India: Gulf of Khambhat ...
TTGCCCCCTCCCCAAATCCCTCCCGCAGGGGCTTGCCAGTTACCAGGGCCGCTCCGCTTGTCACGCTCTGGTGGCTTTGCTATAATCGCTCGCTGAGGGGAGCAAACAGCCGTATGGGCTTGGGCTGCTCTCTGAGGGCTGGAGCGCGGCTGCACTGAGGATCAGGAGAGACGACCGATGGCGCGCGTGGTGCTGAAGAGTCTGAGCAAGCGGTTCCGCAGCGTCGTCGCGGTTGACGATCTCAACCTCGAGATCGAGGACAAGGAGTTCCTCGTCCTGGTCGGCCCCTCCGGATGCGGCAAGACGACCGCCCTCCGCTGCATCGCCGGCCTGGAGGAGACGACCGCCGGGGAGATCTACATCGGCGATCGGCTGGTGAACGATGTCTCGCCGAAGGATCGGGACATCGCGATGGTGTTCCAGAACTACGCGCTCTACCCGCACATGAACGTGTACGACAACATGGCCTTCGGCTTGAAGCTGAGGAAGTTCCCGAGGGCCGAAATCCGCCGCCGGGTGAATGAGGCGGCCGATATGCTCGGCCTGGGGGGGCTCCTCAAGCGGAAGCCCAGAGAGCTGTCCGGCGGCCAGCGGCAGCGGGTCGCGCTCGGCCGGGCCATCGTGCGCGAGCCCAAGGTGTTCCTCATGGACGAGCCGCTCTCGAACCTCGACGCGAAGCTGCGCGTCCAGACGCGGGCCGAGCTCATCAAGCTCCACCGACGGCTCGGGATCACGACCATCTACGTCACCCACGATCAGACCGAGGCGATGACGATGGGCGATCGCATCGCCGTGCTGAACGACGGCAGGATGCAGCAAGTGGACACACCCCTGGAGCTGTTCAACCACCCCGCGAACATATTCGTGGCCGGCTTCATCGGAAGCCCCGCCATGAACTTCCTGGATGCCACGCTCGAGGGGGACGACGGCGACCTGTACGTGAAGACGGACGCGCTCAGGCTGCGGCTGCCGCCCGCCCACGCGAACAGAGTGCAGGACCGGGTCGGCCAAAGAGTTGTGTTCGGCGTCCGCCCGGACGACATCTACGACCGGAGCCTGAGCCCCGCGGTGACCCAATCCGACACCGCCACGCTCACCGTAGACGTAACCGAGCCCATGGGGTCCACGGTCTATGTCTATCTGGCGGCGGGGAAGCACTCGCTGATCGCGGATCTCGACGCGGAGACCGGCGCGAAGGATGGAAAGCCTCTCGAGGTGGTCTTCGACATGAGCAAGACACGTCTCTTCGACCCGGAGACCCAGATCGCGCTGACCTGACCGAGTGGCGTGGCGGCGGCCGCGGCTGCGCACCGCTCCCGCGTGTGTCGCCCGAAGAGGAACGCTGTGTCCTTGGGCCGACCAGTGGGCGAGGGACTCGGGGTCCCTCGCCGAACTTCTTCCTTCGAGGCGGTACCGAAGAGAGGAGTGTCAGAGCCATCCAGCCCAAGCCACGACGCGGAAGGGGAATCACATTATGAAGGCAAGAGCGAGTCTGGCGGCCGGGGCGGTCCTGGCGGCCCTGGTCGNNCTGGCGGCCCTGGTCGCCGCGGCAGTGATCGTCCGGCCCGGCCGCGCTCAGGAAGAGGCCCTCGTGAGAGCCGCGGTGGCGCGCCGGGAGGCGAACCACTTTCTGGTCAATGGGACCCCGACCCTCCTGACCTGGGCCAGGGGATTGCGCGAGGTCCAGGATCTCGATCGGTACCGCGCGCTCGGCCTCAATACTGTCTACCTCGAGCTCCCGGACAGCTCCGAGGCGCAGCTGGCCCAGGTGTCATCTCTCGCCTCAGCCGCGGAGGAGAGAGGGCTGATGATCATCATCGCCCTGACCGCGAGCACCCTGTGGGGCGAGGCCGGCAACGCGCTTCCCATCGACCCTGTATCTGACGAGTACGCGCGCGCGGCGGCGGCCTTCGTCAGCGCGGCCGTGGAGGGTCTGGGGCAGCACCCCCGCCAGATCGCGTGGGCGGTGGAGGCTGTGCCGCCCACCGATGTCGCGATAGATGACGCGGGATTCATCTCCTATCTGAGGTCGTGGTACCCATCGGTGAGCGCCTTGAATGAATCCTGGGGCACCGCGTACACGGAGTGGGTCCAGATCACGCTGGGCGCGGCCCGGGATGTCGACTCCGGGCTTCCCAACGGGATCGGCCGGGCGAGCGTCGACTATGCCTACTACCGGGAATCCGCCTACGCCGACGCGCTATCGCTGTGGGCGGAGGCCGTTCGCGCGGCAGACCCGGGCCGGCTCCTCCTCGCCGCCAGGCTGCCAGACTACCGCTCGATTGTCAGCGTTCCCCCTCTCTTCGACGGAATGGTGCTCATGGTCTATCCGACAGTCGCCGAGGCGGACTGGCAGACGCACAACGTCCACGCGGTGGACATCGCGCGACGGGCCAACCAGCTGGCGGCCGTGCAGACATTCCAGGTCGGCTCGGACACCACACAGGCTCAGATCGTCAGTTGGGCCGGGCTGGCGCTGGCCCACGGCGCCGCCGGACTCGCCTTCTCCTCCTGGACGCCGATCAGGGATTCGGAGGAGCTGCGCGCCGCCCTGCCGCAGATCGCCGCTATGGTCCGTGAGCAGGAATACCCCGACGCGCCGCTGGCCCAGGCGGCGATCCTCTACGAGCCGATCGCCGGGGGCGTGATGATGAGGGGGCGCGCGCTCTACGGCTACCTCGACGGGGTGACCCCGGGCTCCCCGACTAACCTCTTTGAGGTGGCCCGCACGGGGAGCCGGTTCGGGCTGTTCGATGTCCTGCGGTGGGGGGACCTGACTGAGATAGACCTCTCACAGTACGCGACGATCATCGCGCCCACGGCCTTCTACCTCCCCGACGACGCCCAACTGNNCCCCATGATGAGAGAGGTCCTTGGGCTGCGCTATCTCGACCTGGGCGGACTCGGGCCGGAGGTCGAGTATCCCGGAGAGGTCATCTACGGTGAGGTGTACAACCCGGCAGAGCCGACGGAGGTCAGGCCGCTGGCGCCGGGGCAGGAGGGCAAGGAAATCGACCCCGCTCTCACGAGATTCGTGCAGGCCCTGGAGCTCTTCCTCACGCGGGCGGATGTGGCCCAGTACCTTGGGGCTGACTTTGTGGGGGAGGGCGAGTCGAACCTCCGGGTCAACGGTCTGGGGCGGGGCTTTGCGGTCTACGCACCCGAGTTCCTGTACGAGACCTGGGATGCTTCGGCCGAGTCATTCAACGAATTCCACGACCGCGTGCTCTCCTACAACAGCGACCTCGAGATCGCAGAGCCGGCCGCGGTGTGGCCGGGCGTGACCGCGACCTTCTACGACGGCTGGTCGGTCGGGGTCGCCTCGCCCGATGGTTCTCCGACCTCGGTTCTGGCCTATGGAGCGGGGAACCAGGTCTACCTGGTTCCCGCCGGCATGATGCGGCTGGGGAGCGCGGCCGGGGAAGATCGGGTCGAGCTTCTCTTCCCCGGGCAGCCCCTGGCGCGCGCGGTCCCGCTGCCCATCTTCGTCTGGCCGCTGGAGGAAGAAGGAGCTGTGACGCTCTCTGTCCTCCGGTATGACCGCGACCGCATCGAGCTGCTCGTCCACGGCACCGGTGCCGAGGTCTGGGTCCAGGAGGGCGAGGTGAACGTGGCCGGCGGAGATCCGACTCCTGTCCAGATCGAGGTGAGAACCGGGACCTACCGGGTGTCCGCCGACTCCATGCACAAGGTGGTCGTCCAGCAGGGGCCGAGGGGGCGCCTGTCGCGGGAGTGGGAGATAATGCCGAACCCCGACACCCGGTCTCTGGTGATCGAGGAGACGATAGCGCAGAGCCGGATCATCATCGAGCCCGCAGGGAAAGAGACATGAGGAGCCAGCCGTGCGTCTGACACCCGGGGAGGTCGAGCACGTGGCCCTGCTCGCGCGCCTGCGGCTGACCGAGGAGGAGCGCGAGCGATTCACAACCCAGCTGAACTCCATTCTCGAGCACTTCGAGCAGCTGCAGCAGATCGACACCTCGGGAGTCCCCCCCATGTCGCACGCGGTCCCCATGTCGAACGTACTCAGGGAGGATGAGCCGGCGGCCTCGCTCTTGCCGGAAGAGGTGCTCCGGAACGCGCCGGAGCAGGCCCGCGACTGCTTCCAGGTGCCGAGGGTGATCGAGTGAGCGGGAACGCGGGGCTGTTCGAGCTGACCGCCCACGAGCTCTCCGGCCTGCTGGCCTCCGGCGAGGTCTCGGCGCGGGAGGCGCTGGCCGCCGTCTACGAGCGGATCGACGAGGTGGAGGAGGAAGTTCACGCCTACCTCCTCCTGACGCGAGAGGTGGCGGAGGCGCAGGCGCGCGAGATCGACGAGCGGCGCGCGCGCAAGGACCGCCTTCCCCCCCTCGCGGGCGTGCCCCTGGCGATCAAGGACATCTACTGCACGAAGGGCCTCGAGACGACCTGCGGCTCGCGCATCCTGAAGGGCTTCGTGCCCCCCTATGATGCCGATGTTGTCGAGCGGTGCCGCCGCGCCGGGCTCGTGTTCGTCGGCAAGACCAACATGGACGAGTTCGCCATGGGCTCCTCCACCGAGAACTCCGCCTTCGGCGCCACCCGCAACCCCTGGGACCTCGACCGCGTCCCCGGAGGGTCGAGCGGGGGTTCGGCCGCCGCGACGGCGGGGTCGGAGGCGATCCTCGCGATGGGGACCGACACCGGAGGATCGATCCGCCAGCCGGCCAGCTTCTGCGGAGTGGTGGGCCTGAAGCCCACCTACGGCCGCGTCTCGCGCTACGGGGTGATCGCCTTCGCCAGCTCGCTCGACCAGGTCGGGCCGATCACCAAGGACGTGCGCGACTGCGCGCTGATGATGAACGTGCTCGCCGGACACGATCCGCGAGACTCCACCTCCATCGACGCGCCGACGCCCGACTACACGGAGGCCCTCCTCCCGGAGGTGAACGGACTTCGCCTCGGGCTCGTCAAGGAGTTCATGGAGTATCAGGGGCGGGGCGTGGACGCGGAGGTGGCCGACGCGATCCGGGCGGCCATGGACCGCTTCCGCGAGCTCGGCGCCGAATGTGACGAGGTATCGCTGCCCCACCTCAACTACTCGATCCCCGTCTACTACATCATCGCGCCCGCCGAGGCCAGCTCGAACCTCGCCCGCTACGACGGCGTCCAGTACGGCCACCGGAGCCCGGAGGACGGGGCCGACATCATCGAGATGTACAGCAGGACCCGGGACGAAGGCTTCGGGGCGGAGGTGAAGCGGCGCATCATGCTCGGCACCTACGCGCTCAGCGCCGGCTACTACGACGCGTACTACCTGAAGGCGAGCCAGGTCCGGAGGCTGATCCGGCGCGACTTCGACCGCGCCTTCGAGAGATTCGATGTGCTCGTGGGCGCCACGAGCCCGACCGTCGCCTTCCGGCTCGGGGAGAAGACCGACGACCCGCTGGCGATGTACCTCTCCGACGTCTGCACCATCCCCGTCAACATGGGAGGGCTCCCGGGCCTGTCGATTCCGTGCGGCTTCTCGGCCGAGGGACTTCCCATTGGGCTCCAGCTCGTCGGCAAGCCGCTCGCCGAGGAGACGCTCCTGCGCGCGGCCTACGCCTTCGAGCAGAGCACGGACTACCAGCGGCGGCGTGCCCACCCAATCGAGGAAAGGGCCGGACGGCGGTCGGCTGTGGGCCGGGCCTAGCGCACCGAGGCCGCCCCGATGGCCCGAAGGATATGACATGACGCAACAGAGCGCGCCCGCGCGGCTGCAAGTGGCGCTCGATTTCATCGAACTCGAGCGGGCCCTCAAGGTGGCGGAGGAAGCGGCCGCCGGCGGGGCCGACATCCTCGAGGCCGGCACCCCCCTCATCAAGAGCGTGGGCCTGGAATCCGTCCGTCGCCTGCGCGCCCTGTTTCCGAACACCGCCATCGCCGCGGACATGAAGGTCATGGACGCGGGGCGGATCGAGGTCGAGTCGGCCGCGAAGGCCGGCGCGACCATCGTGCACGTGTTGGCCGCCGCCCCCGACGCCACCATCGCGGAGTGTGTGGCCGCGGGGCGGGAGTACGGGGCGGAGATCGTCGCCGACCTGCTCGGCTCCCAAGACCCCCTCGCCCGCGCGCAAGAGGTGGCGAGGCTGGGGGTGGACTCCGTGGGCGTGCACACCGCCATCGACATGCAGATGCGCGGGGCGGACCCCTTCGAACTGCTCCACCGTCTCGCCGAGGTGCTGGAGGTGCCCATCTGCGTGGCCGGTGGGATCCACAGCGAGAACGCGGGAACCGCGGCCGGGGCCGGCGCCTCCGTGGTCATCGTCGGAGGTGCGATCGCCAAGGCGCCCGATGCGAAGAAGGCGACGGAGGATTTCAAGCGGGCCCTCGCGGAGAAGATCAGCATCCCTACGCGGCTCTACAAGCGGGTCACGGAGGAGAGCATCAGAGACGTCCTCCTCCAGATCTCCACCGCCAACCTCTCCGACGCGATGCACCGGCGGGGTGTGCTGCAAGGCCTGCGGCCGGTGGCGCCCGGGCTGAAGCTCGTCGGCAGGGCGGTCACCGTGCGCACCGCGCCGGGCGACTACGCGAAGCCGGTTGAGGCGATCGACCGCGCGAAGCCCGGGGAGGTGATCGTGGTGGAGGCCGGGGGAGTGGGGCCGGCCCTGTGGGGCGAGATGGCGAGCCGCAGCGCGATGAACCGGAAGGTGGCCGGCGTTGTCATCGATGGGGCGCTCCGGGACAGCGGCGACATCAGAGAGCTGAAGTTCCCGGCCTTTTCCCGCCTCATCTGCCCGAACGCCGGCGAGCCGCGAGGCCTGGGCGAGATCGGGGTCTCCATCACCGTCTCCGGGGAGACGGTCGACCCCGGCGACTGGATTCTGGGCGATGACGACGGGGTCGTGCGCATCCCCGGAGACCAGGCGTCCGAGTGGGCGAACCGGGGGATGGAGTGGTATGAGCGAGAGACCCGCATACGGGAAGAGATCATCCGTGGGGGGACCTACGGGGAGCTGACCGAGCTGGAGAAGTGGGAGAAGCCGCGGTAAGTGACGCGCGATCGAGATAGGAACCCCGCCGCGGCGAAGGCGGCGCTGTGATGAAGATCGCCATCGTGGGCCCCGGCGCCATCGGAAGCCTCTTCGGGGGGATGCTGAGCCGGGGCGGCCACGAAGTGTGGCTTATCGACAGGGACCCCGAGCGGGCGCGGCTGCTGTCTAGGCGGGGGATCTGGATATCGGGTCCGATGGGTGAGTTCAGCGCGAACGTGCGCGCGACCGCGGAGGCGCGGCGGGTCGAGCAGGCAGGTCTGGTCTTGATCGCGGTGAAGTCCTACGACACCGAGGAGGCGGCGCGCACGGCCGAACCGATGGTGGGGGCGGAGACAGCGGTCCTCTCCCTTCAGAACGGGCTGGGCAATCTCGAGCTGTTGGCCAGCGTCTTGGGGGGGCGGCACGTGATCGGAGGGGTCACCTCCCAGGGGGCGACTCTGATCGCGCCCGGGCAGGTGCGACACGCCGGCCACGGCGCCACCGTCATCGGCGAGCTCGATGGGCGGCTGACCCAGCGGCTCCGAGACATCGCGGCCGAGTTCTCCGCCTCGGGGCTCCACGTCGAGCTGACGGCCGACCTCGATTCCGTGCTCTGGGGGAAGCTGGCGGTGAACGCCGGCATCAATCCCGTGGCGACGCTGGCGCAGGTCCGCAACGGCGGGATACTGGAATCGCGCAGTTTGCGCGAGCTGATGCGGGCGGCCGTCGGGGAGACCGTGCAGGTCGCCCGGACGAAGGCGATCGAGATGCCGGAGGAGGACATGGAGTCGTACGCCGAGGGGATCTGCCAGCGGACCGCCGACAACGTGAACTCGATGCTGCAAGATGTCCGCCGACAGCGGCGAACTGAGATAGACGCCATCAACGGCGCGGTCGTGAGAGCGGGCGAGGCCGCCGCGGTTCCCACGCCGACGAACGCGGTGCTCGCGACCCTGATTCGCGGCCTCGAGCAGACCTACGACGCGCGCATCGCGCGGTGAACCCAGGCGCGCTCAGGCGCCCTCGGCGGACCGTGCAACAAAAGGGGAGAGGCATGATCATTGTCGGAGAACGCATCAACGGAACTCGCACCCGGATACGAGAGGCGGTCACCGCCCGCGACGCGGCGTTCATCACAGAGGAGGCCCGGCGGCAGGCCGAGGCCGGCGCCGACTACATAGATGTCAACGCCGGGACCGACCCCGCGCGCGAGCCCGAGGACCTCGCGTGGCTGGTGCAGATCGTGCAGCGATCCGTGGGCAAGCCGGTCTGCGTCGACTCGCCCAACGTGGAGGCGCTGAGGGCCGGGCTCGAGGCGAGCGAAGGCCGGGCGCTGGTGAACTCGGCCAGCGCGGAGGGCGGCCGCGCGGAGGCGGTGCTGAACCTGGTGAAGGAGCACGGCGCGCGCGTCGTCGCGCTTACCCTGGACGACACCGGCCTGCCGAAGACCGCCCAGCAGAGGATCGAGATCGCGCGGAGGCTCGCGGCGAAGGCGGAAGAGGTCGGCCTCGAGCGCGACGACATATTCATCGACCCACTGGCCCGCGCGGTCGCGGTGGAAAACGAGCAAGGAGCTGAACTCTTGGAGGCCGTGGGCGGAATTCGCGAGTCGCTCCCGGGCCTGCACGTCATCTGCGGGCTGAGCAACATCTCCTTCCAGATGCCCTCCCGGCGCCTCCTCAACCGGACCTTCCTCGCGATGGCGATGGCCGGGGGCCTGGACGCGGCCATTCTCGACCCCCTGGACGGCGGCCTCATGGCCACCGTGTGCGCGGCCGAGGTCCTGCTGGGGCGGGATGAGATGTGCCTGGGATACATCCAGGCACACCGCGCGGGCCGGCTCGCGGAGTGGAGTTAGAGAGGCCTATCGTCGATCATGTTGAAAACGGTCGGCCTGCAGCTGTTATTCGAGCCACGATCGGTCGCCATCATCGGCGCCTCCACTCACCCCGGAAAGGTCGGGCACGACATACTCCGCAACATGCTCTCCTCCGGGTTCGGGGGCGCGGTCTACCCCGTCAATCCCCATGCCTCCGAGATCCTGGGGGTGAAGTGCTATCAAAGCGTGTTGGAGATCGAATCCCCGGTGGATCTCGCGGTGATCGTTGTCCCGGCCCCGGCCGTCCTGCAGGTGGTGGAGGAGTGCGGCCAGAAAGGCATCGAGGCCGCGGTCGTGATTTCGGCCGGGTTCAAGGAGGCCGGCCCCGAAGGGGTGGAGCGGGAGCGGGAGCTCGCGGAAGCGGCGAAGCGGCTGGGAATCCGCGTGGTGGGGCCGAACTGCCTCGGGGCCATGTCCACCGGCAGCGGCCTCAATGCCACCTTTGCAGCCGGTATGCCGAAACGGGGGAACGTGTCACTGATATCGCAGTCCGGCGCGCTGGCCACCGCTATCATTGACTGGTCTATCCAGCAGGGGGTGGGATACAGCAAGTTCGTGAGCTTCGGGAACGGGGTGGACGTCGGCGTAGTAGACTTGCTGCGCGCATGGGAGGACGACGAAGAGACGAAGGTCATCGTGGCCTACATCGAGGGCCTGCCGGACGGTGTGGAGTTCATGCGGGTTGCGCGCCGGGTCTGTGAGAAGAAGCCGATCATCGTGGTGAAGTCGGGCGGCACTGAGGCCGGCGCCAGGGCGGTCTCCTCCCACACCGGCAGCCTGGCCGGTTCTGAGCAGGCCTACGAAGCGGCCTTCTTACAGAGCGGGGTCGTGCGGGCACACTCGATGGAGGAGCTGTTCGATCTGGCGATAGCCTTCGCCTATCAAGGGCCGCCGCGGGGCCGGTCGGTTGGGATTCTCACCAACGCCGGGGGCCCCGGAATTATGGCGACCGATGCCGCGGAGCGGGACGGGCTGCGCCTGGCGGGTCTGGATCAGGAGACGATTCGCGCGCTCCGCGAGAGACTGCCGGAGGCGGCGAATTTCTACAACCCAGTTGACGTGCTCGGCGATGCGGAGGCGGACCGCTATACCTACGCGGCCGAGCACCTGCTGGAGGACCCGAATGTTGACAGCGTCGTCGCCGTGTTGACGCCGCAGGCGATGACGGATCCGAAGGCAACAGCGGAAGGACTCGCCTCAGTGGCCGCGCAGTCCGCGAAGCCGGTGCTGGGGTGCTTTATGGGTGGGAGGGCCATGGATGCCGCGCTCGAGGTGCTGAACGAGCGGCGGCTGCCCGTGTACCCGTACCCGGAGAGGGCCGTGCATTCGCTGGCGCGGATGGCGGAGTACCGGGAGTGGCTGGATGAGCCGCCCGACGAGCACGTCCGGGTCGTGCCCCACACCCAGGGAGTGGACCGCATCTTCGACGCCGCGCGGGAGCAAGGACGCGTTGATCTAGG
>JABAOC010017989.1_pt1 | contig 10315 bp, 11 predicted proteins | sample 7062161 | NCBI WGS metagenome assembly JABAOC01 (sample SAMN14538625, study PRJNA623070) | marine sediment metagenome | biome: marine biome [ENVO:00000428]; feature: marine pelagic biome [ENVO:01000023]; material: deep marine sediment [ENVO:00002113] | place: India: Gulf of Khambhat ...
CTTTTTCTTCCTCTCTTATCGTTCCTATCTGCCGAATCTGATCAGGATCTTCAGGGGGATTTCGAAGCCGGAAAGATCATCGATAAGGTCGTCTGCCAAAAAAGACTCAACCAGAGTTATGCCCTCTACCTCCCGCCGGATTATAACCCGGACCAGGAGTGGCCCATCCTGTATGCCGCGGATCCAGGAGCCAGGGGGAAGGTTCCCTTAGAAAGATTCCAGCTGGCTGCTGNNTCGTCGTCGGGTCTAACAACGCCCGGAATGGTCCTTGGGAGCCCCTCATCCACGCTCTCAAGTCTGTTTGGGACGATACCAATAACCGATTCTCGATCGATCAAAATAGAATATACGTGACCGGCTTCAGCGGAGGATCCCGAGCCGCCTCTGTTTTTTCCAAAATCATAAAGCAGCCTGTGGCCGGGATCATCGGCTGCGGGGCCGGACTGGCTCAGGATCTCACAAAGCCTGAAGAAATCGCTCCGGCTTACTACTTCGGAGTAGTCGGAATAGAGGATTTCAACTACCAGGAGATGATGAGTCTCGACGATGAGCTCGATAAACATGATGTGAATCACAGGATTTTGGTCTTCAAGGGAGGGCATGACTGGCCCTCTCCGGAACTGTGCCTGCGGGTGATCGGATGGATGGAAATCGTCGGGATGAGGAGGAATCTCCGGCCGAAGGATGACGGATTGATCCAGGAAATCTATGAAAAGGAAATCACCCAAGCCGAAGCCGTGGAGTCTTCCGGCCAGATTCTACAGGCGCTATCGATGTACGAAGCCCTGGCTTCTCTTTACAGAGATTGGCCCGACGCCGAAGGACTTGAAGCCAAAATCCAGAAAACCAAAAGAAGCAGAGCCTACAAACGGGCCTTGAAGAAAGAACAAAATATTTCAGAAAGAGAACTATCTCACATCAGCAATTTTGTCCGTGTGTTCAATCATCTAGAGAACGATACCACATCACTTCCTGATCTAAGCAGGTTTTTTCGAGATTTACGTCTCGACGAGCTCGTCAAAGGAGCAAAAAGCAGAAATTCTAAAGAGAGGACTTTGGCTGTTCGCCTTCTCCGCTCACTGGAAAACAATGCCAGCAGCAAAGGGTGGGCGTACTTAAGTAACGGAGACGACGATAAAGCCGTGCTCGCTTTTGAGGTGGCTCTGAAAGCGAGCCGCAAAGATTCATACAGACGTCCGTATTTGTTCTATAACCTAGCCTGTGCCTATGCCCGGAATCAAAACACAAAAAGAGCCCTGAAGAANNGTGGAATCTGGGTTCGCGGATCTCGCCCACATACAGCAGGACGAAGATCTTGAAGGCGTCAGGAAGACTCCAGAATTCGCGGACATCATAGAACTCTTAAAAAAAAAGTAAATATTTGAATATTCCTTTACGCATTCGTTCGAAGGATTTGTCAAGGAGATGAAACGTAAACTCGAGATCGGGCTTTTGGCTGCGGTTGCTGTCATAGCCGTCGCCGTCTTTTTCTTGATCCAGAACACAAACCAGGAGCCGAGTTCATCATCAGGATCGGGGAGCGAAATCACCATCAGGAACGTAACCAAAAGCGTCATCGGCTACAGTATTAAACCCTATAATTCCTTTAATCCTCCTGAAAACAAGCGTCTGGAGGTGGCCAAGATTCATAGATTCTCTACTCAAGCCCAGATGGACATCTCGTACGAACAGCTCGGAAAAGTGGTGACCCGTCACCTCTCTCCTGGAAAATCCTATTCCTTCAGGTACGATGAGAACAACTTGATCCATATTTATGAGGGGTCACACGGGAGGGAGGATGCCGTTGACCTTGCACCCTACGTGACCACGCCGATGGAGGTCGTCGAAAAAATGCTGGAGATGGCCGATGTGGACCAGGATGACGTCCTGTATGATCTTGGCTGCGGGGACGGGCGCATTGTCATCGCTGCGGCAGAAAGATACGGAGCCAGAGGCGTCGGGATCGATATCGATCCCCGAAGGATCGAGGAATCCAAAAAAAATGCGGTCGAGAGTGGGGTAGATGGCCTAGTTAAGTTTTATGTGCAGGATGCGACCAAAGTCGATGTTTCAGAGGCCACGGTGGTTACCCTTTATCTGCTGCCCGAGTCCAACGAGCTGTTGCGTCCAAAATTCGAGAAAGAACTCAAGCCCGGTGCCTATGTCATCTCGCACAACTACAATATCCCAGGGTGGTCAGATAAAGAAGCCGGTTATACCGCAGTAGAAACGCCTGATGGCCAACAGCATACGATTTTTCTGTATAAGCGTTAATTTTAATGAGACTGAAAAAACCCAGAACTGAGAAAGCCCAATGATAGTAAAATATATCATCGCCTGGCTCATCCTGCCGATCCTCGGGATCATAAACGGATCCATCCGAGAATTCGGGTATAAACATCTCATGGGTGAGCTGACAGCTCATCAAATCTCGACTCTGACGGGGATCGTATTCTTCGGCCTTTACATCTGGTTTCTGACGGGCGTTTGGAGGATAGAGTCAGCCGGGCAGGCGGTCGCCATTGGATTGATATGGCTGGGTTTGACCATCCTGTTCGAGTTCGTTTTCGGCCATTATGTCATGAAACACCCATGGAGCAGACTCTTCCAAGATTACAACATTCTTAAAGGAAGACTCTGGGTGTTGGTCCTGGTATGGACGACGATCGCGCCTTACGTATTTTTTAGAATCAGGTCTTAGGCTTTCGCGCGAGCAAGAATCCCGGATGGGAATCCTATCTTATTCTATTTCTTTTCTGGGGTGACATCTACCATATTCTTGAGCTTTTGAGCCAGTTCTTCCGGGATGTTGGCCGAGATCATGACATGATCATCACCAGAGGTGATTTGGACGGCGTTCAGGAGTTCTCCGAGCTCTGGTTTATCGGCGGTCATCGTTGCCCCCAGAGCCTTAAACCCGTTCAGCGTTTGGGCCAGCTGATGGTTCTTCTCTACATCTTCGCTTTCCGCTTTGATATCGACCAGGACACTTTTGCTTTTGTAGTCAAAGTTCATCGTTAAGGCGTTAAAGGACTCCGCGATTTTCAATTGAGGGCTTTGGGAGGTCGGCATATTCATGGCTTCAGCGGGATCGACTATGGCCGCCCAAACGATGGTGCTCTTGTCGGTTCTGCCGAGGAGTGCGGAGAGGGCCTCGTTGTTATGAATATCGTCTTTCCTGCCCTGAATAACGTCGATACAGGATTTGGCAGCGACCGCATTTCCGGCACCGATGTGGGATTCATCGAGCATGACTAGACATTCTGTTTTTCTTTTGTCGGTGAAATAGATTGTGATTCCTTCGTAATCCTCTGTCATCAGTTCCCCTTTGGATTGTTCTTGAATCATGCTGAGGATTTTTTCCTTGTCGTATTCCAGGTTGATGATCACGAGTCCTTCATGATTCTTGGGGGAGACAGGAATGAAGGCTGCCGCAACGTGGTGAACGTCCTTTTCGGGGTCGATTCCTGTTTTTTCGATGAACTCGCCCATCTTCTGAGCTTCATCTTGGATGATCTTACCAGCCATCTCGGTGGCCATTCCCTTGTCGACATCGACAAAAAAGACTCCCTTGGCGTCGACAGGAAACATCTTGAGCATCTCATCGACGGCCGGTGAACCTGCTTCTTCCTTGGGACCGCAGGCCCCAAACGAGATCAGGAAGAGAGCCAGGATGAAAACCAGTGATGTGTTCTTTTTCATTCGATAACCTCCGTTTTGTGTTTTGACTTCCATTTATTAGACTAGAATACTCGAATTATTGCTCCTGTGCAAAGGATTTTAGTTTTCTATCCAGAAGAAACATGGCCTTCATAGCCAATCGTACATCCAGCGGGTCAAAGAGAATTCTCCTCTGCACTGTTTGAGGGCCTTCTTCACTGTGTACTGAACGATCCCTCGGCTCGAGTCATACGGCGGTTCCTGGACTTCTCCTGTATGAAGTTTTTCCAGCAGAGGAATGGCTCGCGGATCCCCGATCTGACCCAGGGCCCAGATGGCTTTGTTTTTCTTCCGGTAGCTGAATTTATCAGATTCGACAAAAGACATAAGGGCTTCCACAGAATCACCTCCAAATTCTTGTTGAGCTTCGGTGCAGATGGATTTGACGCTCGAAAAGATACTGAAGAATGATACAGCCAAGATGGCGGCCAGGATAAGAAAACCGATGGGCAGCCCGATGATGATCGTTTTTTCCAGCGTGGAGTATGATTCCCTCTTTCTACCCATTATCGGCTCTTCCCCTCGGTTTATATCAGGAAATTCACTCTTAGTAAGGGGCCTCCCCGATACTTTGTTCTAAACAGGAGATAAGGAAGTTAGCCGTCGAGCTCAGAGTTTGTCTGAGACCTTGATATTCTTCTTCCAACGGCGACTCGATAGTCACGATCTTTTTTTCGAGCGAGGCCTGGCCGATGTCGAATTCATAGACGGCCCTGAACGGATCCAACGGACTGGATTTGGGGGTTGTCAACAGGATGATGCCGACGGTGATGATGATGACGGCTGAGGCAGCCACAACAGCAGGAATGAGAACAGGCTTTCGAGCAGAGGGCGTTCTTGACTCAGGGGCTCTCGATAATCCGGAAATGATTTTTTTATCGAGAGCATCGTCGTGTCCCTTGAGAATATCATTCGTATCTTGAGCGCTCCTGTTCATGATTGATTCGCTGAACTCGGCAAACCCCCGGCACGCGGAGCAGCCTCTAAGATGGCGCCGGATAAGGCCGGAGACAGGTTTTCCCGAATCCTGAGCTCGGGAAATGAACCATTTATAGACTGAACAAAACATTTTTCATCTCCTGTTCATAGGACTGACAATTTATGTTCGACCGAAGCCGGACCTTCCAGTCCTTCGGAAGCGGCTTTCAGTTGCATTTTTTTGGCCAGGTTCAAACGGGCCCGATGGAGAAGGACACGGACGGTGAGCGGCCTTTTTTTTAAAACCTTAGCCATGTCCTTGATAGACATATCTTCAGCATAACGAAGCCAGAGGGCTTCATACTCGTGCGGCGGGAGAGTGCTTGCCTGATGCCATAGGTTTTGGGATCGCTCCTTCTGGATCAAAGCGTCTTGAGGGTCGAGTTCATGACTTTTAAACTCGGTGGCCTCTCCCCGCGGTTTTTGTCTCCGGTAGCGGCTGATGGCCTGTCTGACGGCTATGGTGTACAGCCAGGTGGAGAACTTCCGGCGAGGATCGAAGCGGTCGAGGTTTCGGAAAGCTTTGAGGAACGTTTCTTGAGCCAGGTCCTCGACATCCTGGTCAGTCTGGGTCTTGTGGCGGAGAAAGTGGCACAATCGGGCGTTGTAGCGGAAGATCAGTTCTTCAAACGCACCCGCTGAGCCGGCAGCAGCCCGGGTGGCGATTTCTTCGTCTGAAAGATGTTTCATCGAGACGGGTTGATCCATCAATTCGAATGGTTCTCACCTTAATGTAACGGATTTACAGATTAAGATAAAGGAGAAAACTCGTCCATGAAAGATAAGTGAGGCAACTTTCCTTTCTCGGCGATCAGCTTAATGATGTAATCGACTGGGTAGGTGAATCCCATCCGGACTGTACTTCCTTCTGTTTGGACAAAGAGATCCTCGGGAAGCTTTACATCAACCGGGATATCCTCTTTTTGCATTTTGACCAGGGCGATAAGCCCCTGGAGTATCTGCTCCATGTTTTTCGCATCCTCAGGAGTTTGGGTGGAAACGTTGAGATTGAAGGCGAGATCCTCCTGCTTTTCGGCAAAGGTGAAAAGGGCATTGCCCATTTTAGTCAGGATGACGGGTTTAGTCTGCTTTGCCAGCGCCGCAATGTTTTCAACAACGGCGGTCAGGATAGCCCCGGAGGGAGCCTTGTCCAGCAACGATTTCAAAGGAGAAGCGGAGATATCCTGTCCTTTCCCGGCGGCAACGTCCAAAGCGGTCTTGATGGCTTTTTCGCTCTGGGCGAAATACGCGAGCCCCTTCTTGGGGAAGGCTAAAAATTCAGATGATTTTCCGCTTTTTTTAGAAGGTTCCCCACTGTAGATGGTGTACTGATGATAGGGAGCCTCGTTGGGGGTATCAATATTCTTTATCTGGGTGATGATCTGGTCTTCGGTAAAGTTCCCGCTCACACAGATGACGGTCTCTTTCTCATCGACACCCAGCCCGTAGAGGATGATACTCTTGATGTCTTTGAAGGGGTCGATCCCGAACATCATCGATATTTTCTCAGTCTTTTTGTGGAGGTTTCCCATGAATTCTTGATTAAGAAGCTCGGTGTGGAGCCTGGAGGTGGTGTATTTCTGCATATCAAAATGGACGACCCATTTCGCGGCCGCGGGCACGAGCGGTTTTTGAAGGGGAACGGCCAATCCCTCGGCGAAAAAGATGAGAACTAAGACCAAGGCGATGAGGATGATGATTGTCTTTTTCATCAAATTTCTCCTTCTTTTGTAAATTTTTTGATATGTAGGATTTCCAACATCTTCACCCCTTTATACGCTGTCAACCAGGAAATGTTACATGGTGCTTTATAAGCGTACGTTAGTCATAGTCAATATGATAANNAGAGGATGATTTGACTGTTTTTTGGGCATAAACTATAGTATCCGATGCGAAAAGACTGAGAATTCGACTGGAGTACAAAAATGAAGAGAATCATTCCCGAGCATTACAAAATTCATCTCGAGCCAGACTTGACAAAATTCACCTTCAAAGGTAGAGCGGAGATCCTGATGAATGCCTCTGAGCCTGCCAACTCAATCAGCCTCGATGCCGTCGACCTCGACATCCAGGAGTGCCAAGTCGCTCTCGATGGGAGTTATGAAAAAGCGGCGTTTTCAGAGCTCGACCAAGAGGCACGATCCTTCATCATCCAGCTTCCTCAGGAGATTCAGGGGAAAATCGAGGTCCTCATCGAATACACGGGGAGTATCAACGACAGCATGCTCGGATTCTACCGCAGCAGGTATACCGACAAGGACGGCCAGGAGAAATACATCGCGGTCACTCAATTCGAGGAGACCGAAGCCCGGAAAGCCTTTCCCTGTTTCGATCAGCCAGCGCTTAAGGCCACCTTCGATATCGAATACGTTATCGACAGCCACCTCACCGGCATCTCGAACATGCCTATCCAAGACGAGAAAGAACTCCCGGATGGCAAGAAACTGGTGAAATTCCAACGGACGCCGATCATGTCGACCTATCTGCTCTTCTTCGGCGTGGGGGAGTTCGAGATCAAGGAAGATCCCGGCGACGTCTTGCTCAGAGCCATCACGACTCCGGGTAAAATCGAATTGGCTGAGGAGGGGCTGAGATTTGCCAGAAAATGTGTTTCGTTCCTGGAAGACCATTTCGGGACGAAATACCCGCTGCCCAAACTCGATTTGATCGCTGTGCCTGATTTCGCCTTCGGGGCGATGGAAAACTGGGGGGCCATGACTTTCCGGGAAAACCTGTTACTCGTCTATCCCGGAATCACCTCGAGAAAGGCTCGTCAGAGTCTGTTCATCACGATCGCTCATGAGATTGTCCATATGTGGTTCGGGGATTTGGTCAGTCCAGCCGAATGGAAATACCTCTGGCTGAACGAGAGCTTTGCCACGATCTACGGTGAGATTGCCGTGGATCAGCAGTATCCTGAATGGCAAACCATAGAGAGCTTTCTGCTGGAGACGACGGCGGGTGCGCTGAGCCGCGATTCACTGGAAGAGAATTTTGCCGTCGAGCTGGAGGAAGAAGCCCGAATTACAGCCAGCACAGCCCCGATAATCTATGACAAGGGAGGTTCCGTCCTCCGGATGGCCATCGCTTACCTGGGGGAGACTGTGAAGAAGGCCCTCAAGGATTATTTTGAGAGACACGCCTTTCGAAGCACTGAAAGCTCTGACCTTTGGGAAGCCTTCGGCCGGGCCGCTCAAGACGAATCGATCGCCAACATGATGACCACTTGGATCAAACAGCCGGGACACCCTCTGATAGATGTCAAGAGAGAGAACAATATGTTGGTTTTTTCCCAAGAGCGGTTTGCTTACCTCGGTGACAGAAAACATGAGGAAGAATGGGTCATACCTCTGACGATTCTAACCATCGATGACCAACGACAGAAAAAAGTCATAAAACACATCCTCTCCGCCAGATCTGGAAGGCTGGAGCTGGATGATGAGGTTAAGGCCTTTAAAGTCAATCACGATCAAAAAGGCTTTTTTAGGGTGAAGTATGAATCGTCCGAGCTGGAGATGCTGGGACAGCTTATAAATGATAAGTCCATCGGAGGGCTGGACCGGTACGGTGTTCAAGAAGATCTATTTGCCTTAGTCAGGCGGGGAGATGTGAGTATTCTGGAATACCTGGATTATATTAACACCTATTATCAGGAAGAAGATCACCATCTTCCGTTGAGAGGGATCATCAAGAATTTGTCGCATCTCAATCTAATCCTAGAAGGACCGGCGGGAGAAAGAATTAAAGAGGTCGGAAAAAATATGACCGAGCAGATACTCGATAGAATCGAGTATGAGCCTCAAGCTGATGAGTCGTTGACGACTTCAGCTTTAAGAAGCAGTGCCCTGTGGAATGCAGCCTTATTCGGAAGCCAGAGGGCTGTCGATTTTTCTCTGGATCAGTTTGATAAAATGATCAAGACGGGAACGAACATTCATCCTGATATCGCCGATCCGGTGCAGAGAATCACTGCTTACAGCGATAGTCAATCACTCGAAGCTCTCATTTCACGCTTCAAGGCGAGCGATAGCGAACAGGAAAGGATGATCTTGTCCGTAGTCTTCGGTTGTGTCCGAAGAAAGAACATGCAGAAAGTGATTGAATTTGCCCTGGAAGAAGTCCCTCCAAGACTTAGGTATATACCTCTGTATATGATGTCCGCCAATCCCAGCCTGACTCCTGCCCTATGGGAGATGTTCAGGAAGAATCAGAAGAAGCTAGAAGAGCTCCATCCCATTCATCTCGAACGGATCCTGATCGGGGTGATAACCATAGGGGGTTTGATTTATGAGCAGGAGATCAAGGACTTCTTCTCCACCTACGCGCCGGAAAGCATGAAATCCTACCAGAAATATCTCCGGCAGACGCTGGACATGGCCCTGGAAGTGCTGGATGTAAACTTGAAAATGAGAATAAGAGAATAAAGGAGATTACGGTCATGAAGATTATTGATTTAACAGAAGAACACAGACAAGACTATTTTTGTTGTCTCGAGGATTGGGCAGGGGAGATGGAAGAGGCTGGGGACCATAAACAGAACTGGTACGAGGCGATGAATGACAAGGGCTTGGGTGTGAAGCTGGCCGTAGACGACGAGGGCCGAGTCGGAGGCATGATTCAGTATCTGCCGATCGATCTTTCTTTCATTCGGGGAAAAGACCTGTATTTTATCCACTGCATATGGGTTCATGGTTATAAAAAAGGCAGGGGGAATTTTCAGAAGAGGGGGATGGGTAAGGCTTTGCTTAAAGCGGCCGAGGCCGATGTCAAATCAAGGGGAGCCAAAGGGATAGCGGCTTGGGGAATAAGATTTCCCTTCTGGATGAAGGCGTCTTGGTTTAAAAAGCAAGGTTATAAAAAAGTGGATAGAGACGGGATGGTGGTTCTTCTCTGGAAGCCGTTCACCGATGATGCCAGTCCACCGCGATGGATCAGGCGAAGGAAAAAACCAGAAACGACACCTGGTAAGGTCACAGTGACGTCCTTTATCAACGGCTGGTGCCCTGGACAGAACATCGTCTTTGAAAGGGCCAAAAGAGCAGCCTCAGAGTTTGGAGACAAAGTGACCTTTCGAGAGATTAATACATTCGATCGCGATACCTTCCTCGAATGGGGGATTGTCGATGGCTTATTCATCGATAGGAAAAGCGTCAGGACAGGACCTCCTCCCTCATACAAAAAGATCAAAAAGAAAATCGCTAAGCGGGTAAAAAAACTGGGGCGGTAAAGCCCCAGTTTTTTTATTCCTGCGCAGCCTGTGCAGGCAGGTAGCAGGAATCCAGGCTTGTTCCTGCGTAGGCAGGAATCCAGTTAAAAAAAATAGAGCCGTCCCCTTTTATTGACCGGAGGCGGGGGCTGTGGTATAAACATCCGAACCTTTCAGCCATGAAAATCGCAGTCACGGGTGCTAACGGCCACATCGGGTGTAACCTCTGCCGGCAGCTCATAGAGGACGGGCATCAGGTCCGGGCTCTGGTCCACCGGAACGATCAGGGAATAAAGGGATTGCCGATGGATTTTGTGCCTGGGGATTTAATGGATCCCGTCTCTCTATCTCCTCTCGTCGAAGATGCCGAGGTGGTCTTCCATCTGGCGGCGGTTATCTCCATCAAGGCCA
>JABAOC010011815.1_pt1 | contig 10314 bp, 4 predicted proteins | sample 7062161 | NCBI WGS metagenome assembly JABAOC01 (sample SAMN14538625, study PRJNA623070) | marine sediment metagenome | biome: marine biome [ENVO:00000428]; feature: marine pelagic biome [ENVO:01000023]; material: deep marine sediment [ENVO:00002113] | place: India: Gulf of Khambhat ...
CGGCCAGATTGTTCAGCTCGGTGCGGTCGGCCTGAAGGTCGTAAAGCTCCCACGGCCCGCCGTGGGCCGCGACCAGCTTCCACCTGCCGCGTCGCACGGCGCGATTGCCCTGATGCTCCCAGAAAAGGGCGTCGTGACCCTGCCGGCCCCTGCCGCGGAAGAGCGGCAGGAGGCTCTTGCCGGCGAGCGGCGTCAGTTCCGTACCCTCGTGCTCTTTCGGGTATGTGACGCCGGCGGCATCGAGACAGGTCGCCATGACATCGACGATGTGGCCGACCTCGTGCGTGATTGCGCCTTTGTTTTTGATGACAGCGGGCCAATGCGCAATGAAAGGCGTGGCAATGCCGCCCTCATGGACCCAATGCTTGTAGCGGCGGAACGGCGTGTTGCTCGCGTTGGCCCAGGACAGGCCGTAGCTCATGTACGAGTCCACACCGCCCGGCGGCAGGCCGTTCCTGCGATTGTCGAAGCCTCTCGGCCCGCCTTCCGCGCAGCCGCCGTTGTCCGCCAGGAACATCACCAGCGTGTTGTCCTTCTTGCCCAGGTCCCTGATCTTGTCGAGCACCCGTCCGATGCCGTGGTCCATCCGCTCGATCTGGGCGGCGTAAACCGCCATCTTCAGGTCCATCAGCTCCGGGTCCTTCTCCTGCGGCCAGGGCGCGGACTCCGCATCGCGCGGCGACATCTCCCACTCGGCGCTGATCAGCCCCATCTCGACCAGGCGCCGGTATCGCTCGTCACGAAGCTGCTCCCAGCCCTTGCGATACGTGCCTTTGTACCTGGCGATGTCCTCGGGCCGGGCGTGCAAGGGCCAGTGCGGAGCCGTGTAGGCGAGGTACAGGAAGAACGGCCGCTCGTCCCGACCGTGCTTGTCGAGGAACTCCACCGCGTGGTCGCTGAAGGCGTCGGTCATGTAGAAGCCTTGCGTCGGTGGCTGATAGGGCCGGTCGTCGAGGGCCATTTTGCGCACGACGCCGTCGGCCTTGGTCTTGGAGATGTCGAAGTAGTTGGCCGCCCCGCTGATGAGGCCGAAGTAACGGTCGAAGCCGCGGTCGGTGGGCCAGTGCGGCCGGTTCTCGCCGACGTGCCATTTACCCGCCATCAGCGTGTGATACCCCGCCGGCCTGAGGGCCTCGGCAATCGTGACGCAACGGTCGTTGAGAGAGCCCTGATAGGCGGGATAGCCGTAGTTGCCGACCATATGCCCGACGCCCGCCTGATGCGGATACAGGCCGGTCAGCAGGGCCGCCCGCGTCGGACAGCATCTGGCGGCATTATAGAACTGGGAGAACCGCAGCCCGCCGGCCGCGAGCCGGTCCAGGTTCGGCGTGTGAATCTCGCCGCCGTAACAGCCGATGTCCGAGTAGCCCATGTCATCGGCCATGACGAGCACAATGTTGGGCCGCTTGGCCGACCTCGGCTGGGCCTGAATCCGGGCTGTGCCGAAACACCCTCGCAAGGGCCCCAGGAAGACGCCGGCCCCGAGCACCTTCAGAAACTCTCTGCGGGTCGCATGTCTGCTCATCAAGAGAACTTCCTCACATGTTCAAAAGGACCTTAGGAACCTAAGAGCCTCTAAGAAGGTGTGTGAGAAGCTGAAATAACTGCGCCTCCGCGATCTGACGGGTGGCAGCGTCAAGGCCGAAGGCCTTGGCGATGGTCTTACGCACGATAACGCCGCCATCGCCAAGCTGCGCATGGGGCCCCCCAACGCCACCCGGGAAACGCGCAGGTTCTCACACATTCTCCAACAGAATAAGGTTCACCATGTCGTTGCGAGAAACGCAGCGACGAAGCAATCTCAATTCCCGGCACGGAAGATTGCTTCGCTTCGCTCGCAATAGCATAGAGGCCGTCTTTGCCGCATTCTTATCGAGGATTCAATGGCCAATTGAACCACAGCCGGGACCCTGTCATTCCCGCGCAGGCGGGAAGGGTTCCCAAACGCGATGTATCGCGTTTGGGGTCCCCAATCCAGACGCCTCACGCATGGTCTGTGCTCCAGGCATGAGCACATCCGCCTGTCGCCGGTTAACTGGACCCCTGCCTCCGCAGGGGTGACAGGATGCTGGCTGGACTCCTTCACTTGGCTATGCAATCCTCGATAATATTGTCAGAGGTTCTAAAGGACTCAGGGAACGCCGGGCTATCCTTTGCACATCTCGTCGAAGGATTTCTGCGCGCTAACCACGGCGGCACGCATCATGTCCTCGGCGGTGGCCGTGTCACGCTGGGCCAGGGCCTTCATGAGGTCCTCGGTCTTCAGTTCCCGGGCCGCTCGCTCGCAGGCCTCCCAGCTCAGGACGCTGCGGACCACGCGATTGATGGCCTGCTCGGTGTTGTCGTAGGCGCGCGGCTGCATGTCGTGGCCCTTCCAGCGGTCGTAGCCGGCCTGCTGGATCAGGCCCGCAATGGCGATGTTCATGCCGTTGACGCGGGCGCCGTGGTCGATGTCGTACTTGCCGGGCCCGCCGAGAATGATGCCGTCGTTGTAGCCCTGGCTGTTGAGGTGCATGTGCACCATCATGTCGTTATCGAGCTCTTCGACGGTGTCGGCGACGTGGTCGAGGCCGATCATCTCGGAGTGGCCGAATTCCTTGTTCACGCCCTTGTTCTGCAGGGAGATGCCGAACTCCGCCGCGACCTTTCGCCAGAAAACGATCGCGCTGGCGACGGTCGGAATGAGCATGGCCGGGTGGCCCTCGTTCGGCTTGGGTTCGAACGCAATGCGCAGCTCGCCGCCCTTGCCCGCCTCGTATTTGCACAGGCCGGCGACGCTCTCCTTGAGGTTCTGGTACATCTGTTTGATGGCGACGGTGGCGATGTCGTAGCCGAAGGAGCCGTTCCAGATGACGAAGGCCGGCGGCTTCTCGGGGTGCCAGGTCTTGCGCAGGGTCCCGTAGGCCAGATCGACGGTCTTCGTCCCCAGGTCCTCCGCCGCCTTGCGCTCGTTCTTGTCGAGCGAGCAGATGCCGCCGTAAGCGAAATGCGTGTGCGCGCCGGGCGTGATCATCGCCAGGGAGAGCTTGTTGCTCGTCAGGGCATCCACCACGGCGGCGGCATTATTGTCATCGACCTCGGCATCGTAGTGCACCTCGATGCCGAGCTCGACGTTCCCGGGCAGTCGCGGCCGGATCTTCTTCGCCACCAGCTCGATCATCTCCGGCGTGCCGAACCGGTTGCCGGCCCACGCGGGCCGGATGTCCGCCGGCACGAACCCGCCCTTGCCCGCATTGAACGTCCACCGACATATGCTATGCAGGGATTTCGTCGCCATCTCACGTGCTCCTTACTGCTCCGTGTGTTGCCTTGTTTTGCCGTGTTCGACAGCCCGGCTCCGACCGGCACGACCGGAAATGATACGATAGAACCTGTCCCAAGTAAACAGCAAATCGCCCAAGAGGCGAAGGCAGACCGCAACAGTCGTATTCTCTGCTACCGAGCCGACGAGCCGACGCGGATTTTGATGAACTCGTGGTCGGGCCGACCCCTCGGCCGACGATGCCGAAGCCGCCTTTGTAGTCCCAGTTGGCCCAGGCGATGCCGTGCTTTTCCAGGTTGGCCCGCATGTCGCGATACTATTGCATGCGCGCCACGAGGGATGGCGAACGAGGCACGGACGCGCAGTGTTCCCTCGCTCCGATTCTTGAGCTTTCGCCTATCCCGCACTGGCGCCCGGTCTTCTATGGCTATGAGAAGCGGGAGGCAGAAAAGCGCTTGAAATTGGTACGCGGGTCTGATAGCGTTCACAGCAGAGATGAAGATGGAAAGGAGTGAAATCACGTGTTGATTCTGCCTGCGGCGGAAATGGAGAATTCTCTTTGAGGCTGCCGAACGCCGAAAACGCGGTGATTGATTCTGAGAAGTTACGTGACTATCTATTATCACCATCGCACCCGGTGGGTCGGTTCAAAGCTGCGTTCTTCTCATCACTTGGCTACACTCAGGAGAATTGGAGGCATTTCGAGGCCGATCTTCGTCGGCAGCATCTCACCAAAGATGCTGTCTTGCGCCGGGAAACTCCGTACGGCAGAAAGTACGAGATTCATGGCAAAATAAGAGGACCTGCTGGAAAAACGAAGGAAATCATCAGCGTTTGGATTATACTGGTTGGCGAAAAGGTTCCTCGATTCGTCACCGCGTATCCGGGAGGCAACCGATGAAATTCAAGACGCTTGACACGGTTGTGCTGAACAGAGATATGCCCGAATTCGGACTCAAGAAGGGAGATCTCGGAGCCGTTGTGCAAATCTACGAGCCTGATGGGCTTGAGGTCGAGTTTGTGACGGCATCCGGGAGAACGGAAGCCCTGGTGACATTGAACCAGGAAGACGTACGCCAAGTCGGCGATACCGATCTTATCGCGGTTCGGTCCGTTCGCAGATCGGCATGAGAGACCTGTCAACGCACTTCAGGCTGACCGGTAGCGTGTTCACAGCCAAGGTAGCCGTCTGATTGCTCATAGCTGTCTATTCAGCACGGCTTCCCAGTTCTGATACGCATTCTGGTAGGCCTTTTTCAGGCTTTTGTTGGGCTCGACGGTTCGGACGGGTTCCAGGCCGGTGAAGGCGTCTTCCGGGCCCTTGTAGATGCCGGCGCCGAGGCCGGCGCCGCGGGCGGCGCCTTGCGAGCCGTCGGTGTTGTAGAGCTGGACCGTGGCGCCGGTGAGAGTGGCAAAGGCTTCGGCGAACAAGGGGCTCAGGAACATGTTGGCGTTGCCCGCCTTGACGGTCTTGAGCTTCGTGCCCATGTCATGCATGATTTGCAGGCCGTAGTTGAGGGCGAAGACGATGCCTTCCTGGGCGGCCCGGAGGAAGTGGGCCTTCTTGTGGATATTGAAGTTCCAGCCGTGGACGGAGGCGCCGACGTTGCGGTTCTCCAATGTTCGTTCGGCGCCGTTGCCGTAGGGCAGAATCACCAGACCGTCCGAGCCGACCGGCACCTGGGCGGCCAGGTCGTTCATTAGTGGGTAGTCGATGCCCTCGCCGGCGAAATTGTGCTTGAGCCAGCTATTGAGGATGCCGGTGCCGTTGATGCACAGCAACACGCCGTAGCGCGGCTTCTTCTCGGTGTGGTTGACGTGCACGAAGATGTTCACACGCGACTTCGGGTCGTAATTCTTGCGGTCGGTGACGCCGTAGACGACGCCGGAGGTGCCCGCGGTGACGGCAATCTCGCCCGGCTTGAGCACGCTCAGCGACAGGGCGTTGTTCGGCTGGTCGCCCGCCCGGTAGCTGACCGGCGTGCCCGCTCGCAGGCCGAGCTCATTCGCGGCCGCAGAGGTCAGCTCTCCCTGGACGGAGAACGTCGGGACCGTCTCGGCCACGGAGTCCGGCGCAATGCCGTAGTTGTCGAGGACAAAATCGGCGAGCCTGTCCTTCTCGAAGTCCCACATGATCCCCTCGGACAGGCCCGAAGGCGTCGTCTTGATCTCGCCCGTCATCTTCATCGCGACGAAATCACCGGGCAGCATCATCTTATGAATCTTCGCGTAGACCTTCGGCTCATTGTCCTTGACCCATTTGAGCTTGGAGGCAGTGAAGTTGCCGGGCAGGTTGAGCAGCCGCTTGAGACACTTCTTCGGCCCGATGTCCTTCGCTGCCCGCTGGCCGACCCCCACGGCCCGGCTGTCACACCAGATGATCGAAGGCCGCAGGACCTGCTTGTCCTTATCCACGAGGACCAGGCCGTGCATCTGATAGGAAATGCCGATGGCCTTGACATCACCGGCGTCGAACGGGGCCTTGTCCCTGATTTTCTGCGTGGCGAGCTTGACGTGCTCCCACCAGGTGTCAGGGTGCTGCTCGGCCCAGCCGGGTTTCCTGGCGATCATTTCCAGTTCCTTGTCCGGCGAGGTCGCCGCGACCAGCGCTTTACCCGTTCCGGCGTCCATGAGCGTGGCCTTGATCGATGAGCTTCCGACATCGTATCCCAACAGTAGTGTCATTCGTACACCCCTTCACGTCTGCAAGTTGACTACGGGCCGCGCTTTATTCTCGCGCACGCATTACCATCCCAAGCTAGACGCAATGCCACAGCTTGTCATGCTGAACGCAGTGAAGCATCCAGCCTGCGAATGAGAAGCCTCCACCGTCTGACGGAGTGACTTCCTGTGCGTTGGCCGGATCCTTCGCTGGTGCTCAGGATGACATGCGCGGGCACGGTCACGAGTCGTCATCTTAGCCCACGACGGGGCCGTGTCAAGGTCGGCCCGGCTCACTCGTAGTCCCATTTGAGGATCCAGGGGTCGTTGGTGCGTTTCTGGAAGGCCTTGAGCCTGGCCTTCATTTCGTCGAGCTTGCCCTGGTATTGCCGGTCGTCGGCCAGGTTTTTCGCCTCGTGCGGGTCGGCTTCCAGGTCGTACAATTCGAACTTCGGGCGATGCAAATAGGCCTCGACGGTGCGTTTGCCGTAGTACTTGCTCCGGCGTTTGAGCGTCCCTTGCCACGTGGCCGATTCCCACAGGTCACTGGCGAAGGGGTACTCCAGGCCGTGGGCGATGTTCCAGATGAGCTTGAAGCGCCGCTCGCGGACCACGCGCATCGGATAGTACATCGTGATCTCGTGGAACGTGTGCGAGGCGTAGGTCGTGTCCCAGTCCGGCGTGTGCTCGCGTTCGAGGACCGGCCGGAACGAGCGCCCGTGAAACTCGTACCCGCCCGGCGTCGCGCCGGCGAAGTCCAGAATCGTCGGCGTCAGGTCCGCCCAGTTCACCAGGGCATCGCAGGCAATGCCCCTCCTCTCTTGCCAGGGGGTGCGCACGATACAGGGCAGGTTGAGGCCGGGCTCGTAGGCCGTCGTCTTGGCCCCCGGGAACGCGATGCCGTTATCCGAAATGTAAATCACGATGGTATTGTCATACTGGCCGGCCTTCTTGAGATGCTCGATCAGCCGTCCGATACCCTGGTCGATGCGTGAGACCGCCTGACAGTACTGGGCCAGCTCGGCCCGGCATTCGGGCGTATCCGGCAGAAAGTCCGGCACGACGACCTCGTTGGGGTCGTACGTGACCTCCTTGACTCCGGGATAGCCCTGCTCGCGGTTGCCGAACCGGTCCGGCTGATGGGGTAGATCGCTCGCCTTGCCGCCCCCGCGATGCGGGTCGCTCGTGCAGAAATACAGAAAGAACGGCTGATTGTACCGGGCGGCTGACGTGTCGAGGGCGTCCCGCCCTCGATTCGCGGGCAGGATGCCCGCGACACGCTTGCGGTCATCGGCCTCGAAAAGCTGCCGGCAGGCGTCGGCCATCTGCACGGCGTTGCGCTCGTTGCCGCGCAGCACCGTATCGAACTTGTAGACCTCATCGGGCGCGACGTGATACTTTCCGATTCTGACGGTGCGGTACCCGCCCTGGCTCAGCAACACGGGCAGGCTCCGCACGTAATCGAAGCTGATAAAGTGATGGTATGCATGCTGGTGGCCGTACTGGCCGTTGTAGTGGTTGTAGAGGCCGCTCAGGATCACGGACCGGCTGGCGCTGCAACTGGCCGTCGTACAAAAGGCGTTGGTAAAGCGCACGCCCTCGGCAGCCAGCTTGTCCAGGTTCGGCGTCTTGACGACGGCGTTGCCGTAACAGCCCAGGTCGCCCCGCCCATGGTCGTCGGTGACGATCAGGACGATATTCGGCCGCTTACTCTCGGTCGCCGGGAGCTTCGTCGGTGCGAATGACGCGGCGGCAAAAGCTGAAACGCCCGCAACTGAGGTCTTCACGAACTGTCTTCGATTCATCGCGGTGGACATTACGGTACTCCATCCGAGGGACATATGACCGCTTGTCATCGTGAACGCAGCGAAGGACCCAGCCCGAGCATTCGACTGACCTCTCATTCGGTGGCCAGATCCTTCGCCTTCGGCTCAGGATGACGGACTTCCTCTGATTCTGCCCGGATTCTTCGCTGACCCGTGCTATTTCTGCTCCTTTATCTCGACGAGGCCGACATCGATGTACTGGCCGCCGCCGGTTTGGCGGCAGTGGACGGCGATGACGTTGCGGCCGGGCTTGAGCGCGGCCTGGGCCGCAGCGTTCATGGACAGCGGCTCGTAGTCGGTCGTATAGCCGGTCGCCTCGGCGGCCGGGACGCCGTTGATATAGACCTCCACGTCTTCGTCGTGATGCACGTTCAAGCCGAGGTTGTCCCATTTGCCTTCAGGCAGTGTGAACTCGCGTCGCAGCCAGATGCTGCGCGTGTCCCAGACGGTGTTCACGACCGCGCCGGGCGTGCCGCGCGTACCGAAGCCGCTCTTGCCTTCCCGCCACCCGCCGGCGTCGAAATCGGGTTTGAACCAGCCCTCGCCGGGCCGGCGCATCGTATAGCGCCAGGTCACAGGCTCATCCTGGGCCGTGGGCATCACGGTCACGAGCACGGGCGGCCTGGGCATGGGGGCCCAACCGGCGGCCCTCGTCTTGTCCCGACCGGCGTACTTTTGCCAGACGGCCTTGTCGTAGAGCATCTGGAGGAACACGCCGCCCACGACCGGGCGGGCGGTGAAGCCGCGCCGGCGGGCATCGTGCGTGAAGTACCAGTCGGTCATCGGCACACGGTCCGGCGTCTCGTTGAGGAACCGGAACACCGGGTCCACCAGGGCCTCGAAGTCTTCGCGATTCTGCGTCAGTGTCGCCGTCCAGAGAATCCAGTCGAGCTTCGTGTAGAGCGAGCGATTATCGAGCGGCAGGCCGTACTTGTTCTGGGTCCTGCGATAGAAATCCATCTCCTTGCGTGCGACCTCGGCGGGGAAGAGATTCAGGCCCAGGATGCGGTCCCACACGAGATTGTATTTCTGGCTCCACGTGCCGGGCTTGTCGAAGGCTAAGCGGTAGTGATCGCCTCCTGTGGCGAGGGCATCCTGCCCTTGTTCTTCATCTCTCGTGGCGAGGGCATCTTGCCCTCGTTCTTCGGATGCATCTGAGTCTGACAAAGCGAGGCCAGGATGGCCTCGCGACGCAGGGGCGGGACGCCCTCGCCACGCTGGGCCGTCGTCGGCCTCCTTCATCCAGCGGGCGGCGAATTCCTTCGCCAGTCTGGAATACTCGGCGGCCTTGGCCGTCTGCCCGCGCATGTCACACAGTTTCGCGAATGCGCCCAGGCCGCAGATGGCCTTGGCCGAGAGGTTCACGTTGTGGGCCAAGTGGCCGGCGAAGTCGTCGGTGCAGAGCTGGTTCTCGGGATCGAAACCCTTGGCCTTGAGATACTCGGCCCACTGTTCGAGCTGCGGCCAATAGAGACCGGCGAAATCGGCATTGCCCTCCATCTGCGCGACGGCGGCCATAAGGATGAGCAGGTTGCCGCTCTCCTCGACGGGCATCTGGTTCTCCTCGGAGCGTTCGCCGCCGCCGTAGCGCTGGCCGTTGGCGTGCGGGTACTGGCCCAGGTCGTGCGGGGCGAAGGGGAACTTCCAGCGCTCGGAGGCTGCGTAGTTCATGAACGGCACGAGGAAGGACTTGGCCACCGACGGGCCGAAGAGCAGAAACTGCGGCGACATCGGATAGAACACGTCGGACGTGCCGATGCAGCCGTTGGAGTGGTTCTCCTTGCAGAACTGCAGCGGTTGGCCGTTGTCGTCGGCCACGAACTTGCCCGCCGCGAAGCACTGGCGATACGCCAGCGCCGCCAGCCTCGCATATTTCTCGCCGCCAACCTTGGCCAGGTCCGCCGTCAACTCCTTGTCAAACGCAGCGCAGCGCTTCTGCAACGACTCATACTCGTGTGCGGAGGCCTTGAGCAGATCCGCCGCTTCCCACCCGTTGCGACGCCAGTACGGCCGCAGGTTCTTTCGCATGTACTGAATCGAGTAAAGGTCGTCGTATGCAAGCATCAGCCACCGCGAGACGGGCCGAGAGCCAACTCGACCTGCGTCAACAAGCAGGCGGCAGATGAGTTCCTCGGCGGGCGCTTCATCGACTGCCCCCAAGGCAGGAATTCCCACCATCCCCTGCGATGCAAATGCGCTACTCGGACGCGACGAACGCGGGACTATCATGCCGTTTGAGCTTTCGCGATGCGGCGTTGCCACGTACAGATAGCCCCAGTCAATGCGAATGTCATCGCCCCTCTTGGCCAGGATCGGCTGATCCTTTGACCCCACTCCGATCACAAGCAGATTCTCCACCCTTGCTCTTATGTCCCCACCGGGAACGACGAGCTGCCGGGGTTCGTTGACCGCGAGTTCTGCCGAGGCGTCGAAGTAGAGTTGGACAGCGTGCTCCTTGCCATCGGTCGCGCGGAAATCATAGGTGAGATAGGTCACCGGCCGGGACAGGATGTCGATGTCTTCCGGCAATAGCGCGGTCATGAACGTCAGAGCCAGAGCCACGCC
>JABAOC010018344.1_pt2 | contig 10314 bp, 10 predicted proteins | sample 7062161 | NCBI WGS metagenome assembly JABAOC01 (sample SAMN14538625, study PRJNA623070) | marine sediment metagenome | biome: marine biome [ENVO:00000428]; feature: marine pelagic biome [ENVO:01000023]; material: deep marine sediment [ENVO:00002113] | place: India: Gulf of Khambhat ...
GCCTTCTTACCGGAATTAATGGGCAAGAAGTAGGAGTTCATCCTCTCCTGCCCCAATACGTTATCCCCTATGTGTCGGTTGGGATCTCCGTAAACGGGATGTTCCATTCGAATAACCCGGGCCCCATCCTGAGCCAATCTCCAGGTCAAATAGGGCAACGTAGTGGCCTGCTCCAAACTCAATACGGTGATATCAGAGAGGATTCCGGTTCCCATCTGGCCTCCGAGAGGGTTTATGGACACCTCGGGATCTGGATACAGTATCCAAGAAAGGACAAATCCAAAATACAATCACCGATAGAGGGTGTCAAGGAATTCTTCCCAATCCCCTAGGTTTTGGATTCCTTAAAATAGATCACCTGATGACAATGGGCCAAAATTTCTTCGCGCTGGTTTCGTACGAAGGCCTCAACCAGACCAATCCTTCGCGTGCGATAAACGACCCGAGCCGTGGCCTCCAGACGATCGCTCGGTTTACCCGGCGACAAGAAATGAATGTTGGATTGGATCGCAACTGCCGGTTCCCCGAAGCTGTTTCCAGCCGCCTCGCACGCATGATCAGCAACGGAAAAGATAGCACCCCCATGGGCCATCCGAAAAAGGTTGACGTGATCGTCAGTGACGTCCATGAGCGCCTTGGCGCAGCCAGGTGAAAGTTCGACGACCCGCATACCAATGGATTTGGCAAAGGTATCGTCGATATTGACCCTTTCCAATATCGCATCGAGCCCCTTCTGATCCAGTTCTGACACATTCCCCATAAGACCTCCCCACTGATCCCGTGATGCCATCGCTATCATAGAAGAAAGAATGAAAATGTCAATAAGCCAGTTCTCGAGAGAGAATCATTATCCCCTCGCTTCAATGCTGCGTGGTCTGGTGGCCGAATCCCCTTTCGATCACTGAAAAGAATTTTTGAGCCTTCTAAAGTTACCCACTACAAATAGCGCGCAGGTACCACCTCGTTCCCGAAACTCACCGTTCAGGCTCAGAATTTGCAGTTGCGGTCAAGCAGTGTTGCGGTGCTACGGTCATGCCGGCAGGCCGGTTAACATTTTGATTCAACTAGCTGTTTATTCTTGCTGAGAGCTCCTTTTTCTCGGTTTTAAGACATTCCTTATTGGGGGGGAATTTCCCGAGTCTCTGGAGAATAGAGTTCTGCTTGAGTTTGCCTTGTTGAAGGAGAGTGCCAACTAGCCAGATTGGTGGAGATATGGGATAGAGGAAAACTCATCTTTGATTTTTCAGGTTAAGCTTGTATAATGGATCGAAAAGGGATGTGAAATGGGGTCTTGATGTGGAGATATTGAAGGATAAAGAGATCATTTTGGGTGTAACCGGGGGAATTGCGGCGTACAAGGCCGTTGAACTGGTTCGGGAGTTGACCAAAAAGGGGGGAAGGGTTCATGTGGTCATGACCAGAAATGCTCAGGAGTTCATCACTCCACTTACGTTTCAGACGCTTTCGGGCAATCCCGTCCAGACAGACCTATTTTCCCTGGTTCAGGACTCCAAGATAGGTCATGTGGCCTATGCGGATATGGCCCATGTGGTGGCGATTGTCCCTGCTACGGCCAATATTATTGGGAAAGTAGCCCATGGCATCGCCGATGACTTTCTTTCCACTATGATCATGGCCACCAAATCGCCGGTATTGTTCGCCCCCTCCATGAATGTCAATATGTGGGGGAGCGCGGTGGTCCAACAGAACGTGGCCCTACTGAAAGAGGCGGGTTATCACATTATCGGCCCAGAAGAAGGGGATTTGGCGTGCGAGGTCATCGGGCAGGGGAGATTGGTGGCAGTGAAGGATATTGTGGAGCATATCGAAGACCTTCTCGTTGAAAAGGACATGGATGGAGATCGCGTTCTCATAACCGCAGGCCCGACCCACGAGCCCATGGATCCGGTTCGCTTCATTACGAACCGATCTTCGGGAAGGATGGGATTTGCCTTGGCGAAGATGGCCCGGAGAAGGGGGGCGCAAGTAACCCTGATTAGCGGCCCCACTCATCTCGCCGTTCCGAGGGGAGATATCCGTTTCATTTCGGTGGAGACGGCTTCCGAGATGCGAGAATCGGTATTGGAACACTATAAGGAGTGTTCAGTTATCATCAAGGCCGCAGCTGTTTCCGATTATCACCCGAAATTCACGAGCAAGCAAAAGCTGAAGAAATCGAATACCACTGTTTTCCTCGAACTGGAGAGAAACCCCGATATCATTCGGGAGGTCGGATCGCTCAAGGGAAACCGTGTCTTGGTTGGATTCGCTGCTGAAACGAGCGATCTCATCGCAAATGCGAGGAAAAAGTTGAAGGAGAAACAACTGGACTTGGTTGTTGCCAACGATGTTAGCCGATCCGACTCGGGGTTCGCGGTGGAAACCAACAGAGTAGTTGTTATCGACTCCGAGGGGAAAGCGGATCGCCTTCCATTGAAGAGCAAGGACGAGGTGGCAAATATTATCCTCGACAGGATCGTTCAGATCTTGAAGGAAAAGGGTGCTCTTAGGGTGAAGCCCTAGGATGGAACCTTCTAAGGAGCCTATGCGAGGACAAAAGGAGTACTACTGGTTTTTCTCGGGCTTTTCTTTTTGAGTTTCGGCCTTCGGTGATTCACCAGCTGGTTTTTTTGCCTCTTTTTCGCCTTCCTTCCCTTTCTTTCTGCTTTCAGAAGGGTAGTCGTTAACGTAGAATCCCGATCCCTTGAGGATGAAATTCGTAGCCGAAATGATTTTCCTCGCTTGTCCCAAACACCTTGGACAAGCGGGGTTAAACTCTTCGTCTATCTTGTGGAAGACCTCGAATGTATTATTACACTTTTGGCATTGATATTCATAGATTGGCAACGGAGTCACCTCAATGGAAAACTGGGGCATTTATGATAGCGGCGCATTCTGCATTTCCTTTCGGAGCTTGGTCAACGCCTCTTTTTCTATCTGTCTAATCCTTTCCCGAGAGAGGTGAAGTGTATCGCCAATTTCTCTCAAAGTCAAGGGGTTATCGCTCATGATACGGTGACCGATGATGTATCGCTCCCGCTCGCTCAACTTGGCGAGGGCCTTTGAGATTTCGTTCTTCTGGATCTGGGAGTCCTGAGATCGAATCAACAGGTCTTCCTGATCGGGAGAATCATCGGAGAGGAGCGCTAATGGGGTTAATTCTTGATCTTCATCGAAGGGGAGATCCAATGATAGGTCCCTTTTGCCCATACGTTGCTCCATCTCATGTATCTCCTCCTCTTTTACTCCCAAATCTTCGGCGATATCCTTATAAGACTGTGGACGATCTCCTTGGGGAGCTTCTAGTAACCTTCGAACTTTTCCCAGTTTGTAGAACAACTTCTTCTGGGCCTGAGTGGTTCCGATTTTAACGATACTCCACGACTTTATGATGAAATTTTGAATGTATGCCCTGATCCACCAGACGGCATAGGATATGAAACGATATCCCCTACGGGGATCGAATTTCTTAACCGCCATCATCAAGCCGATATTTCCCTCCTGAATCAGGTCCAGGAGTTTAAGCCCATAGTTCTTATACTCCAAGGCGATCTTGACAACAAATCGGAGATTTGATGTAATCAACTTGTGGGCCGCCTCCGTATCGCCCTTCTCCCGATATCTCAAGGCCAATTCGAATTCCTCTCGGGGCGAGAGGATCGGCAATTGGTTAATTTGAGCCATATAGAGATCGAGAGCATTGCTGACAACTGGAAGATGAGACATTTTCTGTTCCCCCGATTTATTAGCACTCAACTTAAATGAGTGCTAATAATGTAACCACTCGGCAGCGAAAATGCAAGGCCTAAATAGAGGAGTTTTCAAAGGTATTTTTTTATTTCATGTTAATAATTTCTTTTTTCAATAAATTTCATAAATTATTTAAAAATTTCATCGATTTTTGTCCATTTCCATTCGAGCAAAGAGGTTTTTGAAGGGATACCCACCGGTTTTCATCGGGAGGAGCGCGAGGCATGGAAGAAGAGGATAAAGAGGGTAAGGGGTTTGTTGTGAGAGACAGAAGGCATTTTTTTCAGAAAGAGGAGGAAAGGGCCCCTGGCAAAGAGGAGAAGCCTAAGGAGCCAGAGGGCGATGAGGCGAGGGCAAGAGGAAAGAAGCGGGAAAAGGAAGCCGAGAAAAAAGAGGAGAGAAAAGAGCAGAGAGAAGAAGGCCAAAGGCAGGAAGTTCCCCTTCCTGAGGTTACCTTCTCCAATTTTGTCTTTTCTCTGACCACCCAAGCTCTCATCCAGTTAGGTGAGATTCAGGACCCAGAATCGAAGAGAGCGATGAAGAGCCTCCCCTTGGCCAAACAGACCATCGATCTCATCGGGATGTTGAGGGAAAAAACGAGCGGAAATTTGACGAAGGAGGAGGAGGCTTTGATCGACAACGCATTATACGATCTCAGGATCAGGTATGTGAAGGCGTCTGGATAGCTCAAATCTTTATTGTGTTGCGAAGAGTCTTCGTCCCCCTTCCATCAAAACCCGAAAATTCTAGATGATCAGTGCCCCTCGAGGAGGGTTTACGCTTTCATATTCCGCAGGAATTCCGCTGTCTCCTCGGGAAGTGCAACATTGATGAACATCCCTGATCCCATTTCAAATCCGGCAGGAGTGGTCAACCGTGGGACAATCTGCAAATGCCAGTGGTAGTAGTCCTCTTGCTCGTCCTTGATAGGGGCCGTGTGGATAACATAGTTGAAATCGGGATTGCGGAGACCCCTATAAAGTCTCGAAAGGGTTTCCCGTAGTACCCTCGCGAATTGCCTTGAATCCCCCTCCGAGATCATGCCAAAGGAAGCTTGATGTTCCTTCGGAAAGATCAGCGTTTCAAAGGGAGAACGAGAGGCGAAGGGGTGAAAGACGGTGAACTTTTCCGTTTCCGCAATGAGCCTCTTACCGTAAACCAATCCATTCCTGATGATATCGCAGTAAACGCAGCGTCCCGTGTCGTCGTAGTATCGGGTCGCCTCCTCCAGCTTCTTCCGGATATACGAGGGAACAATGGGGGTAGCCACCAACTGGGAGTGTGGGTGTTCGAGCGATGTTCCCGCGGAAAGACCGTAGTTTTTGAAGATGATAATGAGTTTACAGTGAGGATCACCTTTGAGGGCATTATACCTCTCACGATAGGCCAGGAGGACCTTTTCGACCTGCTCTTCATCCATGGAGGACATGGTTTGGTTGTGGAGAGGGGTTTCGATAATCACTTCGTGATGGCCAACGCCATCCATCCGTCGAAAGATACCGAGTTCCTCCTTTCTCTCGAGATTCCCAGAGGGGATGAGGGCTGCGAACTTATTGGGGACGACTCTCAGCAACCATTTGGATTTGTCCGTAGTTTCCCCGTTTCTGTAAGCCAAGATCTCGGGAGGGGCCATGGACTCATTTCCCGGACAGAAAGGACAGTCCGGAACAAATTCTGGAACCTGCGTGGTCCTCTTTTCCACTCTGAAATCATGGGGTCTTTTCGCCCTTTCGGTTGCGATGATCACCCACTCCTTGGTAGCAGGATCTTGCCGCAATTCTGGCATATTCTCCTCCAGTTAATAAAAGCCTGCCCTGGGATAGCGGTGAAATACATATCCTCATGAGCCCACCTTCCAATCCCGTAACAGTTGGACAACGAGCCTGACCCCAACCCCCGTTGCCCCCTTCGGGATGTAAGGCTTATCCTTCTCTGCCCAGACAGGCCCGGCGATATCCAGGTGAACCCATGGGTATTCCCCCGCGAATTTCTTGAGGAAAACCCCCCCGGTAATGGTCCCCGCGGGTCTCCCACCTACGTTCTTTATGTCAGCGACTTCGCTCTTTAACTGTTCCTCGTATTCCTCCCATAGGGGCAGCTCCCAAACCTTTTCGCCTGTTCGATCCGAAGCCCTCCTGACTCTTGCCTTGAGCTCGTCATCATTTCCCATCATTCCCGTCACGTTTTCGCCCAGGGCGATGATACAGGCTCCGGTCAGAGTTGCCAGGTCGATGATAGCTTTTGGTTTGGTACGGTGCGAGTAGGCTAAGGCATCCGCCAAAATGAGTCTCCCCTCTGCGTCAGTGCTGATGACTTCAATAGTCTTTCCGGAGAGAGAGTTGAGTATATCTCCGGGACGGTATGCCGAACCGCTGGGAAGGTTCTCCGTTGCGGGGATCAGTGCAACCAGATGAAGGGGAAGCTTGAGCTGAGATGCGGCTTGCATGACCCCTATTGCTGCCGCTCCTCCTCCCATATCGTGCTTCATCTTATCCATGTTTTCCGAAGGCTTAAGGGACAATCCGCCGCTGTCGAAGGTGATTGCCTTTCCAATAACCACCACCGTGTCCAGGCGGCTCTTCGGAGGTTTGTATTCCAGGATGATAAATTTGGGGGATTCATGGCTCCCCGAAGCTACGGCGAGAAGCGCTCCCATTCCGAGCTTTTCCATCTCCTCCGTGTTGAGGATTTCACACCTGAGGCCGTTATTCTCCGCGACTTCTTTGGCCACCTGAGCCAACATCGAGGGAGTTTTCCGATTCGCCGGTCGAGAGACCAAATTCCGCGCTAGATAAACCGCCTTTGAAATGATCTCAGCGGCCTCCACGGCCTTTTGAATACGAGAAATCCTTTTTTCGTCAGGGGTAACGAGATGGATCGCCTCAACCTCTTTGATCTTCTCCCTTTCCTCTGTCTTGAACTCGTTGAACTCGTATAGTCCCAGGTAGATTCCCTCGACAAGCCCTTGGCAAAAATCTTCAAGGCTGATTTTCCGCTCTCCCCCGAGGTAGGGACAAAGGGAAAACCCCTTTACCCCTTGATCGCGAAGGAATCGGGCAGCCTTAGAAGCGGTACCTCTCCATTTATCTAAATGGAAATCCCTCCTTTTCCCCAGTCCTATCAAGAGGATTCGTTTAGCGGGTATCGCTCCCTTGGTATAGATCAGGGAGGTTTGATACAGTTCCCCTTGAAAGTCCCCGGCTTGAATGACCTCTGATATGAGACCTCCAGAGGCCTTGTCAATCGCTTCTGTCTCCCGTAAAAACTTTTCGTCTCCTTCGAAGTGAAACGCAACGACTGCCTCAGATGGGAAGGCTTCAAGTTTGTCTTTTTGCAGCATTACCTTCATTGCTCAACTCTCCATATCTTTCTACGCTTCGGAAATCCAATGCATATTGAGTTCATACTTCGGCCGGAGTATCTTCAAAAAAGTTCGACAACCATATTCGCTACTGCCCCCGTGATACTCAAGTCCATCACAACGAGAACACGGAGATCCGATTTAGATTGACGCGCCACGACGATGGCGTCGTGCATATCGGGAAAATCGAGAAAATCGGCGGGAACCAAGGTCTTTTTTCGGCGGGCCGTTTTACCCTCCCGTTTTTCATGGCGGGCAAGTCGGCTGACCATTCTCACCCTTCTTGGAGGATCACGAAGATATTACCCCCCTTGCGATTGACCAAAAAGAGTACCCCCTCTTTCCGGTTTGCCCCTTCCATGGCGCGTTGGTAGTCCTTGACGTCCTTGATCTTCTCGCGATTAACCTCAAGAATTACATCCCCGGGTTGGAGCCCGGCATTCTGGCCAGCACTTCCGGGCTCGACCTCCACGATTACAACCCCGCGATCAGCTGTGATTCCCCATCTTTGGGCCAATTGAGGGGTAATCTCTTCGGCCTTAAGACCGAACCACCCCTTCTCAACCTCAGGTACCTCGGCTTCGGCCTTGATTTCGCCGGGCATTTCCTCCGTTTTGACGGAGACCGTCATACCCTTCCCATTACGGATAATCTTGAGGGTCACTTTTTGGCCCACTTCCTTCCTGAGGACATGTTGAATCAACTCCCTTGAATTCTTCACCTTCTGGCCGTCAATCTCTTTGATGATGTCCCCGATCTTGATGTCGGCCCTTTCGGCAGGACTGTTGGGGAAAATTTTGTTGATGAGAACCCCTTCCTTATCGGACAACCCAAATTGCTTTCTCAGCTCATCGGTGAAATCTTGTATACCGATGCCAATCCACGCCCTAATGACCTTGCCCCGGCTGATCAATTGTTGGCTGATGGATTTGGCAAGGTTAATGGGGATCGCAAAGCCAATGCCTTGCCCTGGCTGAATGATCATGGCGTTAATTCCGATAACCTCTCCCCGGATATTACAGAGAGCGCCACCGCTGTTGCCCGGATTGATGGACGCATCGGTCTGAATGAAATCCTCATAGGTTCCCGTTCCAAAGCCTGACCTGCCAGTGGCACTGATGACGCCCACCGTAACCGTCTCCTCAAGGCCAAATGGACTACCAATCGCAATGGCCCACTGCCCAACCCGCAATTTGTCGGAGTCGCCTAAGGTGGCGGATTTCAAGTTTTTCCCTTTGATTTGTACTACCGCGAGATCCGTTTTGGGATCGCTCCCTTTGGTTGTCCCCTCAAATTCCCTGCCGTCATAGAGCTTCACCGTTATCTTGTCGGCTTCTGCAACGACGTGGTGGTTGGTGATGACATACCCGCTCTCGTCAATGATAACCCCGGAGCCCGCACCCTTCTGTTTTTGTTTGTACTCCCTCTTGGGCCGCCCGAATCCCTTGAAGAATTCCTCGAAGGGGGACCCCTTGAAGAAGTCCTCCCCAAACCCTTCCCATTGGGAGAGACTCACCGTCCTTTCGCTGAAGATGCTCACTACCGAAGGCTTCACCTTATTGGCCACGTCAATAAAGGCTCCCTCCATTGAAGTGACGTCCAAAGCCTCCTTGGTGGAGGGTTGAGAAGGATATCCCCAATTCAAGAGGATGAAAAAGCTCAGGACAACGAAAAGTACACCGCGATTACGCCGGATTCTTGGACCGCTTGTCATTTTAGATCTCCTTTTTCCTATAAAGATAACCATCAATTACATAATTACAAGTCGCAGGGGGGAACCAAGAATACCTTAGTTATGAAGTCATCTTGCTATTTCGGTGGTTTTCGGTCAAGCGTGTCCCGTCGACCCAATGGTCCCTCGGTAATCCTGGCCTCCTTAAAGAGAGAGCGATAGACCAGGAGGCTTGTCAGGAATGGAAATACGTAATAGACGAGCCGATACAGGATGACGGCAACGATGGCTTCTTCCAATGGGACCGTAAGGCTGTAGTAGACCGCCGCCATGGATCCCTCCATGACTCCAAGTCCGCCGGGAATCAGCGAGAGAATCGAAGCGAAGAGCCCTACGGCAAACCCCACGACGAGGACCTCGGGGTGGATGAAGTAATGGATAGTGAGAAAGCAGAAATAGAGGGTAAGAAGGCAGCCGATCCAATCGAGCAAGATGTAGAGGACCGGGGCCTTCAATTCCCCCTTTTTCAACCCCATCAACTCCATTCCCTGATTGAACTCCGCCTTGAAGGATTTGAGGTACCCTGTTTCAATCAGATTGTCTGCCTGAGTAGAGAAGATGGAATGGACCTTGTTTGTCCATCGGGCGATGCGGTCGATCCAGTTCTCTCGGAACTCCCTGTTGACTACGGATTTAAACGCCAAGTACGTCATATAGAGGGCTATAAATATGAGTAGACTAGATACGATAAAGTTGTAGGTTCGCACTTGTTTGTGTGCAATTAAGGTTGCAAATCCAATGAGAACAAACAACATCAATATCACGTTCATGATGAAGGTATGCATGATGGAGACCACTATGGTATCGCTATAGGAGACTCCTTTTTTCTTCAGGAGGTATACCCGGGCTGTAAATCCACCGACTCCTCCCGTGGACAAGACATAATTGATGGATGTAGAGATCCAAGAGATGGTGAAGATCTCCAGAAAAGGAAGGCGGATGTGCATCAGCTCCAGTATTCTCTTCATTGAGAGACCGATAAGGAGGTAGCTTATAAAGGCAGCGGAAAAGGAGAGGCCGAGAAAGTAAGGGTCAAGCCTTGCCGAAAGGCGGATTATTTTTCTGATATCCGATACGCTTACCAATACGGCCACTGCGATGAAGATAAAGACACCGATTTTCACCCACCTCTTCGCCTTGACCCTCATGGGCTCGCCTCTTTAATATTCGCCCTGTTGAAAGGTTATTTCTGCCCCTTGAGGGGAGAGAAATTATGGGAATTATATCTCTTTCGCCACCTCAAGAGTGGGAGGTTCCTCAACATCAACGCGCTTTGGGCAAGATTCGTTACGGCATGACAAATTCATGTTCGCGAGGTCTTATGGACAGTACGGGGCAGGGTTGATTTTCGGACCACCTTCTCCGCCACACTTCCGAAAAGGATATGCGACAGGCCCGACCGTCCGTGGGTTGCCATGACGATCAAATCCGCCTCCTTCTCCTTTGCCGCCTTAATAATCTCCAAAAATGG
>JABAOC010004390.1_pt5 | contig 10313 bp, 10 predicted proteins | sample 7062161 | NCBI WGS metagenome assembly JABAOC01 (sample SAMN14538625, study PRJNA623070) | marine sediment metagenome | biome: marine biome [ENVO:00000428]; feature: marine pelagic biome [ENVO:01000023]; material: deep marine sediment [ENVO:00002113] | place: India: Gulf of Khambhat ...
ACGTCGTTGCGAGGAGAGAAGCGACAGCGGCAATCTCGTGCAATTAGCGATACATCATGAGATCGCCACGCTTCGCTCGCGATGACAATTTTTTTAAAAGAAAAATGTCGTCAGATTTGCTCGCCCGAAGGGGAAAAGATGCCGACATAAGATTATTAATCATCCTTCAGAGATTTTTTTATAGGGTGTCGGCAGATTTTATGAATAATTCAGGGAAAAAATGAGGTGCAACATTGAATAAACATATCCTGGTTTTGACAACAGTCCCGAAAGCAAAAAGCGGTCAGAAAATCGCAGCGCTTCTGCTGGAAGAAAGACTGGCGGCTTGTGTGACCATCTCCGCTGCATCCCAGTCTTTCTATTGGTGGAAGGAACAAATTGCCAAAGAGCCGGAACACATTCTCTTCATTAAAACCAAAGCGGCTCTTTACCCAGAACTGGAAAAAAAGATACGAGAGATTCATCCCTATGAAGTTCCGGAAATCATCGCCCTTCCCATCCAGAAAGGCTCTTCAGACTACTTGAGCTGGATTGACAAGGAAACAAAGAGCTAGGAATACTTCCTCTGGACTTTCCGGGCGACTTTTATGGTGTTGAGATGAATGGAAACAGTATCTCTCACATCAAAGGCATAGCCGCCTGCGAATAGAACGGCCACGGGAAGGTGAAGTTTTCGGGCTTCCTCGATCACAATCCTGTCTCGTTCCCTCAGGCCTTCAATTGTCAGCCTCAAACTTCCCAACTGATCTTTCTCGTAAGGATCAGCTCCCGCAAGATAGAAAACCAGATCAGGCTGAAATTCCTTGTACAGACGCGGAAAATACGAACGGAGCTCTTTCAGATATTTCTCATCTCCATCTCCTGACCAGAGGCCCACATCCACAGAGCTTGAAGGCTTTTGAGCCGGATAGATATCCATCTGATGAATAGAAAAAGTGAAGGCATAGTCTTTTTTTAAAAAAATAAAGGCATTTCCATTCCCCTGATGGAGGTCACAATCGACAACCATGGCCTTTTGTATCTTTCCTTCGTGTTTCATTTTCTCCAGGGATACGGCCACATCATTCAGAACACAGAAGCCTTCGCCATGGTCAGGAAACGCATGATGAAACCCACCCCCGATATGCACAGCCAGGCCATCCCCCAGAGCCCTTTCAGCCACAAGAATGGTTCCCCCCACGAACCGCAGTGCAAATTCCAGAAGCTCTGGAGAATAAGGAAGTTCCAGGGTTAATATTTCAGAATGGGATAGATTTCCTGATTTCAATCTCTTTATGAATCGAGGAGTATGAACCAGAAGGAGATCTTCATCTCCGGTAAGAAGGGGAAGAAGAAAATCATCTTTTTTGGCTCCCAAGCGGAGGAGCGCTTCATAGATGAGCCTGTATTTCTTAACAGGAAAAACATGCTCTCCGATGTCTACCATCCAGTAATCATCGCTGTAGATAAATTTAAAAGGAAATCCGCTCTTGCGAAATAGAGGTGGCATATCTATCGCTCACTGGGTCAGGCTTTGATAATATCCGAGTCAGGCCTTACTCGCACTGATATCTGTAAGAATATAATCATATAAAAATCTAACAATCCCAATGCAGTCCGTCACCAAAATCATGACATTTCATTCAAGGCCTGATCCCTATTATTAATAAATTAAATAAATCAAAGCCTGCCCTCACCATTTGTTTCAGGACTGATGGGCTTTTTCCATCAGCTTGACCTGGGCCGCAGCCAGACGAGCAATGGGAACCTGATAGGCAGAACAACTGACGTAGCTGAGCCCGATTTTATGGCAGAAGAAGATGGAACGAGGGTCTCCACCATGAACACCACAGATGCCGATCTTCAGGTGAGGCTTGGTTTTCCGTCCTTTCTCAACAGCCATCTTCATCAGCTCCCCCACTCCGTCGATATCCACAGTCTCAAAGGGGTTGTTTTTCCATATTCCATGAGCCAGATAATGGGCCAGAAAACCGGCCCCGTCATCCCTGGATAGACCGTAAATAGTCTGGGTTAAGTCATTGGTCCCGAACGAAAAAAACTCGGCTTCCTCCGCAATCTTGTCAGCGGTGATAGCCGCCCGCGGAATCTCGATCATCGTTCCCACCGAATACTCCACTTTGACATGGTACTCATCCATCACTCGGGACGCCACTTCTTGGATGATTCTTTTCTGGTTGGAAAGCTCTTCTTTTGTTCCAACGAGAGGAACCATGATCTCAGGGTAAACTCTCTCCCTTTCCTTGGCCAGCTTACAGACTGCCTCGAAAATCGCAGTCGCCTGCATTTCGATGATTTCAGGATAAGAAATTCCCAGGCGACAGCCTCTGTGCCCGAGCATGGGATTGAACTCGGAAAGAGCTTTGACTCGTTCGAGGAGCTTTTCCACTTCCCGGATTTTTTCCGGCTTACCCTTCGAAGCCTTTAAAACCGCAAGCTCCACCATGAGGTCTTCTTTCCGAGGAAGAAATTCATGGAGAGGGGGGTCGAGCATCCGGATGTTGACCGGATGACCTTTCATCGCTTTGAACAATCCATAAAAATCTTTCTTCTGGAAAGGCAGGAGTTTTCGCAAGGCTTTTCGCCTCTCCTCTTCGGTCTCGGAGAGAATCATTTCTTTTATGAAAGGGAGCCTTTCTTTTTCGAAAAACATGTGCTCTGTCCGCGCCAGCCCGATTCCCTCTGCTCCTAGAGCGAGTGCGACTTTGGCATCTTCCGGCGTATCCGTGTTGGCCCGAACCCATAATCCTCTCACCTGGTCTGCCCAGTAAAGCAGCTTGGTAAAATGCTGGTAGATCTCTGATTTTCCCGGTTTCTTCTCTCCGCTGATGACCTGGATAATCTCAGAAGGCTGAGTGGGTATTTCGCCCAGAAGAACCTCTCCTGATGTTCCATCTATAGAGATCAAATCTCCTTCTATGACTTTCTTTTCTCCAACGAGAAAGAATTTATTTTCCTCATCAGGCCTGATGTCTCCACATCCGACAATAGCCGGTTTCCCCATCTGCCTCCCCACAACAGCCGCATGGGAGGTCATGCCACCCGTCGCAGTCAAAATCCCTTGAGATGCGCTCATCCCATGAATGTCATCCGGGGATGTCTCATCCCTGACCAGCAGGATCTTTTTCCCTTTCTTTTCCCAGGCGACAGCCTCATCGGCAGTGAATACCACATGCCCGGCTGCTGCGCCGGGCGAAGCCGCAAGTCCCTTGGCGAGGACCTGAAATTTCTCTTTTTCCGTTGCATCAAAAACAGGATGGAGAAGCTGGTTCAACGCCTCAGGCTCGACCAACATCAACGCTTGCTCTTTACTGATCAGGCCTTCTTCAACCATATCCACGGCAATCTTGACTGCGGCCAAACCCGTCCGCTTGCCGCTTCTTGTCTGCAGCATATACAGCTTGCTTTCCTGAATGGTAAACTCAAAATCCTGGACATCGCGGTAGTGCTTCTCTAACCTGCTGGTGATCTGCTTTAATTCTTTGTGAGACTGCGGCATCTCCTTTTCCAATGAGCTCAGAGGAGTAGGCGTTCGAACCCCTGCCACGACATCTTCGCCTTGAGCATTGAAAAGATATTCACCGTACAACTCTCTCTTTCCAGACGCCGGATTTCTGGTGAATCCGACACCTGTTGCGGATCTTTCTCCAATATTCCCGAACACCATCTGCTGGACGTTGACGGCTGTCCCCAGGTCATCCGGAATGTAATTCAAACGGCGATAAGTCACGGCGCGAGGATTGTTCCAGGATTCGAACACAGCCGAAATGGACATGAGCAGCTGGTCTTTCACATCTTGAGGAAAATCTTTCCCGGTCTCTTTTTTGATGAGTTTCCGATAATCAGAGATCAATCCTTCCAGGTCTGTTTCAGAGAGTTCGTGATCTTGAGTAATCTTTTTCTCTTCCTTCTTTTTTTTCAGAATGTTTTCAAACCTTTTCTTGGGGATTCCCAGAACGACATCCCCGAACATGTGGATCAAACGGCGGTAGCAGTCTAAGGCAAACCGTTTGTTCTGACTCTTTCCGGTCAATCCTTCGATGGTCTTATCATTGAGGCCAAGGTTGAGAACAGTATCCATCATACCTGGCATGGAAATCTTTGCTCCTGAACGCACAGACACAAGAAGTGGATTCTTCTCCCCTCCGAATGTCTGTTTGGTCATATCTTCCAGCTTTTTCAAGTTGCGAAGAATCTCCTGTTTGGCATCAGTAGGGATTTTATTCCCCAGCTTTGCGTAAGAAATGCAGGTTTCTGTCGAAACCGTAAAACCTGGAGGGACAGGCAGCCCGATTCCAGCCATTTCAGCTAAGTTGGCTCCCTTGCCTCCGAGGATATCTTTCATATTTTTATCGCCTTCAGTTTTGTCCTTTCCGAAGAAGTACACATGTTTTTTTGCCATCTTCTAACTCCTATCTAAATTAAACCAAAAATATACACACATCCCTGCTAAAATTCAAGTGATTCGGGGTCAGGGCTCGACATTCGACATTTTTTAGGATCAGGCCCTGTCAGGATGAGTGTTAAATGTCAGATATTTATGCTCTAATCTTCACCTGCTGATAAGGCCCAATTCAATTCTTTTCAAAATACTCAGATGCGACTTGCTTTTTTCTCGAGCAGAGCTGGATGTCGAGATGCAACTCCCATTTGGGAACAGAGATGTTAAAAATGTCTAATGTCGAGCCCTGACCCTTTTTCACTCTTTTTATCAGGCGGCGCTCTGTCTTTTCCTCTTTGTGGAATACTGAGACAAAAATATATTGAGCGAGAAAAAAAGTAAAACGACGTCAGTCAACAACAGTTTATAATCCACTCTGCGGCTGAGGCTCCCAAAGCAACCACACTCAATATCCAGCCCCCTTATAAGGGTGACGATAATCAACGCAAGAAAGACCACCAAAGAAGCGGATAGGATAAAGGAAGCCGTTTCCCGGAAAATCCCCAAGATTAATAATAATCCGCAAATCACCTCTATCCAGGGAATGATGAGCGCCAGGAAAAGTGACACAGACTGGGGGAAAATCCTGTAGTTGGCAATGTTCTGGGCAAAATCCAGAGGGTCGAATATCTTTAATAGACCCGCCCAGATAAACAATCCTCCGACCGCAAGCCGGAAAAAGAGAAGAATATACTTATTTCCAATCATCTTCCTTGCTTACCGGTAGCCCTTCTCTCACCCATTCTTCCCAGCCGCCAAAAAAGACCCGGATATCCTGAAAGCCTTTTTCATGAAGAAGCTTGGCCAGTTCTACACTTGACTGGCATTCACTCGCATCACAGTAGACCACATAAATCCCTTCAAAAGGGTACGGTTCCATATCCAGTTCCTCTTTTTTCTTTCTTTCCACATATGGGATGTTCACCGCTCCAAAAATGTGGCCTTCTTTGAAATCCTCTGCCGCCCGGCTGTCAATAAACAGGGCGCTTCCCGTCGCAAAAAGCTCCTCAGCCTCTCCGAGTGTGATAAAGACGATCGAAGAGTATTCTTCCAAAGAGAAGAATCCGTACTGGTACTCTCCCCTAAAAAATTTTTTTATGAGAGAAATATTCGCTCCCAATCCTATGATTGAACTGAAGAGCAGGATGAATGCCATGCGCTGCATCATCTTTTTTACAGAAAAGGGACCAGCGCTTAACCGCTTCAATTTTAAAAGCACTTTTTGGAAAGACATCTCCTTTTAATTTAAAGAATGAGTCATTCGCTCCATAAAAAAATCATCTCTGGTTTTCGGATAGGTCCTGAACAGGGATCTATCTGTCTTGATAAAACAAACTCAAGACCTATGAAAATAAACTCTGATACTTTTTCAGACCTTCTTTAAAGACAACTAAAGCCCTTTTCAAATCCTCCTCTTTAAGGACATAAGCCATCCGTACCTCATCTTTGCCTTTTCCCGAAGTGCAGTAAAAGCCCTGGGCGGGCGCCACCATCACTGTTTCCTTGTTATGATGAAAATCAGTGAGCATCCACTGGACAAAATGTTCACAATCTTTAATCGGCAGTCGCACCATGATGTAGAATGCACCCTGAGGTTTATGGATGACAATACCTTCGACATCCTTCAGCCCATCGAACAAAACATCTCTCCGTCTCTCGTATTCCTGCTTGACGGGCTTGAAGTAATCCAATCCCATGCGGTATGCGGCCAGCGCAGCTTTTTGCTCTACAGAAGGGGGACAGAGACGGGCCTGAGCAAACTTAAGAACAGCCTGATAGGCATCTTCATTCCGGGTGACAACCGCTCCCACACGAGCGCCGCAACTGCTGAAGCGCTTGGATATACTATCCACAACAATAACTCTATCTTTGACTTCTTCGTATTCCAGGACGCTCTTGTGTGTCCCCCCATCATAGACGAATTCTTTGTACACCTCGTCTCCGATGAGAAAGAGGTCATGTTTTTGGACGAGCGAAATGACCCGCTCCAGTTCTTCAGGTGTGAAGACTGTCCCTGTTGGATTACTAGGAGAGCAGAGCAGGATTGCGCGGGTCTTGGGCGTTATCCGGGCTTCAATCTCATCTGACGGGGGTAGACGAAAACCATCCTCCACCCGCAGAGTCAGCGGAACGATTTTGACGTTGGCGAAGGCCGCGTATCCGTTGTAATTGGTGTAGAAGGGCTCAGGGATAATGATCTCATCTCCCGGATCAGCCACTGCACTGAAAGAAAAATGAATGGCCTCCGAACCGCCGATGGTGATGACCACATTCTCCGCATTGATGGGGATGCCGTAGGAACCAAAATAATCAACGATAGCCTGCCTCAGCTCCAGGAATCCCTGCGCCGGACCATAGCTCAGAACCTTCTCGTCATAGCTGTGAAAGGCATCCATGATCGGCTGCGGCGTCGGGATATCCGGCTGCCCGATGTTCAGGAAGTAAACATGGATACCCTGTTCCTGGGCCTGATCCGCATAAGGCTTCAGCTTTCTTATAGGGGACGGCTGTATTTCTCGACCTCTTTTGGAAATATTCATTTATGATTCCTCACTGTATATGTATGAAATGGGGAGAGGTTTGATTATTATTCAAACGGAGGGGGTTGTCAAAGTTTTTATTGCCATCGGAAAGAGATTCTGATATTTTTGTCTCGGTATTTTGAACCATATGCTCAAGGATCCATTCGCACGAATAATCGGCAAAAAAAACTGGGGGAATTATTTTCTTCTGACCCTGGAATCGCCCCGCATTTCCGCCCAAGCTCAACCCGGACAGTTCATCATGGTCCGCGTCAACGCCCATCCCTCTCCTCTTCTGCGGCGTCCTTTCAGTATTCATTCCAAAAACGAAAAAACAATCGAGATATTCTTCCAAATAGCTGGCCTGGGGACAGAGCTTTTAAGCCAACACAATCTTGAGGAGACTCTCGACATCCTCGGCCCATTGGGAAAAGGATTTGAGGCAGGAGAAGAACTCAAAGATAAGGATGTGGCTGTGGTCGGCGGGGGCAGAGGAATCGCCCCCCTGTACTTCCTATCGCAGGAACTACAATCTCTAAGAGCCTCGATCCGGGTATTCTACGGCGGAAAAAGCCAGACAGATCTTCCCTTAAAAGAAAAATTTGAAGAGATGGATATCGAGCTGACCTGCTCGACCGATGACGGCTCATTCGGGTTCAAGGGATTTGTCAGCGATTTATTCAAAGAGAAGCTGGAAAAATTCACACCTCACCGCATATTTGCCTGCGGTCCTGAAGCGATGATGAAAAAAATCTCTGGTATGGCGCAGGAAAAGAACATCCCCGCCGTATTCTCGCTCGAATCCATCATGGGCTGCGGGTTTGGCGCCTGCTGGGGATGTGTGAGGAGGATAAAAAGAGACGATAAGAACGAATGGGTTAAAATCTGCGAAGAAGGACCGGTATTCTCCGGAAATGACATAATCTGGGAGGAAGAGGACGCATGACAGACCTCTCTGTTGACCTGGGTTTTCTCAAGCTCAAGAATCCCGTGCTGGCTGCCAGCGGAACGTTCGGGTACGGCCTTGAGTTCGAGCCCTTCATCGACCTCAATCGCCTCGGAGGCTTTGTGGTCAAGGGACTTTATTACTCTCCCCGGGAAGGGAATCCTCCGCCTCGCCTGGTTGAGACATCCAGCGGACTCATCAACGCTATCGGGCTTCCTGGAATCGGGGTGGAAAGATTCTCTGAGGAAATACTTCCCCGGCTCCAGAAATACAATACGGCCATCATCGTCAATGTCTGCGGGGAAAGGGAGGAAGAGTATGCCTCAGTTGTCGAGTTTCTGGATAAGAGGGAAGGAATTTCCGCCTATGAGTTGAACATATCCTGCCCGAATGTGGAACAGGACGGGGTCTGTCCCGCTTTACGCCCTGAGACAACTTTCTCTGTTGTCCGCCTTGTTAAAAAGACGACTTCGCGCCCAGTCATCACAAAACTTTCTCCTAACGTGACAGACGTAGTGGAGATCGCGCTCAGTGCCCAGGAAGCCGGCACCGATGCCCTCTCGCTGGTCAACACCTTCCTGGCCATGGCCGTGGACACAGAGACACGTAAACCGAAGCTGGCGAACATCTACGGAGGGCTGAGCGGACCCGCCATCAAACCCATTGTTCTCCGGATGGTTCACCAAGTCGCCGGAAAGGTCAAAGTGCCTGTCATCGGGATTGGAGGTATCCTGACAGGTAGAGATGCGCTCGAATTCCTGATCGCCGGAGCCAAAGCAGTGGAAGTGGGGACAGCGAACTTCATCGATCCTGAATCCACGGTCAAAATCATCGAGGAACTGAAAGAATACTGTCAGGATAAGGGAGTGGAACGGATCGAAACGCTCATCGGGACTCTGAAGACATAGGCAAACAGCTATCTGTGATATCATCTGATTGATGAATAAAAATACAGAGTCAAGAGACGGTTAAAATTTCATAAGCTAAAGAGGAAGAATGACAAGGAAAAAGCCATGACAAAAAAAGAGGAACTGGCAAAAAAAATCATTCTGGCCCTGGACGTCGGCACAAAGAAGGAAGCGTTCTCTCTGATCAAAAAACTTGAAGAAGTTGAAATCTTCAAGGTCGGTCTCAAACTCTTTACGGCTGAAGGCCCTCCCCTGCTCGAAGAGATAAAAGCCATGGGAAAAAAAGTATTCCTGGACTTGAAGCTCCACGACATCCCGAATACTGTCGGCGAGGCGGTCAAATCCGCAGTCAAGCACGGCGCTCACATGATGACTCTTCATTCCTCCGGAGGACGGGAGATGATGGAGAGGGCGGTGCAGTCGGCGGCTGAAGAGGCTAAGAAGCAAAAGACGAAAGAACCAATTCTTCTTGCTGTGACCATCCTCACCAGCCTCAAGAACGAACAGCTCGAAGAAATCGGGATGGTGTCAGATACGGTTTCTCAGGTCTTCAGGCTGGCCCACCTGGCTAAAGAAGCGGGAGTGAAGGGGATTGTCTGTTCACCTCAAGAAATCGAGATCGTGAAAAAAGAATTCGGCAGGGATATCCTCGTCGTCGCTCCAGGCATTCGACCTGCCTGGGCCGTGGCTCATGACCAAAAGCGGATTATGACTCCTGCGCTCGCTTTTCAAAAAGGAGCGGATTATCTCGTTATCGGCCGGCCGATCACAGAAGCCCCGTCACCCCACGAAGCATTTCTTAAAATCCTGAAAGAATCAGCCGAACTTGATGACTCCGCCAACCGTAAAGAGAAACCTGAGTAACACCTCGACTAAAGCCACCAAACCCAGCCCTGTCAAACCGCTCACTATGAGATAACCGAAAACTTTCTTTCTGGGAGTCTCTAGAAGAGCCGCTGCCAATCCTCGATAAAGAATGTACACTCCGTAAAATCCCATGATGATTTTTATTATCCACCCCGTTCGAGGAATGAGATAAAACACTCCTCCCAGCCAGTAGGGGAGCAAGCTGAAAACCGCCAGAGCCAGAGACTCCGCTGTTCTTCGCTGAGAAGAAAACGCAGGGATCAGCAGAGAGATGATCCGTCTCCACAGCATAACCACTGCCAGGGAGAAAAAATAGAGTGCTGCGCAGAAAAGAAGCTCTCTCCAAACAACTGCCCAACTCCAACCGACAAAAGGCTTCTTGTAATGCCCGTATAAAAAACCGGCTAAGAAACGAATCACTGGAGAAACAGCGGCAAAAACAAGGGCATATGAAAAAAAGTGCTGGAGATCGAGAGGAGATTCATCTTTAATTTCCGCCCATTCCCAGCTTGGCTTGAGCAGCATAAAATAAACGCGGCGGATCATTCTATGCAATTCCTCCTTCAGAGAGGATGCGAGAAAACAGGTTTTAATTTATGTAGTGGTTTGGAGGCGCGGGTCGGATTCGAACC
>JABAOC010028948.1_pt5 | contig 10313 bp, 12 predicted proteins | sample 7062161 | NCBI WGS metagenome assembly JABAOC01 (sample SAMN14538625, study PRJNA623070) | marine sediment metagenome | biome: marine biome [ENVO:00000428]; feature: marine pelagic biome [ENVO:01000023]; material: deep marine sediment [ENVO:00002113] | place: India: Gulf of Khambhat ...
AAAAAGCTAAAAAACATTCAAATCATCAACGCCGATTTCTTGGCTTTAAAATCAAACCAATATGCGCCAGTTTCCAATTTTAAAATAATTGGATCGATCCCGTACCAGATTACCTCCCCTCTAATCCATAAATTGCTTAAGGAGGTACCAAGACCAAAATCGATCACAATAATTGTCCAAAAAGAGGTAGCCGAAAAAATCACTGCTACAGCGCCCAAGGCAACTTATCTTTCTAATTTTGTTGCAAATTTCGGAAAAGCAAAAATTATAAAAACTATCGATCCCCAGGCTTTTCACCCTCAACCAAAGGTTGGTTCCGCGCTTTTACATATCATCCTCCACCCCCAACCTCATATCTCAGATTCTAGATTCGAGCCCTTTCTCCATCACGGTTTTTCCCAACCGAGGAAGATGCTAAACAAACAGTTCCCCTCGGAGATTCTCCAAAAACTTAAAATTAACCCTCAAAGAAGACCACAAACCTTAAAATTTAAAGAATGGGTAAATCTTTATAAGAGAACAAAAGGTCTAGTGCCGACGGATAAGCTTTCGCACATGCTCAACCCCCACAACCATTAGATAACGTTTGGTTAGCGGAAAGTCCCAAGCGCCAAGATAATCAACCTGATAACCACCAAACCCTTTTTTAAAGAGCGACAGCCCGTACCATGGGTGACGCCGGTCACCTGTCTCGGCGATTCCCCAAAAGTCAAAGATATCCAAACCCTCCTTTTTGGCAGAGAGAATCGCCTTCCACTGCAAAAGGTAAGCAGCGGGAACCTCGCTGCGAGCGGAGGCGCTATGGACATAAGAGATTGTATCTCCGTAGGAGATAAAGATTGCTGCCGCTAAGGTCTTCCCCTTGTAATCGGCTAGAAAAAGCTCCGCCATTAGCTTTGGCGCTAGGGTTTCAAACTGCTTTTGGAGATAGCTTTTTGGTTGGGGAGTAAATCCCTGCCGTTTACTTGTCAGCTCCAGCAAAAAGTGGAACTTCCCCATCTCCTCTATGTTTCGAGTCTGACGTACCTCAACTCCCATCTTCCTCGCCTTTCGAATCAAATAACGGGTGGTTTTTCTCATTGTCGCCAAAAGCTCCTCTTCCTGCGGGCGAAGATCAAGCAGCCATCCCACCCGCGCTTGAACTGATGAGGGTGCTGGTCGAAACCCCAACCTCTCCATAGTCTGACGATTGGCACCACTTTCTTGCCACCGCGGCTCCACTCTAAGGTAATCAACTCCCTCCCTTTCCGCTACCCCCTTTAAGTGGTTTAGAATTTGGTTTGCTACCTTTTGTTTGTTTGTCCCCGGTCCAAGAAGGGGACCATGGGGAACGTATAAGAACCTCCCTAGCTTCCTCTGCATTAAAATGGCCAAAGCCGTCCCCAAAAGATTCTCCCCCTCAAAAGCACCGATGCGAAAGTGGCTGTTACCAAGCTCTTCCTGAAACTCCCCCCAAGCCCAGGACTGCAAAAAAGGTGTATGAGGACAGGATAAAATAAAGCGTTCCCAAGTTTTCTCATCCAAAACTTCCCTAATCTCCATAATGTTCCTTAACCAGCTTAACAACTCTGTAAGCTTCCTTTAAACTCATTGTTGGCGAGGTGGGAAGATTCACTGTTTGAGCCGCGGCCCTTTCAGCCACCGGACAACTCCCCCGCTTGTAGGCAACCACCTCCTGATCAGCCCCTACCGGATAGGGAATATTGTTGTACCAGTTACCTAAGATAACGTGGTTCTTTTTTGCTTTTTTCTCCAGTCGTTCAGGGTCTGATACTTGTAGGTTGAAGCGAAGAAAAGAAGGCTCTCCCCCTTCGATTATTTTTGGTAACCTTACCCCTGGTATATCCTTCAACTTAGAAAGATAGTAATCGGCCAGCTCCCGACGACGTTTATTAAAATCACCAACCCGGCGAAATTGAAGATAGGCCAGCGCCGCCATGGCGTTAGGAAGCCGCTGAGGAAATCCGGCCGGTGCGCCCCCCTTCATCTCCTCCGCAGAAATTGAAGACCCCAATAACCCAATCCTTCTCGCCAAAAAGATGATCGCTTTGCCGAGGTTAAAAAGATAGTAAGTTGGATTAATCACTCCCCAGATGAGGGGGTGAAGGAGTCTCTTTAGGATTACCCACCGACCCGGATAACTCATCCTCCTCTGAGCCGTCTCCAAAGCCCGTCCCAAGTGAGAACCTTGAGTGATCACCATTCCCCCCCGAACCGAACTAATCGATTTATCTTGCCCAAAAGAGAAGAAGGCAGCATCACCAAAAGTCCCCAGCAATTCCCCTTGGTAACGGGCTCCAAGTGATTGGGCACAATCCTCAATCACCTTAAGCTTTTTCTCCCTTGCCCAGGGGATAATTGTTTTTAAATCGGCTGCTTGGCCAAAGGTATGTTGAACAACGATCGCTTTTGTTTTCCCAGTTAATAAGCGCTCCAATTTTTTTGGATCTAAATTAAAAGTATCTTCCTTGATATCAGCATAGATAGGCGTTGCTCCTGTCCAAAGGACAGCGTCAGGAACAACTACACAGGTATAGGAAGGAATGATCACCTCATCTCCAACACCCACCTCCCATCCTTTGAGGATCTGATAAAGCGCTACGCGCCCGGATTCAAAACTTACCGCATGGGCAACATCAAAGTAATTGGCAAAGGCCTCCTCAAGAATCCTGATCGCTCGTCCCTTTTGCCAGAGATGAGGTTTAAAGAGGAGTTTTAAGGCTAACAAGCGATCCTTAACAAAAGTGTTGGGAGAGGAGGCGATCCCGATTTTTAAAGGCCAGCCAAGAAAACCAACCATCGCCTTTAGGATAACAAAAGGGAGGGAAGAGTAGCTGCTATACTACATTTACCAAAACGAATGTGGGGAGGATTCACTAAAGTTAAATGACTGATCTTCACCAATCGAACGAGTGGGCTAATTATCTTGCCTCCCAAGGATGGGTCGTTGAGGGGCTTAACGGGACAAAAGTCTACATTCGCCGGCTTCCCCTCCGCACCGCGGCAATCAAAATTCAACGGCCACAAACCATCCCCTCCATCAAAGAAATCGATAAGCTCTCCAAAAGACACCATGCTTTGTTTGTAAAATTGGAACCNNAACGCTAAAAGCCCCAGGTTGGAGCAGAGAGGATTTGAGTTAGACAAAACTCCAAGCCTCCCCACCAAAACGCTTGTCCTGGACCTTAGCCGATCAAGGGAAGAGCTTTGGCAATCACTCTCAAGCGACACCAGACACGACATCAGAGCAGCAAAAGGCCACCAGTTGTTAAGCGCCTCCTACAAAACAGGGGATAAAGGTTTTGAGCAGGCACTAAATAGTTTTTGTCAAATTCAGCAGGAGACCGGACACCGGCAAGGTATTTGGACTCCCACCCTGGACCAGCTTAAGGAAAAATTTGAAGCTTTCGGGGAAAATTCCGCTCTTCTTCTTACCCACCAAAGACCAGACAAGCTCCCCCTTGCAGGAGCGGTAATCCTTATCCATAAAGAAACGGCATATTACCACCACACCGCTACCTCACTTGAGGGCCGCAAACTCAACGCCTCCTATCTTTTAATGTGGGAGATTATAAAGGGGGTGAGAGACTTGAAACTAAAAAGATTGGATCTGGAGAGTGTTTACGATGCCCGTTATCACAAGGCGACTAAAAGTTGGCAAAAATTCAGCATCTTTAAGAAAAAGTGGCGCGGGCGTGAGGTAGAGTATCCTCCCCCACTTATTAAATTTTATAACCCGGTGATTAGACTCTTATTTAGATAACGGGACCAATAAATTAAGGTAAAGCTACTCTTTAGGATAACCTAACCCGCCTGAGGAGGAGGGCATTCACTACTACAACCACCGAACTAGTACTCATCAGAAGCGCACCCCACTCGGGTCGCAAAAAGACCCCCCAAGGAGAAAGGATCCCTGCCGCCACTGGAATAGCAATGATGTTGTAACCGGTCGCCCAGGCAAGATTTTGCTTCATCTTTGTCCCCGTTTTTTTACTTAAGGTGATAAGCTTCGCGACGTCTAGGGGGTTGTTTTTAACTAAAATAATATCTCCAGCCTCAACCGCTACATCGGTTCCAGCTCCAATCGCAATTCCAACATTAGATTGAGTTATCGCTGGAGCATCATTAACCCCATCGCCAACCATTGCAACGGTTGCACCATCTTTTTGCAGCTCACGAACTTTTTCGATCTTCTCTTCCGGCAGAACTTCAGCAAAATAAGCATCAATTCCAAGTTTCTCCGCAACATATTCAGCAACCTCTTTGTTATCTCCAGTGAGCATCGCCACCTTGATTTCAAGCTTCTTAAGCCTTTGAACCGCTTCATAAGAGCTTTCCTTAATAAGATCTGCAAGTACAATCACCCCCAAAGGCTCACCATCCCGTGCCACAAAGGCTAGCGTCTTCCCTTTAAGGTCTGCTGACTTAAAGCTGCCCTCCATCTTCTCCAACGAAACCTTGTTTTCTTCCATTAATGCCTTGTTCCCGACCAAGATCTCCTCTCCGCCCACCCTGGCTTTTCCTCCTTTGCCGGCGATGTACTTGAACTTCATTGACCGAGGAACTTTGATTTTTCGTTTCTCGGCTTCAGCAATAATCGCTTTAGCGATTACATGGGAAGAATAATTTTCAACTGCCGCCGCCAACTTAAGAAGCTCTTCTTCCGGAACATCCCTAGTCGAAATAAGGTTAGTTACCCCGAACTTCCCCTCGGTTAGCGTACCTGTCTTATCAAAGACCACCCAATCAAGGCTTGAAGCTGCTTCAAAGGCATCCATTTCCTTAACGAGAATGCCGTTTTGGGCGGCAAGGGTAGAAGTGATGGTGGTTACAGTTGGAATGGCCAATCCTAAGGCATGGGGACAGGCGATCACAACCACGGCAATGGAAAGGGTAAGGGCAAAAAGAGCCCCTGCTCCTGCAAGCAAAGACCAATAGAAAAAGGTTGAAAAACCAACCACAACGGCGGTAACCGTTAAGTAATGAGCAGCACGATCCGCGAGCCGTTGGCTTCGCGGTTTGGACATTTGAGCTTGGCGAACGAGCTTGGTGATCTGGGCAATCGCAGTCTCCTCTCCTGTCCTGGTAACTTGGACTTTGAGTGACCCTTCTTGATTGATCGTTCCCCCAATCACCTCATCGCCCTTCTTCTTGAAGACTGGTTTGGATTCGCCAGTGATCATCGCTTCAACAACACTACTTTCTCCCTCAACAATTATTCCATCGATGGGGATCCTCCCTCCCGGCTTAACTAAAACCTGGTTACCTTTTTTAAGCTTTTCCGCCATCGTCTCGATTATCTTCCTCCCCTTGATAAGATTTACTTTCGGTGGAATCAGTTTTGCCAACTCTTTGAGAGCTCCGGTCGTCCCTCGAACTGCCCGCATCTCCAGCCAGTGGCCAAGAAGCAGGACAAGCGTCAAGGTGGTAATCTCCCAATAGAACGGTTCCCCAGGAATGAAAAAGGTTGTACCAAGACTGTAAAGGTACCCAACACCCAAGGCTAAGGAGACCAGCGTCATCATGCCGTAAGCACCTCGTTTTATCTCGGTCAAGGCACCACGGAAAAATGGTAAACCACCAAACAAAACAACAATTGAAGAGAAAAGAAAAAGAACAAGATTCGATCCTGAAAATTCAAGGGTATATCCCAACCAGCGCTGGATAGCTTCGGAAAGGATAAGAATTGGGAAAGTTAGGATTAGTACAAGGAAGAACCGTCTCTTGAAATCTTGCTCCGCCCCCTCATGATGAGCGTGATCGCTGTGCTCTTTGTGTTCAGGTTTTACATCCTTTGACTCAGGAACCAATACCATCCCACATTCAGGACAATTGCCTGGTTTATCTGATTTTATTTTAGAATGCATCGGACAGATGTATTCCATTTATTTATTGCCTTTCTTCCAAAACCATCGCAGGAGTGCTACTAAAACGACGGTCCCTAAAACCCAAGTTACTAGCCAAAGAACTCCCCCCAGCCACGCCCAATTCGAATCTACCATCCAAGGCATTCCCATCATCTCCCCAGCTGCTGTTGTTTCACCTACATGAGCTAAAAAAGTAACCAAGTTCCCCACCTCCCCACTACCCTCTCACTCAACTCCACAAACGTCTTTAACGCAGTTACAATCGCCTTCGCAGGCGGCAAAATCCTCCGGCTCACAACCCACCTCTTCGCAATTACACTGGACCTGGCAATGATCTCCCCCACAGGTGACCACCCCGGGACGGAAAACACACTGAGCCGAATGCGGCTCACAACTACCGTACCGGGCAAGGTTATAGAGCCCACGACCAGAGAAGAATAAGCTGGCAGCGAAAAGAGTGATAAACACCCAGGAAAGAAGTTCAAAGCGGCGAAAAACGAAACGGGCTATCGTTTCATTTTTCCTTCCAATTCGCCAAACAAGTTTCGTCTTAACTTTTTGGGTAAAGACGGGGTCACAGGGGTGTAGGCGAATCCGCCGTAAGATGCAACGGGCCGCCTCCCCAGCCAACTTCCGATGGGTAGCGGAAAAAATTCCTAGGATACCAAACACGATCAGAGCTATTAAACAAATCATTCAAACACTCCCTATCCTTAACAACCCCCTCGTTGAGCCGGTATACCAATTGATTCGGGCGCGATGCCTCGTTTTTGAGCTTCCTCTTCCAACGCCGCTTGAGGGAAGAAAAGGATCTTCCACCTTTTTATCTCCTTGATGATCTGTTCATCCGAATAACTGCCGTTTTGGATCAACCATTTAGTTAATCCGGAAAAAGCAATGTTGTGACTGCATCCACAGGCAATTTGTCCCTCCTCATTTGCAAAGCCCGCATCCCCAATACCACAACAAAACTCACAGGCGGTATCTTCGCTTGTTCCAATTTTGATGTACCGGCTTCTTTCTGCTCCTGATAAGGTTATCTTCTCATCATACCCCACCATAACATCTAAGCTTTCCTCAACTTTGTCATAAGAGATGTTGGCGTCGCCGCCATAGTCAGGTGTTCCTGTAGGTGTAATCTCAGAGAGAAGATCTTCCGCACCGCTACCAGCAGACGTTCCTGCTACTGAAGCTCCACCCGTTTTCCCCACCGGTGCTCCAGCCACTTCTTTCCCTTGATAATTAACTCTTGTCCAGAAAGACCCAAGGCCAAAAGAGAGAGTAGCCACGAAAATAATTAAAGCCAAAAACACAAAAGGCAGCTCTTTGATATTAAATTTCTCCATCATTTCACCTCCTTCCGCTCCTACTTCTCTTCAAAAACTTCTATAATTTCGCGATAAGCCTTTTTCTTTTCCTTCTCGCTTTTTCCCTTTATCGCCTTGGTAACACATGTTTCAAGGTGATTGTGTAATATAATCTTATTCACCTTCTCCAAAGCAGAAACGACCGCCTGGTTTTGCCGGATGATATCAATACAATAACGATCTTCTTCGATCATTCGAGAAACAGCCTGGAGATGACCGGCTAGATAATTCATTCGGTTAAGAAGACCCTTCTTGCGTTTATCAACCATAAAACCCCTTAGATACCCCCCACAGGGGGGTACAAATTAACCTTAACTTAATAAATCGAAAGGAGAATGTCAAGCGGGACGAAGAATACAAAGCGGGGTCTGCTCGTCTGATTGGCCCATGGGGTTATCCCTAAAAGCGGTGGTAACCATCCTTTTATCCACTCCTCTTGAGGTGGCAATCACGTGCACCCCCTTGTCACTAGCATCGATGATCACCACCGGAAACCCAAGTGCTTTATTTAACTGAGCCGCCACCCTTCCTGGATTTTTTGGTCCCAACTTAGCATGTCGGTTGTAGGGGAGGATGGTGTAATCGGTTGGGCCGTCAATGGCGTTAATGTTGTCGCCCACAACGTGATAGAAGACTCCCCTGATCCCAAAGGGTTTAGTGAGTGCACTAAGAAGAATAGCTAGGGCAAAACGGAAAGGGTTGGCTTCGCGAAGAGCCAACTCCATTGTGTAGGGACTGCCAATCCCAATCCCATAACTTGGTTTGTGGACAAACCTAGATAATAACCTGGCAAGAGGTGAGGGGTTAAGCGTTTCAATCGGAAACGACCGCCCCTGACTGATAGCAACGATCCGCTCCCCGATCACCAAAATATCCCCCCTCTTGAGGTGAGGTCTTGCATACTCCTCCACCACCGCCGAGATATCATCCTTGGCAGTAATGAGGTGGGTTTTAAGAGGGTAACGGGCATAACGTTTCCTTCCCACCTCAATATAAAGATCTTTTCCTTTATTAGGGGTAAGAGACATGTTTCCAACTATAGCACAAGCACTTAGAACCCAAGGTAGCGAATCTCCTCTTTAAGTTCGATTCCAAACTCATCTTTGACCTTTTCCTTAACCAAGCTAATAAGCTCCACCACATCCCTTGCCTTAGCTTCCCCAAGATTGACGATAAAGTTGGCATGCTCCTCGGCGATCCTTGCTCCCCTAATCTGCCTTCCCCGCAACCCACATCGATCGATCAGGTAGCCAGTGGAGACCATTCCCCCTTTGATCTTCTCTTTTGGAATTGCCTTCTTCGCCACTGGTGGTAGATCAGTGGCTTTAATATTTTTGAAAACACTACCGGCAGAAGGGTAAGGGGGAACCCGACGGCGGGCAAGGTAAGCTTGGCTGATTTTCCGGCTCTTTTCGCGGTTGCCTTTTTTTAACTTTAAAATAACTCCCAAAATTACCCCCGACTGACGTTTAAAGACACTCTCTCGATAACCAAAATGGCAGTCTTCTTTGGGTAAATTTTTTGTTTGATTGCGCTCATCCATCACCTCAACCTTCTCAACCGATTCTGAGAGATGGTGGCCAAAAGCTCCCGCATTCCCGCAGACTGCTCCGCCGACTGTTCCTGGGATTCCCACCGCCCATTCCAAGCCGGTTAAACCAGCCTCGATGGACCGGTTAACAACCATCCCCAAAACTGCCCCCGATTCCGCCTTAACTTTCTCTCCCTTGATTTCAATCTTAGAGCTTTGGATCTTCATTACCAACCCGGAGAAACCGTTGTCAGAAACAAGGAGGTTACTCCCCCCACCAAGGATAAAGAACGGAAGTTGATTCTCCCCAGCTACCGTCACCACTTTAAGAATTTCCTTTTCACTTTTGGCAAGATAAAGATAGCGCGTTCCCCCACCAATCCGAAGGGTAGTCAAAGGGGCAAGGGAAACGTTTTCTTGAACACCAGGTAGCTTCTCCTCAAGTGACATCATCCAAGTTATAAAACCCTTTAACAAAAGAGAGCCAAAGTTGAGGAACCGTGGGAGAATAGCCACCAGCAAATAAAACAGCGACCTTGGGAAAGTTGGCAAACCGTTTCCCAATCTTAAAATAACTTTCCTCCTCCAAAGCGAGGTGGGCGAGCGGATCCCCCTTAAAGCTGTCCACCCCCAACACAAGAACCAAAAGATCATNNCAACACCCGCTCAAGTTGGGAGAGATACTCTCTCTCTTTTGTCCCCGGTGCTAAAGGAATATTGAGGTTGTACCCCTCCCCTGGGCCCTCCCCTCTTTGCTCGGCAAACCCGATTCCCGGATAAAGAGTGCGCGGATCTTGATGGAGGGAGATAGTAAAGACAGTTGGATCTTGGTAAAAAATCTCTTGGGTTCCGTTTCCCGCGTGAACATCCAGATCATAGACCATCGCCTGTTTAATCAAACCCTCTTTCTGGAGTTTGCGGATGGCGATCGCGTGATCGTTGAAGATACAAAAACCGGAACTAGTCGAGGAGGCAGCGTGGTGCATCCCACCCAAAAGATTAACTACCTTCTTCCCGGAAAACGCCTCTTTAAGGGTGAGATAACTTCCCCCCACAGAGTAATAGGCAGCCTCAAGGGCCCCCTTATTAACTGGGGTGTCAGGAGTCAAGAAACCGCCCTCGCCAGCCAAACGTTTAAGCTGCTTTAGGTAATCGAAGGTATGGGCCAGAAGAACGTCCTCCTCTCTGGCTTTTTGCGGCTTTAGGCGTTGATAAGCTATCTTCCCCTCGCCAAGAAGATCAAGAAACGCTTGGGCCCGCTGGGGCCAAAAAGGATGGTCAGGCCCAAGATAATAATTGAGGTATTTGGGATGAAAGACAATCTCCACCAGCGCCACTTACAATCCAAGGTCAGCGACGATCGCCTGCATCGCTGAAAGACAGATCTTTATAAACTCCTCCAAAGGAACCTCCAGCTTTTCTTCGCATTTTTTAATCTGCTCACGGTTGACGGCGGCGGCAAACGCCTTTTCGGGAAACTTTTTGAGTACCGACTCGCTTGTTACCGAAGACAACTTCTTGTCTGGCCGCACTAAAGCGACAGCCACG
>JABAOC010006092.1_pt2 | contig 10311 bp, 18 predicted proteins | sample 7062161 | NCBI WGS metagenome assembly JABAOC01 (sample SAMN14538625, study PRJNA623070) | marine sediment metagenome | biome: marine biome [ENVO:00000428]; feature: marine pelagic biome [ENVO:01000023]; material: deep marine sediment [ENVO:00002113] | place: India: Gulf of Khambhat ...
AATGAAGATCAAACGTTACATCCCCCGAGCTTTCGGACGATCAACACCGCGCTTCAAAACCTTATGCCACGTAGAACTAATCCTGGAACAAAGGGAGGAGAAATAAACGTCAGCAGTCAAACACTTCATAGACGAAGCGGTCAAAAGAGCCGAAATCGACGAATTCCTAAGAAACGAGTTTGAAAGAGCTGGCTATGGCGGCGTCACGGTCACAAAAACCCCCCTAGGGGCACATATAGTAATTTACGTCATGCGTCCCGGAATAGTCATTGGACGAGGCGGAGAAACAATAAAACAACTTGCCACCGTCCTCGAAGAAAAATTCCAGCTACCCAACCCCCAGATATCCGTAGCAGAAATCGAGATTCCCGAACTCAACGCCCACGTTGTCGCCTCCCGTGTCACCTCAGCCCTAAAACGAGGCGTACACTTCCGTAGAGCCGGCTTCTGGGCGCTAAACCAAATCATGGAAGCAGGAGCCTTAGGCGCAGAAATCATTATCAGTGGAAAACTGCGGACAGACCGCGCTCGATACGAGAAGTTTCGAGCAGGGTATATGCCCAAAAGCGGTGAACCTGCAATCAAATACATGAGAAAAGCGGAGTTACACGCCCAACTAAAACCAGGCATCATGGGAGTAAAGGTACGACTAATGCCCCCAGACGCCCAGTTTCCAGATCAAGCGAAGATAATCGACGAGATTCCAGAAGCCGCAGAAACAGAGGAAAGCGAGAAAGAAGAAGTGGAAATAGAAGAAGCCAAAACCGTTGAAACAGCAGACGCGAAGGTTGTTGAAACAGAACCTGTGGAGGCAAAGGAATAGCATGCCTTTCTTAAGGAAGAAAGACATCCGCGCCATGTCCTCTGAAGAACGCAGCAAAAAGGTTGTCGAGCTACGAACAGAACTTGTGCGCTTGAAAACAATGTCAAAGGCAGGAGGTTCCATTGACAATCCCTCTCGAATCCGAGAGCTTCGCAAAGCAATTGCGCGCGTTCTCACCATTGAAACTGAGGAAGGACTAGCGAAGGGGAAGAAATGATGAAAGTAGAGCCGGTCATCCTTCAAAGCGACCTTATAGGACGCAAGGCAAAGGTTGTAAGAAGCGCAAATTCAGACTACGTGAATATTGCGGGCAAAGTGCTGGACGAAACTCGCAACACGGTCACGATACTCTACAGAGGCAAGAGAAAGGTCATCGTCAAAAACGTAGCTGTCTTCCATTTCACACTCCCGGACGGAACGATAGTAGAGGTTGACGGAAAAGTCATCGTCGGTCGCCCTGAAGATCGAATCAAGAGACAGGTTAAGAGGCGGTGGTGATGGCTCTCTCTTTCAAAAAGCCAAAGAAAACCTGTAACGACCGCAGCTGCCCGTTTCATGGAACCCTTTCGATCAGAGGGCACACGTTGGAAGGCGTGATAACTAGCGCCAAAATGGACAAGACCGTCGTTGTGCGACGTGATTATCTGCGATACGTGCCAAAGTTCAAACGATACGAAAGGAGACATAGCCACGTTTCTGCTCATAACCCTCCGTGTATAAATGCCAGAGAGGGAGACCGCGTAAAAGTAGCGGAATGCCGCCCAATCAGCAAAACGGTTTCATCCGTGATTGTTGAGAAACTGGAGGCGTCATGAGATGGCCACAAGAGCGAAGGCACGGGCCCTCATCGCACGAGGGGTCATTGGTCAAAGACCTAAAATTTCAAGAGGGTTGCCAGCTGGGTCCATGGTTAAATGCACCGACAACACAGGAGCAAAGGCGCTCAGACTCATCCAAGTAATAGGATACAAAGGACGACTACGACGACTTCCCACAGCCGCAGTAGGAGATATGATTGTTGTCTCGGTAAGAAAAGGAACCCCTGACCTGCGAAAGAAGATTTTTCGAGCCGTAGTTGTTCGCCAGAAGAAGCCGTATCGACGCGCCGACGGAGACTGGGTTCAGTTTGAGGACAACGCAGCGGTCATAATGACCCCGGAAGGTGAAATGCGAGGGTCCGAGATCAGGGGGCCAGTAGCCAAGGAGGCAGCGGAGCGCTGGCCGAGGGTGGCGAGTGCTGCAAGCATCATAGTTTAGAAGAGAGAAGACCATGAAGACGATTAAACCTCGGAAACAGCGCAAAAGATTGTTCCAAGCCCCTCATCACGAACGATACAAGAGGTTTTCTGCTACACTTTCGGCTGCGTTAAAGAAATCGCATAACACTAACTCGCTTCCTGTTAGAACTGGAGATTCCGTCAAAATTATGAGGGGAGACCGCAAAGGATTCGAAGGCAAAGTCAGTAGAATTGATCGAACCAAATATAGAGTCTTCATTGAAGGTGTAACCCGTGAGAAGGTAGATGGAACCACCATGCTGGTTCCTATTCATCCCTCCAAAGTCATGATTACTCGCCTAAGTCTTGAAGACAGATGGCGCAGAGAAATATTGAAGCGAAAGAGCAAGAAAGCTGAGCTGCCCCAAGAAAAAGGCACCAAAGAAAAGAAACCAGAGCCCTCGAAAAAGACGGTGAAAAAGAAAAAGACGCAAGCGGAAAGCCGCTAAGACGTCGGGAGAGTCGTAAAATTTGGGGAAGAAAGGCGGAAAAAAGCATTTGAAGCGAAAACCCGCGCCGAAACTCTGGCCCATTCACCGGAAGGAATTCGTTTGGACAGTCAAACCAAAGCCGGGGCCTCATCCGATTTCGTCTTGTATACCGTTTACACTTCTTGTACGAGACATATTGGGGTTCGCAAAGACACGGAAGGAAGCAAAAACGATAGTTTCCAAGGAAGGAGTGAAGGTGGATGGTAAAGTTCAGCGGGAGGAACTGTTTCCTGTAGGCCTAATGGATGTCGTCTCTATACGTGACATCCAAAAAAGCTATCGAGTGTTGCCTTCTCGAAAAGGATTAGCTCTGCATCCTCTTGAGAAAGATGAAGAGACGTTCAAACTTTGTCGGATCGAAAACAAAACAGTTACAAAAGGCGGACATGTGCAGCTGAATCTTCATGACGGAACAAATATGCAAATTCCTGTGAAGGACCCTAGAAAACCGGAAGAAGATGTGTACCAAACACTGGACGCCTTAAAATTGAGCATTCCTGATCGAGAGCTTCTCGGTCATGCAAAGCTAGGTGTGGGCGTAGCCGCAATGATCATCGGAGGGAAAAACCTAGGAAAGTATGGTAAGATCACCGCTATTGAGAAAAAGCGAGGTCAGAAACGCCGAAGACTGCTTGCCACCGTAGAGGACAAAAACGGAAACAGCTTCCAGACCATTCTGGATTACGTTTTCATCCTCGGTGATGCTGAACCCTACATATCTCTGCCAGAGGTTGACTAGATTGTCTGAGAAAGAAATTCATAAGAAGGGGCTTGAGAATCCCATGCTTAGACCCAGAATTGAGAAAGTAACCGTCAACATTTCTGTTGGGAAATCTGGGGAGCCGCTTGAAAGGGCCGCGAAGGTTCTTGAACAGCTGGCTGGTCAACGGCCATGTAAACGAAAAGCCAGAAGGACAATTCGGGATTTTGGTATCAGAAAGGGAGAACCCATAGCTTGTGTCGTGACCCTGCGGCGAGAGAAGGCGAGGGTTTTTCTTGAGAAAAGTCTTCAGGCGGTAGACAATAAGCTCTCGAAGAGCTGTTTTGATGATTACGGCAACTTTTCCTTCGGCATCAAGGAGCACATAGAGATTCCTGGCACCAAGTATGTGCCGGAGCTTGGCATATACGGTATGGATATCTCAGTTGTTCTAGGCAGACCTGGACGCCGTGTCAAATATAGGCATCGATCCAAATCGAAGGTTGGGTCAAGTCACGTGCCGAAACCTGAAGAGGCAATGTCGTTCGTTAAAGATGAGCTTAACGTTGAGGTTGTATGATCATCTAGGTGACATGCATGGGGAAGCAGAAACCACAGAAGGAGCGAAAATACGGCAAAGGAAGTCGACCATGCAAACGATGTGGATCCTATGGCGCGATCATTCGTCGTTACGGATTGAATCTTTGTCGTCAGTGCTTCAGAGAGATTGCCAAGGAGTTAGGATTTGAGAAATATGAGTGAGAGAGGGATGACGGTTTGACTGCGATGGATACACTTGCGAGTGGGCTGAAGACCATTGTGAATAACGAGTCGCGGAACAAACGTGAATGCGTGATCAGCCCCGCGTCAAAGCTTTTGGGACGCGTTTTGAGAGTGATGCAGCTGAACGGTTACGTTGGAGAGTTCGAATTCGTGGATGACGGGCGGTCAGGAAAATTTAAGGTTCAGCTTCTTGGTCGTGTGAACAACTGTGGCGCCATAAAGCCACATTATCCCGTAAGCTTTGACAAGATTGAAACATGGGAAAAAAGTTTTCTACCATCAAGGGATGTTGGGGTCATTGTGCTTTCAACTTCTCAAGGGGTATTGGCTCACAAGGAAGCCAAAAAGAAGAAGATTGGTGGGCGTCTCTTAGCGTTTGTCTATTAGGAGATTTGAGGATGCGTGCCCTTGAGGCGGTCAAGTCAATCGAGATTCCTGAAGGCACTGAAGTTAAGGTTGAGGGGAGAGTTGTCAAAGTCAATGGTGAAAAAGGAGAGCTGACTCGCGACTTTTCCCATGCTCCTGTGTCTATTGAGCTAGAAGGAAAGACTATTAGAGTTCATACAAGCTGGCCTCGTAAAAGGGAAGCAGCCATCGTAGGCACCGTTAGTTCTCACATTCAAAATATGATAACGGGAGTGACAAAAGGCTTCACATATAAACTGAAGGTTGTGTTTTCTCACTTTCCAATATCTGTCAAAGTCAGAGAGAATTCAGTGGCAATAGAAAATTTCACGGGAGAGCGAAGTCCACGCATAGCCAAAATAGTAGGCGCTGCACAAGTCATCGCAAAAGGTGAAGACGTAATCGTGCAAGGAATTGACATCGAAGAAGTCAGCCAAACCGCCGCCACCATCGAAAAGACAACTAAGGTCAAAAGAAAAGATCCCCGAGTCTTCCTTGACGGAATCTACGTCTACGAAAAACACGAGGGAATGGAAGAATGAAAAGCAAAGCCAAGCCAAAAGCCTCGGCTGAAGAGAAGCCTCCCAAAAAAAGGAAGGACGCCAAACACCCAAAACCTAACTTCCAACGACAGGAAAGCTGGCGATACCACCGCCTGAAAAAGAGTTGGAGAAGAGCTCGCGGCATAGACAGCAAGATGCGAAAGAAAGTGAAGGGATGGCCCCCATCTCCCACAACCGGTTATCGCAGTCCCAAGAAAACTAGAGGGCTGCATCCGTCAGGATACGAAGAGGTTCTTGTCCATAACTTGGATGATGTTGAAGAGATAGACCCCGAAACGCAAGCCATAAGAATCGCCCACACCGTTGGAGCCCGAAAAAGAATTGAAATCCTAGCCAAAGCCAGAGAACTGGGAATACACATCCTGAACCCAAAAGAAGTTAAGGAGTTTGAGAAAGTCGAAGAAGAGGAGTTTAAAGAGGAAGAACTAGAAGAAGAGAAAGAGATAACTGAGACAGAACCAGAAGGAGCGAAGAAGTGAATTGAGTCTCAAAAGCCAACGCCGCTTGGCAGCCGAAATCCTCAAGATAGGTGCGAACCGGGTTTGGATCGATCCTGAACGAATCATAGACGTTGAAGTGGCAATTACACGGGAGGAAATTCGGAAACTAGTTCACGAAGGCGCTATCAAACCTCTGTCGAAGAAAGGGGTCAGTCGCGCCAGAGCAAGGGTCTTACAGGAAAAGAGAAAGAAGGGGCTGAGAAGAGGACCTGGCCGGAGAACTGGATCCGCTCGGGCAAAGCAGTCTAAGAAGGACGTTTGGATGAAAAAGGTTCGAACACTAAGACGGAAGTTGCGTGAACTGAAGGAGAGTCGTCTGATTACGGAGAGTGTCTATCGGAAGTTGTACAATATGGCGGGAAGCGGTGTTTTTGAATCAACAGCAGACTTAGAGCGTTACATAAAAACTCGTGGCTTAGGAAGGAAACGTTGATGGCGAAGGGTCCTAGTTACCGACTTCCTTTCCGTAGAAGAAGAGAAGGAAAAACCGATTATCGCTCAAGAAGGGCCCTGGTTCTTTCACGTCTACCACGGTTAGTCGTTCGAGGCACGCTAAATCACACGATGGTACAAATGGCCAAGGCTGAGACAGCTGGGGACCTTATTATGGCCTCAGCCCACTCTCGTGAATTGATGAAAACCTATGGGTGGCAGGGTAACTGCGGAAACATTCCAGCGTCTTATTTGACCGGACTCCTCTGCGGTTTTAGAGCAACCGCCAATGGCGTTAAGAATGCTGTCTTAGACATAGGTCTCCAATCTTCCTCTCGGGGTGCACGAGTCTTCGCAGCATTAAAAGGGACCATTGACGCAGGTGTGGCAATTTCACATAACGAGAGCATGCTTCCTGAGGAACCGAGGGTGAGTGGACAACACGTCGTCAATTATGCTAATCAACTGGCTTCTGCAAACCCTGAAGCCTACGAGCATCAATTCTCTAAATATCTATCCAGAAGGTTGCGCCCGGAGCAACTCTCAGAACACTTTTCTGAGATAAAGAAGAAGATAGAAGCATCGTTTAAGGAGGGAAGAACGAAAAGTGTCCCGTAGGGAAGAACGAACCGAGGAGTGGATGCCGCGTACGAGGCTTGGAAAGATGATTCTTGAAGGGCGCATCTCTTCCATGGAAGAGATTTTTATGGAAGGATTAAAGATACGCGAGCCCGAAATAGTGGACGTTCTTCTTCCAGATCTGCAAGAAGAAGTCCTCAACATAAATCTAGTGCAGAAGCAAACAGACGCTGGCGAAAAGTCTCGATTCCAAGCCATAGTGGCTGTTGGTGACCGTGATGGTTACGTAGGGTTAGGTTCAGGGAAAGCTAAACAGGTACGCACTGCCATTGAAAAAGCCGCAGTCAATGCCCGCTTAAACGTTTCCCTCGTTCGTCGCGGCTGTGGAAGCTGGGAATGTGGTTGTGGAAAACCCCATTCGCTCTCCTTCAAGGTTCAAGGCAAATGCGGCGGAGTGGAAATCGTCCTAGTCCCCGGTCCACGGGGTTTAGGCATCGTCGCAAATGAGGTAGGCAAAATAATCCTAGGCCTCGCAGGAGTAAAAGACTGCTGGACGAAAAGCTATGGATCCACCAAAACCATTCCTTCCTTCGCTTACGCCGTCTTTGACGCCTTGCAAAAGACGTACAGCTTGGTCACACCAAAGGACTGGGTGAGATAAAACGAGTAAAAAGCGAAAATGTTTGGTTGCTATCCGAGTTCGCGGCCTGAGTGACGTTTCCCGAGAAATAAAAGAGACGCTTCAGCTGCTACGTCTAAACCGCAATTGTCACGCGGTATTGATTGATGACAGTCCCTCAAACATCGGAATGCTACGAAAAGTGCAGAACTACATAACTTGGGGTGAAATTTCCAGAGAAAACGTAGCGATGCTCGTTAAGGAAAGAGGAAGACTTGTGGGCGATGAGAAGCTGACAGACACCTACGCGAAAGAGATCGGTTACAAATCTCTAGATGAATTGGCTGAAGCCGCACACAGATTGGAGGTCAACTACAACAAGCTCGCAAAGGTAAAACCCATCTTCCGCCTGCATCCACCCAAAAAAGGCTTCAAGGGGAAGATTAAGAAAAGCTTTGCCGCTGGCGGCGTTACGGGATATCGAGGGGACGCCATCAACGATATTATAGAACGAATGATCTAACAACTCGGCGATATACTTTATAGGCACCATCTCATGCACAATCATTGTCCGGAGGAGTCTCATTGACCGAACGTTGGAGACGGAAAAGACGACCATGGTTCGACATCTTTGACGAAATTAGCAGACTAGAAAAAGCAATGGACGAGCTGACGCGCAGAACCTTTGAGGAATCCTCTAAGGAGAGGAAAGCCTACGGACCTTATGTTTATGGGTTCTCAATGTCCGTTGGAACCAATGGAAAGCCGGTGATTCGTGAATTTGGGAATGTCCACCAAAGTCGTATAGGACCACGAATTCGCGAAGAACGGGAGCCTCTGGTCGATATTATGGAAGACGAGAAAGACGTAGTCATTATCGCTGAACTCCCAGGTGTCGAGAAGGAGGACATAATTCTTCACGCAACTGGAAGTAGTCTTACCATCGATGTGGATACTCCTACACGTAAGTACCACAAGGAACTGAAGCTTCCAACAGAGGTTGACTCCAAATCCGCAAGGGCGTCATATAAGAATGGCGTGGTCGAGATACACCTGAAGAAACTCGTGAAAAGGACTGTCAAAGGTGAAAAAATAGTCTTAGAATAGTTTGAGGTTGAGCCTTGCCTCACAAGCTTAGGAAGATTAGAAAGAATCGTGGCTCCAGGACCCATGGAGCAGGTACAGTTGGACAGCACCGCAAAGGGTCAAAAGGTAGACGAAAGGTGGGTCGCCACAAAGAAGGGTGGACGTACATCCTAAGATATGAGCCAGACTATTTTGGAAAAAAAGGGTTCACATCTAAGCAGGGCCTAAGCCAGAGATTGAGCTTGGTTAATGTCGGGGAACTTGAAGAACTGCTTCATAGACAAACAGCTAAAGCGCTGGTAGAACGGAAAGAAGGGACGGTTTTGTTAGATCTGGGCAAATTGGGATACGACAAACTTCTAGGGAAAGGGCAAATAACCACGCCGATTCTTGTAAAAGTTGCCTTTTATTCCGAGTTGGCAGCCAAAAAAATTGAGGATGCTGGCGGTCGCATTCTCAAAGACCAGCAGGCTAACTAGCAAGATTAATTACATCGTGTATCAGATTTGCTTTAAAGGTGAAGGTTGAGGGAAGTAGCATGGCTGGCAGGTTCCTCGGGATATTCAAGCCTCTATCCAGGTTTGTGCCTGAGGTTGGTTCACCCGAGCGAAAGGTCGGTTTTAACGAAAAGATCTTCTGGACCGCCATAGCCCTTGCGCTATACCTTATAATGGGCGAAGTAGCCCTCTACGGAATCCCCGCAGGCGGAGGATGGGAGTTAACTCATCTCCGAGTGATCTTTGCTTCGAATCGCGGGACTCTGATGGAATTGGGAATAGGACCCATCGTAACTGCAGGGCTCATACTGCAGCTCCTGGCCGGGTCTGGCATGATCGCCGTAGACTTTACCAACCCAGACGATCGAGGATTGTTTACGACCGCAAGCAAAGTCTTTTCCATAATCCTGACTGGAGTTCAAGCTTCCGCATATCTGATCGGCGGCGTCTATGGTGTTCAGGAACCATTCACGGCCGTTATCATCTTCATGCAACTTCTAGTTGCTGGGATAATCCTCATGTTTCTGGATGAAATGATCCAGAAAGGATGGGGCTTTGGCAGTGGGATTAGCCTTTTCATCTTAGCTGGAGTTGCTAAGGGAATTTTATGGGAGAGCTTAGCCCCAACGCCCCCAATGGCGGATGGACTGAGCTACGGCGCCTTTGTAGCGTCTTTCCAAGCAATTTCAGGTGGGCAATCTCTTTGGAACGTCTTCCTGCGAAGCGGAAATCTTCCGTCAATACTGGGGTTCATCACGACGATTTGTGTATTTCTCATCGTGATCTATTTCGAGGGTGTCAGAGTTGAACTTCCTGTCTCTTACGCTCGCTATCGCGGATTTCGGGGTAGGTATCCAATCAAGCTCCTCTACGTGTCGAACCTGCCAGTAATCTTCGCTTCCGCGCTCTTTGCAAACGTTTATTTCTTCTCTCAACTCCTTTGGAACCAACTCGGTCAACCGTCCCCCGGGCAAAATTTTTGGCTTGACCTTCTTGGCCAATTCACATTTGATCAGGAAAGTGGCCAACCCCAACCCGTAGGTGGTCTTGTACACTATGTGACTTCTCCGCGAACCCTTTCATCGGTCGTAAGCGACCCTGCAAGAGCAGTTATCTATGCAGGCATACTGATGGCCTTCTGCATCGTTTTTTCGCTTACCTGGCTGGAAGTAGGAGGCCTGGGTCCAAGAACTGTTGCAAAACAACTGGTTGATTCTGGAATGCAGATTCCCGGATTCCGACGATCGGGTAGGCCCATCGAGATGATCCTTAAACGCTACATTCCAGTGGTCGCGGTGCTCGGAGGGTTCGTGGTGGGGCTGATAGCCGCTACCGCAGATTTCTTCGGAGTCTTCGGAACCGGGATGGGTGTACTGCTGTCTGTTGGCATTCTCTATCAGTACTATCAGATTCTGGTACAAGAGCGCGTTGCAGAGATGTATCCGGCCTTTCGCCGCGTGCTCGGCGAGTGACATTGGGTATACCTTGATGGGAACAGGACTTCCATGGGATATAGAAAATGGCCAACGTGAAAAGCTATTAACTGGCACACAGTG
>JABAOC010008406.1_pt1 | contig 10309 bp, 3 predicted proteins | sample 7062161 | NCBI WGS metagenome assembly JABAOC01 (sample SAMN14538625, study PRJNA623070) | marine sediment metagenome | biome: marine biome [ENVO:00000428]; feature: marine pelagic biome [ENVO:01000023]; material: deep marine sediment [ENVO:00002113] | place: India: Gulf of Khambhat ...
TCATCGATTCGCCAGTAGTAAGTCGTGCCCGGAACAAGACCATCAGGATAAGGCATACCCGGGAAGCCGACAATAAATTCCGTCGAGACCTGGTTACCCAGGAAAGTGGCTTCTACGCCGTTGTTCACATCGGCAAAATTGTCACCGAAGTAAACATCGTGCGAGAGTGCAAAATCCCCTGCTCGCCAGGTGATGTTTGCCCATGTATCCTTATGATATGCACCATCAGCAGGATTAGGGCCCAAGGCAAAAGGAAATCCTTCACCACCTTCCATTGCAGCCAGTATCTCAGACTCCGTCAGCGCCCGATTGTATATACGGACTTCGTCGATTATACCTCCGATCATATTTCCGCTGCCTCTTTGTCCGATGGTTAAGCCTCCAACAGTCGAACCTGTCAGGCGACTCGGTTGTGTCGTGGTGTTTACTTCTACGCCATCGATATAAACTTTAACAACAGGATCGTCATAAGTACCGACAATGTGGTGCCATTGGCCATCATTGACGGCAATGTTTGAATCCAACTCAACGGTTCCACCGCTGCCGGCGATTTCGAACTGGAAGGTCAGTGGTACATTATATTCCTGCCCTATTGCATAATGCCCTATTTCATCCCATGCAGTTCCCTTTGAAACAAAGTATCCGTGAGCCGTGCTTGTTGTTTGTACCCATGCTGCAACCATGATCTTGCGCCTCAATTTTAAGTCTTTTTAATGTAACAACTTCCTACAAATATTGTCAATCTTCTTAGTAAGAAAAACACACAAAGTCACCCATTTGCGACAGTCTTGCGCTACGGTCTGTTGCGTTGCTTCAGCTTTTCATGTGCAAATTTAATAGACAACCTGCATTTTCGGCCAAGAAACAAAGGTATAACAATCATCAAATCGGCGAACATGAAGACACTCGGATTAATAATCCGCGCGTCCTATAAATTACCCAGTTTAACTTATTGGGACTCACATAGGATAAGGCCAATCTACTTTATAAAAGGCGAATAATCGATTTTTTATGTCTGTTTTGTCCACTTTTGGAACACTCATGTTAATATTTTAGTCGTGCCGAGCCTGTGTTGCTTGAGGTGTAGATAGAACTGAATAAACAACTACCGACAATAAGTGACATTGATTGTTGGCTGAAGTAGCGTTTTCATTTTGTAATCACTATATCATTGACTCTAATATCTGTAATAACTCCCTCTGGGCGAATTTTGCAGGAGTACCAACCAAGGCTGATTATCTTGCCTGAGCAAATGTTCTTTAAAACTGTATTCCTGTCCACTTCCATCGGCTTCTGATATAAGTAAAACTTCATTTGAGTGAAAAGCCTGTTTCTTTTCCCAGAGTCAATCTCTATAATTTGCTTGGCTTTGTCGATATCAGTGATTTTGGCCTCAAGACGTGGGATGCGTTCCCCCACCTTAAAAGCCAGCCCATCGATATATGACTTCAGATCCTCTGTTCTGCCATAGACATCCGCCAGAACACCAGTAATATCCTCTATGCCAATCCCCGGGAAGCGAATAAGCTTTGTAGTCGGGACATCTATGGCCCGGAGGATTACTTCAAATCTTTTATCACCATTTATACTACTTAATTTAACATCACCAAGGACAACCAAATCAATAATGTTGGGGTCATTAGCTTCCCTGCTGACTTGTCTGGATCGAAGCCGAAGATTGCTAATAATCTCTTTCTTCGCGCTGGAGTAATCCTTTTCCCCGAGTTTGTACCATTCCGTTATTTCTGAAGTTCTACCTACCTCACTCAAATCATATATATTAAATCTATCCGAGCACCTGCCGCTCTTTCGGTCGTACATTTTGAGATTCTTAAGTGATTCAAGCACAGATGCATAGATATGGCTGAGCATCAAGACGTCCTCTTTTGATAACTCAGAAACAATGCCATCATTTCTAAGTGGTAGTAGCAGAATTCCATAGACGGCGCCGGGTTCTAAGCTGCAGTCATTTCTTTTTCTGACAATCACGGTTTCCTTGGCACATGGTTTTTTCACATCCGGTTTACAATAAGCTTCTACAGTTATGTCTATTGGAATGTCCACAGGAGCTCCGGTGAGATCTACCTTTTGGCTGAAGACAATGTTCTGCCTTTTCAAGATAGTCTGAGGTGGATCTATCTTATGTTTATTATCTTTCTCTTCCCCATCTTCTTCGTAACTTACATTTATTTCAATCCTATTGACATCCTCGGCGTTCTGGAGCGTTCCATCAAAATAGAAAAAATCCTGAGAGGTCTCTTTGCCTCCCAACTGTACGACATGAGGTGGTAAATCAAATGTCGGCTCTCCATTCACAGTTCCTGCACCGTCCGCTGGCGCAAGGGATGCTGTAGGGGAATCTATTCCCGCATATCTCCTTTGATAGTGAGGCATTGAGCTACGGGGCATTGGGAAACCCAGAGCTGGCAAATAAGCCGGCGATAAAGGCCTGTTCCAATTGCCCGTTTTAGTTACTGACGACCTCCGGGAAGCCTGAGATCGATTCACTCGCGCAAACTGGGATTTTACAGTTTCGTCCTCGACTGGGATGTTGGTGGTAGTTGTATTTCCAGCGTTGTCTACAATTGTAATAGCAAGCTTACCTGCTCTCGGCGTTCCGGTAATATTACACGGGTACCTCATAGCACCTTCACAGTCTATTTTGTTATTCGGATCATCATCCACCTGAATCTGCTTAAGGCCGAAGTGGTCCACGGCCTCGATAAATACTTCTACTGGACTATCCGGTCGTATATTGTCTGAAATGATGGAGACGGAGGCAGTCGGTGATTGTGTATCCACAATTATAAGTGAGCTATTTGGATCACTCACGTTGCCTGCAAGATCAGAGGCCGTTATGGTCACCACGGCATATTTATCATTGGGGCCAATAGTAAGTTCCACTTTTTCTTCGACTTTCTTCTTGGCAAGCTCGACAAAGAGTCTGGGTTTGTCAATCCTGACGTCGCCACAGGAGCTGCCGATTCGAATGTCCTCGACGTAAGAGTCCTGNNGGTCTGTTACAGTAACATCAAACTGAACTGTTCGCCGGTTTGTGTAGATAGGTTTCCTCACATAAATCTTGGGAGGGATTTTATCTCGTTTTTGAGTGACTTGCAAAAGTGATCTTCTGGCCTGGTTCAGGTAGAACTTTGCTCGTGATGATTCCTCCTGGCTGAGGGATATCTCCAATGAGTAGATTGCTCTTTCAAATAATTCTTCCTTGTCGGCCTTATTCATTTCTTGCTTTCCTTCAAGGTAGTATGTCACTCCAGATTCTCGATGCGGGAAGTAATCTATAAAATGCATCCCATAGGTACGTGCATCCCACGTATCACGGCTCCTTTTTACAATAGCTTTTGCGAAATCCTCATGCGCTTTCTCGTAGTGCCCGTAAGTGAGATAAACAGAACCCCGATCATAGTAGTTCCACCATCGTCCACGGTGCAGATTAAAGTGTTTTTGGATGTCTTCTATCTCTGTTCCGTGTTTGGGATCATAGTAACGAACCCAGTGATCCTTGAGTTTCACTGTTGTACACTCAGTGGACACGACTAAGAGAGCTATTGTGATAGTGTATCTCATCACATTATAAAGCAATCTTTTCGTAGCTATCTTGCTTTTTTCCATTCGACACGACATCTCGATTTGACCTCCTCATTATCTCTGTCTTTACTGAGTACAGCGCTTGATTCCTGTTCCAAAGCGTGCGTTATCTCTGCAAGCCCAATATCTTTATCTTGATTCTCTGGTAGAACTTTAAAAAAGTCACCTTTGAGAACACCGGAGAGACGACCTATGTTGAGACAGATCTCTCTTTGTGGCGCGTCTTCCTCAGACGATAATTCCTTAGGGTGTAATTCATATATGATACCCCGTGGGGGATATCTATACAAAATATTCTCCCGGAGTCGGCTGTTGATCCTTTTTACATATTGTTCAGATTCGAATGCATCTATACTCTTGTATGGTTCTGTTATTGTTGTATTCTCAAGCCTGACTCCATTTTCTTCTATTTCGAGTCTTAATTCGTTCTCCCTATGTTCTGTCTGTATGTAGCATCCAATCTTGATGTTTAGAAATTTCCTGTTAGGATCAGGTTTGTCCGGCTCAGAAGCTAATATTTCGAAGACATCCAAATTATTTTCAATTATACGAATAGCCTTGTAAACGTGATCTTGGTGGTAGTCCTTGTTAGCCTCGTCGTCCGCCATTTCCGAGAACCATAGGACGATTGGCGGACTAGTCCACTGCTTCGGATCATAAATATCAAGCGATAATCCTTTGGAGATCACGTTGCTGCAATTGTCCTCCAACTCTTTCTCTTTCTCATCAACAACGAAACGCAAACGAAGATACCCACCGCCTTTGTACAAACGATGGATTTCCCGGTCGCGCCCGAGACTGATATGAACCACTTCATTAGTGTCCGGAAGGATCGTGATAGCTCCTTTCGATATCGCTCTAACGCCATTGATAGCATTGTCCCGGTTATCCCTTTTATTTTCGGATATCCAGAATGTAAATTCCTTGCCAATATGGACGCTTTTCTTAGTATAATTGTTGAAATTTACTTGAACTTGTGGTTCTGGAATCACCCGATAATATAGCCAGAGGCTGAGGTCCCTCACAGGCGAAAAAAGCGGGTGGACAATCAAGATGCCTATTGCAATTAGAACAATCGCCAGGGCGCGTTTGTCCCAGGGTGGCGGGATACGTTTAAGTATGAGTCCTCCGGCATTGAATGGAAAAGGAGCGCGACAGATCAGACTCAGCAACTCTCCCAGGAAGCTTGTTTCCTCTTTTGGTTCAGTCTCTCTCTTTTTCTGACTTGCTTTTACCGCTTCGCCGTTTCTTCGCCATGGTCAATTCCTTATACAAATCGGCCTGATGCCCTCGTGGCACCTCCGAATTGGACATCCGTTTGGAACACCCAGCAATCAATGTATCCGGAATGTAAAAACAGAAGCCTCAAAAACGAGACTACTATATTATAATCTTTACAGCAAATGATCTCAAAAGGTCGCTCTCCATTTCTATAAGCTATACTATTCTACTATTGCCCAAATAAAAGGCAAGTCCAATTTTGGAAATTTTTGATACATTTTGGCCACTCAAAAAGCATTTCTGGCTGTAAAAAAGGCTTAAAAAATGACTATGTGGCCTTGAAAGAAAAAATTTCTGAACGAGCAAGAATAACCCGGGAAGTGTCAGTCTGGCTGGAGCGGAATCCTACCACATCATCAAATCCCTGATAGACAACCAGTGGGATTATATCAGTAGATGTTTAGGGGCAAGAGCATAAATATTAGCTTATAAATCATTTAAGACAATCCTAAGAATAGTCGGTCTCAATCACCTGAGTGCAAATACGACTTTTCAAAAGTATATAATCAATGAAGCTATAAAGAAGTGTTCCTTGAGGTCGTAGTCAATATCTCCGATGTCCTGATCTCCCCAACGGTATTGATATGCGAAATCCAGGCTAAACTGATCCATCACGGTCCAACCAAGGCCTGCACCAAAACCGTAGATCTCCAAGGGATCAGGAAAATTGGATACCGGGCGCGGCTCATAGAATAACCCACCTCGGTATGCAAGCACCGACTCGCTGGCACTCTCTAAGAAAGCCAAGTGCTCAAATCCTAACCGATAAGCCAGTGTATCTTTGTCAATTGGGGATTTTCTTTCACCGCTATCTCGGTCCTTCTGTTCGAAGTTAGACCACTCCTTCCATTCGACGTCAAATGCCACACTGAGCTTGTCTGAAATCCGATAGTTCAGACCGGCCCCGAGGGATGCGGGGAAATCTATGTCCATGCTTTGAGAATCGAAAATCGGTTTCGGGGTGCTCCTGGTAGAGGTGATTTTTTCCCCATCCACTTTGGCAGTGAAAGGCGTGTGGTACACTAAACCAAGGGTCAACAGGTTCTCCTGCTTTTCATAAACATCCCAGAGAAGTCCGAAGGTAAAGTTTTGCCCCCGAAAGTCATCGAATGTTTCTATGATCTCACCCCACCCTGGGGGTAATGGAGCACGGTCTTTCTCCCACCTCTGCTTGACCTTCCAAGCGTAGTCATTGAGGAGACTTTGAGCATACCAGTTGAAACTTGCGCCGATCGTGATCTCGGGATGAAAAGGCATCGACAGCCCGCTTGCCAGAGAGTATGCAGAGACAGAACCCTCGGATTTACCCTTGAGTGTATATACGTCTGTGCCTTCTTTTACCACACCATTATATTTGATTCCGAAGTCATAAACCTGATGGTAGTTAACCGATATGACCATATCTTTGTTCCAAATCTCTATAGGTTGTGCATAGCTCATGAAGTTTATTTCGCTTTCACTCCAATTGTCCCTGCCCATCAATACATCTGTAATTTCGGGTGAGTAGTCTTTAGTGATGCTTCTCCAGGCACCAACGAAAGAGGCTTCTGGCCTCTCCAACTGGATTAAACCAGCCGGATTCCATGAGGCTGCCGTCGCATCATCCGCCACGGCAATAAACGCTGACTGACCCAATGCCCTAGCCCCGGAGCCTACTGGCTCCGGCGTAATCGAAAGCTTTGGTTGAGAGTAAACGATGTGTGGAAAACAGACACACACGATGAATACCAGCGTGAGCGTTCTCCTGTCGAGTAACATTATCATTTGATTTTTATGCAGGTATTTTTGCATAATATCGACCTCGCTTCCTCAGCTTTTGTTCTTCAACTCAGTCTACAGCCTGTCTAGGTATATATTCCTGATACAAGCTTCATATAACATAACAAAGGGGGTTACTTATGTTATTTATCCTTTTAACTGTGACATGCTCCTCCTGCCTTTACTCTTTCTTACAACACTCACTTACGTAAGTGTACTTAGTTGACTGATGTAACATTTTCAAGTTTTTATTTGAGGCAACAGCCTACTTAATGGCCAGGGTGTTAAAACGAGAGTCCTGCTCGTCATCTGTCTTTACGACACACTAACACCCCAGTAAAGATTCCTTCCTGGATTGCGTCCGTTTTCCTCCGTATGACAATGGTATTATATGTGATGCTGTTAAAAAAGCAAGACAATTTGTTAAAATTATCCATTTTTAGTAACTAAGGTACCTGCAGTAAGTTTTTAGATAATCATGGGCTCAATATCAAACCACTGGCTGATTTACACCTTATTTGGCGTTTTCATTGTCTAAAAACTTTGTAACAGTAGCTTAGATAATATTATTATTAGAGAATTTGGCTAGGAAATGACTATTATACCGTGATATGGTGAGCCCTCTGGTAGCACAATGACTATATGGCAAACTGTCATGTAAGCTGCTTTTTAACAAAAGGTTAGGGTATATTTACCAAGATTGATCTGGAATTACCATACCTCCGTTAAGATTAAAGTATGACGTCATCCCCGGCATTTACTAGTGGACAAATGCGTACTAGAACCGAAAGTATGGCCAATGATATTTTTTTTATTTTTTATTTGCAATTTTACTCGGACGTCATTACCTTGCATAGAAGCGGCGAGAGTTTATATGAACCGCGAGAAAAACATCGGTTGATCTTCTGGGAAGGTCAGTCCAATGTAACGAGGATATTCTTCAGAGAGGCTGATCTGACGCATGTGTGGCAAGAGTGGATGAGGCACTTCAAGGGCCATACATCTCTGTGGAATAAACGGCGGAATGTCTTGTAAAGAAATCCAGCTAAGGTGGATTTGTATGAAATGTTCCAGTACCTGGCTGAAAAACAGGTAGGTGTGACTCAGGAGCACTTGGAAAGGAGAAAAGTTATGTGTAAACCTTTCCCAACAACCGGTATCTCAGGTAACATTGTATGATGAATATTTCTTCAACAACCCAGTAGAAAAGTCCATATCTATGTTTAGAAGAGCAAAGCTCTGGTTTTAAAAAAGATTCGAGAGATGCAGATAGGTTGCGTATTCAAACTTCTTGATAGATTGAGCAAGGAAAGCATAGAAGCGCAGTTTGCCCTTGTGATTATTTACGATGAATACACCTTTGGACAGGTCTGAGTATATTGCTGAGACATATCTCGCATAAGAAAAGAGGCACATACATTGCACCGTAAAATATCAACGGTTTTTGAAAGGATAAAAAAATGATAGCTAACAGCAAGAATCAAACGGTAGCGGTTTTAGCGATGTTATTAGGATTTCAGACAGTTGCTTTCGCACAAGGCGAGATTCAAGTATATGGTGCTTTTGATTTGCCAGATACGTTTGAGGCGTGCGTGCCCAATCAGGTCATGTATCCGAGCTTCTGGATCGAGAATGTGGGAAATCAGACGGTTAGTGGTCTCGGTTCGCAAATGTATTTTTCTAATGATACAAACATTAGCTCCGACGATACACTCCTCTGGAGTGGGTCCTGGATTAAATATAGCCTTGTGTCGGATGAGCGATTCCTCGTCGGCTGGCCGCCGGAACAGATGCCGAATCCGATTACATGTCCGGTCAATTATACAGAAGGAACCTACTATATTATCCATGAAGTGTTCGCTAATAATCTGACTGGTAGATATACGGTTTATTCTCAAGTGACACTCACAGGACCAACTCCACTGCCTTCTAAGCCCATTAATCCCGGTCCAATAAATGGAGCGACGTATCAACCGATAACTGATGTCATAATAAGATGGCAGAATGGCGGTTGTACAAACAGCTATAGGATTTACTTTGGTACAGATTCAAGCCCTGACAACAACGAATACATAGGTATCCAAACCAACACAAGTTTTTACCCAGGCATTCTAAACTACGATACAACTTATTACTGGCGGATCGATGCCACGAACTCAACAGGTACTACAACAGGTAACGTCTGGAGGTTTTCTACTAAACCGGGAATAGCTGGTGATGTCAAAGCTGAGTACTTCGCGGACATCATCCCACAGGGCGTTCCGTGTTCGACACAGTTCGAACAAAATATAGATAACATCTGGGGCATCAATGATGTAATTGCCTGCACTCGCCGCGACGGAGTTTCAGCCCGATGGACGGCGGAGCTGGTGATCCCCGCGAACGATACATACACCTTTTCCACCATGAACGATGATGGGGTGCGCCTGTACCTCAACCGTGAGCGAATCATTGACGATTGGAATGATGGTAATGTAAGAAACCATACCTCATCCCCGCAAACACTTGAAGAGGGTTTCTACCCGCTGATGATGGAATGGTATCATAACAGCGGACCTGGCAACGCTCAGTTGTACTGGCAAACGCCCACTATAGGGCGGCAGATCATTCCACCCGTTATGTTTCAACCACCACCACAACCGCAACGACTGCCTGATGGTGGAACCGGAGTAGTCTTCGAGGCCGAGAGCTTTGAACATTTTAATGATCAGACAATCCTCTTCGAAACCTGGGTCGGTGGCGGCCACCCGGCCGACCTCGCTAACGCCTTCAACAATGGCACTGGTATGACGGTTGGTAACCTCGTATCTCCATACGTCGAGGAAACGATCGTGTATAGCGGCAAGCAATCGATGCCTCTTCGTTATGATAACACTAAGGAGCCGTACTACTCTCAAACTGACCGTACCTGGGATACGGCTCAGGACTGGACAGCCGATGGCATTATTGCCCTGCATATGCAAGTACATGGTCGGCCTCAAAACGCTCCGGAACCGTTTTATGTTAGGATTGAAGATACAGCCGGAAAAGCCGGCGTAGTATTCAATTCTGATCCTGATATATTGCGGCGCGACGATTGGACCGCTTGGTGGATCCCGCTGAGCGGCTTTACCGGTGTTGATCTAACCAGTGTTAAGAAAATGTCAATTGGCATGGGCAAGCCGCCCACAGGGCCTGATGGGCAGGATAACGATAACATTGATAATGCAACACACATCGGTGACGTAAAGAACCTGAAGTTCGACACCACTGAGGCAACAATTGATGGTCCTGAAGTTTGTATGAGAACGAAGAACATCTGGTATTGCTATACCGCTCCCTGCACCGGAAGAGCTACTATTAGCCTTTGCGGAAGCAGTTTCGACACCAAGCTTGCCGTCTATGAGGGATGCGGTTCAGCCCCGACTTTGGACAACCTGATCCAATACCGCGATGACTTCTGCGGCACGCAATCGGAGGTCGCCATTCCCGTGATCGCGGGTCAAAAGTACCTCATTGAGGTTGGCGGTTACAACATACTTGAGTTCGGCTCAGGTGTGTTAAATATTAGCTGCGATGATAATCCTGGTTATAGGCCAAGGAATGATGACTGGTTTGACGCAGATTGGATCAGTAGTCTACATGGACTGGACGTTGACACCACTTACGCGACGAAGGACGGACC
>JABAOC010009036.1_pt1 | contig 10308 bp, 10 predicted proteins | sample 7062161 | NCBI WGS metagenome assembly JABAOC01 (sample SAMN14538625, study PRJNA623070) | marine sediment metagenome | biome: marine biome [ENVO:00000428]; feature: marine pelagic biome [ENVO:01000023]; material: deep marine sediment [ENVO:00002113] | place: India: Gulf of Khambhat ...
GAGCGGGATAGGGGAATTGAACCCCTGTCTTCACCTTGGGAAGGTGATGTTGAGCCACTCAACTAATCCCGCAATCTGAAAATTCCACTAAAAACCTTCAGGCTTCTACCCTTATTATACTGATTTTTCCGAAAAATTACTATTGGGGGAGAGACAGGACTTGATCAGGATAAATCAAATCCGGATTTTTCACAAGATTTTCATTAGCGTGCCAAATCTTTGTCCATTGGTAGCCGTCTCCATAGGCTCTAACGGCAATATCCCAGAGACTATCAGATTTTTGGACAGTGTGTTTATCGCCCGTAATTGATGGTTTGACTCCGGTGGCTGGCAATTCAACTGGTTCAATAACTTCGCTTTTAGGAATAACCAGTTCTTGACCAACAAGAATCCGATTTGGGTTAGCCAGATTGTTCTCCCTGGCGATGTCTACCCAATTATAACCAGAGCCAAAATACTTTTCGGCAATACTCCAGAGATGCTCACCTACTTGAACTTGGTGAGTTTTAGGAAGACCTTCAGGGACTAACCTGCCTTCTTCCTCGATAAGTTGAATCTCTCCTGGTGTGGGCTGGGTTTCTGGAGCTTCTTCTCTTTTGCCAACCCCCCGGAAGTAATTAAAGATTAAGGCGCCAATAACAATAATCACCAAGGCGCCTAGAATCATACTGATATTTTGCTCTGAAAGTTTTAATCTTTTTAAAATTCCTTTGAGGTCCACTTTTTGTTGATTCACCTCCTTCAGGCAGGAGAGTTGGCAGGGGCGGGGCTGACGAGACTCGAACTCGCGACCTTCCGCTCGACAGGCGGATGCTCTAGCCAACTGAGCTACAACCCCTGACTCCAGAATGATATCATAGTCTTGAGGCTTCGTCAACGATTTGTTATTATCAACTTAGATGAAAAAAGGTCATTATTTTTCTAATAAAGAAGTCAGCCATCTTCTTCGCTCAGTCGCCGCCGCCTATGAGGTAAAAAAAGAAGACCGGTTCAGAATTGCTGCCTATGAGAAAGCGGCTGACTCGGTTGAACATGCCACCAGCGAAGTTAAGGATCTTTGGGATGATGATAAACTTGATCAGTTGGCAGGAATTGGGACCAGTATTGCCTCTCATCTTGATGAGCTTTTTAGAACTGGAAAAGTAAAGCATTTTAATCAAGTCTTTAAGGGCTTGCCTCCAGCCATGTTTGAATTTCTTGATCTACCCGGAGTTGGAGCCAAGACAGCCTATAAACTCTGTCTTAAACTTAAGATTAAAGACCCTAAAAAGGCTTTAACTCAACTCACTAAAGCGGCTAAAGAAGGTAAAATTAGAAAAATTGAGGGATTCGGAGAGGAGTCGGAGAAAGCCATTTTAGAAGCAATTGAGGGAGTCAAGAAGAGATCTAAGAGAATTCTTCTGCCTCAGGCTCACCAGTTGGCTAAAGAGATTCTAGACTGGCTAAAAAAGTCAAAAGCAGTGGTTAGGGCTGATCCTCTAGGTTCATTAAGGCGGAGAGTGGCGACCGTGGGAGATATTGACATTGCCGTGGCCACCAATAAACCTGAAGAGGTGGTTAAACACTTTACTTCATTTCCCAAGAAAAAGAAAACCTTGGAGTCTGGTGAAGCCAAAGCCTCAATTCTCCTTAAAGGAGGTCAACAAATTGATTTAATGGTTCAACCAATTGATTCTTATGGAGCTTTGCTTCAGCATTTCACTGGCTCGAAACACCATAATATTGCCTTAAGAGAATTAGCCATGAAGAAGAAGCTCTCTCTTTCAGAATACGGGATTAAAAAAGGGAAGAAATTACTGAAGTTTAAAACAGAAAAAGACTTCTATAAAACCCTTGGTTTAGACTACATTCCGCCTGAAATCAGAGAAAATACTGGAGAGATTGAAGCTGCCCAGAAAAATAAATTACCTAAATTAGTTGAGCTTAAGGAAATTAAAGGTGATTTTCATCTTCATTCAAACTTTCCAATCGAAGAAAGTCATGATCCCGGCACTGATCCAATGGAAATAATGATTAAAAAAGCTAAGGAACTGGGCTTTGAATATCTTGGTTTTAGTGAACATAATCCTAGTTTAAGTCAACATTCTGAAAAACAAATATTAAAGTTAATACAGGCTAAAAAGAGGAAAATAGAACAATTAAATTCCTCAAGAGGTAAAAAATTACTCAAACACGTCTTTAATGGTTTGGAGGTTGATATCAGGCCAGACGGAAAATTGGCTCTTCCTGAAAAAGCTTTTGATTTATTAGATTATGTTGTTGCTTCAGTTCACAGTAGTTTTCGGATGAACAAGGAGAAGATGACAAAGCGAGTTCTAAAAGGACTGAGTTATCACAAGAAGGTTAAGATCCTAGGTCATCCAACTGGAAGATTACTGGGTAAAAGAGAAGGCTATGAATTAGACTGGGAGAAGATCTTTTCTTTTTGTAAAAATCAGCAAAAATGGCTAGAGATCAATGCTTGGCCAGCCAGGTTAGATTTGCCGGATTCTTTGGTTCGTGAAGCGATTAAAAAAGGCGTGAAAATAGTGATTAATACTGATGCTCATGCAGTTGAGGAAATGGATTTAATGCCTTTTGGAGTCTCTGTTGCCAGAAGAGGTTGGGCAGAGAGAGGTGATATAATTAACACGTTAAGTTTTGGGAAAATAAAAAAGCTTTTATTTTAATTTATTTTAAAAAGCATTATTTTTTAAAAAAGCTTTTATTTTGAAAGGGGGTGAGAGGATGTCGATTTTTTTAGTTTTAATTATTGCTGTTTTTGGTATTATCGTTTACATCTGGTTTCTTTATAATCAGTTCGTCACTTTAAAAACAAGGATAAAAGCCTCAATTCAAGAAATTGGTAACCAGCTGAAAAGGCAAGCTGATTTAATCCCCAATCTGACCTCATCAGTTAAGGGTTATATGAAGCATGAGAAAGAGGTTTTTAGTAAGTTGACCGAAGCCCGGAAGGCGGTTGCCAGCGCGGTCAAGTCAGGGAGCACTGAAAAAATGGTTAAGGCGAGTGAGAGAATGCAGTCGGCTCTGGCGCCTATTCAGGCTGTTTTTGAATCAACCCCTGAATTACAAGCCGCCAAGCCAGTGGCTAAACTAATGGATGAGTTAAGAGACACGGCTGACAAGGTGATGTATTCGCGAAGGACGTTGATTGATCTAACTGCTGATTTTAATGTTAAAATAGTCAGTTTCCCTTCAAATTTGGTGGCCAGAATTTTTAAGTTTGGCCAATTACCAGGTTTAAAAGTGACTGAGGAAGGAGAACATCTTAAAGTAAAAAAGAAAGAAACCAAGACTCCCAAGGTTAAGCTCTAATGATTAATGTTTATGAACGGGTAGACCAGAATAAAAGACGGAGCCTGATTATCATGGTTCTTTTTGTCGTTTTTATTGGTTTCTTTGTCTGGCTTCTATCAGAAATATTAGGTTATGGACCAGGAATGGTGGGTGTTGGTCTGGTTCTGGCTGGCTTGATGAGCTTTGGTAGTTATTGGTGGGGGGATAAAATCATTTTAGCCATCTCTGGCGCCCGGCCAGCTGAGAGAGACAAAGATTTTAATTTCTATACAGTCACCGAGAATCTGAGCCTGGCTTCTCAAATTGCAATGCCTAAATTATATGTCATTGAAGATAGTGCCCCTAATGCTTTCGCCACTGGCCGAGATCCCAAACATGCGGTTGTTTGTGCAACCACTGGTCTTTTAAAAAAACTCAATCGAACCGAGCTTGAAGGAGTGATTGCCCACGAGCTTTCTCATATTAGGAATTATGATATTAGATTGATGAGTATTGTTGCCATTCTTGTGGGTATGGTAACCCTGATCGCTGATTGGCTTTTACGGGGAGCAAGGTTTGGGAGGAGGGACAGAGGAAAGGAGAGTGGTTTGGGAGGAATTTTGTTTTTAGTTGGGATTGTCTTAGTGATTTTATCGCCAATTATTGCCCAATTGATGAAGTTAGCTTTATCAAGAAGAAGAGAGTTTTTGGCTGATGCTTCAGCCGTGATGTTAACTCGTTTCCCCGGTGGTTTAGCCCAAGCTTTGGAAAAAATCAGTCAAGATAAAGAGTCTCTGGAAGCAGCTAATAAGGCCACCGCTCATCTTTATATTGTCAATCCTTTTAAAGGAAAAGAATTAACCGCTAAATTTGCTAGTTTATTTAATACCCATCCCCCGGTGGAGGAGAGGATTAAATCCTTAAAGCAAATGAAATGAAGAAAAAACGAAAATTGACTAGAGAAGAAGTAAAACACGTAGCTCAATTGGCGAATTTGAAATTAAGTCGCCAAGAAATGGCTAGGTTTCAAAAACAATTATCAGCCGTCCTTGAATATGTTGAAGTTCTTAATGAATTAAAGAGTAAACAAATTAAGCCAACCAGTCAGGTAACTGGTTTAGAAAATGTTTTCCGAAATGACGAGAAGGGGAAATGTTTGAGTCAGGACCAAGTTTTGTCCGGAGCCAAGGAAAAACACCAAGGAAGATTTAAGGTTAAGGCCATTTTCGAGGAAATTTAGGTGGAATTAAATCAATTAACCATCAAAGAAGCCCAAAGGGGTTTAGAGAATAAGCAATTTTCAGCCGTCGAGCTGACCAAGGCTTGTTTGGCTCGAATCAGGAAGGTTGAAAAGAAAATTAATGCCTTTATCACTGTTTGTGAAGAAGAGGCAATTGATCAAGCAAAAAAAGCAGATAGAATTATTAGTCAGGAAAAAGATGTCTTTAAAAGAAAGCCTTTATTAGGAATTCCTCTTGGCGTTAAAGATCTCTTTTTAACTAAAGGAATTAGGACCACAGCTGGTTCTAAAGTTTTAGATAATTATTTGCCTCAGTATGAGGCAACTGTTGTTGAAAGATTAAGAAAAGCAGGGGCAATTATTCTAGGCAAGACTAACCTTGATGCCTGGGCTCATGGTTCTTCAGGAGAAAATTCGGATTATGGAGTCACCAGAAACCCTTGGAATTTAGATTATGTTCCAGGAGGTTCAAGCAGTGGTTCAGCCGCTGCCCTGGCAGCTGAGATGTGTTTGGCCACCACCGGGACTGATACTGGGGGCTCGATTAGATTACCAGCCTCTTTTTGTAATTTAGTCGGTCTTAAGCCTACCTATGGTCGAGTCTCTCGATACGGGATTATTGCCATGGCTTCTTCCTTGGACTCAATTGGTCATTTTGGCAAGAGTGTTTTTGACACGGCCTTGATTCTCAAGATTACGGCTGGAAAAGATGAGAAAGATGCGACCACTCCTAAAATCAGAGTAGCTGATTATACCCGAGAGATTAAGAAGGGCTTAAAAGCCTTGAAGATTGGTATCCCCTCTGAATATTTTAATCAAGAGTTAGAGGCAGGAGTTAAGAAGAAGACAGAAGAAGCAGTTAAGAAGATGGAAGAATTGGGTGGAGAAATAATTAAAATTCACCTGCCTCATACCAAATATGCCTTAGCTGTCTATTATCTTATTCAACCGTCTGAGGTTTCCTCTAATTTGGCTCGTTATGATGGAATTAGATACGGGTTTTCCAGAGACAAATTTGCTGATGAGGCTAAAAGGAGAATCATGTTAGGCACTTTTTCTCTTTCAGCTGGCTATTATGAAGCCTATTATCTAAAGGCAATGAAGGTGAGAACTTTAATCAAAGAAGATTTTGAGAAAGCCTTTTCTAAAGTGGATGTTATTCTTGCACCAGTTTCACCAACGCCTCCTTTTAAGATCGGTGAAAAGATTGACGATCCCCTTAAAATGTATCTTTCAGATGTTTTAGCCGTGACTGCTAATTTAGCCGGCATTCCTGGTTTGTCAATTCCTGGAGGTTTTGTTAATGGTTTGCCAATCGGGATTCAAATTCTAGGGCCTCAGTTTAGTGAAGAATTGCTTTTCCAAGTAGGTTATGCTTATGAACAAGCCACTGGTTGGCATCAAAGGAGGCTTCAATTATGAAAATAACCTTTATTGAAGTTATTAAAAACAGACACTTTGCAAAAGTTTGGACTTCCCAGTTCTTTTCCCAGTTGACTGCCAATATGCTCAATTTTGTTTTGATTGTCAGGATTTATGAGGCAACAGCTTCAACCGTGGCCGTTGGTTTCTTTTTTGCTACCTATGCAGCTCCTTCAGTCTTTCTTGGCCTTTTTAGTGGTGCTTTTATCGATTTAATGAGCAAAAGAAAAGTTCTTTTGTTGACTAATCTTTCTCAGGCCTTAATTGTTCTTCTGTATTTAGGGGTTGGTGATAAAATTTGGCCGATTTACACGATTGTTTTACTATATTCAATTTGTGATGAGTTTTTTACTCCAGCCGAGGCCTCAACCATTCCGGCTATTGTCAAGAAAGATAATTTACCAGCCGCGAACAGTCTTTTTCTCTTTACTTTACACGGGGCTTTTTTAGTTGGTTATTCAATTGCTGGTCCAGTAATCAAGTTTTTTGGCAATACTGTTCCTTTTTTCCTGGCTTCAGTTTTTAATTTTATTGCCGCAACAGCCATTTTCTTTCTGCCTAAAGATAAGCCTAAAAAGGGAATTACCATTGAAACCAGTTTTGAGGATTTTGTTAGGGATATTAAGGAGGGTTATGTTTTTATTAAAAACGAACCCAAAGTATTAATTCCGATTATTCTCTATGTTACCTCTCAAATCATTATTGCTTCGGCCGTGGTCTTATTACCCTCATTTGCCAGCGATGTTCTTTTAATGGACATTAAAGACGCTGGTCTTCTCCTTGTCCTTCCGGCTGGGATTGGCGCTCTTTTAGGAGCTTTTATCGTCGAAAGGACAATCAAGAAATTGGGGAAAAGGCTTTTGATTACCGGAGGAATTTTTCTTGCCTCATTGGCCTTAATGATTTTGGCCCTGATTGCTCCTTTAACCCAGATAGTTTTATTTTCTTCAGTTTTAATGGTCGTTTTGGGAATAAGCATGGTTCTAGTCAGTGTGCCGGCTCAGACCCTACTTCAAGAAAACACTCCTTTTGATGTTCGGGGTAGGGTTTTTGGTGCTCTGGGAGCTTTTGTCGCCATCTCTGCGGCTTTACCTCTTTTTGTTGTTGCTGGGTTGACCGACCTTTTCGGCCCAGTGGCTATTTTAACTCTGATTGCCTTGATTCTTCTTACTGGTGGCCTTTTAAGCCTTAAAAAGGAATATGTTTTACAAATCTATAATCGGCCTGGAAATTCACGTTGAGTTAAAAACTGAGAGCAAGATGTTTTGCTCTTGTCCGGCTGACCATTTCGGAAAAAAACCAAATACTCAAACTTGTCCGGTCTGTTTAGGTTTGCCTGGAGCTTTACCCGTTCCTAATAAAAAGGCGATTGAATGGACAATTTTGACAGGCTTGGCTTTGGGTTGTCAGGTTCCTTTGTTCTCTAAATTTGATCGAAAGAATTACTTTTATCCTGATTTACCTAAAGGTTTTCAGATTAGTCAATACGACTTACCTTTTTGTCAAAAAGGAAGTTTTAGATTAGAAAACAAGAGAACAATTGGCATTACCCGGGTTCATTTAGAAGAAGATACTGGAAAACTTCTTCATAAAACAGTCAGAGGTAAAGGGGTGACCTTAATTGACTTTAATCGGTCTGGTGTGCCTTTAATGGAGATTGTCACTGAACCTGATTTAAGGACAACAACTGAAGTAAAAGAGTTTCTAAAAAAACTTCAACAACTTCTTCGCTATCTTGGTGTTTCTGATGGTGAGATGGAAAAAGGCTCGATGAGGCTTGAAGCCAATATTAGCTTAAGAAAAAAAGACTCTCAAGAACTACCTGATTATAAAGTAGAAATTAAAAACCTGAATTCATTTAGGTTTGTAATCAAAGCCCTTAATTACGAAATTGAACGCCAAAAAAAGGTTCTTGACTCAGGCAAAAAGCTTGGTTTGGAAACAAGGGGTTTTAATGAAAATAAGGGAATTACTTTTGTTCAGAGGGTTAAGGAAGAAGCTCAAGATTATCGCTATTTCCCTGAGCCAGACACACCACCGATTAGGTGGAAAAAAGAAGAGACTGAAAAGATTAGAAAATCTTTGCCTGAATTACCTGAGGAGAAGAAAGAAAAGCTTATCAAGACTCATCAACTATCCGAGGACTATGCCAGAATCCTTTCAAGGTCATTAAAAACAGTTGAGTTTTTTGAAAAGACTGTTAAAAAAGGCAAGAAAGAGCTTAAACCAGAAGAGATTGCCAATCTGATTATCAATAAAAGAATCGATATTAATCAGTACTCACCTGAAGGATTGGTTAAATACTTAGTCAAGCAAAAGAGAAAAGTAAAACTACCCCTTAAGGAAGTTAAGAAGGTAGTTAGTGAAGTACTTAGAGAAAATAAAAAAGCAGTTGAAGATTTTAAAAAAGGAAAAACAACTGTTATTGAGTTTTTGGTAGGCCAAGTGGCCAGAAAAACAAAGGGGCAGGCAGACCCCAACCAAACCCGAAAAATACTTCTTGAAAAGTTGAAGTAGTCAAGTTATATTTAAAACTAATGATTGAGGAAGAAACAGCTGATTCTCTAATACCTGAAGAGGTAAACAGATTAAGAAGATTCGTTGAGAAGTTTCCTGAAGAATTTGAAGTTGATGAAAGATTTTTTGAAAGAAGAGAGGAGTGGATAAATCTTCATGGCAAATTACTAACCGAATATGAAAAAGGACGTTTATCCAGAGAGGAATATCTTGAGCTTGTCGGGGGCTTGACGACTGCCGAACAATGGCTTTCTGACCATGACGCCTTAACAGGACTGTTTAATCGAAGAGGCTTTGATGAGGTTTTAAAGATCTTGTTGGAAAAAGCCGAGACAGCAGGTGATAAGTTGACAGTAATGGTTTTTGATATTGATGGATTAAAAGAGATCAATGACCAATTCGGACATAATGCTGGAGATAAGGTTATTAAGGCCGTGGCTGCCTCTATAAAGGAAACAGGTCCTGAAGGTAGTCTTTCGGCAAGGATTGGCGGCGACGAGTTTGCTCTTATTATTCCAAGAAAGAGTTTGGCAGAGAGTAAAGAGACTGGTTTAGAGATCATCAATCAAGTTAAGAGTCTCCCTCCAGTGGATGGATTAAAAATTAAAATTAGTGTTGGTGGAGGCGAGTGGCGGCCAGGCGACGATCAAGAAAAATTTACTGAAAGAATTAATAAAAAAGCATTTTACCCCGCCAAAGAAAGTAGTAATATCATTTCTAATGAAGAAGGTGGCGGTGTTTTAGGGATGGTCGAATAACATGGCTAAGTTTACTCACCTTCATGTTCATACTGAGTTTTCTCTTCTTGATGGTCTTTCCAAAATTGATGAGTTAGTCAAAAGGGCTAAAGAATTGGGGATGAATTCTCTGGCGATTACTGATCATGGTGCCATGTACGGAGTGATTCCCTTTTATCTGACTTGTTTGGATGATGAAATTAAACCAATTATTGGGGTTGAGGCTTACATGGCCCACCGTTCCCGTTTTGATAAACAACCGAAGATAGACGCTGACCAGTACCACCTCCTTCTTTTGGCCAAAAATAACGTCGGTTATCAGAATCTAATGAAATTAACGACAATCGCCCATTTAGAAGGTTTCTACTATAAACCTCGGTTGGACATTGAAGCTCTAAAAGAGCACGCTGAAGGTTTGATCGCGACGACTGCTTGTTTAGATGGAGAAATTCCCACTCTTTTAAGAGAGGGAAGAAAAAAAGAGGCTGAAAAAAGAGTTAAAGAATTTCTTGAAATTTTTGGGGATGACTTTTATTTGGAAATTCAGGTTCATCCTAAAATTGCTGATCAGGAGAAAACTAATAAAGAAATGGTTAAGTTCTCCCGAAAACTAGGCATTTCTTTGGTCGCCACCAATGATGTCCACTATGTTGGCCAGGAAGATGCGGTTGCTCAGGATGCTCTTTTAGCTATTCAGACACAGAAGAAGATTGAGGATAAAGACAGGCTAACCATGCTTGATTCGCCTGACTTCTATCTGCGCAGCCCTGAGGAAATGAGTAAGTTATTTAAAGATTATCCTGATGCTCTTGAGAATACTCAGAAAATTGTCAAGAAGTGTGAAGTTGAAATTCAAATTGGCAAATGGATTTTACCCTATTTTCCCATTCCTGAAGATGAGAAAGTTGAAGAGTATTTTAGAAAGGTTGTCTATCAAGAATTACCTAAAAGATTTCCAAAACCGACTAAGGAAATCACTGAAAGACTTGATTATGAAATCGAAATAATTAGCAAAAAAGGCTTTGCTACCTACTTTTTGATTTTTTTCGATTTTGTCAACTGGGCTAAACAAAAGAAAATCAGGGTTGGTCCAGGCAGAGGCTCAGTGGCTGGCTC
>JABAOC010020340.1_pt1 | contig 10307 bp, 9 predicted proteins | sample 7062161 | NCBI WGS metagenome assembly JABAOC01 (sample SAMN14538625, study PRJNA623070) | marine sediment metagenome | biome: marine biome [ENVO:00000428]; feature: marine pelagic biome [ENVO:01000023]; material: deep marine sediment [ENVO:00002113] | place: India: Gulf of Khambhat ...
ACGACGGTGGAAAAACCAAAAAGCACGAAAGATCCGACCATCCAATAAAGCAATGACCAACACTTCATAATTCATACCTCCTTTACAGCCTTCATCAATTCCTCAAATGGTCATACCCTTTGATCTGCAAATCTGTGATGTGACCATCGGGCATCTTAATCTGTATTTTCTTAGTATCCGTTATTTCACCGATTCGAGTAATCGGTACCGGCTCACTCCACTTATCCAATAATTCCTGACAATCGGTTTTCGAAAGAGTAAACAGCAACTCAAAATCTTCGCCGTCGTTCAGCGCCGAACTCAACGGATCCTCTGCCGTTCTGGCCACATCTGATATCGGTATCTGCTCAGCATCTATGACCGCCCCTACTGAACTCTGGCGGCAGATACGATTTAGATCACTGCTGAGCCCGTCACTTATATCAATCATCGAATTGATACTAACGATCCCGGCAATTTTTATAGCCTCTTTTACNNGTTTCGCACCCAATCTCTTTACAGGCTCGTTTCCTGCCGGCCTGCTGAGCATTGCCACGCTTATTGCAAAAGGATTCTCTTTTCCCCAGCTTGTTATGTCACCACCAACCAGGGCACAATTGTATTTACCGCCCGCACGGGTGATTCCGGCATGAAGCTGTTTTAACTCGTCCTGCCCGAATCCCTTCGGCAGAGCGACGGAAACAACCGCCGCTACAGGAATCGTTGCCATAGCGGCACAATCGCTGAGACTGACCGCCATTGCTTTATATCCTGCTTGCTCAATAGTCACTTTCCGCAAGTCAAAATGAACACCATCCAGCAGCATATCCGTAGTGACAAGAACTGACTCATTGCCCAGCCTTATCCGGGCCATGTCGTCGCCGATGCCTATCGGAAAATCTATAGCGGATAAGCGGCTCTGGTTCGCAAACCAGGCGGTAATTTCGTCTTCGCCGGCACTCATCGCTGCCCCAACTGTCCGTTCCAGTATTCAATCTGCTCTTTTGCCTGCTTCGGCCCGGCCGAACCTTCTGTTGCGTATTTATCTGCAACATTCACGGCACCGAGATTTTCATACACATCGGCCTCTATCAGATTGGAATACTTTTGGAACTCATCCAGTGTAAGCTCGGCCAGCTTCTTTTGCTGCTTCTCACAATCGGCAACCAAAGAGCCGACAATGCGGTGCGCCTCGCGAAAAGGGGCACCTTTTCCAACCAAATACTCTGCCAAAGAGGTTGCATCCAAAAATCCTTCATCCAGGCCGGTCGAAATCTTCTTTGTATCGAACTTTGTATGTGAAACAATCGCACAAGCCACATCAAGGCAGGCCTCTACCGTATCAGCGGCAGAGAAAACGTGGTTCTTGTCCTCCTGCATGTCGCGATTGTAGCCCGACGGCTGAGCCTTCAAAATCGTCAGCATCGCCATCAGTGAGCCATAAACTGAACCGGTTTTGCCCCGAATCAGCTCAAGCAAATCGGGATTGCGCTTTTGCGGCATCATACTCGATGATGTGCAATAAGCATCGTCAATCCGAACAAATCTGAATTCGTTAGATGAGTAGATTATCCAATCTTCAGCCAGGCGAGACAAGTGCGTCGCAATCATCGCGCAATCGAAAATAAATTCTGCGCAAAAGTCTCTGTCGCTGACCGCATCGATACTGTTATAGCTGATATCAGAGAAACCAAGCTGTTTTGCCGTGCTTTTTCTGTCCAGAACCAGGGTAGAGCCGGCCACCGCCCCACTGCCTAATGGCGAAATATTCAGCAGGTTGCTGCAGTTCTTTAATCGAATAAAGTCGCGTTCAAACTGCTCAACGAAACTTAACATATATGAAGCGATCACAATCGGCTGGGCTCGCTGGAGATGCGTATAGCTTGGCATAACGTCTTCCGTATACCTTCCGGCTGATTTTACGAGAGCCTTTTGCAGCAGTGTAATCTTGGTTTGCAGAATCTCTATCCCGTCTCGCATCCAGAGACGCATATCGGCAGCAACCTGGTCGTTACGACTTCTGCCAGTGTGGAGTTTTTTGCCGGTATTACCTGCTTTCTTAACAAGAGTTGCTTCGATTGCCATATGAATGTCTTCATACTTCTTTTCGAAGCTGAAACGCCCTTGCGCGATTTCCTCACTTATTTCAATCAGTCCGTCCTTAATCTGCTTAAACTCATCTTTTGTAATCAGCTTCCGCTCCGCCAACATCTGTGCATGAGCGATCGAGCCGACTATGTCATATTTGTAAAGACGCTTATCGATAGACAGCGATTCAACGAAGTTGACCGTTAACTCATCAGGTTTTCCGGCTAATCTCTTTTCCCAGCTTTTTTCTGTCTCGGCCATTGTATTTGCTCCAAGAATAAAATCCCATAGGTTCAAATCATACGTCCCAATATTTGCTGTGTCAACCCTCAGTGTGGTCTATTTACCGAATCAGCGGCATTTATTCAAGGATACTGCAAGACTCGATTTGTATCTTGCAATGATGTCCATGTTAGATTATACTGCGGCAAAAATTATGTCACAGAGCCTTCTTATAACCAATTGCAGATTGTTCGATGCTCCGGATGATAAACAGACCACCTCTATTCTCATCGAAAANNTTGTTCGACGCTCCGGAGGATAAGCGAGCCATTTCTGTCCTCATTGAAAATGGAATTATCGCCCAAATCGGCCAAATCAAATCCGGAACTGCTTGCGACGAAACGCTCGATGCAAAGGGTCGAATAATTGCTCCCGGCTTCATCGATGTTCACATCCAGGGAGCAGGCGGCGCTGATGTACTCGACGCGACGACGGAAGCACTGAAAGTCATATCACAAACCTGTGCCCGTTTTGGAACTACTGGTTTTCTTGCCACAACAGTCTTTAAGCCAGACCAGGACAATCGGCACCTTGCGCTGGCCGCCGAATATGTCGGCCGGGATCTCAGCGGGGCTAATCTGCTTGGTATTCATCTCGAAGGCCCTTTTATCTCGCCTGAGAGGAAAGGGATGATCCTGCCGGACTGTATCTGCCTGCCGTCTGAGCAAATTCTCGATGAAATCCAGCATATAACTGACGGTCATCTAAGATTGATGACAATTGCACCGGAATTACCCGGCAGCCCGGTAATTATCCAAACGCTTGTTGGTACGGGCGTCATCGCCTCTTTTGGGCACTCTAACGCTACTTACGAGGAAACTCTCGATGGATTTGATGCCGGCATCTCGCATGTAACGCATCTGTTCAATGCTATGCCATCGATCCACCATCGAGCGCCGGGACCGTTAGTTGCTATCTTCCAGGCTGAACATATAACCGCCCAGATTATTACCGATGGTGTCCATATCCATCCGGCTGTTCTGAAGTTCGCTTATGAAAACCTCGGGCCGGATCGTGCTGTACCAATTACCGACGGCATGCAGGCCACAGGTTTTGGTGACGGCACGTTCATCTATAACGGCGTTGAATACGAGTCCAAAGCAGGGGCGGCAAGGTATAAAGACGGAACTCTTATCGGTACTGCGCTCGGCCTCAGTCAGATGCTCGAAAGATTTATGGCTTATACAAACTGCTCTCTCGAAACCGCGATTCGAATGGCAACGCAAAATCCAGCCAGGCTTTTGGGGCTCGAAAATAAGAAAGGCTCAATCGCTGTTGGAAAGGACGCTGATCTTGTTCTGCTCGACAGCAACCTTTCTGTTCACACAACAATCGTCACAGGCAAAATTGTATTCCAGAAATAGGCAAGACTAAGATTTCTGAATGTGTTAAGTTAGGAATAACATGAAAGTAAAAATGGGAGAGCTTTGCGGGCTCTCCCTTATCTTATGTGGCTCTTTCCTTTTTATATATCAGTCCTATTCCTACCATGTCCGCATTACGATCTGACTTGCATGTGGCGCCGAAGATAGACAAAGTAAGTTCAGACTAACATGGCCGGATTGGTCATTCATCAGAGCCACCCATTTCTTAATCCATTATATCCATCGGCACACTTTGGTCCAAATCTTGAAATTTTTATGAAGATTCCATATGTGAGATTTCCATATGCAGTATCCTCACCTAAAAACAGCTTGAACATAGCCTGCATACGCTATAAGATTACGCCGTAATTTTGCAAATAAACTGACAGTTTCGATTTGTTTGAATATTAATTATGAATATAAAAGTGCTTGGAATATCGACAAGCCCGAGGATTAAGGGCAATAGTGATTTGCTCTTACGTCGGTGTTTAGCCGGTGCCGAGTCTGCTGGAGCCGGCACCGAATATGTGAGTTTACTCGATTACAAAGTCAGCCCCTGCATCGAGTGTAACGTCTGCTACACAACGGGTATGTGCACTGTACAGGATGATTATCAGCAGCTTCTGAAAAAGATCCTTGACGCCGATCGAATAATTTTCGCTACGCCGATATTCTTTATGACCGTCTGTGCCCAGGCGAAAATGCTTATTGACCGTTGCCAGTGCCTTTGGGCACATAAGTATGTGCTGAAAAAAGAGCTTATAACCGCTGGGCGTGATCGCCGGGCCATGGTCATCGCCGTCGGGGGCTCAAGAAGCAAAAAACAATTCGATTGCATTCGTTTGACTATGAAGGCTTATTTNNAAGTACACTATACTGCCAATTTGTTTGTCAACAAGATTGACGCTCTGGGTGAAATTGAGAAACATCCTACAGCGCTTAATGAAGCTTACCGGCTCGGCAGTCAGCTGGTCGCCCCCGACGCTGCACCACCAGACAAACCAATCGACATCGAATTGCTCTGATTATCATACGACTGAGAGCTTCATTATAGATTGTTCATTAACTATTATGGCACTCTTGTATGCCCTGGTGGTTTCTGAAGATTATCACGTATTTTCTGATAAATCATCCTGGATTTCGTCTCACTGCCGAATACGCCGATCCGGATGGACAATTTTGTAGTTCCCTCTGCAGCTGACTTGAGCCTTATCGTGATCTTCTTATCCTGTGCATCATAAGTAACAATCTCTGCTCCCAATGCATCCTTTGTTTTTCTCGTGGGGAGCAGCTCGAGTTCATTCAGCGCTTTTAAGGTCGCCTCATATACTTCATCGATGCTCTCAGATTCTACTGCCTGCAAATCTCCCCGGACGTACGCTATAGTGCCGGCGGCACCGAGGCCAACAGCGGCAACCACACAACCATGGAGCAGCGGCACCGAAGCTAAAAGCAACGTGATCAAAAGGGATTTCATCTTTCGCATTTTCTCTCCTTTTACCATATAAGATTTTACATACAAACAAAATCGAGCATAACGGATTCTTAACTAATATTTTCGACCTTTTAGCTTTTCCAGATAACAAAAAACGAGATAATCGCTGGAAATATTTTACATCGGCAATATGTTATTTTTGTGTTTCGTAGTATATTTTGAGCGTAGCGGAAATCATCTTGCTGACCGAGTAGTTCTCTTTCAAATATTGCTGCGCAGTTCCGGCGATCTGACGTGCGAACTCTCGCCTGTCCAACAGCCGCTGAAGATTACGTTTGATACTTATCTCGTCGTTTGGATCAAACACAACAGCCGTCCGGTCCTCAATTATTAGGTCATCAACACCACCCGTGCACCCAGCAACCGCTACACCGATACTCATCGCCTCCAATAATATGGGATCAAAGGCGTAATTTGGCTTGGGCCGGATGAATATGTCGGCCGCGGCGAGAACAGAACGCCAGGGTAAATGCCGCGGCACAATGTTGACAATCTGCAGAAGACCCAATGCAGACAGCAATTTCCATAATTGTCTCTCCGCCCGTCCCCCGCCTACTATTACTGTCATAAATTCATAACCGTCAATCATTAAATGCCTGATTACGTTAAACAAATTCTCAAAGTCATCGGCCTTATCCAAAGGATCTGTTATCACCATGGTCGCAAGCCGGGAAGGCTCGTAAAAACATCTACTACCTTCTGCCGTAAACGTCCCTGTATTTATCTGTTCGATCAGGTCGGCAAAACGAGGATGAACACTCGCAATATTAGCAGCGATACTTTTAGCAGGAGAAATAATTTTTGCACAATGCTTTGGCGAAATGGACAGACGACTCCATTTGTTCTGCAGTGAATTGACCATCAATAAATAAGGCAAATCCAATCGACGGGCCAATTGCTTTGTAAGTGACGCCCTGCTTTCGCACAAGCAATGGAGAATGGTAGGCTCGAATTTAGTAAGACGCTCTGCAAGCAACCTGGTATTCAGACGCTCCATCATAGGTAAATCTAAAACCGGATGGCTGATAACCTCGGCAAAGCCGGTAAATGCAGTGCCTGGATTAAATCCGGGTGGACAAATCAAAGCCGTTGGAATTGACTCATTAGCCAAACCGATCAGCAGGCGCTCCAGGAAAACCGAATACTCGCAGGTAATATGCTCCGATGCAATCAGAGCTACCCGAAGTGACTTCTTCACCAATTTTTGTGATACCGAGCTTTTCTGTTCTCCGTTCGTCATGCCTAATATTGTATCGCAAAAGAGATACGCAGGCCATTGCAAAAAACACAATTGCTTTGGGATTGGATGTTCTTTATTAGCAGACGACAAAGCTATTGATTACGGATATTTTGTTGTGATTGCTGATTTTCCAACTTCTCAGAAAGCTCGAGGATACGGTATTCAATCTCCAACAGCTTTTCACGATTCCTGAATCCGGCACGGCAGAGAACAGATAACATCAAGCACAGACCAAGAGTAATGACAAAAAAGAATCCGATAAGTGCCAATTGCGGTCCACATTTCGAACGGTAATCTGTCGGGTATTGTAATGCTATCGGCAAGACGAATGTAAACATGAATGGGTAATAGCAAAAAAAACCTAAAGCAATACCAATCACCGCCATGTGAACAGGCTGGTTCTTTAAGTTGAGCTTTCCTCTTATCGCAATCCAACTCATAAGAACCATCCAGGCAAGAGGGAGAATCGCGCCCAATATAGCGACAGCGCGAACAAACAAGCCAAGCTCTTTAAGTTCATTGAAAGAGGCCAACTGGAAAAATGGGAAAAAAACTAACAACCCGATTATGCTTAATTGCGAAACCCGCTCGATAAAAAGCTTTCAATTTCTTTTCGAACATTCTTTGTGTTTCCTTTTTCGTGCTACTCTATTATAGTTGCATAAGTATGGCTTGAGGTTCAATTCCAGATTGCTTCAGCAGAAAAAATTGGCGGAACGTCCCAGTGCAAAAACGATTTTCTGTTCTAAGCTGATGGTGTTTGTGTGATTTGCTTTGTCAAATCGTTCAGCAGAGCGNNCTTATTTTGTTATAAGCGTGCATAACGGTCGTATGGTCTCGCCCGCCCAGATGGCCGCCAATTTCTTCGAGGCTGTGTTTGGTCAGATTCCTCGCCAGATACATACAAATCTGACGTGGCTCAGTAATGCTCTGGCTGCGCTTCCTGCTCTGCAAATCGGTAAGGCGCACATCGAAATGGCCCGTTACCACCTCGATAATGTCGGTTATACTTATATGTCTGGCTGCTGCCTCAATTTGTCCCTCCAGGGCTGTCTGGGCCAGTTCCAGGTCAATCTCCTGGCCGGTAGTCGTTGCTACGGCGTAAATCGTTGTCAAAGCCCCTTCCAGTTCCCTGATGTTCGCGTGCACTTTTCGAGCAATGTATCCAGCTATTTCATCGGAAATATTCAAGCCCCGAACGTGGGCCTTCTTTTGTACTATAGCGACACGCGTCTCATAGCTTGGTGGATCAATTCTGGTTACCAGGCCCCAGTTGAATCTACTGATCAGACGCTCCTCGAGTGAAGGAATCTTGCCGGGCAGGCTATCAGCGCTAAGAATGATTTGTTTGCCGTTGTTATAAAGAGCATTAAATGTATGGAAGAATTCCTCCTGGCTGTGCTCACGCTCCCGCAGGAACTGAACATCGTCGATTACCAGCGCATCAACAGTGCGAAACTGGCTTTGAAAGCCGGCCAGATTTCCTTCCTCAATCGCCCTTATAAATCTGTTGACGAAATCTTCACAACTCAAAAACTGGATAACTGCGTTATTAAGCCTTCGCTGGGCTTCGAAGCAAACGGCATGCAAAAGATGCGTCTTCCCTAATCCGGAGCTTCCGTAGATAAAAAGTGGATTATAAGTATTACCGGGTGACTGGCTTACAGCAACACAACTGGCATGGGCGAGCCGATTACTCGGTCCGACTACAAAATTCTCAAAAGAATAATCCGGGTGCAGCCTCAGACTGGGTTGGCAGCGTCGATCGCCGCTTTCTATTTTTTCGCTGACGTCAACGGTGAAATCCAATGTAACAAGATGACCGGTTATTTGTTGGGCTGCATGAGTGAAATTGTTCTTACAGTTATCCTGTAAAAACTGAACAGTGGCCTCATCGGGACAGCCTACTCGCAGCGAACCACCATCGAAATGCAGGACCGTTAAATTCTCGAACCACTTGCGTGTGTTAGCAGGATCAAGTGCTTTTGCACGCTCAAGTATGTCAGCAAATATGTCTTCAACTTCCGAAGTTGCCACACCGCCGTCCTTTGTGAATTGATGCTCTATGCGAAAAGCAACTGCCCACCAGAACATCCATGTCAGATGATTTCAATTTTGCCCTGCACGAATCACACATAAGTTTACACTCGAAAAGTACAGGAAACGATAACGAAAATCTANNATGATTTCAATTTTACCCTACACGAATCACGCTTGAGTTTATACTCAAAAAGCGCAGAACGATAGTGAAAATCTTACCCGAGTCGCCCAACTTGTCAAAGAAAATTTTTTATCTTGTAACAAAAACAGTAAATTGCAAATTTTCTCAAGGCCAAAAGAATAAATGAAAATTTTAATAGCGACCGGGCTTGAAATTTGGATAAATCCCGATACTATCAGTGCTGAACCAGAACTATTTGGAAGCATAAAAGCAGCTTCTAATGTTAATTAGAATGAATCTTTATAAAAAGGCAAACAATGGGAATCTTCACTAAAACAGCGGGATACTTCAAAGACAGATTAGGAAAAACACGTGCCAAAATCAGTTCTTCGCTTTCTTCAGTATTAAGCTTGGGTAGAAATATTGATGAACAACTGCTCGACGAACTGGAAGAAACACTGATAAGTGATGATATTGGTGTCGAGACAACGGACAAACTCGTCACAGAGCTGCGGGAGGCTTATCGCAACAAACAAATCGCCACCACTGACGATATTATACCGTTCCTTAAAGAGCACATCAGAAGCTACTGGCCGGACCGAGACAGACAGTTACATCTTGCCCAGACCGGCCCGACTGTTATCCTGGTGGCCGGCGTTAACGGTACTGGCAAAACCACGAGCATCGCTAAACTCGCCTATATTTTCAACCAAAACAACAAAAAGGTCATTGTTGCCGCCTGCGACACATTCCGTGCCGCTGCTGTGGAGCAGTTAACAATATGGGCCGAGCGAATCGGGGTGCAAATCGTCAAACACCAAACCGGCGGCGATCCGGCTGCCGTTGCCTTCGACGCCTGCGAAGCAGCCCTTGCCCGAGGCACGGACATCCTGATTCTCGACACGGCAGGCCGATTACACACAAAAAGGGACCTGATGCAGCAACTGACAAAAATCCGCGATGTCGTTGCTCGCAAAATCCCCGATGCTCCGAATGAAGTTTTGCTGGTCCTCGACGCCACGACAGGCCAGAATGCTATCTCGCAGGCGAAATTATTCACCGAAGCTATTAACGTTACCGGCATATTCCTGGCCAAACTTGACGGCACGGCACGCGGCGGAATTGTTATCGCCATCAAGGACCAGCTCGATATCCCGGTTAAATTCGTTGGTCTGGGCGAAAAACCCGAAGATATAGCAGAGTTTGACCCCAGCACATTCGTCGAAGCATTGTTTACCTAATGAAACATTTCGGAGGGATGAAAAATGAAAACATCCGACGCAAAAGCATCAAAAGCATGCCTAATGCTGTCAGCCTGTTTACTCACTATTGTTTTAACCGGCACAATTTTTCCAGGCGAAAGAGTTGTGCAGTATAAGCCAAAGGCCGGTCCGTTACTCTGGCCTTCGGAGCCCCCTGAGGACATTCCCTTCGAGCAATCTAAAGAGCTCGTCGGTATATTATTTACCGGCGTGCACAGCGACTATCGAGTTGCCGATACATGGTACCCATCCTGGGCATCGGACGACAATTTATATTCTCCATGGACGGATGGGCAAACCGACGGCATGAGTTCCAGCTCCGGCGGCGTTAATGCGACCACCGGCCAGGCCGTAATGATAGGCAACGACCCGCTAAATCTCGAAATAAAGGCCCTCGGCATAACGAAAGGCAATCCTCGCCCCTATGAAGGCCGCT
>JABAOC010023145.1_pt4 | contig 10307 bp, 13 predicted proteins | sample 7062161 | NCBI WGS metagenome assembly JABAOC01 (sample SAMN14538625, study PRJNA623070) | marine sediment metagenome | biome: marine biome [ENVO:00000428]; feature: marine pelagic biome [ENVO:01000023]; material: deep marine sediment [ENVO:00002113] | place: India: Gulf of Khambhat ...
ATTCGATACGAAAACACCCCTCTAATTACCCAGACCCAGAAGATCGGAGATTACACGTTTCACACCTTGACCATTCCCTATTTTCTCGGCCCCCAACAGCTTCTCCTCTCCCTTCCCTTCCCTCTCGAACAGCAAGAAATATCTGACGCAACGGCGCGCTTAATCGAATTTCTGTTTTTCATCTCGGTCTTTTTTGTCGCTGTCGTCCTGTTATTTGCCAGAAGCATTGGGGGAACGATCGTCATGCCGATCAGGAAGCTTCTGGTCGGGACGAAACAAGTCAGCCTAGGCAACCTTGAAATATCTATCGAACACAAACCACGAGACGAGATGAAGACTCTGATCGATGGGTTCAATGCCATGGTAAAAAACTTGAAACAGCATCAACAAGAGCTGGCCGAGATGAGCAAAAAAGTGGTCTGGGCCGAAATGGCCCGTAAAGTCGCCCATGAGATAAAAAATCCTCTGACACCCATCCAGCTATCCGCTGAACACATCCTGAAGGTGTACAAGGATAAGCCCCAAGATTTGGACCGAATCCTTAAAGAATCGGCCTCTTACATCATCAAAGAAGTCGAAAATCTGAGAAAAATCTCGCATGAGTTTCTAGAGGTCTCGAAAGAAACGACCCTCAGAAAAGAAATCCTCGATCTCAAAGAAATCATCCAGGAAACCATGGATCCCTATAAAAAAATTCTGTCCGAGAGGATCACGTTCAAAGAAGTCTATGAGGGACAGGATTTCACTCTCGTCGCCGATAAGGCGAAAATCAAAATTGCTCTGCGCAACATCCTGATTAACGCTATCGAAGCCATCCGGGATCGAGGAGAAATAAGAGTCAAGGTCGCCCAGGCAGAGGAGAGCATGAACATCGAAATCAGTGACACGGGAATCGGGATGAAGAAATCCATCTTGGAAAATATTTTTGAACCATACTTTTCGACTAAAGATGCTGGAACGGGATTAGGTCTGGCCATCACTAAGAAGATCATCGACAGTCATCTGGGCACCCTCCAGGCCAAAAGTCAAGAGGGCAAGGGAACGATCATATCTATCAAGCTACCTTTGGAATCAAAAGCCTAGCTCATGATTAACTGAACTCCTGTTTGCCTCCTAATCACTTCTCTCCCCAGCCATAAAGGACTGGTGTTTTTTCGCTGATTATGGAAAAATGTGGGACGCTGCAGAAAAAAAGAAGATCCGACCTTCTATGAACGAAAAAGTCAGTTTAACACGAGAGAGTGATCGATCATGAAAAAAATTCTTGTCACCTATTTCAGCTTAACTGGAAACACGAAAAAAGTGTCTGAGTCTATATACGAAGTGCTCACCGAGGATAAAGACCTCTTACCGATGGAGAAAGTCCAGGATTTTGAACAATACAAACTCATCTTCGTCGGCTTTCCGGTCCATTCCCACAGCGTTCCCTACAAGGTGGAAGCATTTCTCAAGAGCATTCCTCAAGGAAAAAAATTAGCCCTCTTCTCAACCCACGGCTCCCTCACCGGAAGTCACTTATCTCGGGAAGCCTTTGAATACGCGGTTGTTCTAGTCTCGAAAGCCAAGGTCCTGGGAACGTTTTCCTGTCGCGGAAAAGTCTCCGACAAAGCTCTGGAGGTTCTTATGAAATCGCCCGAGCACAAGATGTGGACAGAGATGGCGGCCTCTGCTTATTCCCATCCTGATCAAGAAGACTTAAAGGATGCCCAGGCCTTCGCTCGCTGGATCATGTCTGTTTATGCTCAAAGCAGAGAGTAATCCTTCCTTTTCAGCTCTTAAATTTCTTTGTTCTTCGATGAATCGGATCCTTTCTGTTTGAGTTCCACAAGAATGCCGTTCAGATGGCTGGGCTGGATAAAGGCGATGGTGCTTCCTTCTGCGCCCCTGACTGGGACAGGCTCCACGAATTTGATCCCTCGACTCTTCAGAACCTGGATGGATTCGTGGATGTTCTCGACTTCAAAGCAGAGGTGGTGCAGACCTCCTCCCTTGTCCTTGATAAACTTCGCCACAGGAGATTCTTCTCCTATACCTGAGACCAGTTCGACCGCTGGGCCGTTATCTAGACAAAGCCTAGCAACCTCGACTCGTCTTTCATCGATCCTCTCTCTTCCCTTTATCTCGAACTCAAACAGCTGCTGCCACTTGTCTAAACTCTTGTCCATGTCTTTAACGGCAATGCCTACGTGGTCCAGTCTCAGTTTCAATTCAGTCTCCCTTGACTTTATTTATGATCTTATCAGCCACTGAATAGGGATCCATCTCTCTGTTGTGGATCTTCTCGATGAATTCTTCCCAAACAGAATCTTGGATGTTTTGAGCCACTTCTCGGTAGATCTTGTCACTGATGATGTCCTTGAGCATCATGGAAATCAATTTTTTCTTTTTCACATCCAGCTGCGGCTGAGCCATCCTCGACTTAAGGTCTCCGAGGATATCGATCAACCGGGCAACTCCTGTTCCTTCGGTGGCCACGGTTTTAACGACCGGAGTGATCTCGTCTTTCTTGAGGCCCATCTGAAGAATCGCCTTGAGCTGTCTTTCTACCTTTTCTGTATCCGGGGAATCTGCTTTATTCAGAACAAAAACATCAGCAATCTCCATGATTCCAGCCTTGAAGATTTGGATTTCATCTCCTGCTCCGGGGGTGAGGATGACGACAACCATGTCTGCCAGTTTAACAACTTCCACCTCATCCTGACCGACCCCCAACGTTTCGACAATGATCAAATCCTTTCCAGAGGCTTCCAGGATGGTGATGGTCTCACCGGTTGTTTTAGCTAACCCCCCCAGATGCCCCCGGGTAGCCATGCTCCTGATAAAAACATCAGGATCGACACTGTGTCTCATCATCCGAATCCTGTCTCCCAAGATGGCCCCGCCGCTGAACGGACTGGAAGGATCGACAGCGACAATCCCGATCTTTTTGTCTTCCTTCTTGAGCTGGGGTATCATCTGGTCCACCAGGGTACTCTTCCCAGAACCAGGGGCCCCTGTGATCCCGATGATAACCGATTGACCGCTGTGCGGAAAAACGTCTTTCATCACCTCTTTGGCCTGTTCGCCGTCGTTTTCGACGAGGGTGATCGCTTTGGCGATGGCTATAGGATCTCCTTTGATCAGTTCTCGGGCCAGGATGTTCATGGCTTTACAATCCCATCTCCCTTTATTCCATGTTCTGCAGGTTGATCATGCTTTGGGTATCATGATGGTCCGGTAGCCTCGATCAATACTCGGAGAGAACTTTCTGGGCGATGATCCACCGCTGAATCTCGGACGTCCCTTCTCCGATCGTGGCTAATTTGGAATCCCGGTAGAATTTTTCTACTGGATAGTCCTTGACGAAACCATACCCTCCGTATATCTGGACAGCCATCGAAGATGCTTTGACCGCCAGCTCACTGGCGAAAAGCTTGGCCATGGCCGACTCCTTTGGTATCTTTTTTCCCTGATCCTCCAGGAATGCGGCTCGGTATGACAGGAGTCGGGCTGCTTCCAGTTCTGTGAAACCATCGGCAAGCATCCATTGGATAGCCTGAAAATCGGCGATAGGCCTGTCGAACTGGACTCTTTCTTTAGCATACTTGAGGCTCCACTCTAAAGCACCAGCGGCAATTCCCAGCGAAAATCCGGCGATACTCACTCGACCGCCGTCCAGGATAGCCATGGATTGTCGATATCCTTCTCCTTCCTTACCGATCAGGTTTTCGGCAGGTACTTTAACATCCTCGAATATCAACTCCGATGTATCCGAGGCTCTGATTCCTAACTTATCCTCTTTTTTTCCTGGTCTAAACCCCTCCATACCCTTTTCTAAGATAAAAGCGGAAATGCCCTTTCTCCCCTTCTCAGGGTCTGTGACCGCCATAACGACGGAAATTTCAGCCAACGAACCGTTGGTGATGAAAATCTTCGTCCCGTTGAGCAGCCAATGGTCACCCTGCTTTACAGCTTTTGTCTTCAGCGCAGCCGCATCAGATCCAGCCTCGGGTTCAGTCAAACCCCATGCACCCAGGGTTTGTCCAGCGGCCAGCCGTGTCAGATACTTTTTCTTCTGCTCCTCGCTGCCGAACAGGTTAAGATGATTAGAACAGAGGGAGTTATGGGCGGCGACAGCGAGGCCCACAGAAGGATCGACCTTGGAAATCTCTTCCAGGATGATCACATAATCGACATTGGAATAACCGGCTCCTTGATATTCTGTCGGGATGATGATTCCTAACAACCCCATCTCACCCAGTTTCTTTGTCAATTCCTCTGGCCACTCCCCTTTCTCATCGCTTTCTTTCACGTAGGGTTGAATTTCTTTTTGAGCAAAATTTCTGATGGAATCCCTTAAGATTTCCTGCTCTTCTGTCAATGCAAAGTCCATCGTCTCTCCCTTATGTTTTCAAAATAGGACGGATAGGAATAAAAACAATCGTATCCTCTACCAATCCAGGGTCACTCTTTAAATTGAATAATCCAGGGTACTCATATTACTTTTTACACGGTGAACAATCAAGAAAATTTTACCCTCTGAACTCGTGGTTTGACAGGTTCAACAAATTCCTCTAAATTGAGATTGATGCAGATCATAAAAATCATTCTCTACGGATTATTGATCTACTTGATTTTTCTTCTTTGGCGTTTCTTCCGGGCCCTGGGCAGAGCCAGCAGACGCCCGCCTGCACCCAAGCAGGCCTCCGGACTGATGGTCAAGGATGTCGTGTGCAACACCTACCTTCCCAAAGAAGATGCCGTTAAAGAGGTTTACGCAGGAAAAGAATATTATTTTTGTTCCACCTCTTGTCGACAGAAATTTTTAGAGCAAAAAAAACCGCATTAATCCTTAAAATAGGCGGCCTTCCCGAGACGTATCGGAATCAGGGACTGAGACTCCAAGCGTCGATCGTCATAGAATCCTTAAGGCTTATCTGCTCGTGTTCATAACCCGCGGGAACGATGTANNTTGATGGTCATTTCATGCTTTTCTCCTTCCCTGTTGATGAGAATCTTTTGTTCTCCCTTGATGATCGTGGTGACTTGTTCGTAGGAGTGTTTATGCGGAGGAACCTTCGAGCCCTTTTTGTAATCAAACTTGGCCATCAAGACATCCTTTCCGCAGGCTAGGGTCGTCCGGACAACACCTTCGAAAACGTGGACGGAAGGCTGATTTTCTTTACCTATTTTAAACATAATCTATCTTTCCCTTTCTCAATTAAGATTTGTTATGTATTTGAAAATTTTTGAAAAGCTAATCTCTCCTAGAGAGCCCAGGTTATATTGAAATCGTCAAATTCTCCCTTATAATCCTCCCAATCGACATTGACATCCTCGACATGAGAAAGTGGAGGACCTTCTCCCAAGCGAGTGATAAGGCCTTCTATCGCCTTTTGATCTCCCTCGACCATGACTTCAACCCGGCCGTCAGCCAAATTCCTGACCCAGCCGGTGAGTCCGAGGGACACAGCCCATTTCCTGGTATGATCACGAAAAAAAACACCCTGAACTCGGCCCCGGACAAGAATGTGCGCCCTTGAATCCATCACAAATAGAGTTAATGTTAGCACATCACTGGACAAACGTAAAACGGTCCGAAAAAGGAGCCGGAATCCTTCCTGCATCCTAGTATTTCCCGTTTTTTTCTATTAAAATAAACTGAGGCTAGGAATTCGATTTGGCAAGGAAAATTCTCCTCTCTGTTGCCGGTTTTGATCCCACGACGGGAGCGGGGATAGGTCTCGATTTAAGGGTGTTTAGGGAACTCGGCTTCCAAGGAATGGCCATCCTGACCTCACTCACCGCCCAAAACACACGCGGAGTGAGCGAGCTCCATTGTCTTCCCCCTGAGTTCCTCTGGAGTCAATACCAAACTCTCTCAGCTGATGTCACGATTTCCGGAATCAAAGCCGGGATGATCGGGACGAAAAAAAACACCGCGGTTTTGGCCAAAATTCTGGCCAACCATCCCCAAATCCCCAAAGTCTTGGATCCCGTTTTTAAATCAAGCTCCGGGTCTTGGCTTATCGAAGAAGAGGCGGTCTCAGAGTACTCGAAAGCGATAAAGGGAAAAACCACCCTTCTCACCCCAAACCTGGAAGAAGCGTCTATGATCGCTGGAATCGAGGTGAAGAAGCCGGAGGATATGAAAAAAGCCGCCGAGATCATATTCGCAACAACGCTGACTCCCTGCCTCATCAAGGGAGGACATCTCGGGAGGGACATAAATGATATACTTTTCGACGGGAAAAATCATCACGTTTTTGAGAAGCCAAAAATAGATAAAAAAGTCCATGGAACCGGATGTTTTCTCTCCTCGAGCCTTTTAACCTACCTCGTTAATGGGTTGGCTCTCGAGGAGGCGGTTCGGCAAGCCATCGAACTGACCCACAAAGCTATAGAAACCTCAGTCCAGGTGGGACACGGCCAATACATCATCGTTTTTTCGGCGTAGAAATAAGGAGAAGGTTATTTTTTGTGCTCTTTTTTTCTGGATCCCAGCTGGAGCCTGTGCCCGTACCTGCCTGCGCAGGTACAGGCTCCAACGGGAATGGGGATGACTTAAAAAATGCATTCATGAAATCACATTTCTGGTTTCAAGCCTTCGACTGCATCAATCGGGAGTGTAAAGACAATCCCCGTTCCAGGTTGATTTAAATCCCCCAAAATCTTTTCCAGGAGCTCGATGACCGGCCGTTCCTTCTCATCCTTGATCGCCGATAGAATGGTTTTGTTATGAGGCTTGGCCCCAGCAAACATGAACCGCAGCCCAGCAAAAATCGGCACTTCTTCAGACACAATGTGCCCCATCCCCACGCTGTCGATCACAGTCGCTCCGGAGATGCCGATCTCGAGGTATCCCTCCAGGACCTCCTCGAGCTTTTCCTCCTTGTTCAGGATGACGACCAAGAGCTTCATTAAATCTTTCCCTCTTCCTCATCAAATATCGTACATATGTCCTTAGGGGATGTGGCTTCTCTAATCTTCTCGACAATCTTCGTCTCCTTGACCAAGCGGCAGATATGGGCCAAGAGTTTGAGTTGAAGCCCAGGATTGTCTTTATCCCCCAGGAGGAGAAGGATGACATAGGNNAATCGATTCCTTGCTTGATGACGGCCAGAGCCAGGAATGGATCATTCACCTTATCGGTTAAGGCGTGAGGCACAGCAATCCCTTTTTCAAGGCCTGTGCTTCCCAAGCTTTCCCTTTTGAGAAGTTCATCCAAGATGATTTCCTCATCCGAGATGAGGTCTCTCTTTTTGAGCGACACCACGAAATCCTCAAGAATCTGTTTTTTATCTCCAGGTTTCAAATCAAGGATGATATGATCCTCTCGTAAGAATCCACAGATATTCATGTTTCACTCCTCTCGATCATCTCGTAAGGATGAAGGTTCGAGCAACAGAACATGTTCGGCTCTGGCCTCGATCGTCTGTCTATTATATAGCATAGGATGATAACGGCTTTCCAGCCAGAGGCGGGTTTGGTCATCATAAAATCGGCTTAAAAAATGGCCGCTCTCACCGGAGGTGATGACGCTGATGGAATTCTCGAAGTCGGATAAGTCGATGATCTGGCGGTAAGAGGGGCCATAAGTTACGTTGTAATAATCCGGGGCATAAGAGGCTTTCACCGTAAAATAACGGCCATCGACAGCATACGGACCCCGATTTAAGAATTTCAGCACAGGCGACTGTCCCAAAACATGCTGGAGTGTGATGGAATAGAGCTTCCTCCAATCCCAGTTTTCAGGAGAACCATAAGCTTCCTCCAACTGGAGGTAGGCCTTCTCTAAACTCGACTTGATGATATCGTCTCTCATCTCGACACGGGAGGTCCTTATACTATCAAACCACGGAGATCCGGGTTGGGACAGAATCCGAAGCAGACCAGCCTTCTTGCGTCTGAAAAGCAAATCAAACCGCTTGAAATCTTTACCGAGTTCATCTTGAAAAACTTCCTCATGGAAAATATTCATGAACACACCAAAAAAAGCGGCTCCTCGACCGGAGCCCATCTCTCGATCCCAATTCATGAGATAGCCGATCGACTCTTTAAGGATTCCAGAAGCCCCGTCTATCTCTTCCAGCAGCGGAAAGAAGACCTCAGCCTTTTTTGAGAAAACGTCATTTTGAATTCTCATCTGAGTCTCGATGGTGTGAGTCTCTTTCTCGAGTAAAAGTTCTGTGATTCTTTCCGCTCTGAAGGGAACATCCCAATCGATGCTGACATAATGAGGATATTCGTCGGGGACGACTCTATTGTTGGCCGTCACGATGTATCCTTCGGCTGGATTATACACCGTGGGTTTATCTTCCTCCTCCAGAAATCCCTGCCATTGTCCATCCTCAACCCATCCTGGATAGGGAAACAGAGCCGCCGGGGCGGGTCTGAGGGGAATCCTCCCACCGAGATAATAACCGATGTTTCCATACTTATCGGCATAGATAATGTTGTGTGAGGGGGCATCGAACAGACTGACTCCGGCCTTAAACTCATCCCAATCCCGGGCCTTGTTGAGACGATAGAAGGACTCGAACGTCCTCCCCCCTTCGTATATCGTCCAGGAGAGGGAGATGGGCTTCTGACTCTCGATGATCAAGGGTGAGATCACGGGCCCGCGTTCTGTCCACAGGACCTCCATCGTTTCAGGATTTTTCTTCCCCTTAACCCTGATCAAATGGTTCTCCCTCAGGAGGGGTTTCCATTCTCCCCTGTCTAAGTACTTGTCCCCCGATGCGTTTATCTTCTCTAAAAAAAGGTCTTGGGCATCGACCGTAGAGTAGGTTAAACCCCAAGCAAGAGCGTCATTATGGCCTATGATAACGACGGGGATTCCGGGGATAGATACTCCGATCACATTCAGTGTGGGACAGCTTAGATGGATTTCATGGAAGATGGAAGGTAGAGAGATCCCCAGATGAGGATCATTGGCCAGCAAGGGTTTTTTGGATGCGGTTCTGCTCCCGGCCAGGACCCAATCGTTGCTTCCCGGAGCTCCGGGAAGACTCAGCAACTCCGAGAAAGAAAGCTCTCCGATTTCGTGTCTTGGGGGCACAACCTCTTCTTCCAAAACCTGAAGGGCTTTTTGAGCACCAAACTGTTCGACCAACTTTGCCCTGAAGACCTCGTACTGATACTCCACACACATGAACAAAGCCATGACTTCTTTAATGATCAGGGAATCCAGCAGCCGCCATGGCTCAGGCCGGTAGCGGAGGATCAAGAATTCAGGCGGCCAGTTGAGTTTTCGAGAATCAAGCCAGGAATTCACTCCCCGTGTGTAAGAATGAAGAAGATCTTTGAACTCGGCAGAAAGCTGATTCTCATCCTCATGAACAGCCTTCTCCAGACCAAAATTTCTGATGATTTTATCCTTCTCCAAAACCTCTTGGCCGAATATTTCCGAGAGACGACCAAACCCGACTCTTCTATGGAAGTCCATCTGCCACATTCTGTCTTGGGCATGCACATATCCCCAGGCAAAAAACAGATCCATCTCGTTTTGAGCAAAGACATGAGGAACACCCCAAGGATCCCTGAGAATTTCTACCTCAGATGTTAGTCCTTTTAAAGAAACCGTTCCTTCAATCTTCGGCACAGAATGACGGAAGGAGGCCCAGAAGAAAAAGAGAAGGCTGAGAACAAGGGAAATAATCACAACGGAAACGACGAGAAGAACTCTTTTCATCGAACTTCGGAGTTGTCAGGATTGCTCTCTCCGACGCCGATAATCTCATCTGCCCGGACCAGGACATCCTCGGGAAATTCGAGGCTTTGTTTTTTTGCGGCATCAAGATTGAGATACAATCTCAATTTGTCCATGTATTGAATCGGAATATCTCCGGGACTCTCTCCGTTCTTGACGCGAATCGCGATAGAGGCGGCCTTATACCCCATATCAAAAAAATCCCAGCCCAAGGCCGCACAGGCTCCCAGATGGGTGGAAAGGATAAAACCGCCGAAGAGAGGAATGCTGTTTTCCTCCGCAACCCGTCCCACAGCATCGAAGGAGGCATTGATAGTGTTGTCAGAAATCTGAAAAATCGCATCGATTCTTTTGTTTATGAGCGACTGGGTAGAAAGAAGAACTTCGCTTTTGTTCACGATCGGTATAGCAACAATCTCTAGGCCTAAATCTTGGGCTGCTTCCCTGGCCAATTCGAGATAGAAGGAGGAATTGAGCTCTGACGGCGTCCACAAAGTCCCCACTTTTTTTACCTCGGGGAGGACTTCCTTGAGGAACGTCAGGCTTTCCCGGATCGGTCCTTTCGAGGACACCCCGGAGACATTCGGCCGGTGATCTTCCGGTGAATTTCCGGCTC
>JABAOC010015571.1_pt2 | contig 10300 bp, 8 predicted proteins | sample 7062161 | NCBI WGS metagenome assembly JABAOC01 (sample SAMN14538625, study PRJNA623070) | marine sediment metagenome | biome: marine biome [ENVO:00000428]; feature: marine pelagic biome [ENVO:01000023]; material: deep marine sediment [ENVO:00002113] | place: India: Gulf of Khambhat ...
GTATTTGCGGGTATCAACATGGATATGGTGGGTGAACATTTATTCAAGACACGGTCAATTTTTCATGTCAGCAGATCGGCTTGGGCAATGCCCAGCTTTTTTAACGATGTCGTCCAGGATTTTGCAGAGCTCACGCGTGAAATGAATAATAATGGGATAACGCCTTATTATGGAAAATTGGCTCTTGAGATAGCAAGTCCTTCAGGCAGCCAGCTTCCCTTCCTCCTGAATGTCATTGGTTATGATTCTGGCAGTGACCACATGGAATTCAGTAACGGAAACGTCAAAATTCCGATTGTGTTTTTTAACTGCTGGCCGGATGATTTTTATCACAGCAGCATGGATACTCCAGATAAATGTGATCCGACTCAGTTAAAGCGGGTTGCGTTTATTGCTGCGGCTTCAGCCATAGCGGCCACTAGCGCAAAGCCGGAAGATGCACGAACTTTTGCGGCCTTGTCGGCTGGTAAAGGCCGTAGAAGGTTAGCATCTAAGTATGAGTATTCCATAAGTTTGATACAGACTGCCGAAGCTGCTGACCTTTATACAGCATATAAAAAAGCAGCGATAACGATCGAACATTCTTACAAATATGAACTTGAGAATTTGAAGACTATCCTGCTCATAGCTGAAGATGATAAAAATGCGATCTGCAGTATTGAAACCGAGGCAGCTAGTTTTAATGCCGAAATGAATATGGCGCTAAAATCCATTAGCAAAACGTATCAATTTTTGTGTAGACGGCATGATGTTCAACCAAAAAAACTGGCATTGACTCCTGAAGAAGAAAAAATGAGCAAACTGATCCCGATTAAAAAAGCAAAAGGAATGGTCGCTCAGATGGATATAGAGATGAACTCCGGTCTTCCCGAATCGCATGATGTGCATAAACATTCTTTCGCTGCTTGGGAATTGGAAAATTTCATTGACGGCAAAAAAACCATGCTGGAGATAGCCCATGCAGTTCTTGCTGAATGCGGTGGTCCCATGCCTGAAAAATCGGCAGAATTTTTCTACGGTCTTGAGAAAAACGGTGTGATCGAGCTGATTACCCAGTCACCGCATTGATAAAATCGGCCAGCAGGCCGTATGCGGTGGTGCGGGTGCCAGCGTCTTCCTCGATGAGCGATAGCTTCCCGAGTACATAGGATTCAAACTGGACGATGGAAGTGGTGCTGCTGATGTTGTAGAGCGCTGAATCTGTGCCGACCAGCTCCGGAGAGACTTTGGCTTTGACTTGCTCGCCTTCCTTCCAGGCGTGGGCGACAAGCTTATAGCGTTTGCCTTCAGCTTTCGCTTCAGCGATCATCTTGGGTGTGATGTTTTCGATACCAGTGCGTTCAACCAGATCGGGGGTGAAGGGATGGTCCATCAGGACGGTGATCATAGCAGATAGCTTGACAGCAGCATCCCAGCCTTTAATATCCCCGCTGGGATCGGTTTCGGCGATGCCGATCTCCTGGGAATGCCTGAGCGCCTCATCAAAGCTGTCACCTGCTTCCATGCGGGTGAGGATCAGGTTGGTGGTCGAGTTCAGCACTCCCCAGATGGCGCTCAGGTTCACGGCTGGCAGTTGGCGGAAGACGGCAAAGACCGGCGCTCCGTCCATCACGGTCGATTCAAAAAAGAACTTAAGACCATGATTGGCGGCTAAGGCGTGCAGACGGTGGTAGGCGTGCACCACAGCACCTTTGTTGGCGGTGAAAACGTGCATACCGTTCTCCAGCGCGGTCTCGATATGGGAGATAGCAGGTTGCCCGTCGTTATAGCTGACCGGCGTATTCTCAAACATGACATCCGCACCGCTGGCTCTGATCAACTCGAGGTTGTCTGTGGGTGCTGGTGAGGGGGAAAGCTCATCCAGCGAGGCACCGGACTGTATGATCTCAAGCGCTCTTTCAAGGTCGAGCCCATTTACATTGAGAGCGCGCCCGTGAGTTCCGGTGGCGACTGCTGTGACCATAAAGCGGATCGAATAGCGGTCCTGCAGTTCTGAACGTTTTTCAAGGAGCAGGCAGGCCAGTGCCTGTCCCACATTGCCAAAACCAATCAGTGCCAGTTTGTATATTCTCATAAGAACCTCTTAAATTATTGTGTTTTTGGACTTTTATAAATTAAAAATTGGAGCATCTCAGAATATGGTGTTTTTCAATGTTCTTAACATTATACCGGAGGGAGAGAGAGGGGTAAACCTAATAAAATACTGCAGAAAAAATCATGAAACATTAGAAATAATCTACAATCTTTAATAATTCCGGAATAAAGCCCCTAAAAAAAGCTGAAAATTCTATTGACTCGTAAAAAAATATGGGACTGCATGCCTTATTGATTTTTGGTTGCGCAATGATCCGTCTTAACAATTCCAGGTCATTATAGCGACCACAAACAACTGCGACCACTTTCTTTCCTTTGAATGTTCTTTTCGTTTGAGAAGGCCGCCAGCACTAAGCGCGCCTGAACCTTCGACCACCAGACGATGTTGCTCGAACAAAAGGCGAATGGATGCTTCAATCCCAGTTTCGGTAAGGAGCATATTCTCGGCCACATATCGCTGACACAAATCGAGAATGATACTATCGAGATCCACACCGCCAGCACAAGGATCAGCTAGGTTTGGATAGGTTTCCATCTCTACCATTTTATTGGCTTGCATAGACTCATACATCACCGGGGAGTTCTTCTATGTTTTTCTTTTCGAGTAGACATGATCCCCAATAATATTTATACTCGTTTTTGAATGATTATTAAGCAACAGAAATACAGCAAGATCTGTCCTTGCTCTGGTGGAGCAGCGTTTTTGCGGATCAGGAGAGGTGCACTCCATGACCGATATTGAATTGACGATGCGCGACATCTATTTGGCCCGGGCGAGGATCGCAACTATTGCGCACAAGACCCCGCTTATCTCATCCCCGGCGCTGTCGGAACTGACAGGCAACGAGATCACTCTCAAGCTCGAGTGCCTGCAGGAGACCGGCTCTTTCAAACCACGCGGAGCTGCCAATAAAATCTTATCTTTGGAGCCCGGAGCCCAACAGCGGGGAGTCGTCACTATGTCCAGCGGCAACCACGGCCGTGCGCTGGCCTATGTCGCCCGCCGTCTCGGGCTACGGGCCGTTGTTTGCCTCTATGAAACAGTTCCCGCCAACAAGCGTGACGCGACCCGGAAACTCAGGGCCGAGGTGGTCGTTAAGGGCAGCACTTACGAAGAGGCGATGGAAGAGGCTTACCGTCTTGTTGAAAAAGATGGGTTGGAAATGATTCATCCCTATGACGACCCTATCGTTATCGCCGGACAGGGAACCATCGGCCTGGAACTGCTGGAGGAGTTTCCCGATTTGGACACCGTTGTCGTCCCATTGTCCGGTGGCGGTCTGCTGGGTGGTATCGCTTTTACTCTCAAGTCCGTCGACCCTAAGATCCATGTTGTCGGCGTCATGATGGAGCATGGCCCGGCCATGGTAGAAAGCCTACGCGCCGGCCGGCTCGTCGAAATTGTGGAGGAACCTATTCTTGCCGATGCCCTCGCCGGTGGGATCATACCTAATAAATACACTTTCGAACTGCTCCAAAAAACCATTGACGAGACAGTCCTGGTCTCCGAACAGGAGATAGCGGCTGCCATGGCTTTTGCTCTGGAGCACCATCATCTGGTGGTTGAGGGCAGTGGTGCGGTGGGTATCGCTGCATTGATGTCCAGGAAGCTCCAGCACCTTGGAAAGCGTGTCGCTGTGGTCATCAGCGGGGCAAATGTCGATATGGCCATTTTGATGCGGGTAGTCCAGGATCATCTGGACTGCCGCTAAAAAAGCACCTGGATGTTATCTCATCAAGGAAGGAGCAACTCACTTTGTGTTATGGTGAATGAAAAGCCATCGGCTTGTTGGCCCGAATGAAAAACCACAATCCAACACCGACTATTGCAAATACCGATCCAGTCGCCAACGCCGGCACCCCACTATGTTGCCAAAAATGCCGCCTGGAAACTGGAATATGGCGTATCCCCAGGAAAAAGCTGAGAGGATCATGCCCAGCTGAATCTTGGACAATCCGAGATCAGCCATCATGTTTTCGCCGGCAATTGACATGTTTGTTCGCAGCACGTAGGCCACGAAGCTCACTATGAACAAAAGCGCAAGAATGACCCAGCGCACTTGGGTCCTTCAATGATCAGAATGAGATGCGGTTGATGTGTTCATAAATTTGAAATTTTCACTCTCTTGTATTTACGGTGAAAGAAATAACAGCGTTTTTTTCACCTTCATCACGCATCATTGAAAGGGAAATACATATATCAAGGATGAGTCAACGGATTCCGTCGTGTAATACCAAGCTATTCCATGATTTCCATGGCGTGATAGACAGCCTTGGCGATCTGAATGTCTTGAACCGCCACCCCTGTCAGGTCTGCGATGGTAATCTGTTCCTCGGAGATCCTGTGGAGCTCTGGACGGACAATCAGATCCCCTAATTCCACTATCCGCTCTTTCTCTAGCACACCGGCCTTCAGAGCTTGATGGATCTCACCCCGCAAAAGACACTGGCTGATACTGTCAGCAACGACGATATCGGCTTTTTGAAGAATTTTTGGATCCAGCTCAATCTTCTCCAGAGTGTCTGATCCCATAGCGGTAATATGCGTTCCCTTACGGATCTTATCGGCGGACAATAGAGGAGATTTCGAGGGTGTTGCTGTGACGATAAGATTGCAGTGAGCGGCAATATCTTCGGTAATCAAGGTCGTCTTGATCCGGTATCCCAAAGGTTCCATATCCTTTTTGTAGTCATCTAGTTCGTCCTGGTTCATGCCCCACACCATGACCTCCTTGCAGTCGATGACAGGTGCTAAATATTCAACCTGCATCCGGCCTTGGGTGCCCGCGCCTATGACACCTATACATTCGATATTTTTCGGAGCCAGATATTTGGCGCACACAGCACCTGCGGCTGCGGTACGTACGTTCGTGAGATGACACTCGTCCAGAAGAGCACAGGCCAGCTCGCCTGTTCCTTTTTTAAAAAGCAGAATGAGTCCGTCACTTGTATACCGGCTTGAAGATGGGCTCTCGAAAAATCCAGAAGCGATTTTGATGACGTAGTAATCATCATCCATAAGATAGCCGTACTTAATATGGACATCGCCTGGAGGATCTTTGAAAAGCATCTCTCCAACAGGGGGAATCACTGCTTTGCCTTGGGAATAGGCAACAAATCCTTCTTCGATCGCTTGGATGGGTTGGAGTGATTTCAAAATTTCCTTGATTTGAGCGAGATTATAAATTTTACTCATTTCATGTTTCCTTTTCTGATTTTCAGCAATTATATAATCGATGGCAGATGTTTACAAATCTAAAGTCTGACACACCTTTTTCCAGCCTAAATCAGCCTATTTATTAATGAGGCTTGGGACATTTCGGATGTAAAAAATTCAAACTAGCTTACAAAAACTTAGAGAGATTGCGGCAAGACTCAACAGCCTGGATTCAACCCAGCCAGTCTTCAAATATTTCAATCATCAACTATAATTGCGGAGTAAAAACTCCTAATTAGGCTCTTTTTTACCTCTTTTGATGGCTCATGACGGGTGCGATCTTCAGGGTATAGAGGAAAGGCGCTCTATTTTCCCTTCTTTTTTGCTTCTTACACACGGTAGAAGTCACAGGTTCAAATCCCGTATTGCCCACCACTTTATTATCAACAACTTGCGTGATCTCGGGAGCAAAAAAATCATCAGGTGTGACCAAAACTGTGACCATATTTGGCGATGGTAGCATGGAAACTACGTGATGCAGATGCTTATCGGTTAAGTGTGCATAGACTTCCTTCGTCCGGATTGATTTGTGGCCCGGGAGTTTCTGAATCGTCCTTATGTGCCCGGATCTCATCATCGGGTAGCTCTCACTTTACAGGTGTAACAATAGATATAGGCAGGTCAGGTCGAATCCGATCAGACTATTGACAAACGCTCAAAATTGCAGCACAATCCTACCAGTTTGCAGTCTTATTGTTTCCTAAAATTAACGCGTGGTCTTTGGTTGAAAGGTCTTGTTATGAAAATTATTCCCATGTGTTTTCGATCAAAACACCAGAGTCGCCGCTCTTCAGCGACCGAAATTCTGGCAATGAGTTTGAGCTTTATTCTGTTGTGCGGATGTGGAGCCTTAGGCGCCGCGCAGGATGAAGAAAAACCTTCAGCCCTCATTCCCTTTGTGGATCCAGCGACGATCGACCCAAAGATCCCCCCGCCGTCTTCCATCATCGGGCATGAAGTGGGTGAGAAGGCTGTGCGATACGATCCGCTGATGCGTTATCTCGAGGAGCTGGCGGCTTCCTCGGACCGCATCATAATGAATCCCTTTGGCAAGACCCACGAGGACCGAACGCTGGTTCATTTGATCATTACCAGCCCCAAAAACCACCAGCGCCTGGAGCAAATCAAAGCCGGAAACGCAAAACTCGCCGACCCACGAAAACTCCTAAACCTCAAGGAGGGGAAAAAGCTCCTCCAGAGCCATCCGGCAACGGCTCTCATGACATACAGCATCCACGGCGACGAACTCTCCAGCACCGACGCGGCCATGCAGCTCGCTTATCAGCTCGTGGCCGGAACCGATGAACGAACGAAATCCCTCCTGGATCAAGTCGTTACCATCATCGATCCCCTACAGAACCCTGACGGACGCGAACGCCATTTGGCCTCCATCGAACAGCGCACCGGGGCGATTTCCAGCACTGACGGCCAGCACATACAGCACAATTCCATAAACGGCAGGACCAATCACTATCGATTCGACATGAATCGCGATTTTTTATCTCTAGTGACCCTCGAGAATCAAGCTCGCATGAAAGTCATCACCGAGTGGAATCCCCACTTCATGGTCGACTCCCACGAGATGGGCCCGCTGGAAGGCTACCTGATGGACCCCCCGCGCCAACCCCTGAACCCCCTGCTTCCAAAGAAAAACCTTTACTGGCGAGAACAATTCGGTTTCGACCAGGCCGCCGCCTTCGATGCCCACGGATGGAGCTATTACGCCAAGGATTGGAACGTGGATTTCGCGCCAATTTACAACGCTTCATGGATCAACTTCAGCGGCGGCATAGGGATTCTTTACGAGCAGGCCGGCGTCTCCAGTGCGGCGTACAAGCAGGAAACCGGATACATCTTAACTTATCGCGAAGCCGTTCATCACCAGCTCGTCAGTTCGCTGGCCAACCTCAACACCTTGAAGAACAATCGCCAAGAAATACTCGCCGACTACCTCGCGGACCACATCGAAGCTGTCAACGGCCAAGGCGCCCCGACAGGGACATTCCTCATGCCCCCCCACCCCGACCGAGCCCGCGTGGCTCGCTTCATCGAACTCCTGGACCGCCAATCCGTGGAATATAGCTTCACCCGGGAATCCGCGCACCTTAGGACCGCCACAGACCTCTTTGGAAACAAAGCCGATCATCTGAAACTCCCCGCCGGCACCCTAGTTGTGAAGTCCGACCAGCCATTTCGACGCGTGGCTCACGCGCTCTTACGCTTCGACACACGCCCAGACAGCAATTATCTGAAGATCGAACGAGAAGAATTGGAGAACCATCAAGGGTCGCGGTTTTACGACGTTACGGCCTGGAACCTCCCCATGGCATTCGGCTTGGAGTCTTATTGGGTCGATGAAATCCCGGATCTCAAACTCGACTCGAAACCGCCGCAGCCCGCGGAGAAAACCCTCGATTGGCAAAGCAAACCTAAATACGGATATATCATCGAGTTTTCAAGCGCGGTGATCTACGACGTCATGGTTCGGCTCTTCGAGCAGAACTGCCATTTGCGCGCGACCACAGAACCCTTCGCTTTCCAGGGCCACAACTACCGCCCCGGAGCCATCGTCCTGCGCGGCCACGAGAACCCCGAAAATCTCGGCGACATCCTGCAAAAAATCGGCCGCGACTTCGACGTCAACATCCGCCCGGCGCAAACGGCATCGGTCGGAAAAGTAGGTCCGGACCTCGGAGGCCCCAAGTTCGTTCTCTTACACGCCCCGCGTGTCGCCATCATGGCCGGCAACATGTCAAGCTCGGCCGGAGCCGTATGGCACCTCTTGGACCACCGCCTCAAGATGCGCGTCTCGCCCATCGAAAGAAGCAGAGACCTACGCAAGTACAACGTATTGATACTCCCTGGCCGCGGTCCCGTTTCAGACGGCGTCAAAAAATGGGTCGAGGACGGCGGCACACTCATCGCCCTCGGCGAAGCTGCATACTCGATTGCAAGAAAAGACAGTGAAATCTCGTCCGTCAGAAGGCGGCGGGACGTACTTGACAAGTTGGACGTCTATCAGGAAGACCTTGAAAAGGAACAACAGGCCGACAACATCAAAATCGACTTTGACGACCTCTGGGGCGACAAAAAAGCGAAACAAGGCCGGAAGGAAAATGCTGGCCAAAAGGAAACCAAGGACAAGGAAGAAAAATCGAAAAAATCGCCTTCCTCGGACAAGCCTGAGAAACTCAAACGCATCGACGAATGGCAGAGAATCTTCAGCCCATCCGGGGTCTTCGTCAGAGCCAGTATTGACCAGCGGCACTGGCTCGGTTCCGGACTCGGCAAGTTTTTGCCCGTCATGGTCAGAGGCGACAGCGTTATGATGTCAATGTACCCGACCCAGACGCCGGTTCGGCTCGTCGACGAGGATGACTTGCGCCTGAGCGGTCTGCTGTGGCCGGAAGCTAGAAAGCGGCTCGCCAATTCGTCCTTTGCGACTGTCGAACGCCATGGCCGCGGCCAGGTAATACTTTTCGCTTCAAATCCAACGTATCGTGGCTGGTGTCCGGCAATGGAAAGGCTGTTTTTGAATGCCGTCTTTCTGGGTCCGGGCATGGGTACAAGCCAGAAAATGCCTTGGTAGCGCAGGCCAGATAATGCCGCCGGCTTGCAGTTTATTGACGTTTCCGATCAGCGGTACAGGTGGATAGATAATGAAAACAGTAATAGAAGACCGTGCAGCAAACCCCTGCTTTGGTTACCCTGGATTTAAGATGTACATACGCCCGAAATGCGCGGGACTAAGATTGTTTCTTCGTCTTGGGGAGTTTTCCCAGTTTCTGTAAGCTGTTCGCCACATCTTTTAGCCCAAGCCGCTCATAGGTTCCCCTTTCAGGCCAGCTTGTCTCGGTATCCCAGCCGCGAAGTTTATAGTATCCATCTTTCATCTTCTCGAACTTGGCTCTATCGAGCACCTTGCCCTTGTGCGGACCGTCTGGTATCGGTTCCTTGAACCAGAACCTATCTACCTCCTCGTCCTCCCGGGTAAAACCTTCTCTAACGTTGTATGCCTTTTCCAGAGTGAGAGCTTTCTCTGCAAAAGAGTTCAATTGACTTTCATCAAAATCAATTCCAGTAACAGCTTTGCAGGCATCGAGCTCTATAGGGCCGGTATGCCCTGCGTACTTGGGTACAAAGAAGCACCTGCCGAATATATCACTTATGCGCTCGAAGTACTCAGCCTCTATTACGCCTTCAGCTTTTCTTTCATACTCCCAGGGAATTATCGCCTTCTCTGTCCCGTAGGCCTCCCTGGCGTCTGCATACGCTTTTTCCAGTTCACTTTCCCTGCCGGTTTCTTTCAGATGCTTGTCCCAGACCACGTCACCATACCAATTCTCCCTGCCACAGGTAGTGTCTACAGATGTTCCCAGCACAACGCCGGCTTGATTTCGGAACTCGTCGCTGTTTGCCACTATGCCCCTTCTGTGAATCACCAAGGCCTCGGCCTTGGGTCCCAGCTTTTTGGCCAGGTTCAATACACCATCAGCCAGGGCGTCTCCAAATCCTTTCCTGTTCGCCACGCTGTGAATCACGTGTATCAGCGCGTCACCGCTTCCCCACTCCATGGGAACGCCATCAGTGTCATCTGCTGTAATGATTCCGTCTTCATACAATTGCATCAGCCACGAAACCGGCGTTACGAGGTCCTGGTTATCCATGCCGTAGTCAGAGCAGAGCCGTGTAGCCTCGAACGATTTGTCCAAATCGGTCAGGTACAACTGCCAGGGCCACCAGAACGGGTCGCATCTCATTACAGAAGTGCCAACTCCAGGAACTTTCAGCAATCCTATGCATGAAAGAGGGCAACAACCTGTTTGCCTCACCAGGCGTTTCATCAAGTACGGCACTGCCCTGGTTTTCTCAAGGTCAGCCCACTCAATGCCCTTGAAATGACCCGGTGAACGCCTTTTCTTGCTGAACCAGGTATTCATCTACGGCATCGACTCCCAGGCAGTACTTGGGATATGGCAGATATTCTCT
>JABAOC010006297.1_pt1 | contig 10296 bp, 8 predicted proteins | sample 7062161 | NCBI WGS metagenome assembly JABAOC01 (sample SAMN14538625, study PRJNA623070) | marine sediment metagenome | biome: marine biome [ENVO:00000428]; feature: marine pelagic biome [ENVO:01000023]; material: deep marine sediment [ENVO:00002113] | place: India: Gulf of Khambhat ...
ACGCCAGAGCGGTGAGCGCTTTGGCGAGAATCGGATCACCTCGAGCGGTTGAAGCAGTGGTTGAGTCACTTGAGAATGCCGGATTGAATCCGTACGTTCGCGGCTCGGCCGCTATGGCTGTAGCAGAGCTTAAACCGAAAGAAGCTGTCGAGGTACTTTCCCGGGTATCGAGAGATAAAAGCCAGTTTGTCCGATGGAAATGTGTCCAGGCTCTTGGTGTGCTTGGTAACAAGAAAGGGTCCGCTGCTCTCATATGGGCACTCAATGATGAGGACCAATTTGTGCGGGCTGCGTCCGTTAAGTCACTTGGCCAGATCAAAGCTGAGAATACCGCCGAAAGTCTCATCGATGCCCTGAAGGACGAAAGCTGGGTTGTCCGGCTCAATGCCCGCGAAGCTTTGCTGCAAATCGGCGAGCCGGCCGTTGAGCAGCTTATCACAGCATTAAAAGACGAAAACAGTCTTGTACGCTGGCAGGCGGCTTGGGTGCTGGGAGGAACAAAGTCACAAAAAGTGATCAAGCCGTTAATCGAAGTGTTAGCGGATGACGATTGGATGGTTAGCGATGAAGCGGCTGTCGCTTTGACAAAGATAAATTACGAGAAGGTTGTCGATCCGCTCACAGAAACTCTAACGAACAAGACTGATCATGTCCGAGAGCAGGCAACCTGGATTCTGAGTCAAATTAAATCAAACAGAGTTGTCAAAGAAGAGCCGAGCAAGAACAAAGTAACAAGTAAAATGCCACCCGGCAAGATTTATTGCGGTCAGAAGGAATATCCCTGCTATCCATCAACGCTCGATACCAAGCCGAATATTCCCTCACCGCACACAACATTGGACGGGATTGAAGTCATAACGGCTTTTACAAAAGATGGAAAATATGCAATTGTCCCGGTAACAGTTGAGAACGGTGAGCCTTTGGATTACAAGCAGAACCAGTGGGGTAAAGGCCGGCAGCTTGTAGTCGACGCCGCCGACTTTACCACTTTGGCCCGAACCGGTCTACACTCCGAGAGCGAATTGAGCCGGACTAAAATGATAACGGGCCGGTCCATTGTGGAAATCATTGAGCTGGGCCGGCCCCGAAGGTCGTCCGGCGCCGGATTCATGAGTGATGATGAAGATATCATCTCCGTCATCAAAGGCGATAACCGCCTGGTCGAAAAACTCGGCTTAAAGCACCCGCAATTAGCCAAACCCCTTTTTCATATCTGGAACATGATTCTAACAGATGTCGAACTGAACAGACTGGGCAGGTTCTGGGAGCACTTTGAATACATTCTTTATAACGGGCAAAAGGTGTTTGTAAAAGGTGAAGGATCGAGGGGATGGCAGGAATCATTGTTCAATGACGAAATTTTGGGGATGTATCGATTCGAGATGTGGAGAGAACCTAATCAGGACGAGAAGGCATTCCTATGTGAGAAATATCCTGATCTTGCAGAAGTTCAGATGGCGGCACTTTTAAAGAAGCTATCTTATATTCATACAGGTGAAATGGTGCCGTATTACATAATGCGGTACGGATTCTATGAAGGCCATACCGATTACAGGGCCGATCCGATTGCTATCACCTGGATTTTTGGTCTAAAGAGTCTTGAGCAAATCGAGGCGGCTTTTCCGGACAGTCTTGATGAGGTATTGACACGGCATTTTACCCGGCGAGCAATTATTCAGAATTAATATCCAGTGAAATTTGCTGTGGCTGGCGCGATCTTACGGGATGCGGAATAAAGCGGGGACCCTCTGTCAGCAGGAAGGTCCCGGATTTTAATGCTTTGGTTTGTTCAATTTCTTAGTCGGCAAGCTCCCGAACCCAGATATTACGGTATCTCACCGGATTGCCGTGGTCTTGCAGCGAGATTGGCCCTGTGTCGCCATGCGGCACGAAGTCGGATATAGCATGCGGGCCTTTCCAGCCGGTTCCTCCCTGCAGCTCGACATGGTCATGGACGAGAATGCCGTTATGTAGTACGGTAAACGTCGGTTTTTTGACGACCTTTTTGCCCTTGAAAATCGGCCGATGGAAAATTATATCGTACGATTGCCACTGGCCCGGCTTTCGGCAGGCGTTGACTAAAGGAACAGCCCTGCCGTAGAGCGCGGCACACTGACCATCGGGATAGGTATGGTTATCATAGGAATCGAGGACTTGTACCTCATATTGATCCATCAAGAACACGCCGCTGTTGCCTCTGCCCTGCCCCGATCCCTTGACTGTTGAAGGTGTTGCAAACTCAACGTGTAATTGGCACGAGCCGAACTTGCGTTTGGTCTGTATGTAGCCGGCGTCCTTGACGCACTCCATATAGCCGTCCCCCATAATCCATTTCGTAGGATTACCCTTGGTGTCCGTCCATTGAGACAAATCAGTTCCATCGAATAAAACAATCGCATCTGAAGGGGCTTTGCCCGGTTCACTTTGCGTGCTTTCTGTACCGGGCTCGATAACAGGCGGAGCAGGTCGATTCATATCGTGAATAAGCCATCGGCCGGTTTCAGTCTCCACGTACTGCAGCTTCACGCCCTCTTTAATCGCTTGCTGAGTTGCACAACCTGCAAAAACAGCAACCAGGCAAATAGAAACACATAGTAGAATTGTCCTCATAGTAATTACTCCTTTCATTAAAATTAAATTCCTGACAATCCCCGTCTTGAGATAATGACAGAGGGCCTTAATTGCGGAATTATATGTCGATTCAACAGAAGCGCCAAGGATATGTTTATAAGAAGCAGATCAGAATATTTGCATTTTAGAACTGATCTGGTATGTTGAAAGCCAGTGATGTATAGTTCATAACAGTAAAAATTGAGGTTATTAATATTAGGTGAGATATGATTGATAAAATAGTTATTTTATTAGTTTGCCTGGCAATTTTTGCCGGGAATGTACAAGCCCAGCCAGTTGGTCTTGAATTCTATGATAATTTATCGTCACTGCCTTATGTCTATCCTAATGTCGAATCGTATTATCTCTCAAGCTACGACCGGACGGGCGGCAATGACGACGGCTTTCGGGGAACTTACTCTCAACTCTACGTTGACGACAAAGGCGAGCACGTTATTTTTGAGGAAGACGGCCCCGGCTGTGTTTATAACCTCTGGTTTACCGGCAGCGGGCGAAATTTACACTGGGGAAAGCTCCGGTTTTATTTCGACAATGAAAAGACGCCGCGTATTGAGTACGAGGCCGGAGAATTCTTCAGCGGTCTGCACCGGCCTTTTGTTTACCCGCTTCTGACGCATTCCTTCATATCCAGCGGAGGCTTTAGCTGCTCGATGCCGATACCATTTGCCGGGCATTTGAAAATCACGACCGAAAAAACGGCCGGCTTCTACAATACCTATTATCAACTCTACAAGGATGTTAAACTCACAACGTGGACAAGGAACCAGGACAATTCAAAACTGATCGACCTCTTTCAAAGTTGCGGCAGAGATCCGAAGCAAATAACCGAGGATATCCAGGTGGCTTGCAAAGTGTTACCGCTTGCCGCTGCGAGCCGTGGAACCATGCCGGAAGCAGAGCTATTATCGTTGAATAACAGCGGGACGATTCAGCACATTAAAATCAATCCACTCTACAGACCGGATGCTTATTCTTTGAACCATGTTTTTCTCAAGATTTTTTATGACGGCCAAAAACAACCGGTTGTGGATGTCCCTATCGGGCCGTTTTTCGGGTCCGGTCTCGGCGAAGCGGATGTAAGAAGTCTTTTTGTAGGCATGTCCAGCTCCGGGACCTACTACTGCTATTTGCCGATGCCGTTCCAAAAGGGTATTAGCGTAACTATTCAAAACAGAAGTTACGAAGCAGGCGGAGAATTCTTTTGCGAAGTCGGCTACACCAATCGATTCGCAGCAGAGCAGAAAGACGCAGCTATCGGATATTTTGGCGCCAAATATAACAACGCATGGCCGATCACAGAGCCGAACGATTATGTTCTGTTTGACTATAAGGGTGCCGGAGCGGTTATCGGCCAGGTTATGACGGTAGAGCCGGTCAAGCCCGACCGCAAGCGCTGGTGGGAAGGCGACATGCGTATTTACATCGACGGCGAGGAAAAGCCCCGGTTCCACGGCACAGGCCATGAAGATGAATACCAGGGCGGCTGGTCCACTTTCTGGCTGACGAATCCCTATTCCCTGCCGCTGTTCGGTCAACCGAAGACAAAAGACCTGATTGATGTGTTTGGTCAGGTAAACGGCTCAACCACCGCCTATCGCTTCTGGCCGGGCAAGATTCACTTCAAAAAATCGATAACCATTTCAACCGAGCACGGCAATCATAACGACACACCGGCAAATTATTCTTCACTCGTATATTATTACTATATTCCAAATTAGCGCTTCACGTTGATAATAAACATCAACATTGACATCACCTGCGTTGGTTGGTTTAATTTTCCTGTATGTTTAAGAATATTGCAATAATCGGCGATGGAGGAATGGGTACTGTTTTGGGCATGCTGCTTGCAACCAAGGGCATAGCTGTGAGAATTTGGGGTTATGACCGTCGGCAGTTGGAGGAGATAGCAAAGAATCGCGAGAACAGGAAATTTCTGCCCGGCTACAGACTACCCAAAGGTCTTGAGTTTGAGCATGATGATAAGCGTATAATGTCCGGAGCCGACCTTATTGTTTCTGCTGTACCGTGCCAGTTTATGCGGCAGGTCTGGAATCGGCTCAAAGAACATGTTCCTGATGGTGTTCCTATAGTATCGGTTGCCAAAGGTATTGAGAATGAAACACTGCTGCGTCCAACCGAGATACTGGCTGAGATTCTTCGTTCAGAGTTAAGCGTTCCGTGTTCCACGACTCGGAACACAGCACACGGTACGCAGCACGAAATCAGACTGGCAGTGCTCAGCGGACCAACGATAGCAGATGAGTTGGCCAGGAAACTGCCGGCGACGGCCTGTGCGGCATCCAGAGATGAGTCATTGGCCAAGGAAATTCAGCATACCTTTTCCGACAATGTCCCCTGGTTTCGTGTTTATACGAATACGGATATTGTCGGCGTCGAATTAGCCGGTGCCATGAAAAATGTAATAGCCATAGCCGCGGGAATTATAGACGGTGCCGGTGCCGGAGACAACGCCAAGGCGGCCCTTCTGACAAGGGGGCTTGCGGAGATCAAACGCTTGGGAATTACGATGGGAGCCAGGCCTCAGACTTTCTCGGGCTTAACCGGGCTGGGTGACTTAGTCACGACCTGCATCTCCCCGACGGGAAGAAACCGATCCTTCGGCGAAAGGATAGGCAAGGGCCAGACGATACAACAAGCCCAGGATGCTACTGAATCGGTTGTTGAGGGGATTGCTACCTGTGAGTCAGTTATTGCTCTTGCCGGGCGATATGGCGTCGAGATGCCGATTACACAGGCGATCTATAAAGTGCTGTTCGAAAATAAGCCGGTGCAGATAGCGATTGCCGATTTAATGAAACGCCGCCTTAAGGCTGAGTGATTGGGTTTATAAATGGAAAACCATGAACTCGTTGGTCCTATAAACTTTCTGTTCCTTAAGCCTGCCATCAGGAACTTCTGCAATCTGCAGTGAACATTTCCAGTGAAATCAGTTCTTAATCAAAAAATTACCGCTTTTAAGAAGTTTTTATTATCGGAAAACTTCAAAATGGTCCGCTTCGTTCAGAAGCCCTAAAACGGCCACGATGGATTCCGATAGCAGTTTTTATCAGAAGCTTGTCCAATTTGTTCCAATTGTTTGACAAATGAGTGCCTAATATTTCTGCCGGTGTTTGGCTGACTTGGGTTCTGTTTCATATATTTTAGTTGGAATCACGGTTGTTGTAAAAAAAGCATAGAGCCAAGTCATTTAATACAGTGGCGTAAGCCATCCCTTATGGGAGTGCAATATAATATGTTAGGACTTTTGAAAAACCACATATATTCAATCGGCGTTGACGTCAGGAATGACGGTCTTAAGCTGGCTCAGCTTGGGAGCAACGGACAAGAGATCAGTGTAATAGCGGGCAACAGGAAACAAAGGCCTGACGACATCGAGCCGGGCAGCAGCGACTGGCAACGGTGGGCTATTGAGAATATACACTTGTTGACAGCATACGGTGATTTTCGGGGCAAAGAGGTCGTAGCGGCAATGCCTGAAAGTGACGTATTTATAGATCATATAAAAATGCCTAAGACAAAAGACAGCAAGCCCCATGATGCCATCTTCTCGAAGATAAAGCAGAAGCTTCCGTTCGAGCCTCTCGAAGAAAATACAATGATGAAGTACATCGAGACCGAGCAGGATAATGTTCTGGTAATGGCAACCGAACGAGCAATTATAGACAGACATCTGGCAATATACGAAAAAGCCGGTTTGTCCACCAAGTCCATTGGTGTTTGGCCTTTAGCTCTGACAAATTGTTATGTCAAATTTTTCGGCCGGCGTAAATCCGACCTTGAAGCAATTGTGATGCTCGTTTGTACTGAGGATAACTGTACAAACGTCGTTATTTGCCGCCATAAGAATCTGCTCTTTGCTCATTCGATACCAATAAGCTTTAAACAGCTTGTTGACGAGCAAACAATATCGAGACTTGTGATGGAGATAACCGGCTGCAAACGCCAGTTCAACATGATGTACCGGAACGTTCCGATAGAGCGTTTGATTTTTCTTTCAGGCCAGTCCGTAGAAAAAGACACTTGTGCAACGATAGCAAGGCAGCTGGAAATGCCGGCACAGGTGGGTGATTGTCTGGCGGCAGTGGAAATAGCTAAATCCTGTCGTTTGAGCAGGGACATCGAACATGATAAAGGGTGCTTGGATGACCAGATAGAAAGAAAAGATTGTCCCGTCAACTGGGCTATCACCTTCGGACTTAGCTTATCGTAACAAGGGGGGCGCTGCGACGTGACAAAGTCTGTTCGTCAACCTGACAAAAGGAGGTAAACTTAAAAATGGTAAATATAAATTTTGTTCCTGATGATTACGCCCAAGGCAACGAATCCCGCAGAACGAACTTGATATACCTTGTTCTGTTTATGGTGGTGATGATCGCATTAGGTGGCTCATTTGTCTCCATCAAGATACGCCAGCGTGCCTGTTATACCAGCGAAGAACTGATAAACGCCAAGATGGTCGAAATAAAAGAGTCCATAAAGAAGTTCGAGGAGCTTCAAACCAAAAAAAGGGAAATGATGAAGACAGCCCTTACCACTGCAGAACTGCTTGAACCTGTGCCGAGAAGTATTTTACTGGCATCACTGACAAATAATTTGCCTCAGGGCGTATCACTTTCAAAGGTGGAACTGATTCAGAAGCAGTCGAGGCAAAATCCCACAGTTGCAAAAACAAGTAAATTTCAGGCGGCACAGGGCCAAAAAGCAGCCTCCCAATCGCGGAGTAGGGTCCCTGAGAATCCTGAGAAATTGCTGGAGACACGTATAGACATAGGAGGTCTGGCTCCAAGTGATCTTCAAGTCGCAAGCTATATCGAGCAGTTGAGTAATTCGAGTTTGCTGGATAACGTAGCACTTGTGGAGTCAAAAGAATTCAAGCTCCAGGATAATATCTTAAGGCAATTCAAATTGAGTGCGATGCTCAGGAAAAATGTCCATCTCACCAGAGAAGACATCGAAGGAATCAAGAGCAAGGCTGAAAATACAGTATGGAATTTTTAATGCTGCTGCTGGTTGAGGGTCCTGATCGGGGCCCCGGTGGCAAATCGATTCATCATTAAAGTAAGGGTATAATTATGACAGGCAATTTTAGAAAAGCGGTTTTCTTCGTCTTGCTGTTAGGTGTGGCTGTGGTTGGTTATCAATATATGATTAAGCCGGCCAACGCACATTTGGCTGAGGTCAAAGAGCGGGTCGATACGAAATTTGCTCAATTAGCTAAATTCCAACAAGCAACAGCTGCAGCAGAGGATCTTTCAAAGCAGCTTGAGCAATTGGAGGAAGCGATAGGATTTTTCGAAAGCAGGCTGCCTCCGAAAAGCCAGATTCACGAAGTTCTTGAACAGGTTACTGTGATTGCGCAAAAGGAAGGTCTCAAACCTAAAACAATTCGAACGCTCAAGGATAAAAACAATAGCGGCTATATAGAACAGCCGTTAAAAATGGAGCTGGAGGGCAATTTCAGCTCGTTTTACTCGTTCCTTTTAGAGCTTGAGAATCTCCCGCGGATAATGAAGATTCGCGAACTCAAATTAGAAAAGCAATCGATCGATGAAGGTCAAATAGCGGCAGATTTTATCGTGAGTATATTTTTCCAGAATAAAATCAGTTAAAAGAAACTTTAGCTTGAATCAGATACAAAATTAATGGAGCTTAGCTATGTTGTCTTTTTTACGTGAACAGGGTAATGGGGATTTGCCGGCACAACAGCCGGAAACCGCCGGCGAAACAGCACCGGGTGCGGGTGCCGACCCCGAAAAACCACAGGAACAGGAATATCTTACTGTCGCAGCTCATGGAAAACGAACCCGCAAGAGCACGACGTTGCTTGCCATTTTGTTTATCGTGGGCCTGTTGTGTCTCGGTTATATGATCAAAAAGAGCACACCAAAGGCGACCTCGGCAGCGTCTGATAGCACTGAAGAGACGCAGCTTGAGACCGCAGTTTCCCGACTTACCGGCGTTAAGTCGGAAATGTCCAACAGCATGGATGAAATAGTAAGGAAATTCTATGAGTTTTCTGATGTGCTCCAGGTCAAGGTTGGTGAGTTGGTTAAAAATCCTTTTAAGCTTGAGCTGTTTTCTGCCAATGTGAAAGAAGAACCCCGCGTTGAGATAAAAGTTCCCGAAATTGACGCTGAAATAATCAAGCAAAGGCAGATAAGACAAAAGGCACAGGAAATGCAGCTTCTGAGTATTATGCAATCGGATCGAGGCAAATGCTGCATGATCGGTAGTAAAATTCTCTACGAGGGAGATTATATAGAAGATTTCAAGGTTCGCCAAATTGGTGATAGTTTCGTCAAGCTCGAATGGAATCAGGATCGCAATGATGGGACTTCAGACACCCAACCAGAGGCAGTGGAGATCGTGCTTAACTTGCTTGATTGAGGCTACAATTTGTAATAACAACATCGTAAGAAAACTCTTTGAGGGAAGGTGAAATGGTAAATATAAAAACGATATTAGAAAACGTGATAGACTACGGAGCAAGCGACTTGCATATCAACGTAGGGATGCCGCCAATATTACGAAGGAATACAGAATTGACCGAGCTGGATTTTCCCGCTATCAGCAACGAGGATGCCAAGGAAATGGTTCTTTCCATGATTGGGCCAAACAGGTACAAAAAGTTCGAGGAAAACAAGGACCTTGATTTCTCGACAAATCTCGATGACGGCCATCGATTCCGAGTTAACGCTCACTTCCAGCGGGATACAATTGCAATTTCATTCAGAGTTATTCCGAATCAGATTCCTTTGCTCGAAGATTTACATTTGCCGCCGATAGTTAAAGAGTTGACGGACCTGCCGAGAGGTTTAGTGCTCGTAACCGGACATACCGGCTCCGGTAAAAGTACAAGCCTCGCTGCGATGATCGATGTGATCAACACAAAATACAGGAAGCGCGTAGTTACGCTGGAAGACCCTATCGAATATATGATAGAAAATAAAAACAGCATGGTAGAACAGCGGGAAATGGGTTCGGACTGTACGGAATTTGCATCGGGGCTTAAGCACGTATTGCGCCAGGACCCGGATATCATTATGGTCGGTGAGATGCGAGACCTGGAGACCACCGGGTCAACAGTTACGGCTGCCGAAACCGGACACCTTGTCTTCAGTACGCTTCACACAATCAATGCTTCGCAGACGATCGAACGTATTATCGATATCTATCCGGCGGCCCAGCAAAATCAGATTCGAACAATGCTGGCCAATACACTGCAGGCGGTTCTCTCACAGACGCTGTTCAGACGGGTCGATGAGCCGGGAATGGTTCCCTGTACCGAAATATTGCTGTGTACCTCCGCAGTGAGGAACTGCATTCGTGAGAACAGAATCTATGAGATTCCGAATATCATAGAGACCTCCCGGAGACTGGGTATGCAGAATCTTGATAACAGCATTACTGATATGTACTTCAAGGGTTACATAGACAGGGATGAGGCGATAATGCGCTCGAGCAATCCTGCAAAAATGGAGAAGACGCTCGTACCGGCTGATGAATTTGAAGTCGTTCAGCCACCTGAAGAGACTGAAGAGACTGAAGAAGCTGCCGTTCTGCAACAATAATCAGCCCTTGTATTCGCAGATTTGAAACTTGTCCCCGTAAAGAGATGGGACAGGACCAGGCCAGTCAATGCAG
>JABAOC010005478.1_pt1 | contig 10295 bp, 8 predicted proteins | sample 7062161 | NCBI WGS metagenome assembly JABAOC01 (sample SAMN14538625, study PRJNA623070) | marine sediment metagenome | biome: marine biome [ENVO:00000428]; feature: marine pelagic biome [ENVO:01000023]; material: deep marine sediment [ENVO:00002113] | place: India: Gulf of Khambhat ...
GACGTTGCTGGCCTTGCCGAGAAGCTGCTGTGTATTCCTCGCCCGCACAGCCGACGAAGATCGGACTGATCGACACTCTCTCGGAGCCCGCTGTCCTAATGTCTGCTTTCACGATGAACGGTGGCCCAATCTTGATCGACGTCGTCTTTCCCGACTCAATCGTGAAATGCTCAAGTGGTCCCAGGCGGGTGAGCGCTATAAAGGAATTGGATGAAAACCCCCACACCTTGCCCGATGTATCTGCCTTCGTGAGAATAACACCAATTGCCTTGTACTCACCAGCCGGCAGTTGCCATTGGCGGCCCTGGAAAAGGTATTGATCTGCGGCATCTGACCACAATTTAAGATCTACGTCGGCGTCGTTCGAATCTATGACAAGTGTCCCGAGCTGCGGTTCGGTCCTGGAAAGCTCAAGGCTTCTGCAGTCGGACGCGATATCAATCGCGTAGTACTCGTTTGCTACTCTCACCATTCTCCCGAGCGGCATAACCTCGGACTGCTCATAAAAAGACATCTCGAATGTTCCGTTCTGATTCAGGTCGATAGCAAAGACGTCACAGGCGGGAGACCGCCATGAGCTATCAAGAGGCAACGACAGCATCGAGTTGAACAAGCCATCGCGGTCGCCGTCCACCAGCGCGACTCGATACTTCCGGCCGGCGAGACGTAGCTTGCCCGTGCGGAAGAAGGCGGGGAAAGGAATCAATAATCCACGAACATCCTCACGAAAGCAATTTATATAAAACTCGCCGTCGGACCTGGCGGCTTTATTGTCGCATACCAGCGAGATGGGCCCGAGTCGCTGCCTTCTGCCACTTACCGGTGTTTCTTTGCTCAGCTTGGCTGTGAAGCACCGTTCCTCCGAGAGGATGCCGTCGTCATCGGTGTCTATGCACAGACGGACCTGTTTACGGGAGAAGTCTGCAGCCATTAGGATCAGCTTGTCGCCGCTTTTGATTTCATAGTAGCGTGGCCGCTCAAATCCGGCGGGAACGTCCTGAGCACGGTCCGGTTTGACATCCAGGGGCCTTATGAATTGAAAGGTCAGCCCAATTAATTGACTGTCCGGGTCAGCTCTCTTGCGGCTTAGCTTACACCGGCCTTCTTCGATCGGCCCTGGGAACAAGACGAGCGTCAGCAGAACGACCACAACCACAATCCCCAACGCCGCGACTATCTTGTTCTGTCGTCCCACGTCTATTACGCCTTTCTATATTGAATGCGGCAACGATTAATTCGAACGGCTTCTTCCCAGATAGTTTCCTAACCAAAGATTAATGTACTAAACCTTTTAAAACCTGCCAAATTGTACAAATACTTTCTCCAAAAACCAAGCAAAAAATAGAAACGCATTCTGTGCTGCTAAACATTGCGACTCGGGCAGCTATTTTTCACATTATATCGAATACCAAGCTTCATCCTGTATAACCTCAAACGGCCCAAGGTCAACATAAATTACCGCTTGATATTTGCCTTTGAAATCCTTTGGTACTTGCCACAAGTACTCATGGCAGGTGCCGCCTCAGCCGTACCTGAATTTGCCGGATTCTAACACTTTTCCTGCCTCATCTACGATTTTGATTTTCGCTCCGGTGACGGTCCGGTTGTTTTTTGTTATAACGTTTTGGTACTGCTCGCCTGCCTGGCCGATTATGTCAAAATCTATAGAGAGGAGCGAACCATTTTTGCCAATTTCCGGTTTAATCAGAAAAGGAGGTCCGAGCTTGATGGTCGTTGCCTCGTTGTTTCTGATCCTGATTTTTGAGAGGTCTCCCCAGGGGCCGCGGCTTTCTATCTGCCATTTGTGCCGGTCTTGTTTTATAGACAAGCTCAAGCGCTGTGGTCTGTGGATTCGAGCACTGACTGCAGCCGCCTTGCCGCCCGAAGTAATCGTTGTGTGAACAAACCAACTGCTTTTAACCTGCAATACTGCATCAGCACCACCGGCATCAATCCCGACATACCCTTTTCGTTGCGTGTAGTAAAGAAGTGTTAAACCCGCACACGCGATAATGACTAAAGATATCCAGATATCCTTTTTCTTCATCTATCTGCTGCCTTTGGGTGGTTTTTTCTTTTATATGTTTAGACGCCGAGATAATGGTTTCGTTACGTCTTTTTTCGAAAATTTCTGTTATTGGGGCGAAAATTAATCAAGTTTGTGCCGAGCTGCTCTGAGCGTTCGGATAAACCATCTGCTTTTATTTGCTATCGTTTTTTACGGCTTATTTTCAGCTTATCGAGTGCCAGGTTTCATCCGGTTTTGTCTCAAACGGGCCCATATCGGCTTTTACCTGCACTTTGAATTTTCCTTTGAAATTACCTGGTGCTCGCCACGAATACCTGCAGGTGCCGCCTCAGCCATATTTGAATCTGCCGGTGGCAAGAACTTTGCCGGCTTCATTTACAATATTAAAGGCCGGAGCCGGCTGCCATTGTCCGTTCTTTTGGACACCACCGGCATATTTTTCTCCGGCCTGACCTTCGACAATAAGACCGATGGAAACATCACGGCCGCTGATTTGGACGTCAGTCTTGACTAAAAGGGGCGGCCCGGATTTGGCGCTGCTGTCCTTAAGACCGGAAAGTGACTGTCCCTTGACCAGGTCGAGAACCCATTTGTCGCTGTTTTCATCTATCGTGGACAGCGATGATAGGCCGAGTTGTTGTCGGGATGAAGCTGGAGGTGAAAAGATGCCGCGCAACAATGCCCCGATTATGACAAGTGCAACTACCGCTGCGGAGACAATTATTACTGTCTTCTTTTTTTCGGAAGAATTGTTAATCATTACAGAACCTTAATTATGGCCGGGGTAATTTTATCTGATTCAACCCTGCATATAGTTAGCACCCGGAGTCTAAAATCTATAAATTTTCAAATTTAAAGGCTCTCTTAAAGGCGACACGTTTTTAGATAATTATAACAATTCAGGACTGCATGTCGAACAGAGTTTAGGAATTTTTTACGTTTTTACAGGGAAAATGTGGAAAATGATGAAACGAAATCATTACCTCAGCGTCTTTATTATTATGAGAATGAATCGTTAGTTTTATACACATAAGAGCGTTTTACCAGGCGAATCTTGGATGAATCTGTGGTAATAATTGAGTCACAAAAAATGCTATGTTTTCTTTATTTTTGTTTCACTAATAGAATAATAGAGATATAATAAGATAGCGACATCTATGACGAGCAGGAACAGGGAGAATATGGTTGCCAGAACGAGAAAAATAGCTGTAGGAGGTTATTGAGAGAGGCTTTGGCAATGCAAAGGCAAAGGATATCAGCGTTTACACTCATAGAACTACTGGTCGTTATTTCTATCATATCGTTGCTTATGGCAATTTTATTGCCCTCGCTGGGTAGAGCACGCGAGCAGGCTCGAAGGGCGGCATGCATGGCCAATTTAAGATCAATCGGTCAGGGCGTATTTCTCTATGCCCACGACAACGACGGCAGGCTTGTCCCCGGTGATTGGAGAGTCTCGTGGGATGTCTGGGCACAGGTGGCGGAGTATCCAAGGGGCTGTCGAATGCCCCCCGTTCTGGAATCGAGAGAAGTTAATCTGGGACATCTCATTAGATCCGGCGCCCTGCCGCTGCCCGGCTCCGATGATCATGTGTTCTTCTGTCCTTCCAGCCGGACGCCGGAGGGAAATAAATGTTATGAAGATTTCGTTCGAGGGTGGAACAGTGCCGATACTATTGCCACAACAAGCTATATGTATAATNNGGGCAGTTTGCCGTACTCTCACACAAGGACAAAATCAACTTTCTGCGAGGGGACGGCAGCGTCGGTACGTTCAACGTCAAGCGGTTGGATTTCGGTTCCCCCCAGGGTCCTGAACTTCTGCAGGAAGTCTCGCTCAGGTACGGCGTGTGTTTCCCGACGATTATGCTGCATAGATGGCTTGCTCGTGGCGAAGTTAACCTGGATGAGGCGATGGATTTTCTGAGCAGTCCTCAGGGTTGGGCCAACAGTCACAGCACATTGATGAACGACCCGGCGTGCAGAGCATTCTCTGAGTCTGTCCTTCTTGCAAGCGTAAGCACCGAATCTTTGGCTTGTGATGTGGTGGGCGTGTGGGGTGCGGCGCCGCCCTCCGGGTGATAACGGATAGTCGGTGGTCGTGTCGACCACCTTTCTGAAATCGTCAAAAAAGCTGTTTTCGGGCTGATTTATTCGCCCTTAAAGATTTGTATTGTGTTGTTTACTGACATAAATGTCTGTGCGAGCCTTGATGTGACCAAAAAGACACAGCCGTGAAAGGTGATGAAATGAGAATTTCTCTGATGTGTGTCTTAAAGCCAGTGAGATTTTTCAGTTTTTCGTTTGCCTTCCTCCTTATCCTGATATTACCTGCGGCAGCGTTTTGCGAATCGTGGGAATGCGTAGGTCCCAGCGGGGGATATTTTATTGGATCGGTGACAAATCCGGCTGATGCTTCACAGGTCACTGTTGTCACCAACGGCCCTTCAAATGTCTACCGGAGCATGGACGGCGGTGCAAGCTGGAGCAAAATCGGCGAGATCGACGCCTCTAATTATGTCCTTTACGACATGTGCGCTTTCGATTTCTCGACATTATATGTTATTAGGAGCAGCCGATGCTACAAATCCACCAACGGAGGCATTACCTGGTCTTCAGCCAGTTTTAATTCCTCAGCAAGCGCCTATCGCGTATGTGTTGATCCTCTCGATGGCAATAAGGTTTATGCCGTGGGACGCCAATACGATAATTCCAATCGCGCGTACAGTCTGGTATTCTTCAAGAGTACCGATGGGGGACAGAGATGGACTGTTTCGGCGTTATTTTCTTTCGATTATATATATCCCTATGGCATGGCCGTTTCCAGGAGCAACCCGGATGTGATCTACATTCTTGGCTACAAGTCGACAGTTAATGACTATTACGGCTCCTTATTTAAAAGTACCGACGGTGGAGCTACCTGGACAGATATTTCCAGTTCGGTTGAAACCGAACCTTACTCCTTTTTCTATTCCATTGCCGTGGATCCTTTCGATTCAGAAAAGGTCTACATCGGTGGAGACTTCTGTATCTATCGCTCTGAGAGGACAGACCGTGACAGCGACTTGACATGGTCACGCATTCCAATCGATATCTATCCGGTATCCATAGGGATAGATCCTGTAGATTCCTCCAGGATTTATGCTGCCGGCGTCAAGTTTGTTGTTGACCGAACCGTCTATAGCGTCGGAGTTAGCAGGGATTACGGTCGATCCTGGAGACTTCAGAATGACTGCATTCAGAGCGAGGCGATTCATGTTGAGGTGGCTCATGCGGCTCCATCAACAGTTTACATTTCCACATACAACGGATTTTTCAAGTCTATCGACTCAGGCAATAGTTGGGCCATTGCACACGAAGGCATCCACGCTACGAGAATCACCGCTTTGGCTGTGGCACCCTCAGAGCCATCGACCGTGATTGTTGAATATGACGGCTGTGGGTTGATGGGTTCGTACGACAGCGGAGCTAACTGGGATTATCTGGGTTACTTCGTCGGCTGTGGTAACGTCTGCGATATTCTCATTAATCCCGAAAATGCGGATGCCGTTCTTGCTTTAGAAGGTTCCGGGTGAGGCAACGCCGAGCTCTACAGGAGCACAGACGGATGTTCCGTCTGGAATGAAGTCGACAGCTACTTTGAAGATGGCTACTGTCTGGCACAGGATCCCTGCAATTCGAGCGTTGCTTATGCTGGTGGTTCTTACCAAGATAGTGCAACACGCAGATACTGGGTGTCTATCTGTAAAACAACAGATGGTGGAGCAACCTGGGGAAATCGAAAATCGCTGGGATCCGGAGGAGACTACCGTACCTCCTGCTGGGATATAGCCGTGGCTCCGGGCGATTCAGCGATTGTGTATGCCGGAGGCCAGGAGAACGCTTATGTGAAGATTTTCCGCTCAGTCGATGCCGGCAATTCATGGACCGATATCACCGGAGATCTGGCTTCGATGCATTCCAGAAACGATATAATGTTTGCGATATGGATCAGCCCTTATGATCCTTACTCTCTGCTGGTAGGGACAAGCAGGGGAGTTTTCAAGAGCACGGCTCCGATAGGAAGAGACCCAAGGGTAAGAGGCTGGGCAGCTACATCTATTACGTACCCGACCCGGGCCTTTGCGTACTATCAAGCAAAGGAAACAGTTTATGCAGGGACCGAGAGGGAGGGCGTCTATTTTACGTCGGACGGCGGCTCCTCGTGGCATCAGTTAAACGATGGTCTTGAGTGTTTGAAAACATTGTCTATGGGTCTGGATTACGAGAATGGCTGGCTCTATGTCGGCACCGATGGGGGTGCAGTCTGGCGTCTCGGCATCGTGGATGTGAACAATGATGGCGTGGTGGATTTTGGTGATTTTGCCGGCTTTGCAGACAACTGGATGGATACATGTTCCGCTCCCAATTGGTGTCGGAGCTGTGACTTGAACAGTAGTGGTGCGGTTGATGCTCAGGATTTGCGCAATCTTGCCGGCCATTGGCTTCGATAGGAAAACTATTTGGTGTTTCTTTATACTATGGATTACAGGGTTCTTTGCAGATTGTACTATTAAATATCATTTTGAAGGGTCATAACATGAGAATAAGAGCAATGTTTCTTTCAAAAGGGTGTGGTATTTATATTCTTCCGCAGTCTTTTTTGCTGCCGGTAGTTTTTCTTTCTCTGATGATATTCCCGTCAGGGGCGTTTTGTGACTCATGGCAGCCAATTGGTCCCGAAGGTGGAAATTTCATCTTTACGATGACGAATCCTGCGGATGTCAACGAGGTGACGGCAATCACGACCATTCCTTCTCCATCAAACGTTTACCGAAGCAGCGACGGGGGAATAAGCTGGAGCAAAATCGGCGAAATTCCCTCTTCCTACATTTCAGACGTCAGCGCCTACGACTTTTCGACTTTGTATGCTATAACGAGTTCCCGCTGCTACAGTTCGATAGATGGCGGAGTAAGCTGGATCGCTGGGTCCCTGCCTTCCTCGACAGGATGGGCTTATCGTGTTTGTGTTGATCCTGCGGACAGCAGCAAAGTCTATGCTTCAGGGTACGCTTCTGATTATCAGGACTACTCCTTCACTTACAGCATGGTATTCTTCAAGAGCACCGATGGAGGTCTTAACTGGAGCGCTTCATCGTTCTTTAGCTTTGACTATTTCTACCCCCAGGACATGGCAATTTCCATGAGCAATCCAAATGTAATTTACATAGCTGGCGTGAAAGAGGTTGTAATCGATAATCGTTATAACCATTATGGTGCCCTGTTCTATAGCTCAGATGCCGGAGAAAGCTGGACAGATGTTTCCGATTCGGTTGATAGTGAGGGTAGCAACTATTTCGATTCTGTCGCTATTGACCCGACAGACCAGAACAAGGTTTATGTCGGAGGCGATGTTTTTTATCGCTCCGTAAAAGAAGGACGCGGCCAGGAATTATCATGGGTACGTAGTACGGCGCGTTTCAACTCCTATACTATTAGTATTGACCCTGTCGAACCTTCCCGGATTTATGCCGGTGGTTATCAAAGCGTTAGCATGAGCACTGACTATGGCCAATCCTGGATAACTCGTTATGATTGCATACGAAGCTCGGCACGTCATGTAGAGATTTCTCCGGCCGATCCTTCCAAGGTCTATGTTGCATCTTATGCCGGTCTCTATAAGTCATCGGACTCGGGCGCAAACTGGGATTCCGCTCACAATGATATCTATGCCGCGAGTATCGCTGCCCTTGCTGTAGCCCCTTCAACAGTCATTGTCCAGAACAGCGGTTTACTTATGGCATACAGCAGAAGGGGCAGGGCTACTGCATGGCATGACCTCGTCACCCCTGAGTCCTGCGGCGCAGTATGTGATATCCTGATTAATCCAGATAACTCTGATATTGTATTAATTCTTGAAGGCTATGGCTGAGGCGGCGCCGAGCTCTTCAGGAGCACAGACGGATGTTCCGTCTGGTCATTAGTCAATAAAGAATTCACCGACGGTGGATGTCTTGCACAGGACCCTTACAACTCAAACGTTGCTTATGCCGGCGCAACTTACTACGACAGTTCAACGTACAAGTACTCAATGGCCGTCATAAAGACAACGAATGGCGGGATCAGTTGGCCAAATAGAAGCTTCCCAGGGACTGGAGACTACGGCACATCTTGTGATGCCATCGCTGTAGCGCCGAGTGATTCGGCCATTGTATACGCTGGAGGCCAGGTCGGTCGGTATCCAAAGGTCTTCCGCTCAACTGATGCCGGCAATACGTGGAGTGATATCACCGATAATCTGGCTATAATGCACTCACAAGGAGATGTTGTGAGCGCGATTTGGATCAGTCCTTACGATCACGAAACACTCCTTGTGGGGACTTCCGAAGGTGTATTTCAACGAACGGTTGTGAGCAGGGGTTTGAATAGTACCTGGGTTACGACAACTATCGAGTATCCGACCGTTGATTTTACATACGACCAGGCAGAGGGAATCGTATACGCTGCTACCAACCGTGGTGTCTTCAGCACGAATGACGCCGGTTCAACCTGGCAGGAGATAAACGACGGCCTGGAATGTCTGGATATCTTGTGTATCGATTTCGAACCTGAAAACCGCCTGCTTTATGTCGGTACTGACGGTGGAAGTGTTTGGCGTCTCGCACTCGGTCCCTCGGACTCTACGGGACACGAGTATTTCGTCGTCGTGGACGACTTTGAGGATTACACCGATTTCCCACCTGACAGGATATTTGATATATGGATGGACGGATGGGACATCCCGGCAAACGGGGCCATAGTAGGTTATTCCGATCCGGATTTTCTCGAGGGAGAACATATCGCAGAAACTATGATTGTTCATACTGGTCTTCAGTCGATGCCATATTTCTACAATAACGAATCTGGATACTCTGAGGCGGCCTTGCTGTTGAGTTATCCGTATGACTGGACGATGCAGGGTGTTGGATTACTGTCGTTGTGGTTCCATGGTGACCCGTCCAACGATTCTGAGCGGATGTATGTGGCTATTGCCAACAACCGCCGCACGCCTGCGATAATTTACCACGACGATTCGAGCGCTACGCAGGCAAGCGAGTGGACGCAGTGGTCTATCGCCCTAAAAGCGTTCGCCGATCAAGGCGTGGACCTTACTGATATCGATAAGCTTTATATTGGCTTTGGTGACAAGTACAATCCGCAAGCCGGTGGCTCAGGCCTTATGTTTTTCGATGACATTCGTCTGTATAGACTACCGGAACCATAAGCCAGTCTTAACGATAATTAGATGCATGGTTGAACAGAATCACATAACACTAAACGAACTGCTCGATTTAGTTGGCTTGTGAAATCAGAGAAATTTTTGTTCTTTTCCGGCACTCATTCTACTTCATTTTCAGTTTACCGAGTGCCAGATTTCCTCTTGTTTTGCCTCAAACGGCCCGAGATTGATAGCTACCTTAACCTGAAACTTGCCCTTGAAACCATCCGGCACTCGCCACGAGTACCTGCACATAGAACCTCAACCATACTCGAATTTGCCTTTGTTGAGAATTCTTGCATTTTCGTCCACGATGATGAATTGTGGCTCGGGCTCCCGTTTTCCATTCTTTGTGGCGCCGCCAATATATTTTTCCCCCGCCTGTCCCTCAACTGTGATGCCAATAGAAAATTGGGAATTACTGACTTTCCGAGTATTAGTTCTCACTAAAAGAGGCGGCCCGGGTTTCCTGCCACTATTGCTTATCCGCGAAAGCGGTTGGCCTCTAACAAGGTCAAGAGTCCATTTGTCACCAATTTCATCTGTGACAGACAGTGCCGAAAGAGCCGATTTTTGCAGGGATGAAGGTTGATCCTGATTTACAAATAATTCGCTCATTATCACAATAAGAGCCGCTGCTATAATGCAGACCAAAACTACTTTGCCTCTTCGGGAAGACAAGTCCTTGAAAATACTTGATATTATAGCTGACGTTATCTCTTTCATATTTGTCCGTTTCTAACTGAAAAAGACCGCTTAATTGTTCCGTATCCAACCGCTGTTCTTAACTATGATCTCTCTTTTATCATAACAATATTGCTAAAAAAAGTAGTTTTTTTCTTTTTTTGTATTTAGATTGGAGTATAATAAAAATTGACGAGATTATCTGCCGGGGATTTTGCTGTTAAAAAAAATCTTATTGTTATTATCCGGTATTTATGGAGTTTTAATACCTAAACAGAGTTGATGTTTTCAAAACTCCAGTAAAAGGAGCTTTAGCCATGCGACTCGGTAGAATAAGGGCGTTTA
>JABAOC010000122.1_pt3 | contig 10294 bp, 10 predicted proteins | sample 7062161 | NCBI WGS metagenome assembly JABAOC01 (sample SAMN14538625, study PRJNA623070) | marine sediment metagenome | biome: marine biome [ENVO:00000428]; feature: marine pelagic biome [ENVO:01000023]; material: deep marine sediment [ENVO:00002113] | place: India: Gulf of Khambhat ...
GTAGCCGATGCGCCATACGAGGGCACGGTAATCAGCCGCGAGGATCCAAAGAACGCACGACGTGTGCTCGTCAAGGTTGACGGGCTGTGGGACAACGGCAACTGGTGTCGGGTTGTGGGTGGAAGCTACGATGACTCGGAACAGCCACCGCTTGGCGCCGACGTGCTTGTCTTCTTCATTCGCGGCAACCAGGAGAACCCATGCTGCATACCCGGCTCACTCATACCAAGCGAAGTATCAACCGAGGCACAGATCGCCAGTGACGCAGACGCCGCGGCCGGTGAAGGCGATGTCAAGGTCTACGAGGACGGCCGGATCCGCGTGGTTCGTGACGCGCGGCGAGACTCCTACGCGATCCGTATCAGCGACGCAGAAAACGACGTGCTCAACTTCCTGGATATCGACTTCCAGAGCGGGCAGGTTGGGATCACGGCGCCGCTCGGTATCGTGCTACGGTCGCCGACCGGTAGCGTCCGGATCGAAGGTGCACAGGTAGAGATCAACGGTCGCAAGGTATCCAAGCGAGGCGGGACGATATGAGCGTTACCAAGCCAACGTGCCGCGAGCTTCCAAACGTACCGGCGCCGCTGCGGGTTACGCTGCCGCTAGGTATCGCGATCCAGTCCATGCCTACAGGTCAGGAGCCGATCTCGACGCAGCTCAACACGTTGCAGTCCGTGTTCACGCAGCTGGCTCCGGCGCTCGCAGCGTTCCAGCCGATCTTTGTGCTGGTTGACACGGTCGTTGCGATCAAGGATACGTTCACCGCGATCCCCGGTCTGATCGTCGGTGACGTGGATACGTTCCTCAACGCGCTCAACCGGGTAGCCGAAGGGGTAAGCAAGCTAACCGGTGTGATCCCGGCGCTGGCGATCCCGAACCTCGTACGCGACTGTATTGTGCTGATCCGTGCGGGTATCGCGATCATGGTGGAGATACTGGACGAGATCTCGGCGATCGAGCAGGACGCGGCCGACGCGATAGCCGCAGCACAGTCCTTGCCTGCCGCATACAAAGCCGACGCGATCTCAACTGGCCAGTGCCTGCAGTCCGAGGCGGCCAAGCGGCTGGAGCATACGGTCAACGCGATCGGTCCTATGGCGCAGCTGTTGAACGTGCTCAATTTGCTCGGTAGCCTGGCCAATATCCCCGGGCTGCCGGTGCTCGGTGACTTGACTGGCAAGTCTACACAGGAGGTCAAGGAAGCGCTGGAGGCACTGGACGAGGTGCTGCAGGCGCTGCCGCTGTAGGAGGTACCATGGCCAACGCACCACAGGCAGGACGCGGGTTGCTCCGGCCGCTACGACGCGGGCCGAGCGACTACGAATCGGGGACCGGTGAGACGCTGCTTAGCTCAAACGCTGCACATGTGATCTCTACTAGAGCCGCCGGCTTCAACGGTCGCCTGGCCGGTGAGTACCCGTGGCGCAAGAATTTCGGGTCGTGGATTCACCTGCTACGACACTCGAACGCGACCGGGCTACGGGGCGATATCGGGATCGTCTACCTGACGATTGCGCTGGCAAAGTGGGAGCCACGGGTCGACGTATTCCAGGATCAGTCCGAGGCCGTCAAGGATCCGCAAACTAGTAGGCTCCAACGGATTAGGGTATACTTTAGGCCGTCCGGGCAACCGAGCCCGAACGTGCGTCGGACTCTACCCTCGACGTATCAAGAGGTAACGCTCTGATGACCAGGGTTCTGCCAAACAGCAACGACTACACGGCCCGCGATTTCGACGGGCTGAAGGACCGAATCGAGAACCTCACGCGCTCGGTCAATCCCGAATGGGAGGACTGGGAGATCGCCAACTTCGGCGTGATGATCGCGGAGCAGACCTGCTATATCGGGGATACGGTCGATATCTACCGCGGCAACCTTTCGCGCGAGGCGTTCCTGCTGACGGCCACACGTATCGACAACGTGCGACGTCATACCAAACGGCTCGGTTATACGATGGCCGGGCCAACTGCAGCGCAAGTCGATCTGCAGTTCACGCTGTCCGCGCCGGCCGCTGGCGACGTTACCTTCTTGGTGGGTGATATTGTACGGTCCGACTCGGCTACGGAACCGGCGCGGGTTCAGCTCCTGTCCGACCTGACGATCCTGGCTGGCAACCTGACCGGTACCGTCACGGCCGAGAATTCGCTGACGCATACCGACTACTTTGACTCGGACGAAAGCCCGGATCAAGAATACGAGCTACCGCAGTCGCCGTTTCTGTTCGTGGTTAGCGTCACCGATTCGCAGGGCTTGTTCACGCAGGTCGAGTCGTTCCTTGATTCTACCTCGACGGACTCGCACTATATCGTTGTCACCAGTAGCGACGATCGCGCGATCATCCGGTTCGGGGACAACCGCAACGGACGCGTACCTGCGGAAGGCGAGATCACCGTCGTCTACAAGACGTGGGGCGGGCAGATCAATATCGAGGCCGGGTCGCTTACCGTGCCCGAGTTCAGCAAGCAAGACTCGCTGGACAACACGGTCTACTTCTCAGTGACCAACCCGGCCGCCGCGTCGCCAGGTTCGGCAGGCGAGACGATCGAAGAAGCCAAGCTCCAGGCGCCAGCGTCGATCGCGGCTGGCAATCGGTCCGTCAACCAGGCCGACTTCGAGACCAACGCGCTACGAGTAAGCGGGATCGCCAGGGCGTTGATGCTTACCAGCGATCAGGACGCCGGGCTACGTGAGAACTACGGGCAGCTCAGGCTAGTCGCTCGCGGTACTCAGCTAGCCTCGGGATACTACGCGCCGACTACACCCACTGCCGCGCAGATCGCGGCGGTCGAGGCACTGATACGTACGGACTACCCGCCGACCCTGACGTTCGAGTTCGAGGCGCTTGCGGCCGACTTCCTGACGATCAGTTTTTCGCACCGGCTATGGCTTGCCGAGGGTGCGAACGCTGCGACGGTTGACGCCGCTATCAGGGCGGCCTACGGCGACTTCTTCGCAGCGCTGGACAACAATGGCGTGGCTACCGATACGGTCACCTTTGGGGCCAATTACGTGGACGAGGTAGGCGACCCTGATCCGTTCATAGCCTGGTCCGATATGTTCGGGATCGTCCAGACAACGGCTGGCGTACGCAAGGTCGACGAGGACTCGTTCAAAATGACGGTAGGCACGCAGGACTATTTCGATGACGTGCCCGTTGCAACAACCGAGTTCCCCAAGCTAGGAACGATCACGCTGATCAACGCGCGGACTGGTAACCCGCTGGTGTAGCATGGCAGCGCCTAGCGACATGCTCTTCGGAGCGCACTACGACGACGAATCCGGGCAGACCTTTACGCCCGACTACGTACGCGACGGTGCGCCTACAACTACGCCAACCGGCACGCCAACGATCATATCGGGTGGCAAGTTCAACGCCGGTATGGAGCTCAACGCCAACGAGTACGTGGAATACGAGGGCGCCTCGTTTCTAACCGCGCTGGTACAGACCGGCGCGATCTCGTTCTGGGTCAAACCGGCCTATTCGGGCAACCCGTCCACTCAGCAGTATTTCGTCTTTGCCACGGACAGCGGCGGCTTTCAGAACCGGGTATCAATCTGGCATACAGCGAGTGGGTTCGTTCAGGCGTACGTCAACTCGTCGGCGGGCGCGGTGATCTCTTCGGTCAGCGCTTCGTGGTCGCCGTCCTCCGGGACCTGGTACCACTTCGAGTTGAACTACGACGTGACGACAGGCGAGACGCGCGTCTTTATCGACGGTACGCAGCTGGGCTCTACCCACGCCGGCACCGGCACGCGTACCGGTACGTGTGATTACCTAGGCGTTGGCACAAGCGAATCCGGATCGGCAACGCAAAACTACGTGATTGATGAGGTCGCGGTATTCGACGCGGTCCAGCACACGACGACGTTTACGCCGCCCACCGCTGCGTTCGATATGACGCCCAAGGCGCTGGAGAACGGCTCATTCGAGGCGGCTGACGGCGATACTGTTGCACAGCCGGACGGGTGGCAGCTCTACCTGGCCTCCGGGTCGTGGGCGCTAGCCGACTTCGGAGCGCCATTTCTGTTCATCGAGTCGTTCGAGTACGGCTACGACGGTAACCAAGACCTCCTGGCGGCGCTTGCCGACGGTGATATCGAGCAGGCGGTCTTCAACCTGCTCAACCGCGAGGCGTTCGAGGGTGGCTGGGATAACGAGGTCGTGCTGGACGAGTGGCCTACTGCGTCCGAGTACGCCGAGTTCGACACCGGTACACCGGAGGACTGGGAAGATTTCGAGGACGAGTGGGACAACGACAGCCCGATCACCGCGTTCAGCCCAAGCGACGTGAGCCTCGCGCTATTCGATACCGGTACGCCGGAGGACCGCGAGGACTTCAACGAGGAATGGGACAACGACAGCCCGATCGCTGCGTTCACACCCGGGATCCTATCCGAGGCAGACTTTGAGATCCAGGGCGGCGTAGATCAGGTAGAGGACTTCGACGCGTCCGAGCTTGATCTGGATATCCCGACCTCCGGGCTACCCAAGGCCGGCGTAGAGCAACGCATGAGCCCAACCCTTGGTGCCAGGATCCAGTTCGACGCTACGGCGTTTTCCGGCGTGGTCAAGATACAGACGCAGTCCAAGGGCTCTGGTACCTGGGTTGATCGGTCCGTTGTTACGTCGCCGTCTGCAACGGTAGACTTGACCGAGGGATACCAGGCGGTACGGGCGTATACCGAATCACTAACCTCCGGCACGCCGACAGCAACGCGGCACTGGCCGGCTTTGGAGTAGCGCAATGTCCGATGCAGATTGGTCACTTCACACCGGTAGCCTTGGCACGTCCGACGTGCTGCGCGGCGTGTCTACGGCGTACGGTACACCAAACGGCGGCGACATCTTCGCATTCGGGTTTCGCTCCGTGAGCAACAACGCGGGCGTGGTTGCTCTGTCGAACAACCAGAGCAACTTCTACCCGATCGCGTCTGGCAAGGGCGTGTCGGTACGCGGAGCAGTGAAGCGTGGGACTACGGCAGACGACTACGCGATCATGCTCTACGGCGCCATGGAGGACAAGAACGTCACGGCCGACGGGTACCTACTCGGGTTCACCGAAGACGAGGACGCAGCGCACCTCGTGCTGATCAAGGGCTCACCCAGCGACGGGATCCTGACTACCAGCTCGGGGATCCTGCGAACGTCCAACGGAACCTACAACCGCAACACGTGGTATCACTTCCGGCTGGACATCATCGCACAGGGCTGGGGTGATACGCATATCCAGCTATTCGAGAACGCGGACTTGGCGACCGATCCGGTGACCGCGCCAGACTGGCAGCCGATCGCCGGTATGAGCGAGTACATCGACGATCAGAACGGGGTGCAGAGCGGCAGCACGCCGTTTAATGGCGGCTACGCCGGCTTTGCGTTCTACACCGGCGCGATCGGTCGCACCGCGTTCGTCGACCACGTACAGGTTGCGAGGCAGACCACGTAATGGCCGCGGGCGAGACGCCAACCCTTCTGTCCGGCTCCGGCTTCACGGCCGGGCGGATTCAGCCGATCAACTATACGCCGGTCGATGGCGACTGGGTGTACGCGATCGGCTCAGACGTACCTGGCGTCTACGAGTACCTGGAGATCGGCGCGGTGGCCGGCGTCACGCAAGAGGTGCACGTTACCGACGTGACCCTGCTCGACTTCGCGATTGGCATGCGACAGACCGAGGCCGAGACGGCGGCAACGATCCGCGGGCTTGGTATCACGTACCCAACTGGCTTCATTGGCGGTGAGCAGTTTGTGCTGGCGATCGACGGGGGCAGCAACCAGACGATTACTTTCACGGCGGACGATCAGACGCTGGACGAGGCGGTTGATCGGTTCAACGCTACGTTGACCGGTGCCGTAGCATCCAGTGACAACGGCCAGCTACGGTTGACCAGCGCCACGACCGGCACCTCGTCGGAGATAGACATCGTAAGCGGGACGGCGGTATCGAAGCTGGGGTTTAACGTGGCTACGTACAACGGCGAGCACATCACGTTCAAGCTGGTATGCGAGGTCGACGGTACCGTTGAGTTTACGTTGCAGCCAGATGCCGGTGAATCCGTGCGGTACGTTACGCGCACGGTCAACGTATACGACCTGGTCGGGCTGGTGACGGTGCGGTTCTATATGGAGGCCGTCGCGTGATCTTTGTAGAGCTACCGGCTGGCTATATCGACGCGGTCGCTACGGCTTCCGGTGTCGGGCTATACGTCGTCAACACGGTACCCGAAGAGGACTCGGTTGACGCGCCGGTCGATACCACGATCACTGTCGAGCTATTCTCTACCAGCGCCGAGACGGTAGACCCGCTCAAGACCGAGGTCTGGATCGACGGGACGCTTGCGTACGAAGGCAACGGCTCGCCCAAGTTCAAGCCTGGGTTTGACGGGCCCGCTTCGGCCGAGACCGTGCTGGGTGGTCACGACCTACGCGTCGTAGTAGACCCCACGACCGACTTCGATTCGGAGACCGAGGTTGAGGTCAACGTTACCTCGCTGACCAGCGGTAGCACCTACTCGGTTGATTACACGTACACGTTCACGACCGAGGACGTGATCAACCCGCAGCTAGTGAGCTGCAAGGCGCTGTTCGCCGATATCGTCCGGTTCACCTTCTCCGAGGCGATGCAGGCCAGTAGCGCGACCGGCACGAACGACGCACTAAACCCGGCCAACTACTCGTTTGAGTTTGTCCCCGAGCACGATCGTCAGGCTGGCGTGAGCGTCACCGCGGTAACCGTGGAGCAACACAGCGCGACCGAGTTCGACGTAACTACGGATATCGTGCTCACGTTCTGGAAGACGTACCGCGGCGTTTGCGGCGACATTGCCGACGACAGCAGCAACGCCAACCTCCTGGTGACTACGGCCCGCACGGCGACCTTCAGCTCATGGGTGCCACCCGACTGGCCACCGCGGCGACGCTTTGACCTGTGGAACCAGCTGTCGGACGAGGACAGGCGCACCGACGTGCACGGCGACCTTGAGCGCCTAACCTCGGTGCGGCAAGACCTCACCGACCTTATGCTTTGGGATAGCGATCGAACCGTCTACTGGTGGGACCCGGACCGCGCACCCGAGCCATACGTTGACGCCATGCTAGCCGAGATGGGCAACCCGTTTCGCTTCGACCTGTCGCTGAATCGCAAGCGCAAGCTGATCGCCGTGCTGCCAGACGTGTACAAACAGAAGGGCACTGGCGAAGGGCTGATCAACGTGGTCCGGTTCTTCCTTGGGATCGAGATCACCGAGATCACCGAGTTCAACGTCGAGGCGTGGAAGCTGGGCTACGACAAGCTGGGATACAGCACGGTCCTCGGACCTGGCGACGACAAGGCGCTGTACACGTTCCTGGTCATCGTTGAGCGCGTGCTCACGGACGAGGAACGGTTGCAGTTGGAGAAGATCATAGAGTACATGAAGCCGGCACACACGCACTACAGGATCGTTGAGCCAGGCGATCCCGAGTTCGTGGATCACTGGCGGCTTGGGTATAGCGAGCTTGGGAAAAATACTCTGCTGCACGAGGCGCCGTAGTCTCGTGAGGTGAGGATATCATGGACAGAAAAAACACGTATTTCGGACAGCTGGTTACCGAGGCCGACGTCGACGAGTGGTTCGACGATGCCGAGAACGCGCTGTGGAATCTCGCGATCGATATCGGGTTGCTGGGCGTCAAGGAAGGCGCGGTGCTTACCGAGACTGCTACGCCGTCCATGTACATCGAAGCCAGCTCCAGTTGTCGCGCGTACGATCAGGCCGGTAAGCGGATCTACTACGGCCCGACACAGACGATCGACTGCTCGCAGGACGAGCTCGGTAACCCGACCATTCCCGCCGCTGGCAAAGAGCGGGTAATCATGATCGAGCTGAAGTTCAAGCGGCTGCTATCCGACCTGCGTACCGACGACAACGGAGCAAGCGTCTACTACGATCGCGCCGAGAGCTTCGAGATCAACGTGGTCGCCGGGGCCGAGGTCACCGCACCGGCGAGCTACCCGGGCGACGCACCGACCGCACCGAGCGACGCGCTGATCCTGGGCGATATCATCCTGCAAAACGGTACGACAGTCATCAATACGAGCGACATCAAGCTGGACCGCCGGCAGGACTTCGTGTGGACGCAGGCCGAAAATATCGGCGTAACGGCTGGCAGCTGGGCCAAAATCGACAGCACGTCGGACCACGTGCAGGACGCGCTGGACTCGGTGGACACGGAGCTGATTTCGCGCGACGCTTCCGGCTACGTGGATCAGGATCTGCTTGCCGACGGCACGGTGGATCTCGGTAGCTCCAGCCAGCCATGGGGTGCTATCTGGCACAAGGGCGACATCCGGCACGACGGCTCTGGTACGCCTGTCGTTGGCGACGCGACCAACCACTACAACAACGGCCACTTTGACTCGCTCAAGATCTATACGCAGCTTGAAGCGCATACGGGTAGCCCACCCTTGGGCGACGCGACGAATCGGTTCGACGCGCACCTGAACGCGGCAACTGTCTATACCGGGATCGCCGCGTCTGCGACCGGGAAGTATCTCGGTAGCGCGAGCGCCCAGTTTAACCTGTTCAGCAACCTGATCACCCACTACGGCGCGCTAAAGGGTACGGTCAACTTCAACACGGCCAAGCAAATTGTGGTCCGTATCCCGCTTGGCACCGTCATACCGACAGGAAACTGGGGTTTTGCTGCGGTCTACTACCAAAACACTACGTCAACCGAGTCGCTCTATTATTACTTCACGGTTCCCGAGGACGTGTCGCTGGACGCGGTCAGGATTCGTTGGTACGAGGCAACGTCGGCAAACATGGCGGCAACCCTAGAGAGCCTTGACGAAGACAACAGCCCTACGACCGTAGCTGGCCCGACCACGATCGGCGGGTTTGACGCCAACCGGTGGGACTCAATCGGAGGTGGTAGCCTGGCGGAAGTGATCGACCGGACTACTACTACGTACCGAGTCAAAGCGCTTACCGGTAGCACCAATACGCAGAGGGTGCTCGGACTGGAGCTCACCCTCGACGTTACCGACATTCTCGCAGCCGCGCTTGGATCGTGTTAGTCACGCCGCGGCCGTACCACTACGATCGCCACGTACTGTAGTGGTTCCGTTTCGACGTATACGTGACCGAGCGTGTCAAGCGTATGAGGTACGCTGACTAAGTACAGCTTGTCGAGCTTGGCGTCGCTAGATTCGTAGGTCGCTACGAGTGGTATGCCCTCACGGTCCGCGTCAAAGCCTGGTAGCTGGAAGCCAACCTCGCCGTGCTCGTTGGCCTGTATTACGTAGACTTCCTTGGCAAGGTCGTACGCTGTGCCCTGGATCGCGCCGTGGTGGCATCCGGCCAGGGCTACTAGGGCAAGGGCTACCAAGCTACGCGTCCGGATCATGCGACGGTACCTCCTGCCATAGGGTAGCACAGTCGCCGCAGGCACGTATCTACCTCTCTCACCGCCTCACAGGGCCCACACGGAGCCGAATCAGGATCACCGGTACCCTGCATACCCCCAGCGCTACAGGCCGTTAGAATCGCAACCAGGGCGGCTGAGAGGGCGGAGCATAGTTGGGTCATGATACGGGCCGATCCTCCGCTGTGTTGAAGAGGCGCTCCATCGCCTCCTCGGCTCGCGCAGCGGCCTGTTCGATCGTTACCCCCGTAGAAAAGCGCCTTGGGCTCAGCGATCATGCCAAGCGCCAGACACCAGACGGCCGTGGCCTCTCGGCCGGTAGCGCTGGCTGGATCCAACTCGCATTCAGCGAACAAGCTGTTGTCAAGCAGCACACGCGAAATGATAGTACCTACAACGCCTGTTCGGCTGCCGCACACGGTGCGCTCGAGTTGGTTGATTCGCTGTTCGATAGTCATGGTGATCTTATGGGCGCTATGCGTCAAGGGCTGCGATGGACTCGGCGAGATCTCGGAATATGGTTGCCCACTCGCGCCGCTGCTCGGGTGTTGTTGGTGGTGCCTTCGGGCCTTGCTCCATGTGTTGCCACCATGCGAGCACCTTCTTGGAAACTACGGCAACCGCCTGAAGCCTTTCAATCCGCGTAGCCGCGTCGTGCAGCATCCAAGCGGACGACCCGCCAAGGTAGTCCCTAGGTCTCGCCTCACGTCCATACAGGGCGCGACAGAGACGATCTGTACCGTTGCCGGACATGTCGGAGCATTCGGATTCGAGATCGGCAGCGCTATCGGCGTCGTCGAGTAATCGGATCAGGTCCGTCTCGCTGATACAGTAGGCGGTCCCGTCGGCCAAGCACTGCGTGCGCCATCCATCTCGTTCGGCCTTAGT
>JABAOC010002296.1_pt1 | contig 10294 bp, 11 predicted proteins | sample 7062161 | NCBI WGS metagenome assembly JABAOC01 (sample SAMN14538625, study PRJNA623070) | marine sediment metagenome | biome: marine biome [ENVO:00000428]; feature: marine pelagic biome [ENVO:01000023]; material: deep marine sediment [ENVO:00002113] | place: India: Gulf of Khambhat ...
CGACTATATCGTCCTCAAGAGAGAGGGGCTTAAGGTGGAGGGGATCGGCCTCGACACCATGGTCCTTTCCTATCTCCTAGAACCGAATTGGGGCCAACACAACCTGAATAAACTGGCGTTGACCTATCTCCGGGTGAGAACCATCCCTTACAGCGACATCGTCGGCAAGGGCCGGAACGAAGTGACGATGAATGCCGTTGATATCAAGAAGGTCACGCCCTACGCCTGTCAGGATGCAGACCTCGCCTTTCTACTCAGCGCGATGCTCTGGCCCAAGGTTAAGAAGCAGAAGTTGGATAAACTCTACCATCAAATCGAACTCCCGCTTATCGAAGTCCTGGCTGACATGGAGATGTGGGGCGTCAAAATAGACACAAAAGCGCTCAAACGTCTCTCCGAAGAACTCCAGATGGATATGGACCATCTGAAAGACAAAATTTTTAAGATATGTGGGGAGGAATTCAACCTCAACTCTCCCCAGCAACTGGCCCACATCCTGTTCGAGAAAATGAAGCTTCCTCCCTCAAGAAGAACCAAAATAACCAGAGGCTATTCGACAGATTTTGCCACCCTCCAAGGGCTGGCAGTGAATTACCCCATCGCCCAGCACACTCTGGAATACAGACAGTTAGCCAAGCTGAAATCCACCTATGCCGACGCGCTGCCTCTACTTCTCAATCCAGAAACTGGGCGGATCCACACCTCCTACAATCAGACCGTTACCGCAACGGGAAGGCTTTCCAGCTCCGACCCGAACCTGCAGAACATTCCTGTCAGGGGAGAACTGGGACCCCGGTTCCGCCAAGCTTTTATTCCTGAGGAAGACTGTCTTTTTCTTTCCGCCGACTATTCCCAGATCGAGCTGCGGGTGCTGGCCCATCTTTCTGAGGACCCAGGCTTGATCAAAACGTTCCTCGATGACCGGGACATCCATCAAGATACGGCTCAGCAGGTCTTCGAGGATTCGACCGCTCTCTTCCCAGAAGAGCAGCGGCGGCGGGCCAAGATCATCAATTTCAGCATGGTCTACGGCGCCTCGGCTTTTTCCTTGGCCAAGGAACTCGGAACCTCGACTTCCGAGGCTCAACAATTCATCGATCGCTATTACGAAAATCATCCAAAAGTGGCCGAATTTTTGGAGACCATAGTCAACGAGGCTCAAGATAAGGGATACTCAGAGACCCTTTTCGGAAGAAAGCGCCAGGTTCCGGAGCTCCAGCATCAGAATAAACAGACTCAACAGGCGGGCCGCCGGATCGCCCTGAATGCACCGATCCAGGGCACAGCCGCGGACCTAATGAAGATGACCATGGTCGACATCTGGCGCGAGATCAAGAAGAGGAACCTGAAGTCAAAGATGATCCTTCAGGTCCATGACGAGCTGGTGTTTGAGGTTCCGGATAAAGAGCGGGATGAGCTGGAGGCCCTCGTCCAGGATAAAATGGAGAATGTCTATGCGCTTAAGGTCCCATTGAGAGTCCATCTAGGTTGGGGCATCAATTGGGCCGAAGCGAAGTGACAAGAATTATCTATTCCCCTTTTTCTTCTTTTCAGAGGGATTTTTGGTAGATGCGGAAGCGCTTGTAGAGCTGGCCGCCCATCCTCTCCATCTCAGCCCGGACTTTGGTGTTGGATTCCATCTCATGGTGAGTGTCCATGATCTCAAAACCAGCCTCCTTGGCTTCACGAAGCATGTGAACTCCCATCAGAACATCTAGGCCTCGGCCACGATGTTTCTCTTTGATGGCGCCTAGAAGGAGGTCCAGCTGTTTTGTTTTTTTGGCTGCTTTCAGGATTTTAATAAAACCGAAAGGAAGAAGCTTTCCCCTCGCCTTCTGTATCCCTTCGGTCATATCCGGGATGCCGACGATGAAGGCTACAATTTCATCCCCCGCCATGACCATCTTAACAAATCGGGGGTCGACGACCGGCAGATACCTCTTGGTCAAGGCCTCCATCTCTTCTTCATCCAACGGGGTATAGCCATAAATCCCGCTCTCGAAATAACACTCATTCATCAAGTGGAAGAGTGGGTTTATCCATGGTTTGAGCCTCTTCTTGGTGCGGAATTCGACGATTTTGTACTGTCCTTTCCTATGAATTCTCTCGTAAATCCTTTTATAGAAATCGGGGATTTCATCAGGAACTTCGAGTTTGTAAACGAAATAATCGACTTCTTTCGTGTACCCACAGCTCTCCACCATCCGAGGCATCCATTCATAATTACAGGGGGTGGCGATCGTGGCCCGGTTCTCAAACCCCTCGATCATGAACCCTTCGGGATCTTGATCTGTAAACCCGTAGGGGCCAATGATCTTATTCATCCCTTTTTCTCTCGCCCACTCCTCGACCGCGGACAAAAGTCCTTTGACAACCTCTTCTTCTTCCCAGGTCTCTAGATAGCCGAAGCGGGCGGTCTTCTCCTGCCGCGCCTGGTTATACCGCGAATTGATGATGCCCATGACTCTCCCCAAGGGCTTACCGTCTTTCAGGGCAAGAAGAAGGGTCGCATCACAGTAGGAAAAGGACTTGTTCTTTTTGGGATTAAAATACTTCCACTCATCCATGTAGATAGGCGGTACCCATGTCTTGTGACCGTCGTGGATTTTTTCGGGAAGATAGATGAAGGTCTTAAGGTCTTTTCGGCTATTAACTTCTTTAATGTCAACGCTCATTGTATCTATCTATATCCGGTTGGATTCGCTTTATTCTTCTTTGATTCTACCATATATCATTCATCACACAAATAAAAGCTTCTCTTAATGGAGAAGGCTGGGTTAACCCTGCCTGGCTGCTGTGGCCAGGTTATTAAACCATTCTCACTGAACGTCTTAATCCCCGGATCCTGGATGCTGTTATAGGGTTGACAACAGGAGTCGAGAATGACTAAACTTAACTTCTTTAAATCTGACAGCAGCGACGTTTTATGAAGATCAAAACTTTTCCTCACGGCATCCATCCCCCTGAATTTAAACAGGGGACTGCCCACAAGGCGCTCGAATCTCTTCCTCCTCCAGAGAAGGTCATTATACCCTTGCTCCAGCATTTCGGGAATCCTGCCGAGCCCCTGGTAAAAAAGGGAGAAGCGGTTGACTTGGGTCAGAAGATTGGAGAAAGCCAGGGACTTTTCTCGGCCTCTGTCCACTCCAGTGTGTCAGGAAAAATCAAAACCATCGATCACTGCCACCACCCTCTCGGCCGCTCTGTCCTGTCAGTTATAATCGAAAACGACGGTAAGGACCGCCTGTCTCCTGACCTTAAAGGCTCTGAAGAGCCCTTCGCTCTTTCTCCGGATGAGATCCGCAACCGGGTCAAAGAGGCGGGAATCGTCGGCCTCGGAGGGGCCGCCTTCCCCACCGCGGTTAAGCTGTCCCCTCCCAAGGACAAGCCGATCGACACCGTTATCATCAACGGCTGTGAATGTGAGCCGCTGCTGACGGCCGATTACAGGCTGATGTTAGAGTATGCTGAAGATATCTTAAACGGTGCTGAGATTATACGCAGTGCCGTCGATGCCAAACGAATCCTCGTCGGGATCGAAGACAATAAAAAGGAGGCCTTCGAGGTTTTTCGGGAAAAGGCCGAAGGAAATTCAACCGAGGTCCACCTGGTCAAGACTAAGTACCCCCAAGGAGCAGAAAAAAACTTGATCTACGCTCTTCTGAAAAGAGAGGTTCCTCGAGGAGGGCTCCCTTTCGATGTGGGGGTGGTCGTCCAGAATGTGGGCACGACTAAGGCTGTCTGGGATGCGATCAATCGGGGAATCCCGCTCTACGAGAGAGCCCTAACGGTCTCGGGAGATGGCATCCAAGAGCCCAAGAACGTCCTCGCTCGTCTCGGAACACCGTTCCAGGATGTTGTCGACTTCTGTGAAGGGTTCTCAGGGGATATCAGTCTGCTAGTCATGGGTGGGCCGATGATGGGCATTTCTCAATGGTCCCTGGACGTGCCCGTCATCAAGGGAACCTCGGGCCTTTTAGCCTGGAGAGATCTCTCTTTACCGACAGAACACAGCTGTATCCAATGCGGACGCTGTGTCGACCACTGCCCGATGGGTCTTGTTCCCACGCGCTTAATGAAGTTTACGAAGTTCGATCATCTATCAGAGGCAGAGGAGTGGGGAGCTCTCGACTGTGTGGAATGCGGCAACTGCCAGTATTCCTGTCCGGCAAAAATTCCCCTAGTCCACTGGATTCGTCTGGGAAAAAACAAAACCACAGAATTGAAAAGGAAAAAGTCCGCCTGATGGCCAAAGAACAACTCCTCCTCCAGTCATCGCCACACTTCAAGGACCAGGATTCTGTTCCTAAAATCATGTACGCGGTCATCCTGAGCCTCGCTCCGGCTGTTATCGCCTCCTTTTATTTTTTCCGCTGGTATGCCTTGACTTTGATCCTCACCTGTATCATCGCCTGTTTGGCCACAGAATTTCTGTTTCTTTGGCTCAGGAAGAAACCTTTCCATTCCCTGTGGGATGGCTCGGCATTGATCACTGGAATTCTTCTCGCCTTGACTCTTCCCCCTTCTCTTTCTCCCGAGCTGGCTGTCATCGGATCCGTGGCCTCCATCGCCATCGGCAAGCAGGTCTTTGGGGGGTTAGGTCATAACATCTTCAACCCGGCTCTGGTGGGACGCGCCTTTCTCCAAACCGCCTTTCCTGTGGCCATGACGACCTGGACCCCGACTGTCTTTCTAACTGTTGATACCGCGACCTTTGCCACTCCACTGGCTAATTTGAAATTTGAGAACGCCGTCGCCCAAGGAACGCTGACGCCCCTAAAGGATCTTATCTGGGGGAACATCGGTGGCTGTTTGGGAGAGACCTCTGCCATTGCGCTGCTTATCGGAGCCGTCTATCTGATGGCCCGCCGGACTATCGACTGGCGAGTACCCGCAGGAATCCTCGTCTCTCTCTCGGCATTCACCGGAGTTTTCTGGTTGGTCAGTCCTGATAAGTACGCCTCTCCCCTGTTTCATATCCTCTCTGGAGGCCTCCTGATCGGGGCCTTCTTCATGGCTACAGACATGGTGACCTCCCCGATCACCCCGCGGGGCTCCTGGATTTATGCCTTGGGGATAGGGATTATGGTGGGTGTCATCAGGCTTTTCGGCGGGTTTCCTGAGGGAGTGATGTATTCAATCCTGTTTATGAATGCTTTTGTTCCTCTTCTCAATCGGTACACTCGACCCCGAATCCTGGGAGAGAGGAGGGCGGTGTGAGCCTGTTTGCCCGGATGGTCGCGGTCCTGACTTCTGTAGGCCTTCTCTCCGGCGGATTCCTGGCGACCGTGGGCCTGCTGACTAAAGAGCGGATTGCCCTGAACAAACAAAGGGAAATCGAAGAGGCGATCGTGAGTGTTGTTCCCGGGACACAGAGCAGCGAAAAGCTGTACGAAGAGGAGGACTTTTCTATCTATGGAGGAAAGGATGAGGTGGGGCGCCTTCTCGGTTTTGCCATCCACGCCTCTGGAATCGGGTTCCAGGATAAAATTACCTTCATGTTAGGAACAAACTCCTCCATCACCAAAATCAACAGCCTGGTCATCCTGGAGCAGAAGGAAACGCCAGGCTTAGGGGCAAGGATCGTAGACAGGGGATCTTTTCTTCAGTTCTGGGAAAACAAGGACTGCACCCAGCCTCTGACCCTGCGCAAGCCTCCCGCAAGCACGATCGAGGACCTTTTGCCTACGGAAATTAACACGATCACAGGGGCGACAATTTCTTCAGAGGCCGTTCTGGACACGGCTAACGTCTCCCTGGTTAAGATAAAAGAATTGATGGAACATGGAAAGCTCTCCAGCGAGGAGGATCATGGCAATTAGGCCCATCGGCCAAGAATACATAAAAGGGCTGTGGGAGGAAAATCCTGTCTTCCGTCAGCTCCTGGGCATGTGTCCTGTCCTGGCCGTGACCAACGCCATGATCAACGGCTTAGCCATGGGGCTCGCCACCTCCTTCGTCCTCATCTTCAGCTCCCTCGTCGTCTCCTCGATCAAAAAACTCATCCCGAGTCAGGTCCGGATCGCGAGCTACATCGTCATCATCGCCTCGTTTGTCACCATCGCTGACCGCGTTCTCGCAGCTTATTTCCCTCCTCTTTCCAAGAATTTGGGTCCCTATGTCCCTCTGATCGTTGTCAACTGCATCATCCTCGGCCGCCAAGAAGCTTTTTCCTCCAAAAATAACGTCGGGCGGTCTCTGATCGATGCCTTCGGGATGAGCTCCGGGTTTGTCATCGCCCTGCTCGTCCTGAGTGCGATACGGGAGATATTGGGAATGGGCACATTTTTTGGCTATCAAGTCATGGGGGCTTGGTTTAAACCTTGGATCATCATGGTCCTTCCGGCAGGCGCCTTTATTACCCTGGGAATTCTTCTGGGGCTGTTCCTTCTTATCGAATACAAAACAAAGGCGAGGCTATAAGAGTGGAAATCCTGACCATCCTCATCTCAGCCGTCCTGATCAAGAATTTTGTCCTGTACTACTTCCTCGGCATCTGCCCCTTCCTAGGAGTGAGTAAAAAGTTGGACTCAGCCCTATCCATGGGCTTGGCCGTGACCTTTGTCATGTCCATAACCGCGGTGGTATCCTGGCTTATCAACCATCTCATCTTGATCCCTTACGGTCTCGACTACCTACAGATTGTCTCTTTCATCCTGATCATCGCTTCTCTCGTCCAGCTGGTGGAGATGTTTATCCGCAAAATAAGCCCGCCTCTGTATCAAGCCCTCGGGATTTACCTGCCGCTGATCACGACCAACTGCGCCATCATGGGGTTGGCCCTTCTGGCCGCCCGTAAGAATTATGCCTTCATCGAGTCTGTTGTTTTCGGTGTCGGCTCGGGCATCGGGTTTACCCTGGCCATCGTTCTTATGGCGGCGATTCGAGAACAACTCGACTTGGCTGATGTTCCTGAACCCTTGAAAGGGGCAGGGATAACACTNNTTTGGCCTTTTCCGGGTTCGCGGGGATGATAAAGTGATAGACGTTTTAGTTCCAATCTTAACCATGGGGATGCTCGGTCTTCTCTTCTCGGCCGGACTCGTCATCGCCTATAAAAGACTACGCGTCGAGGAAGACCCAAAGGTCGAGAAGGTCAACGAAATCCTCCCCCAGGCCCAATGCGGAGCCTGCGGTTTCTCAGGATGTCGAGCCTACGCTGAAGCTGTGGCCAAAGGGGAAGCGGAGCTTAACAGCTGTCCCGTGGGGGGAGAAGAGGTGGCCAACCAGATCGCCGGTATCATGGGCGTCAAACCAGCCGAATTTATCAAGAAAGTGGCCCGGCTCCACTGCCGGGGAACCCGGGAGGCAGCCAAAGACCGGGGGGAATACCTCGGGCTTAACACCTGCTATGCCGCCCATCTCCTCGGTNNGTGTCCAGGTGTGCGCTTTTGACGCTCTCCATATGAGAGCGGACGGCCTCCCCCTCGTCAGCGAAGAAAAATGTACGGCCTGCGGGAAATGCGTCGAAGCCTGCCCTCGCGATCTTTTCGAACTCCACGCTCTGAGCAGGAACATCTTCGTCTACTGTCGTTCGCGAGACAAGGGTCCATTTGCCCGCAAGGTGTGTAAAAACGCCTGCATCGCCTGCGGGATTTGTGTCAGGGCTTGTCCAGAAGCCATCGTTCTAGAAAATTTTCTGGCCGTGATCATCGATGAGGATAAGATCGATCCGGAAAAAATTCCTGAGATCGAGAAATGTCCGACCGACTCCATAGGTCGCCTGAAAAAAGACAATGAAGGATAGCGGTTTCGTCGTCAACACCAGAACAGGTTTTGCCGAAGTAGAGGTCAACTGTCTTGTCGAGGCTTGCCAAGGGTGTGCTGCCGAGAGGCTGTGTGTGAAACAAGAATCTTCGAAGGGACGCCTTGTGGTTAAGAATCCACTCCAGGCTTCTGTGGGTGATGAAGTGGAGATCGAAATTCCCGAAAGGGCCTACAATAAAGCCCTGATTGCCATTTTCTCGATCCTTCTCTTAGCCTGTCTGGCAGGCATGGGGGTGGGTTACCTCCTTTCTGTTGTCTTTTCGGGGCCTGGTCAGGAAATGAGTATTATCGGTCTCTTCCTCGCCCTTTTCTTAACAGGGGGCGGTCTCTTCTGGTCCTACCGGAAGAGGAATAAAGACTCGCTGTATCCCAAGATTATCGATATTCTCCAAAAAAGGAGTCAGGAATGAATAGGAGAAATTTTTGTCAGTCGATACTTCTTTCTCCAATATTAAGTCCTCTCTTTTTAAGCCTAAAATCGGCTGGAAAGGGCGGCCAGCTTTACCTTATAAACGATCGGCCTCATCTCTTCCTGCCCCAGATCCTTCATGAGCTGGAACAGTATACACTGACTGACGGGCGCAGCTTTACCATCCTCGATGTCTCGCCCGTCGAGAGGGATGTCCGAGAAGCCCTCCTTCGACACGGGTGGAAATATGTTTTTTCTCCTGCTCGAGCCAGCCTGGTTCTCTCTTTTGATCATCTGCAGCAGAAAGCGGTGTCCTCTTTTACTTTAGTTAAACAAGGGCATGTCTTGGACATTCGCTCCAAGGCTCTCTCTGGTCTCTGGGACCAGATCAGCTCATCCGGCCCTCCATCTAACATGCTCACCACAGCCTGCTTCAACGACCAACGGATCCCGACTCCTCCTGGGGAGGAGGCTCATGTCTATTCTGGAGGTCGCCTTGTCTCTAGGCTTTCACTCAAGAAGGACATCTTAATAACTTTTAACAATCACAGGGGTTCGATCACCCTGCACGTCTTAGACCGCAAAGCCTGGGTTTCAAAGGCTTCATGTCCCCATCAGGTCTGTCGTTATACGCCTCCTGTTTCCTCATCGGGAGAGCAGATCGTCTGTGCACCCGGCCACTTTCTCGTTGAAATCGTAGGGGACCCCCCCATAGATACAGTCATTGGCTAAGAAGCGCTCTTTTTTTCTCGTCCTCCTGTGTGTCATCCTCCATGTTTTTTGTAGCTCCCGACAAACCTGGAAGAAAGCTACTCTTCTCTATTTTGACACCGTATGTGAAGTCGAGTTGTTGAGTGGCTCCGATGATTTTAAGGCGGCGCAAGACGAAATCCGACGGCTGTTCTCAGAGGTTGAAAGGCAGTTTTCACCGGGGGCTTCTGATCCCTCTTCCCCGATGATTCTGCGTCTCTACCGGGATGCTGCACAAGTTTATCACGACTCAGAGGGCAGTTTTGATATCACTGTCGGCCCCCTGACGCGGGTTTGGGGATTTTGGGATAAATCCTTCCGTTTCCCTACCCAGAAGGAGATTAATGCTTGTCTCAAGTCTGTCGGGATGGACAAAGTCAAAGAAACAGGCGGCTCTCTTCTGCTTTCCCCTTACTCCGAACTAGATTGGGGCGGAATAGCCAAAGGATTCGGTATAGATTTGGCTTACCAAGCTCTCCTGTCTATCGGCATCAAGAGGGGGTTTCTAAACTCTGGAGGAGATCTTGTCTGCTGGGGGAAGAATCCTAACAACAAGAATTGGCAGGTGGGCGTTAAGCATCCAAGAAAATCCGGTTATCTTGGCGTCCTCTCCCTCTCGGATACGGCGGCGGCGACAACAGGAGATTATCAAAGATATTTTATCAAGGACGATATTCGGTATCACCATGTCCTCGACCCATACACAGGTTACCCCGCCCGAGGCAAACAGAGCGTCACCGTGGTCGGCCCTAAAGCGACTTTCTGTGATGCCCTCTCAACGGCTCTCTTTGTCAGCAAAAACCCGGAAAAATTATTGAAGAAATACCCAGATTATGGAGCAATTGTTGTTGATAAAGAGGGAAACATCGCTATTTCAGGAAAGTCTTATCCCTTCCGCATCCTTTAATTAACCTAGATCATTCATAAAAAATGCCGATTCCTTAGCAATTACAGCGATATCAGGAGGTTATCCTGATATCGCTGTAAATAATTATAACCTTTTTTGCATAGGAGTATCTATCAGAATCAATCGGCATTTTTTACCTTTACCTGCCTTCGCAGGTACAAGTCAGGCGAGTCGATTTTACCGCATCTGCTTCGTTGCGGCGCAATCGCGGTGGATGAACTACAGCTTCATACGCCGACGCCTTGCAGCTTCGGCAAACTCGACTCGTGAATAATCCAGGTTAAATATGATTTATACATCACCTCAGGTTTTTTTTCAAGAGGCCCGTCCCTGCCCCTGCTGGAGCCTGTGCTCGCACCTGACACCTGTCTTCACAGGTGCAGGCCACTCAGGCACAAGCTTCGGCAGGGAACCAGGGCAAAAAAGGCTCTTATTCTAATAAGACTAGATCCCTGCCTCCG